>Ga0105098_10000825_pt1 | contig 11028 bp, 8 predicted proteins | sample PPLLak21cMay2015_FD_79137 | JGI IMG/M metagenome (GOLD analysis project Ga0105098, IMG submission 79137) | Freshwater sediment microbial communities from Prairie Pothole Lake near Jamestown, North Dakota, USA - PPLs Lake P7 Core (1) Depth... | ecosystem: Environmental > Aquatic > Freshwater >... | reverse complement strand
GACCTCATCACCTCGATCGCGGCATCGACGTGCTCATATGGCGCGGAGACGATGGTGGGAAGGAACGCGCTGACACCGGTCTCGGGGAGCCGCCGTCCCACTTCCCAGATGCTCGACGGGTCGGCCGTGAAGTCGTGACCCCAGCCACCGTTGATCTGGACGTCGATCAACCCGGTGACGCCACCAGGCTCGGTCATGTCTCGATCCCGTGCCCGCGCGCGTAGAGCCCGGGGATGGCTGCGGGCAGATGGCCCACGAAGGAAATGTCGCCGAACAGGGCGGACGTCAGGGCGTCGAGCGATGGCCGGTGCGAGCTGTACGTGCATACATGGGTCCTAGAGCCCGGGTATGCGGCCAGGTCGAACGGAGTTCGCAAGGCGACGGTGATCAGCGGCTTCCCCGATTCGAGGAGAGCATTGGCCAGATCGACCTGCCCCGGCGTCGCTGTGGTGGTGCCAAGGATGATCACGTCGTGGTCCTCCGCCTTCTCGACCACAGCCGAGATATCGCTTCGCTCTGGGCGGTGTGGGTAGACCACTTCAGTCACATCGGCGTGTCTGAGGCGCAGAGCCGTTGCCAGTTGCGGGGGATAGAGGGCGGTGGTGTCTGCCGGGGTGACGTTGACCGGCTCCGGTTCCAGAGCGAGGATCCGCAGGCCGGGCTCAGATTGCAGCGGGATCAGGGAGTCGTCGTTGCGGACCAGGGTGATCGATTCCTCGGCGAGACGTTTGGCCAGCTCGAGGTGATCAGGCGAGCCCACTATGTCCGGGCGGAGCTGTAAGGCGCGTAGCGAGCTGCGCAGACGCTCTACCCGTGCGATCGCGGGCTTCAGCGTGTCGTCGGCGATGAGTCCCCGGGAGTGACCCCTTCCCACCGCCATCCGCACTCGCTCCTGCAACTCAGGGTCGGGCATGCAGAGGAGGAGGTCGGTCCCGGCCCGCATCATGGCGATGATCTCGACCACTTGGGCCGGGCCCTGGTCGAGTGCCCCCATATCGAGGGCATCCGAGATCACCAGACCGTCGAACCCGAGCTCCGACCTGACGAAGCCATTGATCCCTGCCTCGGAGGCACAAATGGACACATCGGCGCTACCGGTGAGGGCAGGCACCACCTGATGGGCGACCATCAGCAACTCCGCCCCGGCGGCGATTCCCGCCTGGAAGGGGCGCAATTCGACTTCCTCCAGCCGGTCCCGGTCGAGGTCCAACCGGGGGAGCTCATAGTGGGGGTCGACCGCGGCTTCGCCGCTGCCCGGGAAATGCTTGAGGGTGGCGTGCACCCCGGTGCTGGTGTACCCGGTGACCATGGCACCGGTGAGACGGGCGACCTGCTCGGGGTCGTCTCCGAACGATCGAATCCCGAGTGACGGGTTATCGGCTCGGGAGGCGACGTCGGCAACGGGGGCGTAGTTGACGTTTATGCCCACGGCGGCCAGCTCCCGGCCCATGGCGACGGCCACCTGAGAAGCCAGGTCGAGATCGCCCGTAGCCCCGATCGCCATGTTGCCGGCGAATTCGGTCGACCCGGTGAGCCCGATCAGTTGGCCGCCCTCCTGATCGACTGCGATCAGGAGAGGTAGCGGTGACGAGTTGGCTTCCTGCAGGGCCGAGGTCAGCTCGGCCACCTGGCCCGGGGACGTCATGTTCCATTCTCGGAACAGGGTGACGCCGGCAGGGGGAGAGTCCTCGAGGCGTTGGCGGAGCCAGTTGGGGACCTCGGTCCCCTCGAAGGCCAGCATCAGATGGGGGTCGGCAGCACTCATATTCCAACCGGAGCGGGCTTCAGCCCTTGACAGAGCCGGCGAGGAGACCGCGGACGAAGAACCGCTGCAGAGTGATGAACACGAGCAATGGGATGACCATGGAGACGAAGGCCCCTGCGGTGAGCAGATGCCACGCCGCGCCCCGGCTCCCCACCAGTTGGGCCAGACTCACTGTCACTACGGCGACATCAGGGTTGGTGCCGAGGAAGACCAGCGACACCAGCAAGTCGTTCCACACCCAGAGGAACTGGAAGATGGCGAAGGACGCCAGCGCGGGGTAGGAGAGCGGGATCACCAGCTTCGTGAAAGTGGTGAAGGGGGTCGCTCCGTCGATGTAAGCCGACTCGAAGATGTCTTTGGGCAGCTGGGAGATGTAGTTGTAGAGCAGGTAGATGGCCAGTGGAAGCCCGAATCCTGCGTGCGCGAGCCAGACACCGACGAAGGTCCCCGTCAGGTCGTAGTCGCCGTACAGCCTGAGCAGGGGGACCAGCGACATCTGGAGCGGGATGACCAGGAGTCCGACCACGACAGCGAAGAGGAAGCTGCGGCCGCGAAACCTGGTCCAGGCAAAGGCGTAGGCGGCGAAGGCGGCCAGGGTGATCGGGATCACTGTGGCCGGGATGGTGACGATGAGGCTGTTGACGAACGCCTCGAACATGTCCTCAGAGGTGAGCACCCTCTGATAATTGGCCAGCGTGTACTGGGTGAAGTCGAAGGGGTGCGTGAACACTGTCCACCAGCCACTGGTGGCTACCTCCGCCTCGGGCCGAAATGAGCTGATGAAAACTCCAGCGGTGGGGATGGTCCATGCGATCCCGATGATGAGGACCAAGACCTTCGCCACCCACCCGCTCGACTGCCCGCGTTGTGGCGCGGTCGTCGTAGCCGTTGCGGCGTCGTCACCAGTCAGAGGAGGCAAGCCCTCGACAGTCTCTGCGGTCATGCCCCGATCCCTTGTCTACGGAGATTTCGCACGTTGACCACCATGATCGGGATCACGGCCACCAACAGGATCACGGCGAGTGCGGTGGCGAAGCCGAAATTCCGGAATCGGAACATCTCGTTGAACATTCGATTGGCGATCACATCGGTCTCGAAGTTCCCGTTGGTGGTCACATAGACGATGTCGAAGACCTTGAGCACGGCGATCGCGGTGACCGTGAAAACTGTGATGACCGAACCGCGTATCGAGGGCAGCACTATGCGGAGGAAGGTCTGGAATTCGCCGGCTCCGTCGATTCGGGCCGCTTCCATGAGCTCTACCGGGACACCCTTTATCGCGGCGGAGAGGATGACCATGGCGAAACCGGTCTGGATCCAGACGAAGGCGACTATGAGAGCCAGGGTATTGGTGGGGATCTCCTGGAGCCAGGGGACGGGCTCCCCGCCGAAGGAGGTGACGATGGCGTTGAGGATCCCGATCTGTGGCTGGCCCTCGGGGCGCCACTCGTAGATGAAGCGCCAGATGACAGCGACGCCGGCTCCCGAGATGCAGAGCGGGATGAAGATGAAAGACTTGGCCAGAGACTCGCGCTTGACCCGATCGACCAGACCGGCGAAGGCGAGACCGATGAGGAGTGCTCCCGCCGGCGCCAGGATGAGCCAAATCGCGTTGTTGCGCAATGCGATCTGGAGGGCCGGATCGGTGAAAGCCTGGACGTAGTTGTAGAAAGGCCCCTCGCCTTCCGGGACCTCGGTGAAGCTTTGGATGATCGTCCCCACGGCAGGCGCCAACAGGAAGATGGAGAGCACGACGACCGCCGGTCCGACGAATACGTAGGGGCGGATGACGGTTGTGGCGCGGGCGGGCAGTAGCTCCACCAGGGAGTTGGCCACCACGAACAGCGCCCAGATTCCGACCACGCCGAGCACGATGCCGATCAGGGCCTGTACCAGCTTGCCGCCAAAGGGTCCCAGGGCGTCGAGCGCGGTCTCGGAGCGGAGGACCCTCAACCCGAGCCAGATGAGGACGATGACGCCAACGGCGACCGTGAGGTCGCGAACGATCGACAGCGGTGGTCGGCGGTTCGTCTCTAACTTGGCTTCAACGGCCTCAGGCAATTCGAACTCCTCAAACGCCGGGCACGAACCTAACAAAAGTGAGGTCCCCGGCGTCGCCGCCGGGGACCTCGGCTCAGTGATGGCTCAGCTTGCGGGCCAGCCATCCTCGATTCCTTGGAATATCTCCTCGGTGCCTTCACCGTTGGCGGCTACCCAGTTGACCATCCCGGTCCAGAACGAACCGGCGCCGACCTCCGCCGGCATCAGGTCACTTGCGTCGAAGCCAAAGGCGTCAGCCCCGTTCAGGATCGGCACCAACTCCGTGTTGGGGTACGTGGTGTACCAATCCTGCGGGACCGTCGTGTTGGGGCTGATGAAGCCACCTACTTCGATCCAGGCTTGTGCTCCTTGCGGCGTCGCCAGGTACTCGAGCAGCGCCCGAACCTCGGGCCGGTCACCATCTGTGAACATGGAGAACATGTCGCCTGCTCCCAGAACCGGGTTGCCCACTGCGGGATCGATCCCCGGGAGGTAGAAGAACGAGCTCGCCTCGCCGGGCGGGTTTGCCCAGGCTTCGCGGTCGGGGACGTCACGGTTCCCGGGCCAGAACTCGGGGATCCAGGACGCCTGCTTCTGGAACCAGCACTGTGGTCCGGCAGGATCGAACATCGGATTCGCCACGTCACGGATGTTGGTGGCGTTGATGGCCGTGTTGCCGCCGAACACATAGTCCGGGGCGAACCAGATCGCCGACATCTGCTCCGCGGCCGCGAGCACCTCGGGAGAGTTGAAGGGGACCTCGTGCTTCCACCACTGGTTGTAGAAGTCGACTCCGGCGGTTCGCAGGACGATGTCCTCGAGCCAGTCGGTCGCGACCCAACCGTCAGCGGCCTCGGACTCGATCCCGATGCACCATGGGTTGCCATTGCCATCGGCGATGATCTGATCGCTGAGTGCGGTCATCTCGTCCCAGGTGGTGGGAATCGCATAGCCGGCCTCTTCGAACGGTGCCACCGGGTACCACACGATCGACTTGACGTCGGTCTTGTAGTACACGCCGTATACGCCACCGTCGACCTCGGTCAGCTCGACGAAACCGGCGACTTGCTCTTCTCTGAGCTTGTCGACGTTGAACCAGCCGCTGATGTCGACCAGTTGGCCGTCCGCCTGGTACGAAGCCATCTTGCCGGGCTGTGCGATCTGGGCCAGGTCGGGAGCGTCGTTGCCATCGACCCTCGTCTGCAAAGCCAGCTCGTAGTCGGGGAGACCCTCGTACTGGACGTCGATCCCGGTGGCTTCACGGAAGGGGTCGAGAGCAGCGTTGAAGTTCTCCTCTTCGCCTTCCACCCACTGGGCCACGATCTCGACCGTGGTGCCCTCGAACTCCCCGGCCATGGCTTGGTCGAGGTGCTCGAAGCCAGTCGACTCGGCCGGCGCACCGGCTGTCGTCGTTGCCTCACCCTCAGCGGCCGTTGTCGACGCTCCGCCCTCAGTGGTGGCTGCACCCTCGCCGGCTGTGGTCGTGGTGGCGTCACCGCCGCCACATGCGGCGATCACGAACGCCATCACCACCGCCAGCCAGAGCCATCGGTATTTCTTCATACCGTTCCTCCTTCTAGGTTGCTCATTGTTTCTGCTTGCTTTCTGCGGGTGACTCCCGCGTTTGAAGAAGATGATTGGCAGCCAGGACGGCTGCGCCCCGGGGCCCAGGCGGGTCATCGACCCTAGCCAGGATGACTTGCTCCGGTCGTAGCCGGCGGGCGGCGAGTTCAGATGCCACGCCGCGGCGGCCGACTTGTTCGCGCACCGCCGCCAGAAAGGGCTCGCCCGCACCGGACACTCCGCCGGCCAGGACGATCACCTCGGTGTCATACGTTGCCGCCAGCCAGATGAGTGCGGTGGTGAGATGGCCTGCAATCCGACCCGCCACCTTCTCGGCGGCGGCATCACCATCCGAGGCCGCTCCGAAGAGGGCAGTGGCCGCAGTCCCGTTCACTCCTTTTGGCCATGCCCTCGATATGGCGGGGCCAGCCGCGACGGCCTCGAGACATCCCCGCTGGCCACATCGGCACATGACGCCCGACCCGTCGACGACGACATGCCCGATCTCACCAGCCATGCCTCGTGCCCCGCGTAGCAATGCACCCTTCACTACGACTCCGGCACCGATTCCGGTTCCGATGCTGACCAGGGCGAGGCTCTCGGGGCTCTGGCCATCCAGGCGAAGACTCTCATACGCACCGACCGCTGCCGCATGCACATCGTTCTCGACGGTCACCGGGACGCCGAGTGCCGCCTCGATCTCGTTTGCCAGGCCGTACGACTCCGCGCCTACGCCGAGGTTCACTGCCATGGCCACTTGCCCCGTCGTCGGATCGACTTGACCTGGCACTCCCACCCCAATCGCCGCGCAATCCTCGACCTCGAGCGCGGAGAATGCGGCGACGGCGGAGGAGACCATATGTCGGCCACCCTCGACACCCGTCGTTATCTGATGACGGCCCAAGACTTGCCCTTCGGGTCCGATGGCGACGGCTGACGTTGAAGAGCCGCCGATGTCGATTCCGACTGTCGTCGTCATCTCAACACCACCCCGAGACGGTCGACCAGGACGCCAGAGGCTGCGCCGGCCAGGACGAGGTCCGCTCCGATCTGGGTGGCCTCGATCTCGATCAGATCCGCTGTGGCGGGGAGGATGCGGCTGCGCATCTCGTTGCGAATCTCTTCGATGAGTATGTCGCTGGCGTTCAGCAGTTCCGGCGCCAGGACGACATGGCCGATGTCGAGAGTCGCGACGACGTTGGCCAGGACCATCCCGATATGGCGGCCTGCGTCGGAAAGTGCCCGGCGGACTGGCTCGTCGCCGACGAGGCCGGCAAGGGCAAGAGCGTCCCATGGATGACGCTCCGGGTCGGCACCAAGGCGACGCAGGATGGAAGGCACGCTGGCGACGGTCTCGAGACACCCGGAGTTCCCACAGCGACAGATGTCACCATCGTCCTTCACCCTGACGTGGCCGATCTCACCTGCGGCCGAATGCTCTCCGCGATGGAGGGCGCCATTGAGGACGACCCCGGCTCCCACCCCACGGCCGAGCTTGACCAGGATTAGGTTGCGGTCGGTGGGGCGACGGCGAAACTCGAACAGCGCCGCCATTGCGGCATCGTTCGCGATCGAGACGGGAATATCGAACCGACGTCGCAACTCGGTGCCCAGGTCGAATCCATGCCAGTCGAGGTTGGTGGCCTCGAGGACTGTGCCTTCGGGGTTGATCACACCGGGAGCACCGACTCCAATCCCGAGAACCGGGGCAGTGGACTTCGCGATCAGTGTCTCGATCAGATCGACGGCGACCTCATGGGCTCTTGCACCGACGGGGGCGGTGTCTGCTTGATCCGCATCGACACGCTCGTGGATGCGCCCGCTCAGATCCACCAATGCTCCCCGGAACGGCCGGTGACCGAGATCTATTGCCACGATGTCACGGCCCCTCTCATTGAGGGCGAGGAGTGTCGGCGGCTTGCCACCTGCCGAGGTGCCTTGGCCCAATTCGCGGAGCAGACCGTTCTCGATCAACTCGCCGACCAGACTCGAGACGGCGGCACGGGATAGACCGGTCTGCCGTGCAATCTCGGCTCTACTGGTGGCACCCTGGTCGGAGACCAGTTCGAGAGTGGTGCGGAGGTTGCTGCGACGTGAATCGTGACGGGTCGCCTTGGCATGACGCCGGTCACTCTGATTGCTGTCGACAGCCAAACCTTTCCTCCTCCAAAGAAAGTTAAGTGAACTTACAAAGTCTGGAGGGCTCGTGTCAAACAGTGACCATCGTTTTGGCGCCAGAATGAATCTCGATGGGCACACCACGTCTCCTGATCCGGCCCGGCAACCCGGATTTCCTCGATCTCCCCTGGGACCAGCCAGTCAACGACTGGGTCCATGAGCGTCTCGTCGAGATGCCGACCGGGATCCATCGTCATCCGGTGGTGTTCGTCGCCTACGACGAAGGCGTGTTCGTCATCAAGGAGCTGCCCAGAAGGCTGGCCAACAGTGAATACCAGGTGTTCCGTGCCCTCGAAGAACGAACGACGAGGTCGGCCGAGGTGGTGGGTCTGGTGGAGCGGGTATGGCTCGACCCTCATGACGAGCAGTCGGCGGCAGTCATCACCCGATATGTCGAGCACACCTTTCCCTACCGGCATCTGGTCAGCGGTTCCGGCTTCGGCCCGAGACGGGACCAGATGCTCGACGCCGTAGCCGGCCTGCTGGTCGAACTTCATGTCTCGGGGTGCTTCTGGGGGGATTGCTCGCTGTCGAACCTGCTCTACCGATACGACGCCGAGGCCATCGAGTCGATCATGATCGATGCCGAGACCTCCCGCCTCTACGACCGGCTCTCGGATGGCCAGAGATCCGAAGACCTGGAGATCATGAAGTTGAACCTCGCCGGTGAGATGGCCGACATCGCCGCCATGACCGGGTTGGACATCGACCGGGCCGACTTCACACTCGGCGAGGATGTGGAGACGCGATATCGGTCCCTGTGGCACGAGCTGACCGAAGAGCTCGTGATCACGAGGGACGAGAGCTACCGGATTCGCGAACGCATCGGCCGTCTCAACCAACTCGGGTTCTCGGTCAACGATGTCGACCTCACGCCCACCGATGAGGGAAGCCTGGTCAGGATGAAGGTCGAGGTTGGCGGCCGCACCTTTCATTCGGAGCGCTTGCGGCAGCAGACCGGCATCGATGCTTCCGAGAACCAGGCCCGGGTCATCCTCAGTGATTTGAACTACTACCTGGCCAAGCACGGCTCGGTTTCGGCGTCAGGAAAGAGCGTGGGCACCTTCAAATGGCTGACCACGTCGTTCGAGCCGATGGTCGCGCAGATCTCGGAGCTGCGAAAGGGCAACCCGGTCCAGGGATACTGCGACCTGCTGCACCATCGGTTCCGCCTGGCGCAGCGCCGGGAACAGGACGTCCCCAACGAGGAGGCCCTGGAGGATTGGGTCGCCTCGGGCATGCCGGGCTTCGACCTGGCCGAATTGCCAGTCTGACATCTCCCCAGCGCCGGGAATTTCCGCTAGGTTCACGGCGGCGGCCACGCTAGATGAGGGAGTTCAGACATGGCTCAGATCACGATGGAGGATCTCGGGAAGATCTACGAGGACGGCACCAGGGCGGTAGGCGACCTCGACCTCGAGATCGAGGATGGCGAGTTCCTCGTGCTCGTGGGCCCTTCCGGCTGCGGGAAGTCGACCGTCCTGAGGATGATCGCCGGTCTCGAGGACATCACCGAGGGCACGATGAAGATCGGGGACAAGGTCGTCAACGATGTCGCTCCCAAGGATCGCGACATCGCAATGGTCTTCCAGAACTATGCCCTCTACCCCCACATGTCGGTCTACGACAACATGGCCTTTGGTCTCAAGCTGAGGAAGTTCTCTAAGGACGAGATCCAGCGCCGGGTCCATGAGGCCGCCGACATCCTCGAGATCAGGGAATACCTGCAGCGCAAGCCCAAGGCACTGTCGGGTGGCCAGAGGCAGCGTGTGGCGATGGGTCGGGCCATCGTGCGCGAGCCCGCCGCTTTCCTCATGGACGAGCCGCTGTCCAACCTCGATGCCAAGCTCAGAGTGCAGATGCGCGCCGAGCTGGAGCGTCTCCATAGCCGTCTCGAGACGACCACCGTGTATGTCACCCACGACCAGGTCGAGGCGATGACTCTTGGTGATCGTGTCGCAGTGCTCCGGCCCGTGTCTTCCGCCAGGCCATGGAACCTCCAGCAGGTTGGCCGCCCTACCGACCTCTTCGACCACCCCAACAATCTCTTCGTCGCCGGATTCATCGGCAGCCCGGCCATGAATCTCAGTTACGGAAGCCTGGAGAACCGCGGCGACTCGGTCTGGGTGAAGCTGCCCAATGCCGAATTGAAGGTCGACCAGCGTGCTCTCGAATCCCACCCCGGAATCGAGAACAGGATGGGCGAGGAGCTCGTCGTCGGGGTACGGCCCAATTCTCTCGAAGCCGCCGCGGTCAAGGGCCCTGACCCGGACCGGACGCTGACGGCGAAGGTGGAGGTCACCGAGATGCTCGGCGCCGAGACCTATGTCCACTTCACCGTGAATCGGCCTCCGGTGGTCACCCCCGATATCGAGGAACTGCTGGCCGACACCGGACAGGAAGTGTCCTCACTCGGCGACACGACGAACTTCATTGCCAGGGTCAGCCCCGATGCCCGGGTCTCCCGCGGTGATGAGATCGACCTGATCGTCGATTGCGCAAAACTCCATTTCTTCGACCCGAAGAGCGGGCTCAGGGTCGGATCGGAGCAGAAGGTAGGCGCCAGCGTCTGACCTGCAGACTTCCCGGGGTCTGAGCGACAACACGGAATCCGACGCGAGCTTTCCTGACGATTTCGTCTGGGGCGTCGGCACCGCCGCCTACCAGATCGAGGGCGGCCGGCACGAGCAGGGCAAGGGCGACTCGATATGGGATCGCTTCTCCGACCTTGGGCGTCTCCGTGACCCCGGTGACATCGCCTGCGACCACTTCCATCGCATGGGTGAGGATCTCGACCTCCTCGCCGAACTCGGGGTCTCTGCTTACCGTTTCTCGATCTCGTGGCCGCGGGTCATCCCTGACGGCGACGGAAGGGTGAACCAGGCCGGTCTCGATTTCTATCGGCGTCTCGTCGCCGGGTTGCGGGCCCGTGGGATAGCCCCCTACGTGACGTTGTATCACTGGGACCTGCCGCAAGCACTGCAGGACAAGGGTGGATGGGCCAAGCGGAGCACGGTCGACGCCTTCGCCCGTTATGCCTGCGTGGTGGCCGGTGCCCTGGGGGAGCACGCCACCCACTGGATCACTCAGAACGAGCCCTGGGTGACGACCATGCTGGGCCACCGGGATGGGGTCTTTGCCCCCGGGGTCTCCGACTGGCCAACTGCCACCACCGTTGGACACCATCTCCTGTTGTCGCACGGGCAGGCCGTTGAGGAGATTCGGGGAGTGGTGTCGGACGCCAAAATTGGGATCGGGATCGATTGCCGGCCGGCGGTGCCCGCATCAGATTCCGATGAGGACCGGGCCGCAACCCGGTACTACGACGGTGCCCGCAACCGTTGGTTCTTCGACCCGGTGTTCGATCGCGGTTATCCCGATGACGTGATGAGGGTCTACATGGATCGAGGCCGAATCGCTCCTGGGGTCATCGCAAAGGGCGACATGGAGACGATCGCGATCCCGATCGACTTCCTCGGGCT
>Ga0105098_10000824_pt1 | contig 11031 bp, 11 predicted proteins | sample PPLLak21cMay2015_FD_79137 | JGI IMG/M metagenome (GOLD analysis project Ga0105098, IMG submission 79137) | Freshwater sediment microbial communities from Prairie Pothole Lake near Jamestown, North Dakota, USA - PPLs Lake P7 Core (1) Depth... | ecosystem: Environmental > Aquatic > Freshwater >... | reverse complement strand
CTGGATGCAGCGGCACGAAAGCCATCGTGCCGTTGCGCGTGCTGATGATGTGCGGCACGTAGAGGCGGACACCGCAGCGCCACGCCGGACCGAGGCAGGGGCGCAGGTCGACTTCGCCCGGCATGCTCAGGAAAACCGCCACCCGGCGGCCCCGCTGCCAGATCCCGAGGCTGCGCAGCGCCATGCGGATGGCGCGGTCGGCGACGCGGCGTTCTGCGTCAGGAAGCGCGCGACGACTCGCCCGCAGCTGACGGCGCAGCTCGCGGAGAGTCATCGCAGCAGTGGAGGGGAGAGGCGCCACCCGCCTGTGCCGTCAAGGACCATTGCTCTCGACAAGAGCAATATTTGGGGAAGGCCGCGACACTTAAGGCTTTCCGCTCGAGGCGGACTTGCACAATGGTGCCGGCTGGCCACACCCCGGGGTATTTACATTAAGGTCGAGAGGTAACCCGGCCCATGTCGAACACCGCAGGCAGCGCCAAATCGTCGAAGGTTCGGACTCGTGCGAACCTTCAGAGTTCAAGTTGCTGTCCCTTTTCGAGCGCGGACTCCACGCGCTCGCGCAGGGACTTGAGACGGGCGCCGAGGTCGCCCTCGACTACCGTGCCGTGCTTGCGCACCTTGATGAGTTCGTTCGCGAGGTTGAGCGCGGCGATCACCGCGATGCGATCGAGGCCCACCACTTTGCCCGAGTCGCGAATCTCGCGCATCTTGCCATCGAGGTACTCCGCTGAATCGAGCAGGTCGGAGCGCTCTTCGGCCGGGCATGCCACCTGGTACTCGCGATCGAGCAGGCGGACGCTGACGCGGGAGATGCGTTCTTCTGACATCAACCCTGCTCCATCGCCTTGAGGCGGCCGATCATCGCTTCGACGCGTGCACGAACCTGCTCGTTCTTCTGCAGGAGATTGGCGCGTTCGCCGATCAGCGTGTCCTGCCGCTGACGCAGGGCGCGGTTCTCTTCCTTGAGCTGGGTGACCGTGGCCACCAGCTCCTCGAGGCGGCGTTCGATGCGTCGCAGTTCGACGTCGACAGCGGATCGGGCGGCGGGTTCGTTCATGGAATTAACTATAGTGGTCGCACCCCGGGGAAGCAATTGAACCGGCCCCATTCGAGCCGGTATTGCAGGCGCCGGTGGTACGATACGCGCAATGTCGGCACCGATTGCTTTTGACGATGTCGCGCAGGCCCTGGCGGCCAGCGGTTCCACAGTCCACGCCGCCGAGGCGCACGGCTGCCTGTGCGGCGCGCTCTGCGCGCGGCGCGTCTACCTGCCGGCCGAATGGCTCCAGGAATTGCTGCCCGATGGCCCCGAACCGGGCAAGCCGACGGGTCTCGTCGCGGGCGGTCCCCTGCGTCAGTTGTTCGACCAGAGCCGCGCCGTGCTCGACGCGCGCGAGATGGAGTTCGAGCCGCTGCTGCCGCCCGAAGGTGCAGCGCTGGCCGAGCGCGTCGAGGCGCTCGGCGCCTGGGCGCAAGGATTCCTGTACGGCTTCGGTGCCAGCGGGCCGTACAAGCGCGGCGTCCTCTCGGGCGAGGTGACCGAAGTGCTCACCGATTTCGCGGAGGTCGCCCGCGCCGGGGCCGTCGGTTCCGAAAGCACGGAAGTCGAGGAATCCGCCCTGGCCGAGCTCGTCGAATTCGTGCGCGTCGGCGTGCAGCTGATCTACGACGACCTCACCGACCTGCGCGCTGCCCAGACCACGTCGACCGCGCGGCATTGACCGCCACGCCCGGCCCGCCAACCTCAAAGCTTCTTTCCCGACACCCTCACGAGACGCAACGCTGCCCATGACCCTGCGTAAAGACGAGTACGCGCGCCGCCGCAAGCAACTGATGAAGCTGATGGGCAAGGGCGCCATCGCCATCGTTCCCGCCGCGCCCGAGCGCCAGCGCAACAGCGATGTCCATTACCACTACCGGCCCGACAGCGACTTCCACTACCTCACCGGCTTCAACGAACCCGAGGCCGTCGCGGTGCTCATCCCCGGTCGCGAGCACGCGGAGTACGTCCTGTTCGTGCGCGACCGCGATCCCGCGCGCGAAACCTGGGATGGTCGCCGTGCCGGGCCCGAGGGCGCAGTGCGCGACTACGGCGCCGACGACGCGTTTCCCATCGGCGACATCGACGACATCCTGCCGGGCCTGCTCGAGCGCTGCGAGCGGGTCTACTACTCGATGGGGGTGAACCACGATTTCGACCAGCGCGTCATCGGCTGGGTGAACACGCTGCGGGGCCAGACCAAGAACGGCATCCACAGCCCGCAGGAGTTCGTGGCGCTGGAGCACCCGCTGCACGACATGCGGCTGTTCAAGAGCCGGGCCGAGGCCGCCGTGATGAAACGTTCGGCGCAGATCGCGGTGGGCGCGCACGTCCGCGCGATGCGGAAGACCCGGCCCGGCGTCACCGAATACGAGGTGATGGCCGAACTGCTGCACGAATTCCACCGGCACCAGGCCGACATCTCTTACCACCCGATCGTGGGCGGCGGGGCCAACGGCTGCATCCTGCACTACCACGAAAACTCCGACACCCTCCGCGACGGCGACCTGCTGCTGATCGACGCGGGCTGCGAGTACGGGCTGTACGCGTCGGACATCACCCGCACGTTCCCGGTCAACGGCCGGTTCTCGCCCGAGCAGAAGGCGATCTACGACATCGTGCTCGACGCGCAGGAAGCCGCGTTCGCCTGCATCAAGCCGGGCAGCCACTGGAACGAGCCGCACGATGCCGCGGTCCGGGCGATCACGCAGGGCCTGGTGAAGGTGGGCCTGCTCAAGGGACGCGTGCCGGCGCTGATCAAGGATGGCGCCTACCGCAAGTTCTTCATGCACCGCACGGGACACTGGCTGGGAATGGACGTGCACGACGTCGGCGAATACAAGGTGGGCAGCGAATGGCGCGTCTTCGAGCCCGGCATGGCGCTCACGGTCGAGCCAGGCATCTACATCCCCGCCGGCACCAAGGGCGTACCGAAGCGCTGGTGGAACATCGGCGTGCGGATCGAGGACGACGTGCTGGTCACCGCCGGCGGCTGCGAACTGCTCACTGCGGGCCTGCCCCGCACCACGGCCGAGATCGAGCGCGTGATGGCAGCAGCTGCGTGACCATCTCGCGGAGGACCTGCCGATGATTTCTGCGCCCGCGGACTACGACCTGGCCATCGTCGGCGGCGGTCTCGTCGGCGCCTCGCTGGCGTTGTCGCTGGCGCCGCTTGGCCTGCGTATCGCGCTCATCGAAGCAGTCGCCCCGGTGCAGGGTGAGCAGCACCCGAGTTTCGACGAGCGCACCACCGCGCTCGCGAACGGCACGGTCCGCGCCTTCAAGACGCTTGGCGTCTGGGCTGCGATGGAGCGCGAGGCGGCGCCCATCCGCAAGATCCACGTGTCCGACCAGGGCCGCTTCGGCACGGCGCGCGTCGATGCGGCCGAGCAGGGGCTCGAGGCGCTGGGCTACGTGGTGCCGAACCGGGTGATCGGCGCGGCGCTCTGGCAGGCGCTCGCCCGCACGCCGGCCGTCGAGGTCATCGCGCCGGCGCAGGTCACGGGCAACGAACTCGAAGGCCCTTGCCGTCTCATTCGCTATGCGGTCGATGGCGACCCGCGCACCTTGACGGCCCGGCTGGTCGTCGCGGCCGATGGCGTGCGCTCCGTCGTGCGTGAGCAGGCGGGAATCGAGGCCGAGCATCTGGAGTACGAACAGGTGGCGCTCACGGCCGTGATGACCACGCAGCGCTTCCACGACTACGTGGCCTACGAGCGCTTCACTGAACAAGGCCCGATCGCGATCCTGCCGTTGACCGACGGCCGCTGTGGCATGGTCTGGACGCGCAAGCCCGACGAAGTCGCGCGCCTGCTGGCCTTGCCGGACGACGAGTTCCTGCGCGAGTTCCAGGCGGCTTTCGGTTTCCGCCTGGGGCGCTTCATGCGGATCGGGCAGCGTGCTTCGTACAACCTGATGCTGTCGCGCGCCGAGCGCCACATCGCGCAGCGCCTGGCCGTGGTCGGCAACGCGGCGCAGGGGCTGCATCCGATCGCAGGGCAGGGCTTCAACCTCGGGCTCCGTGACGCGATGAGCCTGGCCGAAGTGATCGCCGACCAGCGCGCGGCCGGCATGCTCGACGCCGGCGATGCAGACCTGCTGCAGGCGTACGCCGACTGGCGCGAGACCGACCGGCGCCGCATCGTCGCCTTCACCGACGGACTCGTGCGGCTGTTCTCGACGCCGCTCGGCGTGCTGCGCAGCCTGCGTAGCCTCGGCATCCTCGCCTTCGACGTGCTGCCACCGGCCAAGTCGGCGCTCGCGCGCCTGAGCGTCGGGGCCGCTGCACGAATCCCGCGGCTCGCCCGCGGCGTGCCGCTCGCCGGGTCGCGCTGACCATGGCCGGCCCGCGCAGGAAGTTCGATTTCGACGTCGTGATCATCGGTGGCGGCATGGTCGGCACCTGCCTTGCCGCCCTCATGGCACGCGACGAGGCATTGTCCGGCTGGCAGGTTGCGCTGGTCGATCCCGCGCCGCCGCGCAGGCCGGACGAACAGTCGCTCGACCTCCGCGTCTCCGCGCTCTCGCGTGCGTCCGAGCGCATCCTCACCGCCGCGCGCGCGTGGGACGCGATCGCGCCGTACGCGTCGCCCTATGACGAGATGGTTGTCTGGGACGCGGCGAGCACCGTCGACCGGCCGGACGCGCTGCGTTTCTCGGCGGCCGAGACCGCCGAGCCTAACCTGGGCCACATCGTCGAAAACCTGCGTGTGCAATGGGCGCTGCACGAATCGCCGCTGCTCCGTGGCGTGACCGCGGTACGCAGCAGCCTTGCGGGGCTCGAGTTCGACGCCGACGCCGCGCGGGTCACGCTCGAAGACGGGCGTCGTCTGGCGTGTCGTCTCGTCATCGGCGCCGACGGCAGCCAGTCCGTCGCGCGCCAGCTCGCCGGCATCGGCCGGTCCGGCTGGACCTACGGCCAGACTGCGATCGTCGCGCATCTGCAGCCTGACAAGCCGCATCGGGCGACAGCCTGGCAGCGGTTCCTGCCAGAAGGGCCGCTCGCGCTGTTGCCGCTCAGCGATGGACGCGTGTCGCTGGTCTGGACGACCACGCCTGACGCGGCAACCGCGCTGCTCGCCGCAGACGACGCCGAATTCAGCGAGCGCGTGTCGGTCGCGAGCGACCACGTGCTCGGCAAGCTGAAGGTGTCGAGCGCGCGCGCAGGGTTTCCGCTCGCGCTGTGGCACGCTCGCGCCTACGTGCAGCCGCGGCTCGCGCTGGTCGGCGATGCTGCGCACACGATCCATCCGCTGGCGGGGCAGGGCGTCAACCTGGGCTTCCTCGATTGCGCGAGCCTGGTGCAGGTGCTCGCCGACGCAGTGGCGCGCGGCGACGAACCGCACGGTCTCCGCACGCTGCGTCGTTACGAACGCTGGCGCCGCAGCGAAAACGCCGTCGTGCTCGCGATCTGCGATACGCTCAACCGGCTGTTCACGGAGAAGAGCGTCGCCGTCGCCGGTCTGCGCCGCTTCGGCTTGTCCGTCGTCACCAGTCAGCCGTTCCTGCGCCGCTCGCTGATCGAGCGGGCCCTCGGCGTCGGCGGCGACGCCCCCCAGCTGGCCCGGCGCACGGCCGCGTCGAATTAAACGGCAGGCCGACGGCCTGCGGAGCCTCGCGATGCAGAATGAAGACTGGTCGGGCACGCTCTTCACCCAGTCGCCGCCCGGGCTCGGTAACCAGTTCGACGACGATCCGCTGCTGGGCTCGTGGCTCAAGCGCTCGCTGCCGGCGACGCTGAACGCCGAACTGCACAGCGAGCTGCGCGAGCTCGGAGCGCTTGCGGGTGGCGAGCTCTACCGGCTGCAGCAGGCCGACCTCGCGCACGAACCCGTGCTGACGCAATGGGACGCCTGGGGCAGGCGAATCGACGCAGTCACGGTCTCGCCGCTCTGGCAGCGGGCCGAGCGCCTGGCCGCGCAGCACGGGCTGGTTGCCACGGGATACGACGCCGCGTTGGGACGACACGCGCGCATTGCGCAGTTCGTCAAGGTGTACCTGTTCCATCCGTCGTCCGACGTCTACACCTGCCCGCTCGCCATGACCGACGGCGCAGCCCGCTGCCTGCTCGAGGCTGGGGACCAGGCGCTGATCGAGCGCGCGGTGCCGCACCTCACCTCGCGTGATCCCGCCACGTTCTGGACCAGCGGCCAGTGGATGACCGAGACGACGGGCGGTTCGGACGTCGGCCGCTCCGAGACGCGGGCGGTACCGGACGGCGAGGGCGGCTGGCGCCTGTACGGACGCAAGTGGTTCACGTCGGCGGTGACGTCGCAGATGGCGCTGACGCTGGCGCGCCCCGAGGGCAATCCCCCCGGCGGCAAGGGCCTCGCGATGTTCTATCTCGAGATCCGCGACGCGGAGGGGCAGCTGAACGGCATCCGCGTCGATCGCCTCAAGGACAAGCTGGGCACGCGCAAGGTGCCGACCGCCGAGTTGCTGCTCGACGGCACGCGCGCGTGGCTGGTGGGACCGCCACTCAACGGCACGCGGTCGATCGAGCCGATGCTCGGCGTCACGCGCATGTGGAACAGTGTCTGTGCGACCGCTTTCATGCGTCGCGGCCTGGCGCTTGCGCGCTCCTATGCGAAGGAGCGGAAGGCATTCGGCCAGCCGCTGGAGCAGTTGCCGCTGCATGCAGACACGCTCGCCGGACTCGAGGCCGAGACCTGGGGCGCCTTCCTGATGACGTTCCTGCTGGTCGAACTCAATGGCAGGATGGAGCAGGGCGAGCTCGATTCCGAACAGCGCGCGTTGCTGCGCCTGCTGACCCCGCTTACCAAGCTCATCACGGGCAAGCAGGCGGTGGGCGTCGTCACCGAGGTCATTGAAAGCTTCGGTGGGGCAGGCTACGTCGAAGACACGGGCCTGCCGCAGCTGCTGCGCGACACCCACGTGTTGCCGATCTGGGAGGGCACCACCAACGTGCTGGCACTGGACGCGCTCCTGCGCAGCGACCTGCCCGCGGGACTCGCCGCATTGATGGCGCGGGCTTCTTCGTGCCTGCGCTCCGTGTCGGAGCCACGCATGGTCGCCGCCACGCAACAGGCGCTGGGTGCGCTGGAGCGCGCAGCGCTGGTGCTGGAAAGCGGACAGGAACCGGAGGTGCTGCAGGCGGGCGCACGCCGGCTGGCCATGACGCTGGCGCGGGCGCTGCAGCTCACCCTGCTGTGCGAGCACGCGCAATGGATGATCGACCACGGGGGCGATCGCCGTGGCTATGCAGCCGCCATGCGCTTCGCGCGCCAGCCGGTGGACCTGATGACGGAAGTCGACCCGGAAGCCGATCGCCTGCTGCTCGGCTGATGCGCAAGCTCCTCTACCCACTGCCGCTCGGCGGCCAGAGCGTGTAAAAGGAGCAAACGCTGATTCGGGGGAAGCAGCACATGACGACCGATGCCTTGTCGAGCGCAACGCCAAGCGAAGCTCCGTCCGCCGCTGGCGCAACCGCTGCCGCCAGCGCCACTGTCGACAATGCCAGCGCGCTCCCTTTCGTCGCGCCCTGTCGGCGGCTCGACACGTGGGCACCGCTCGGCTGGATCGCACACGGCTGGAGCGACCTCCGCGCCGCGCCGCGCCAGAGCCTCACCTACGGCCTGATCGTCGTGCTGCTGAGCTGGGCGCTCGCCTACGGCGCCATTCGCTTCGGCGGCTACTTCGAACTGCTGGCGCTGGTCTCGGGCTTCATCCTGATCGCACCGCTGCTCGCGGTCGGCACCTATTCGATCAGCGACCAGCTCGAGCGTGGACTGCAGCCTTCGCTGCGCCGGTGCTTCATCGAGGAACGCCGCGCGTTCGGCAACCTGATGGTGTTTGCACTGATGCTGATGGTCGTGTTCCTGGTCTGGTGGCGCGCGGCTTCGGCGGTGCACATCTTCTTCCCGCAGGACATGACGACGCGGGACTGGACGCAGTACCTGACCTTTCTCGGCATCGGCAGCGTCATCGGTTCGATGTTCGCGTTGATCGTCTTCGCCGCGGCCGCGTTCTCTTTGCCCATGCTCATGGATCGCGAGGCCGACGCGATCACTGCCGTCGTGACCAGCATCAACGCCGTGCTGCGGAACAAGCCCGCGATGGCTGTCTGGGCGGCGCTGATCGTGCTCGCCGTGGCGCCCGGCTTCGCCTTGCTGCTGCTGGGACGTGAGCAGGGCGCGAAATTCGCGGTCGTGATGGTGCTGCTGGGCCTCACCTTGCCGCTGATCGGCCATGCGACGTGGCATGGCTACCGCGCCACGATCGATGCCGCGGCGTGGCCAAGGAACGAACACCTCGAATGATTTCGCGACGCCGGTTCATCGCTGCATTGACTGCCGGCTCCGTGTTGCGCCCCGCGCTGAGCGCCGGGGCCACAGTCGCCGTCCCTGCGGGCGAAATGCTGCTCGCCACCTGGAACCTGCGCTATGCGGGCGACGCGTCGCCCAATGCCTGGCCGCAGCGCCGGCCGCTGGTGCAGGCGTTGCTGAACCTGTACCGACCAGATCTCATCGGGACGCAGGAGGGCCTGTACTCGCAGGTCAAGGACATTGCCGCCGACCAGCCTGCCTACGACTGGATCGGCGTCGGCCGCGATGGCGGCAGTCGCGGTGAGTTCATGGCGATCTTCTACCGTCGCGACCGCTTCGAGCCGCTGGAGTACGAGCACTTCTGGCTGAGCGACACGCCGGACGTGATCGCCTCGAAGACGTGGGGCAACGGCGTGCGTCGCATGGTCACGTGGGCGAAGTTCAGGGACCGGGTCACGGCGCGCGAGTTCTATTTCTGGAACACGCACCTCGATCACGAGGTGCAGTTGGCGCGGGAGAAGTCGGCGGAACTGATCCGCCAGCGCATGGGGCTGCTGCCGCCAGCGGCGACGCTGTTCCTCGTGGGCGACTTCAACGCCGCGGCCCGTGACAACCGTGCCTACGAGATCCTGACGCAGGGCGCCGGTCTCACGGACACCTGGTTCGTCGCGCGCGAACGCATCAACGAAGACGCGAACTCTTTCACCGGTTTCGGTCCGCTGCTGCGCGAGGGCAAGCGCATCGACTGGATCCTGGCGCGCGGCGCGCTGGACGTGCGCGCGACGGAGGCCGTCACGTTCCAGCAGGAAGGGCGCTGGCCGAGCGATCACCTGCCCATCATGGCCTGGGTTCGGCAACGCTGACCCGAAGCCGCCGCGCAGGGCGCACGCAAGTCGCCCCGCACGGCTGGTCCGTCTTACTCGTTCTGCTTCATCTCGGCGGCCGTTTCCTTGGCCTGATCGCCTGCGGAATCGAGCGCCTCTGCCGCCCTGTCCTCGGCGCGATCGGCGCCTGCGGCGATGGCGTCGCCCGCCTGGTTCGCCGAGTCGACCACGGCATCGCCCGCAGCATCCGCCGCCTCGCCGATCTGGGTCGCTGCCTCAGAGGCCTCGCGCTGGGCTTCGGCGGCTGACCGCGACGCCGCCTCGGCGTCGTGGTCCGCGTCACGCGCGCAACCTGCCGCCACCAGCGAGAACGCCACGGCTGCGGCCAGCATGCGCAACTTGAGATCTTTCATGGGAACGACTCCTTGTTCCGTTGGGGGAGCGCAATGATCCCGCAGCTCGCACGGAATGTCGTTAGGACGCTCTGCAACGTCGCCGTTCCGCGACACGCAGGGTTCGTGCTGCGCCGCCTGCTGCGCTGGCGCTCACGCTTCAGACTGGCTGCGCCCGTACGTACGCTCGACGTACTCTTCGACGAGCTGCTGGAACTCCTGCGCGATGTGCTCGCCTTTCAGCGTCGGTCCCTTCTCGCCATCGATGTACACGGGCGCCACCGGCCGCTCGCCCGTGCCGGGCAGGCTGATGCCGAGGTTCGCGTGCTTGCTTTCGCCCGGACCATTCACCACGCAACCCATCACGGCCACCGTCATCTGCTCGACGCCTGCGTAACGCTTGCGCCATTCGGGCATGCGGTGGCGCAGGTGCGACTGGATGTCCTGCGCGAGCTGCTGGAAGTACGTGGACGTGGTGCGGCCGCAGCCGGGGCAGGCGATGACCATCGGCGTGAACGAGCGCAGGCCCATCGTCTGCAGGATTTCCTGTGCGACGATCACTTCCTGCGTGCGGTCGCCGTTCGGTTCGGGCGTCAGCGAGACCCTGATCGTGTCGCCGATGCCTTCCTGCAGCAGCACCGAGATTGCGGCCGTGGACGCGACGATGCCCTTCGATCCCATGCCCGCTTCGGTGAGTCCCAGGTGCAGCGCGTAATCGCAGCGGCGCGCGATGTTGCGATACACGCCGATCAGGTCCTGCACGCCACTGACCTTGCACGAGATCACGATGCGGTCGTGCGGCAGGCCGATCTCCTCGGCGCGTGCAGCACTCTCGAGCGCGGAGACCACCAGGGCCTCGCGCACTACGTCGTTGGCTTCGAGCGGTTGCGGCAGGCGTGAGTTCTCGTCCATCAGGCGCGTGAGCAGGTCCTGGTCGAGGCTGCCCCAGTTCACGCCGATGCGCACGGGCTTGCCGTAACGGCAGGCGGTCTCGATCATCTCGGTGAATTGCGGATCGCGCTTGGTGCCGCGGCCGACGTTGCCGGGATTGATGCGGTACTTGGCGAGCGCTTCGGCGCAGGCCGGGTGCTCGCGCAGCAGCTTGTGCCCGTTGAAGTGGAAATCGCCCACGATCGGCACCGACACGCCGAACTGCGCCAGGCGCTCGACGATGTGCGGCACCGCGGCAGCCGCCTCGTCGGTGTTGACGGTGACGCGCACCAGCTCGGAGCCGGCGACGGCGAGCGCGCGGATCTGCAGCGCGGTGCCCTCGACGTCGGCCGTGTCGGTGTTGGTCATCGACTGCACGACGACGGGCTGCCGGCGGCCCACGACGACCGGGCCGATGCGGACGGGCGTGCTTGGCCGGCGGACGATGGGACTGCTGCTCATGGTGCGCGTCGCTCGCGAGAATGCTGCGGTGTCGTTACTGGGCGGCGACGGGGGCCGGGGACGCCTTCGTGTCCGCGATCCAGCGGCGCACGTTG
>Ga0105098_10000820_pt1 | contig 11053 bp, 16 predicted proteins | sample PPLLak21cMay2015_FD_79137 | JGI IMG/M metagenome (GOLD analysis project Ga0105098, IMG submission 79137) | Freshwater sediment microbial communities from Prairie Pothole Lake near Jamestown, North Dakota, USA - PPLs Lake P7 Core (1) Depth... | ecosystem: Environmental > Aquatic > Freshwater >... | reverse complement strand
CTTGGCCTCACGCACCACCACCTTGATGCTGACCGGCTTCATGTGCAGGGCAGCAGTGTCTTGCAGCTTGATCACGTTCACAGCGTGGCACAGTGCAGACAATTGCGACTGGGCAATGCGCTGTGTGTCTTCGTTGCTGTGCTGGATGTTCAAGTTGTCCCACACCTTGCGGCCCTTGTACTGGCCGTCAATGATCTCAAACGTCAGCTTGAGGCCAGTGCCGTTGCCCGAGCGCAGGGGCGCAACGTCAGACTCTGTGATGTGTGCCAGATAAGTACCAGCAGGGATTGGGCCGTTAGATGCCTGGGGTGCCACTTGCGAGGCGTCAAAATTAAAATGTGCCATTGTTTTCTTTCAAAGTTAAGGTTACGAACTGAGTGATCAAGACTGCGCTGTGGTCAGTGCGTCTTGGAATGCCGCCCAGTCAAGCGGCATATTTGTCAGGCCAAAACGGTTGCCACCGCAATGAGCCGGGTGAGGTTCAACGTGCAAGATGCGCTCACCAGTGGTGGTGGCCTTGGTTTCCTTGTTGCCAAAGCCAGCGTCTGTCTTGCTGGTGAAGATGCGATACCCTGCGTAGCCAACAACGTCAGCCCATTCTTGGACCAAGCCAGCAGCACGGTCGTGCAGCTTCAGCACATGGCTGTCATAGCCCTCTGTCAACGGGTCTTCAACTCTCTTAATCTTGTCGTGCGCAATTAAGATGATGCCCATGCCCTTGCTAGAGCGCAGCACCTCAAGACCAGACAACAAGTTGCGCCACTCTTCGGCTGCGGCAATGTAGCCTTTACCAAATCCTGGCTGCTCAATGTTCTTCCAGTTGTTGGCTTTGCACACATGGTCTTGCACCAGTGGCTCAAGCCAATCGAGTGAGTCAATGAACAGAGTCTGGAACTCGTGCTCTTGGTTGATCAGCGTGTCAATGGCCGTGTAGACCTCGGCCAAGCTGGTAGCCAGTGGGAATGCGTTAGCGTCCACAGCGTCAGCGCCGTCCTCAGTCAAGATGCCAATGGCGTTGGGGGCCATAGCGGCAAATGTGGTCTTGCCAATTTTGCCTTGACCAACAATCACAATTTTGGGGCTGCGCACTCGGCGCGTCTTGGAAATGGATTTCAAATCAAACATGTCAGTCTTTCAAAAGTTCAATGGAGGGTTTTGCAGGTTTGCTCGTGATGTACTCAGCGGCCTGTGCGTAGGCTGCTGAATCCAGATCTTTTAAGGCACGCAGGTGCGTCAAATCTACCTCGGCCTTCCAACGGAAAGCACTCTGGGCGTTCTTGCCCAGCGAGTCCCAGCCGGCTTGGACCTTGGCCGTGTCAACCGTGCGGTTGATCTTCCATGTGATCTTGACTTCTTCGTCAGTGTGGCTACCTTCACCGCCATCTGGCTTGGTGAATTGCTTTTCGATTAGGTCTTCAAGGCGCAGGCGATCGGCCTTGGCGGTGGCTTCAGCCAGCTTGGCTTGGCGCAGTTGTGCAGTCAGTTCAGAAATCATTTTGGTCTTCCTTTATGTGTGCCAGTGCGGCGTCTTCAATTTCCTCAACTACGCTATCGCAGAGCAGGTGAGCAATGTTTTCACCCAAGTGGTAGGCTTTGTCGAGGGTCACACTTTCGGGGTAGCCAGGCTCATCACGTGACCCTGCGAAAGCTGCTTCATACTCCAAGTGACAGGTCAACTGGATGTCATTGGCGGCGTAATCAAACACCATGACACCACGGTCTGCGTGCGGAGGTTTGGTCTGCTCATCAAAGCAAAGGTCAGCAAAGCGTGCAAGTTCGTTAACGGTGAACACAGCAACAGCCAGTTCGTCATGTGCGGCTTGTTGGGCCAGCCGAACGATGGTCTTGTCGTCCATCATGATGACCACCAAGCGACAAGCAGTGCGGCCAAGCCAATGCCAATGGCGAGGGCCAGAACCAAGTCAAGGGCTGCTTGGGCACGGCCATGCAGCTTGGCTGCTTTGACCTGTGGGTGGTAGTGGTATTTGTGGTGTTTCATGGTTTGCTTTCAATGGTAGGGGGCCGTGGCCCCGTGGGTTTTAATATTTAACAGTGCCGTCAACGTAGACAACTACGTTTTTGCCACTTGGCAAATGCACGTTGCAGGAGACTGCGCCTGCTTCGGCTTGGAGGTAGCGAACAACGGAAGCGATAACTTGAAGGTCTGTCATGACGGGATCCTTTCGGCCTTTCGGCGTGATGCCAAGAACAATTTCGTTGGCATGGTTGGATTATCTAGCAGATTGATAGACCTCGTCAAGCAGTTTGCTAGAAATATTTCACTTATTTGCATAGGTGCTTTCCCTAATGCGTTGTTGTTCAAGCAATCTGCTAGACTCGGCCACCTATGAACACACAAATCACACCAGACGAGCGCCGACAACTGGCAGAAAAAGTTGGCATCAATGAACAGTATCTCTACCAGTGCCTGACTGGCCGTCGCGAGATGTCAGCCTCTGAGGCTGTGAGAGTAGAGCAAGAGACTGGTGGCCGGTTAGGGCGCAAGATGGTGTGCCAGGGCAGTTGGCAGTCTATTTGGCCTGAACTGGTGGAGGCTCGGGCATGACTAATCTTTCAACCATCTTCCCCAATGGCTTTGCGGCAGCAACAGAAAGCCAAGACCTGATCAACCCTGAAGCTGCGTTCAGGACTCACTGTGAGGCAAGTGGTCTGCTGATCAAAGACCTCATCGCTGATGGAGAGATCCACCGGGTGCCTCATGTGTCGAGCAAGAAGGGGTCACTTGACGGGTGGTACATCTTGCACACCAGTGGCAAGGTGCCAGTGGGCATTGCAGGCTGCTGGAAAGAGCCTACGTTTGAAGCCAAGTGGGTGGCTGACATTGGCCGGTCTATGTCTTTCACCGAGAGGTTTGAACATGACAAGTGGGTGGCTGACCTGAAAGCCAAAAAAGAAGCTGAGAGACTGGCATCCCAAGCAGTGGCTGCTGAGAGAGCAGAAGATGAGGTCGGCACATATGCTGATGCCAGCGATGACCATCCATACTTGGTTCGCAAACACATTCAGGCACATGGCATCAAGATTGACCGTGCTGGCCGGCTGGTGGTGCCAGTGATCAATCAGTCTGGTGAGATCCTGTCCTACCAAACCATTGACGCAGAAGGGAACAAGCGGTTCTTGAAGGGTGGCAAGATTGAGGGTGGCTTCTTTGAGTTGCGCGGCAATCGCAAGATCGTGTTTGTGGGCGAGGGTTTTGCCACTTGCGCCAGTATTCATGAGGCTACGGGGTACACCGTCATGGTGGCGTTTGATTGTGGCAACTTGTCTAAGGTAGCCAAAGCAGCCAAGGAGATGTTCCCCGGCTCCAAGATCGTGATTGGCGCTGACAATGACCAGTTCACTGAGGGCAACCCTGGAGTGACCAAGGGCCGTGCGGCGGCAGCGATGGTGTTTGGCGAGATTGTCTACCCATCATTCGGGGATGCTGACATGGTGGACAACAAGCCAACAGACTGGAATGACCTGCACTGCCTGCAAGGACTGGATGCCGTGAAAGAACAAATCGAGCGCGTAGCTGGGCCTGTGCGTGACAAGCTGGCGTTTGAGTTCACCAGAGCAGATTCCTTGCAACTGAGCGAAATCAAGTGGGTGGTCGATGACTACATTGAGGCTGACTCGCTGGCGCAAGTGTTCGGTGACCCAGGCGGCGGAAAGTCCTTTGTAAGCATTGACTTGGCTTGCTGCGTGGCAACTGGGCGTGACTGGCACGGTCACCAAGTTCAGCAAGGTGCAGTGTTCTACATCGCTGGCGAGGGACACAATGGTTTGGCTCGGCGCTTTAAGGGCTGGGAGTTGGGCAATGGCACCACACTGGACGGGGCACCGTTGTTTAAAAGCCACAGGGCAGCGCAACTGTATGACGCGACAGAGGCTGCTTTGGTGGCTGACTCCATCAAGACCTTGTCGGCTGAGTGTGGGCATATCCCGTCCATGATCGTGATCGACACCTTGGCTCGGAACATGGGCGGAGATGAGAACTCAACCCAAGACATGAACAGCTTCATTCAGCACTTGGATACGTATTTGCGCCAGGATTACAAGTGTTGTGTGTTGGTTGTACACCACAGTGGCGCAATGGACAAGGATCGGTCACGGGGTAGCACAGCACTGAAGGGCGCATTGGATGCGGAGTACAAGTGCCAGTTGGATTCTGGCACCAAGACCATCCAGTTTGAGTCCAAGAAGATGAAGGACGCAGAGATGCCAGCGGCCAAGAACTTCCAAATCACCCAAGTGGATCTGCCTATCTTGGACAAGCACGGCAATGCGGTGAAGGGTGCGTACCTCACCAGTGTGGACATCTCGGGGCTGGTCAGCAGTGTGCAAAAGCGCACGATATTGCCAGGCAACCAGTTGATTGCCCTTAACTGCCTTGTCGCCATCGAGGTCAAGAAACAGGCTGATGGCTTGGACGGCATGGCCGTATCAGCGAACTACGATGAGTGGAGGGAATCGGCCAAGAGCCACGGGCTGAACTCCAGAAGATTTAAGGAATCGGTTGAGGGTTTGACCAAAAAGGACATGGTTAACGTGCGCAATGACGTGTACCGAACCGTACCGAAAGCACCGAATTCTGAGGCGATTTAAGCAATGACCATGCCAGAAACAGCCAGAATTGATGTACCGATGTACCGAAACGGCAATTATTTTGAGGGCAAAATGTACCGAACCGTACCGATCTGTACCGATTTCGGTTCGTTCGGTACAGTCCAAGTGTACCGAAACCATGTACCGATGTACCGAAACGTACCGAAACGTACCGATGCCCGACTTGCCCGTTGTACCGAAACGTACCGAAGGGGTATATATACCCCCTTCGGTTCGGTACACAAAGTCGGGTCAAAGTATCGGTACATGGGGTTCGGGGTTTTTAAGGAGTTGGAATGATTGAAGTGGAAATGGACATGAAGGTGGTTAGCATGGCGAACATGAGGATGCACTGGGCAGTAAAGGCGAAGTTGGTGAAGAGTCAGCGCCAGAAGGCGTTTAACGCGCTGGCGAGTGTTGCAGCACCTCCGGCCCCACCTTGCACGATTGTGCTCACCAGAGTGGCTCCTAGGGCCTTGGATGGGGATAATCTTCAGTCTGGATTCAAAGCCGTGCGTGATGGGGTTGCTGACTGGCTTGGAATTGATGATGGCAGCCAGTTGGTGGAGTGGCAGTACAGGCAAAGGCCGGGTACGGTTAAGACGTACAAGGTTGAGATCGAGGTGATAGCATGATGGGGTGGAATCATGCAGTTGCCGCACTTTCGGGGAAAGCACCGCATTGGTGTGAGTACCCTTATTTTTTGGGAGTCCACAAGTGACTGAAAACTTGGCGTCAGAAATGACAGTGAAAAATCGTCCAGGCCGGCCAACGCTGTATCCGATTGAGCACCCAATCTGGGCTGAGATATGCAAACAGATCTCAACTGGCAAAAGCATCACCAGCACGCTTAAGCAGCCTGGTATGCCCAGCTATCAATGCGCCATGCTTATGATTCGGAACAATGCAGAGTTCCGCGCCATGTACGAACGAGCAACCGAAAGCCGTGCCGATCGACTGGCTGAAGAGATCATCGAGTTGTCCGATGCAGAGATGCCAGCACACTTGGAAGGACCAATGGCGTCTGCTTGGGTTCAGCAAAAGCGTATGCAAGTGGACGCACGCAAGTGGGTAGCGTCAAAGCTGTACGCCAAACGATACGGGGACCGCATCGACGTTGCCGTGACCGACACACGCATTAGCGTCATGGATGCGCTCAAAGAAGCAAAGCAACGTGTTCTCAAGGATGAAAACAACGTAGTGGATGTCGAAAGCAAAGCTGTTGATTCGTGACATTTGGTGAGGTAATCGCTGCTGGTTTGGCTGGATTAGGTGTTGTTGATGGGAGGGTTATGCGCTTTCCGCATAGATTTTGTATCGTTACGCGCACGCGCCCAACCGGCTACGCATCAGGGTTAACCCTGACGCAAAAGCGTAGTCACTTCACACAACGTCCATTATGTAAAGTCGATGCCAAGTTATCCACAGAAAAACTAGCACTGTTTGCCTACATTCCTAGTTATCCACAGGCCGCTGTGGATAACTGTGGACAAAACCCTGTGGACAACCAGTGGCTGGCCGTCCCGCCGTCGAGGGCGGGGGTGGTAGGGCCGGCGGCGGAAGGTCACGGTGACGGTAGCCCCGCGCACAATTTTTAATTTTTTGTTTTTTAAAAAATCAATTAACATCGCCCCATGCCGATCTACCAAAACGCCCTAGCCCAGCGTCCAGCGAACATGCTGGCGTACCAAGACACCTTGAGTGCGACCCCACGCAACCAGGTGCTTGGGTACTTGGCTGATTTGGCGGCTGCGTCTTACGCACCGCAGCGCACGCAGCAGATGCAGGGCATGGCGCAGTTCTTGTCACTGCCGGCGGTTTCACAGACACTGGATCGCCTGTCCTATGGCGAGCCACTGACCACTGGCAGGGGGATGACCACACAGATCAGGCCAGAGGCTATTGAGGCGGCAATGGCGGTAGCACCACTGGCGCAACCGGCCACGATGGCGACATTGCAAGCAGCGAGGGCAGCAAGGCAAGCAGCGATGGCTGGTGGCCGTGCGGGTGAGAGGTATGCTGAACGTGTGCTGCCAGGCATCATGGAGCGTGGTGGGATGCCGGCGCAGTTGGTAATGGATCTGGGGCAAGGTACGCGCAGGCAGATTTTTGTTGGCGAAAAGTCTAAAACTTGGAATGCGGCAAATGCAGCCAAGGCTGTAGAGATGGAAAAGGCTGGTGTTGCTCCTGAAGAGATTTGGTCTGCTACTGGCACATTTCGAGGTCCAGAGGGCAAGTTGCGGCAAGAGATTAGCGATGCCAATTCCATGCCTGGCCAAAAGTTTTACTCATGGGGCGAGGGTAAGGATTTGGAGCAAGGAAATTCGGCTGTTGTTCGCAGGCAAAAGGCTTTACTGCATCCCGAGCTTTCGGCGGCATACCCAGACACCAAGAATATTGGCGTGTCATTGAAGCCGGGGCGGCAAGGTGGGTATTACCAGACCGAAATGGACAACATTGGTGTGCCTGTAGTTGGTCAAAACAATGCGGCAGATAGATCACTTATGTTGCATGAATTGCAACATGCTATTCAGCAAAGGGAAGGTTTTGCAGAAGGCGGCGATCCTAAAACAATGATTTTGACGCTTGAAAAAATTGCTGAACAGAAAAGGCAACAAGCGCAAGATTTGTTCAGAATGTCTAGTGCCAACGACCCGCTGGACCCAACAAAGATTGTCAAGCCTGGCGCACGTAAAAAAGGTTTGCAGCTTGAAAAAGAAGCGCGTGAACTGGATTCCAAGGCTTTAATGGCATATCACAGCGAGCAAGCAAAGTTTGATTTGTATCAGCGCCTAGCTGGCGAGGCTGAAGCTAGGGCAGTTCAAAGCCGCATGAACATGACGCCTCAACAGAGGTTGGCAACTTATCCATACCAAAGCTACGATGTGCCGATCAACCAGTTGATTGTCAGAACAAAATAAATGCAAACCACCATCTACAAGCCCGAAGACGAACAGGAGTTGATGGCAACGCTGTGGACACCGGCGATTGCCGACGACCCAGAGGCGTTTGTCTTGTTCGCTTTTCCTTGGGGCCAGGAGAACACGCCACTGGCGAACTTTAAGGGGCCAAGGAAGTGGCAAAGGGAAGTGCTGCGTGAGATCACTGAGCACATCAAGCGCCAGCAGGGTCGCATAGACTTTGAGACATTGCGTCAGGCCGTGTCTTCTGGCCGTGGTATCGGCAAGTCTGCACTGGTTTCTTGGCTGACCATTTGGATGCTGTCCACCAGGATTGGTTCGACCACCATCATCTCGGCCAACAGCGAGTCTCAGCTTCGTGCGGTGACATGGGCTGAGATCACCAAGTGGCTGGCGATGAGTATTAACAGCCACTGGTTTGAGGTTGCGGCGACAAAGATCACCCCTGCCAACTGGCTCACTGATCTGGTGGAAAAAGACCTGAAAAAGGGCACCCGTTACTGGGCGGTGGAAGGTAGGCTCTGGTCAGCCGAAAACCCAGATGCCTATGCTGGAGTTCACAACTTTGATGGTGTGATGGTGATCTTCGACGAAGCCAGCGGTATTGAGGACTCAATCTGGGCTGTGACGGCTGGATTCTTTACCGAGAACACCCCCAACCGACTTTGGCTGGCGTTCTCCAACCCACGGCGAAACACGGGGTACTTCTACGAGACCTTTCACTCAAAGCGAGACTTCTGGAACACCAAGGTGGTGGATGCCAGAACGGTGGAAGGCACAGACAAGGCTGTGTACCAGAACATCATTGACGAGTATGGCCCTGACTCATCCCAGGCTCACGTTGAGGTTTACGGGCAGTTCCCCAATGCTGGCGATGACCAGTTCATACCGTCAAACATTGTGGATGAGGCGATGGCAAGGTCCAAGTACAAGGACCAGACTGCTCCCATCATTGTGGGGGTTGACCCAGCACGCTTTGGAGCAGATGCCACGGTGATTGCTATTCGGCAAGGCCGTGACATTGTGAGGATTGACCGGCATCGAGGTGATGACACCATGACGGTGGTGGGCCACATCATTGAGGCCATTGAGGAGTTCAAGCCTGCCCTGGTGGTGATTGACGAGGGAGGTCTTGGAGCCGGCATTGTTGACCGGTTGAAAGAGCAACGCTACAAGATCAAGGGCGTCAACTTTGGCAACAAGAGTGCGAACCCCATCATGTATGGCAATAAACGTGCTGAGATGTGGGGCAAGATGAAGGACTGGCTGAGATCTGCCAGCATTCCGAAGGATAGGTTCTTGAAGACTGATCTGGTTTCGCCTATGATCAAGCCTGATTCTAGGGGTACGATTTTTCTGGAGAGCAAGAAGGACATGAAGGCACGTGGTTTGGCGTCACCCGATGCAGCGGACGCCATTTGCGTGACTTTTGCGTTCCCTGTGGCTCATAGAGAGTACACTGAGCAACCACTCACTAGGCGCAACGCTCAAAACGGTGCTGCCACAAATTCATGGATGGGGTCATGATGGCTACAAAACCCGGACTGTACGCGAACATTAACGCCAAACGCGCCCGTATTGCCGCAGGTAGCGGCGAGAAGATGCGCAAACCCGGCGCTGCTGGCGCACCCTCGGCTAAAGACTTTAAAGAGTCGGCCAAGACTGCCAAACCTGCCAAAAAGGTCAAGTGATGCCACTCGTCAAGTCACCCTCAAAAGAGGCATTTCGCAAGAATGTGAAGGCCGAAGTGTCTGCGGGTAAACCCGTAAAGCAGGCAGTTGCGATAAGCTATGCGGTTAAGCGTGAAGCTGCGCAAAAAACCTCTGCGAAAGGTAAAAAATGAGTTTTTTAACCGCCCGAAACGGGATCCCTGTTGGTGTTTCACCACATGTGACAATTGTGGGTGCTATTGCGGCAATTTTTTCACCGTTGTCATTGTTTTCAACTGGTGCGCAAGGGGCGTGGTATGACCCAAGTGATTTGACAACACTGTTTCAAGACAGCGCTGGCACAACACCTGTTACCGCAGTTGGGCAACCTGTGGGGCTGGTGTTAGATAAATCTGGTCGAGGTAACAACGCATTTCAAGTAACCGCAGCAAGCCGACCATTACTTCAACAAGATTCAAACGGATACTACCATTTGCTTTTTGATGGTGTAGATGACTGGTTGCAAACCAATTCTGTTAATTTCACCACCACTGATAAAATGACAGTGTTTGCTGGCGTGCGAAAGTTAAGCAACGCAGCAATAGGAATGATTGTTGAGTTGTCGCCAGTTACGACAACAAACAACGGAACTTTTTTCATGCGTGCGCCCGGTGTAGCGCTTACAGATTACTCTTTTTCAAGTAAGGGCACGATAGTTTCTTCTGCTGCATCCGCAAACACATATTCAGCGCCAATAACCAATGTTCTGACAGGCACGGGAGACATTAGCGGGGATCAGGTTGTTTTACGTATTGACGGTGCTCAAGTAGCAATCAGCACAACTGACCAAGGTACTGGCAATTACGGAAATCACGCTTTATATGTTGGACGTAGGGGCGGAACTGCTTTAACTTTTAGCGGCAACATGTACCAACTTATTGTATGCGGTGCCCAAACGTCGTTGTTTGACATACAAGCATGTGAAACGTATGTAAATTCAAAAACTGGAGCTTACGCATGAGCCTCCAAGCCTTGCAAGACTGCCTGATCGTCCGTCCCGACATGGAAAAACATGAGCTTTTCATCCTGTTGCGCGACAAACAAACTGGCACGGGTGTGGTAATCTCCGCTGGCCCTGACGCCAAAGACGTAAAAGTCGGCGACAAGGTGCTATTTGGTGATTCCATAGGTCAGGACCTAAAATACGAGGGTGACAACCTTCTGGTCATGAGGGAATCACACACCCTCGGAGTATTTGACGCATGAAAGACACCACCGGAATCGTAGCCGCAGCAAATGTGGCAAAAAACGGACCGTACCCGTCAAAAGGCGGTTCCGAGGAGATCCTGACCGTTGCCCGATCACGCATGAAGACGGCAATGGCGGCGTTTTCCCAGACCCGGGAAGACGAACTCGACGATCTGCGGTTCTACGCAGGCTCCCCAGACAACCAGTGGCAGTGGCCTGCTGACGTGCTCCAGACTCGTGGCGCGGTGCAGGGTCAAACGATCAACGCCCGCCCCTGCCTGACCATCAACAAGCTGCCGCAGCACGTTCACCAAGTGACGAACGAGCAGCGCATGAACCGTCCCGGCATCAAAGTGATCCCGGCTGACGACAAGGCCGATGTGGACATGGCAGACGTGTTCAATGGTGTCATACGCCATATCGAGTACATCTCGGACGCTGACGTGGCCTACGACACCGCCTGCGAGAACCAAGTGTCCTACGGCGAAGGCTACATCCGGTTGTTGACCGAGTACTGCGACGAGGACACGTTTGATCAGGACATCAAGATCGGGCGCATCCGCAACAGCTTCAGCGTCTACATGGACCCCTTGATCCAAGACCCCACGGGCGCAGATGCCAAGTGGT
>Ga0105098_10000818_pt1 | contig 11069 bp, 25 predicted proteins | sample PPLLak21cMay2015_FD_79137 | JGI IMG/M metagenome (GOLD analysis project Ga0105098, IMG submission 79137) | Freshwater sediment microbial communities from Prairie Pothole Lake near Jamestown, North Dakota, USA - PPLs Lake P7 Core (1) Depth... | ecosystem: Environmental > Aquatic > Freshwater >... | reverse complement strand
TGGTGCCTGCGCCCGCCACGAAGTAAACGCGCATGCGGTCGTGCCACTTGCCGCCGCGCACCGACGCATTGGCGAGCAGCGGGGTCGTGCCGGCGTCGACGGCGCCGATCTCCGTCACGCAGTCATTCGGCGCTGGGCAGTAGGCGAACCGCCTTGCCGCGGCCGCGATGGCGATCTGCGGGATGTGCCAGTAGTCGTACCAGATGACGCCGTCGGGACTGTCCTGGATGTAGATGTCGAGCAGACCACCCGTGGCGCCCGCTACCTTGGCGAAGATCGTGAGCTCGCCCATTCCGCTAAGACCGTTGATGGCGGTCGTGGCAAGCGCGCCAGCCGCACCCGGCGACGTGCCGGTGAAAAGGACGATCTCCGACGAGTTGACGGGCACGAGCGGTTAGGCTCCGGGGTTCGCGAGAACGTTGCAGACGAGGTTGACGGCGCCAGCTCCGGCCGTAAACGCGTCGGCGACGCGATCGAACCGGATGGTATTGGTCGCCACCCACAGCGCGTTCGTTTCCGCGTTCGTGAGCGCGTCCATTTTGGCGCCGATCGTGCCGGGCGTTGGCGACAGTGCCGTGGTGAGCGCGGCGAGTACGTCGCCGCCGGCGCCGCCGAGCAGGTCGCCCTTCGTGGTGAAGTTGGTCTTGGTGCTCGACACGCCGATCGCGGCGTTGGTGCCGCCGGTGAAGCTGGTCGTGATGGTCCAATAAAGGCTCGTCAACTTCAGCACCGCGCCTGTCGGAATCGTCCACAGGATCGCAGCGTCGGCCGTGCCGAACGCGATCGGGAACGATAGGACGTGTTGACCTGGAACGAGCAGCCATCGCCCGGTGCCTGAGCCAGATCCGACGACGAGCTGGTTGTCCGCAGTCAGCGCGCACGCCGAGCTGAATCGCCACAGTTTGCCCGTGTCGAGCGTCATCGCCATCATGCCGTTGGCCGCATGAGCACCGTTGGTCGCCGCGAGCGTCGTGATGCTGGCGTAAGGCGTATCGATGCGCCGCGAGAGCTCGCGCGCGTTTCGGTCGCCGTGAATGATTACGGGCATGTCGTCGTCCCTTTGGGTTGTGGGGAATGGCCGAGCGCGGAGGCGCTGGCGTGAGTTGGTTCAGCCGAAGCCGCGGCCGGAAGATCCGAAGCGGCCCGCGGCTGCGAGGCGCTTGCGCGCTTGCTCACTCGGCTGGGTCGCAGCGGCCGAGTTCGCTGCTGCTTCGAATGCGGCCGCGAATGCGTCGACCTGGTCGTCGTGTGCGTCCGATACGCCGGTGAAGTTCAGGACCTCGTCGAGGAAGTCGTCGAGCCACGGCGCCTCGCGCGGCACCATGATGAGACCTGCGTTCCACGCCTCCGACACCGGCAAGGCTCGCTGGAACTTGTCTTCTGTCGCGGTCTTTACTTCGAGCGGCACGCGTTCTTGAATGAACTGCGCCGTGCCCTTCTCGGTGCCGCTGGCGATCCAAAGCATCGGACCGCGCTTCTCGGAGTGCATCGCCTTCAGCGTCAGCAGAAACGCCGGCGCATCGACTTGCTTGCGCACGACCTTCGCAACGTAGTAACGCGTTACCGGCCTATCGCCTTCACGCTCCGGATTCGGCGTCACGGCGTAGAGCCGAATAACCACCGACCAGTCGGCTTTTTTCTTTGCCGAGTACGCGAGATCGACGCCGTACCCGACCCGGTAGCCGACGGCCGGCAACTCTGCGTAGTACTGCTCGTCTGGCAGATCCTTGAAGATCGTGCCTTCGCGCGGCCTCGGCTCGCCCTGGTAGAGCGACGCGAATGCATACGCGTTGGTCTTGCGCTTCTCCTGCAGATCCGCGAGCGGTCGTCGCGCTTCGCACAACGACTCGCCGGCGTGCCTGCCGAGCGGGTCGGTCGTGACGATTCCTTCCGCGTCTGTCTCGCCCTCTGCAATCGCCTTCAGATTGATGTAATCCCAGCCTCGCGCGATGAGCTGGCCGGGCAAATCCTCGGGATGCCATCGGGTCGACATCACCAGAATCGAGGCGCCTGGATGGCACCGCGGCTCCGCGACTGAGTCGAACCACTCGAGCTGGTCGTATCGTCGGATCGCGCTGTGCGCGTCCTTGCTGTCCTTGGTCGGGTCGTCGATAAGCAGCACGCCGTCGACCGGCTCACCGGCGAACGGGCCGCGAATCGAAGTCCACAGAATCGAGCTGCCGGATGCGTCGCACCAAAGACTTTGGTTGCCTTCGATGACCATGCCGTCGCGCTCGGCGATCAGCCTGGTCTTGTTGCTGACGCGCTCCGACCGCTCCTGCGCATACGTCGCGTACGCGTGACGCCGGCCTGGCGACTTGCGAAACCACCACGCGAGTGCGTGAATCGTGGTCTCGGTCTTGCCGTGCTGCGGAGGCGCCGCCACGACCGCTCGGATGGGCTCACTGATTGCCCGCTCGAGCAGTTCCGTATACGGCCAAAGCCATTCGGGCTTGGTCCACCGCGGCGTTACACGCGGGATGTAGTCGAGTAGCGGCTCAGTGAACTCGCTCGAGTTCTGCGCCCTCAGCCTCGCCAGTCGCGCCTTCGCCACCGTCGGCAGCAAGCGCTTCGATGAGTACGCCGAAATCTTTTGGCGCAAGTACCCGCTCGGCAATGTCCAGCAACCTCTCCAGCTCGTCCTGGACCTTCACGTTGATGCGCTGAGCGAACTTCTTCGGCCGCGTGCGCTCAAGCACGAACGCTGCCGCTTTGCCTTTGCCAAACGACTCGCCCTTGCCGTCGCCTTCGCTGACCTTCGCCAGCAGGTCCGTCTCTGCTTTGGCGCGCGCGCGCGTGATGGCGTCGAAGAACGCGGCGTAGGGCTCTTTCCCTTCGCCACCCCACTTCATCCAATTGTGCAACGTTTGTCGGTCGATACCGACGGCTTCCGCAGCGGTCTCGTTGTAGTTGCCGGCTTCCACGAGCGTGACGATTTCGGCCGTGAGCTCAGCCGTCAGCTTCGTTGGTCGGGCCATCGGTCAATTCTTTCCCCCATCCCGGCACAGCACCATCTTGGCCCGCTTGAGAAACGCCGCCGGGTCATTCGGGTCCGCCCACTTGGCGAACAGGTGAGCGCACGCCTCGCACATCATGTCGTGGTCGCCGCCTTCGCTAACGGCGGTCGTGTTCGCGCCGCACGATGGCGCCGATACGGGTTCGCCGTCGTCCTTGACGCGAAAGCAATGAATCAGACCGTCCGCGCACAGGCTGAGGCCCATGGCGAAGGCGTCCAATCAGGAGCCGTGGATGAGGATGAAGAGCAGGAAGAGGAGCCAGGCCGGTAGGGCGTCGAGGATGCGGGGGATCACGCAAACTTCCGATAACGGTTCACCGCAGCGTCGACGTAAACAGGAATCTTCCACTCTGCGCCGTTGGCAGTAACGACCAGGTATTGGCCATCCTGGCCTTGATGAATCGCCGTGATGCCGTTCGCGCTGAGATCGATCGGGGCCCATTCCATCGCTGAAGCGCTGGTCGTTCGCAGCACTTCGCCACGCACCGGTTCAGCGAACTTCGCTACATCGACCGGCTTCGGAGCGGGCGCATCGGTGAGCTTCACTGCAATCGGCAGCGCCGGTGCAATCCCGAGAAACCTGAGAAACGAACGTCGATCCATCTGAACTCCTACCGCTTGCCCCTGCGTTCTTCGAGGATTCTGACCGCAGCGATCTCCGCCGACGAGCTGCGCTGCCGAATCGGAATCACGTTGTCGGGCTTCACGTCGCGGTGGACGATCGGCATAGGTTCAAGCCGACCGTCACCGAAGACCATCAGGCTCAGCTCGCGCCAATCGGCTGCGTCTTCCAGCGTCGCGAGGCTGTTGCCCGCTTCCGCCATCCGCTCAGCGAGTGGGCGGCGGTGACGGCGGTACTGCACTTCGGGCGGCGGGCGGATAAGGCGGAGCACGGTCTGTGAGGCTTTGCGTTGCTGCGCGCCACTACCGCGTTGCCACGGGTGACGCCTTGGGGCTTGCCCAGCCGAGCACGGCGGTCGCTCTCACGCCGTCCGGGATCTCTTTGAGCCGCTCGAACGCTTCGGCGAGGCTTGGATAGGTCGCCAGCACGGCGCCGGTGGCTTTGGTGACGAGCACGACGGGCGTCGTCAGCGCGGGCGCGTACGTCTCGGCGATGCGGCGGCTGTAGTGCTCCCAGCGGTCGACCTTCGTCGCTGGCTCGGGCGGCTGCGCGTGGGCGTCGGGCATTTCGGATATGGCTGCTGTTGCCCCCCTAACAAGTTAGGCGACCAAATGTCCCGAGATGTCCCGAGATGTCCCGAAAGCGCCCTAGGCGGAATCGCGCACTTTGGCTTTACTTATCGGCGGAAACGCCCTTGCGGAATAAAATCGAGTCCCAAAGATCGGGGTGCTCGCGAAGTGAGGCGTTTGGGATACGAAAAACCCGCCCGATTCGGTCCGCTCGGAGACGCCCCATTCGTATCCAACGGAGCATCGTTCGGCGGTCGACGCCGCATAGCTCCGCCGCCTCAGGGACACTGTAGGCAACCTTGAGCGCGATGCGGGTCATCCGGTCTCGTCGGTGCGGAACGGCTGGTGCGTTTCAAGGCGCCGCCGGTGGGCATAACTCTCGATCCGAATCAGCGTGTTCTTGGCGGTCTTCTCCGCGCGCCGCTCGCTCATTCGGAGCGTTTTCACCATGTCGTACGCCGAGCACGCCCGGGAGAGCAGCAATTCCGCTTCCGATAGAATACCGAGCCTTAGGCTCCGGTCGCTCACCGTTTGGTTCATGCCAAGCATCGTGCGCGCTCCGAGCGCTTTCAGCCATGCCACGAACTCGCCGTGATTGACCCTGCCTTCGCGCGCATCCTCACGATACGCCGCCTTCGCCTTCCGGGTGATGAGCGCGATGCCGGCCATGACGCCGAACGACTCGAGCCCGCGCCAGACGGCTTCCTGGTGGTAGCGCTGCAGAATCCTCGTCCGCACCGGCCCGACCCTGTCGAGCAGCAGCGAGATTTCCCGGTAGCGGGTCGCCGCTTCGACGCGATGCGTGTCCTCGACATCGCCCCCGCCGCCTGCGCCGTCCGGGTTATTGGCTTTGACGCCGAGCGCTCCCGCGGCGTCGTTCCAGAACCAGCGTAGGTCCGCCGTGCTGTCGCCGGGGAGCCGCATGACGTGTAAGGCTCCACGCTTTGTTTCATCGGACGTGTACGATCTACTGCGCTCGATTTCTTGCGCAAGTTGCTGTGCTCGATTGCTCATGATCACCCTTCCCAGCGAGGCCAGCTCGCTGTTTCTGATGTCTCACGCCGCCTTTGCGGCCCTTGCCTCGCCCGGCCAGTCCTTGCCGCGCGGTGCTCTGCCCAGCACAGCCGGCGCCTTGCTCTGCCCCGCCAAATTCACTCCTCCCCTCCGCCAAGCCGCGGCGACGCTACCGGCCCATCGAGTTCTCGGATCCTGCTCTTCGACTCGCGCATGATTCGGTGCGCCTCGATCGCTGCCATCGCGACGTGCCGATCGAGACAGTCCGCTCGACGCACCTCGATCTCGTTCAAGTTCGCCCGGTCGACGCGCGCGCCAAGCTCCACATTGCGTCTCATCGAGCGAACGTCGCGCTCTTGCCGCGTCTCGCGATAGTCGAGCAGTTCCTGATCCGTGAGCACGCGCAGCACCCGCTTCGTCGTCACGACAGCCAGGTCAGGTCGGTGCTCTTCGATCTGTTTGATGAGCCGCATCTGCTCAATCCGGTATCGCTCCGGGTCCTCAGTGTAGCGTATTTTCGAAATAGCTTCGATTTGCGCCTGACCGATGACATCGCCCTTCGCGATGGCCTCGAAGTCCATCGGGTGAACAACTGCTACCTTTACCGTTTCCATTGCCGTTTCCTTTCAGTGCGCCTAAGCGCCCATGCCAGGCCAGGCCCCGCCACTGCCCCGCCCCGACGAGCCTTTCCCCGCCGCCGCCGCGTCCCGCCGTACATTCGTGCCCACAGTCGCCTTCCGACGATTGAGGGCTCCTTGCCGTGACGCTCCAGGCCGAGCGGTGACTTGACCCGCCCTGTCCCGCCGCGCCGCGCCTTCGTGCCGCGTGAGACCCTCCGATCCAACGCGACTCCTTGCCAGGCCGCGACATGCCCCGCATTGCCTGGCCCCGCCGGGACAGTCCCAGTTGGGCCCCGCCTTCGTGCCGCCGTTTGACTTCCGCCAAACGACAGCGCCTTGCCATTGCCTCGACCTACCAATACCCGACACGCCAAAACCATCCAGTCCACGCCCAACCAAGCCCGATAGCGCCTCCGCGGCCCTTTCGAATCGCGAAAGCTCCACGCCTTGGCACACCGTGCCGCGCCCGAACGCGCACTGCTGTGACACGCCGGACCTTGCCACAGCGCCGCCAGCGACCTCTCGATTGCTGACAGCTCCTCGCCATACCACTCCCAACCTGGACCCACCACGCCGCAACTTGCCTGGGCTTGCCCATGCTTGCCACAGTGCAGCCGGGCGCCCATCGACGCCCGACTGCTCCTTGCCAAAGACCCGCCAAGCCAGGCCCGGTCCCGCCGAACATCGCCGCGCCAGACAACGACCGACCATTCCACGCCTCGCCGTAGCGCCACCGCCGAACTCTCGAACGACGGTAGCTCCTTGCCTTTCCTAGCCACGCATTGACCTGCATCGCCGAACCCCAACATGCCCCGCCTGTCCGAACCGTAGCGCTGTCCGCAATCTTCCGACTGCGAGCAGCTCCTCGCCTCTCCTAGACGCGCCGGGCCACTCCTGAACCAGACTGGCCTAACCACGCATCACCACGCCACTCCGAGCCGCAGCGCTCACGGCCACCTTCCGATGGCCGTAAGCTCCTTGCCGCACCGCACCATGCCGCGCCCGACCTGGCCCCGCCAAAGCGCTGCCCGGCCAAAACGCTGCACTGACCTGCCCCGCCGTGTTCAAATCTGTTCGACCAAGAACCGCCCGAACCGCGGCGTGTTGTCGCCAAGCCCGATCTGCTCGCCGCACGCTCGCGCCGCCTCAACGACCTGCTCTTGGTTCACGAGCGACGGGTCGTAGTTGACCTCGATGTCGAGCGACCAGTTGCGGAAGATCGGACGGGTTCGCATAATGCGCGCTTTGCCAACAACGGCGCCACGCACATCGACGAAGCGAGGATCGTCGTAGAGCTTCTTGACATCCTTCGTGCCTTCGTACTTGAGCGGGAACTCCGGCTCGTCGACCATGATGGCGGCATCGACGTCTTTGCCGAGCCGCTGCTTGCGCGCGCCCTCGACGAGCGCCGCGTGAATGTTGTCGCCGGGCATGCAAGGCGCGCCTTTCTCGTCGACGTAGAGACCGCCGCGCCATTCCAGCCAGCGCAACTTTAGCAAATCTTCATCGGTCTTCTTCTTGCCTTTTCCCGTGAGCTTCTTCATCTCGCGAACGTATTCGTTCATCGGATCGGCGAGCCGTCCGTTGTGCATCATCAGAGGTCGCACGCCAGTGAACCGTAGTTTGATCTTTTCCATTGTCGTTACCTTCCTTGACTTCGTTGGTTGCCTTGCTGTTGTGCCCAATTGGGCCCTTGCCTCGCCGCCGCCATTCCATGACTCGTCGATCCATGCCCGGCCTTGCCATGACGCGCCGATCCACGACTCTCCGTGTCTCGACATGCCGCGCAATGCCGTAACGTGCATTGCTTTTATAATCACCGACGCATCGAAGCGCTATTGCTTATCTGAGTATTTCTCACCAACCCACGCCACAATTCGCCGCCGCTCATCCGCTCCAAGCTCGGCAAGCAAACGCGAGATCTTGCCCATCGTTGTGACCTCACGATCCGGCGCCGTCCGCATCTTCGTCAATGTTTGCTCACCTTGGTTCTTATCGACCATCGTTGCCTCCAATCACAATCGTTTTCAAATCCGCACCACTAGGCGCCACGCTGCCGGACGCCGTGCAATACATCGCTGGGCCGAAGGTCTTCTCGTACAGCGCCCACGCCTTGCCCCACTCGAACCGCAAGCGTAGCGGCCCGCATTGGTCGCGCAATCGCTTGAAGAACTTGCGGCGATCTCGGTCGGCGCGCGCCTCTCGCTTCTTCTCCGTCCGCCGCTTCATCGCCTCACCATCTGCCCAATCATGCCTTCCACCGTCGTCATCTCGGTTGCCGCACTACGAACTCCCGCCACGACAGCGCTGCCGCCAATGCTGCATCCGCCCTCTCGATACACCTCACTGCCAATCTCAACGTTCACAATCTCGCGCGGCGTTGCCAAGTCCCGATCGTGAGTTGTTGCTCTCATGGCGAACCGCCATCGCAGCGCGGTGAATCGTCTCATTCTCCGTACTCCTCCTCAAACGCCGCCCGCTCCCGATCAAGCTTCTCCCGCATCTGCTTCTCCGCAACCTCCGGATCCTTGCCGTACGCGATCGCGACTCTGCGCGCCGCGGCCATGCACTTCGCCTCGGCGGCAGGTCGCGACTCGAGCCAGATGCGGCGACGCTCGGCGCGTAGCGCGTAGTGCTCGGCGACTTCTTCTGCGGACGGCACCGACCAGTCGTCATCCTTGAGACATTCGCATTCCGCCCAGTCGTCGAGCCACACAAGAAAGTATGATTGCGCTTCCGTACTCTGCTCGATCGCCGTGACCTTGCAAATCTCCCCCTCCCACCAGATGTGATCGCCGGCCCTGAGCTCGGAGAGTCGCTTGGTTAGCTTGTCGCCGCTCATCGCCGCTTCTCCCATCGCAGCGGCCACAGGTCGCCTGCAATGCCAGCGAACACGAGGCCAGCAACGAAAGTCAGCCATGCGTCACGCCAGATTGCGAACACGCAAACAGCGCCGATCGCGCCACCGATTGCCATCGGTCCCCAGTTCATCGCTTCACCGCCATCTCGCGCATATCGTCATGGATCCGAGCGAACTGCTCCGCCAGACCGCCCACCTCGTCGCACGTCAGCGCAACTCCATTCCCGTCCTTTACAACGACGAGACGACCGTCGATCGCCAGGTAGAGCTCGTGACCCCTGCCAAGATATAGATGCTCCCTGTAACCGTCCACGCGCGGCGGCGGCAGGTACGCTGGGCGTGTTGCATCGTTGTGCCGGATGCCATCCTGCGTTTCGCCGCTCATTTTCGACCCCCCACCGCCATCTCGCGCACCTGCCGCTCGAGGTCCGCAATCCGCCGATTCAGCGGCGCGAGCGCGGTCTCGATCTGCCGCTTGGCGCACTCGGCCGCGGAGTGCCAGCGCATGAATTCGGCGTCAGGGGCGGAGAATCCGCACGCGCAGCACCCGATCTCCCACGTAAGCTCCGCGTACCCTTCCACCGTGAGATTGTTCCGATGAATCGTCATCGCCTCCTCCGCTCATGCTCCGCAACAACCGCCATCGCCGCCCGTTCGCACCGGTCGCGCCACTGCTGCTCGTGGTCGCCCCAATGCGGCCCGGCGATGCTGAGCGCGTCGTGATTGACCTCGCCGAGGGACTTTCCTTCCCTGACGATCGCCTCGTCCAACGGCATTACGCGTGTCTCGAATGTTTGGATGTTGACCGTGTGGGCGTCGGCGGACGAGGCGAAAACCAGCGCATCATTCGCGTCGCGCACCCAGCCGCTGTCGCCGCTTCGGTCACGTCGCAGCGTGATGCTGGATAGAAACCCGCACTCATGCACGCGTTCTATAACGAACCCGTCGCGCCTATCGTCACCCATCGCCGCCACCGTTCACCGCCGCCAGCTTCTCTTCGAGCTCGTCGATCTTGTGGCACAGCGCATCCGTCACGAACGAGAGCCGCATCAGCGGTCCCATCATGCTCGGGTGCACGTCCGGGAATTCTCGTTTGAGCGCCTGTAGGATCTCCGTGCGCGTTTTACTTTCCGTTGTCATCCGCCTTCGCCTCCTTTGCTTCGAACAGCACGCACCCAAAGTCTGCCGGGGTACCGATGTGATCGCATCCGTGACATGTCGCCACCGGGATCTCTTTGCATTGGCCGTAGTCGCCATCGAACCAGTGATTGTCGCTCTCCCAATGCTTGCACCCATCGCACCGGATCTTGTCGAACCACTCCGCGTTGATAACGTGCGGCCTGCCCATCACCGCACCATCCGAAACATCTTCGCGCTCAACTCCGCACGCGACGCCACAAGGAACTTCTTGAAGATTGCCGCCACGTGTTGCTTCACGGTCTTTTCCCGAATGCCGGCGCGCGCGGCGATTTCTTTATGCTGATGTCCGTCCAGAATCAGGTTCAGGATCTGCCACTCTGCGTCCGTGAGCCCGTGCTGCCAGCCCTCGAGATCAACGATCGCTTGCAGCGCGGGCGCGAGCCTTGCCCGCATGTCGGCGAACAGCGCGAGCTCCTCCGGCGTCATCATGCCGGGCGGTAGCGCGTTTTCTTGCTGCGTCGTCTCAGCCTGCATCGTCGTCACCCGTCTCTCCGTTCTTTCTCTTCAGCGTCCACCAACACCACATCAACCTGCTCAAGCTCCACCGCCACCGGCTCCGCCTCCGGTTCCGGCTCCGGTCCCAGCGCACCCACCGCCATCATGGTTTGCTTCGACAGCCCGACCGCGACTGGCGGCGAGAGCGTGAAGTGACACATGCTCCCGACGTCGTACCGAACCGTGCGGCGGGAGAAGTCGGCGGACACGCGGATCTCGAGATCTTCAAGGGGCTCCGGCGGCGGCACGACGGGCGGCGCCGCTGGCGGCCACAGGCTCGAGAACCAGGCGCGTACGTTCACGGTCAATCCCTCTCCTGCTCACGCCGCATCTGGCCCTCCGCGGTCTCCGCGCAGCTTGCGCGCCCGCACCTCCTTGAGGTCAGCGACGCCCATCGCGCCGCGCTCCGGCGGCATGAACGCGGCGATCCGCTTCCGATCCCGCCACTGCGACACCGAGCCGGCGACGGCACCGACGATGATGAGCCCGAAGCCGAGCGCAAACAGTAGCGCCGGGTAGAGCCAGTTTTCGAGCCATTCGGCGGTGGTGCTGCTCATGCGACTTTCCCATCCGGCATTGCTTGCACCGCGATCTCGACCGCGTACGGCGCAATGCCTAGCATTCCGGCGCGTTTGCTCTTCCGTTGCGTCACGACGTACCGGATCACGTCGGA
>Ga0105098_10000816_pt1 | contig 11090 bp, 12 predicted proteins | sample PPLLak21cMay2015_FD_79137 | JGI IMG/M metagenome (GOLD analysis project Ga0105098, IMG submission 79137) | Freshwater sediment microbial communities from Prairie Pothole Lake near Jamestown, North Dakota, USA - PPLs Lake P7 Core (1) Depth... | ecosystem: Environmental > Aquatic > Freshwater >... | reverse complement strand
CCGCCGTCGGCTGAGCGAGCAGCGCTCTTCCACCTGTATCGAAACCGGCATGTAACGAAAATATTCTTGCCCTCAACCACTTCAGCTATGTCACCCCGAACATAGTGAAGGGCCCCCGCCGCCGCTTCGACTGCACTCCCTTGGGGCGTTTCACTCAGAATGACATTGTCTTAGATCAATAACTCCCTCTGAAATACGCCGCGATCAAATCCGAGATATCCGCCGTGGTGTGCTGGCGCGCGACGGCGAAGAAGTCGTAGGCGGTGGCGCGGTTGTGTCCATAGCGGGAGGTGTAATCCTGCAGGAAGGCATAGAAAGCATCATCGCCCATGCGATAGTTCAAGGCCTCGATGAAGTTCGCACCGTTAAGATAGGCGGCGTTGACGTAGGCTCTGAACGTCGGTTGTTCGTAGATCGTCGTATCCACATAGCCGGAAGGGCCAAACCAATTCACGCGGAAGTTCCACCACCAGTCGCTCGAATTGGGATAGATAAATTTGTAAAAGATCGCCTCGCTGTAGACGCACAGGGCTTCGTCCAGCCAGGGCTCCATCGCCTGGTCGCTGCCCACGAGACCGAACCACCACTGGTGCGCAATCTCGTGTACGCCGATCGCCACAAGATTGCTGCGCGCCGAACCATCATATTCGTTGTAGAACTTGGTCGCCAGGAACACCAGCCCGTCATATTCCTGCCCATCGTTCAGGTCGGCCTGCACCACGCTCAGACTGTTATACGGATACGCTCCGAACTTGGCTTCGTAGATGCCCACGGAGCGGACGGCCGCGTTGAGGATCGCCGCTCCCTGTGTTTCGTAGCCTGGATAGTAATACGCGTAGATGTGCGCCCCGGCCGCGCCCGCAGTTGCATCGAGCACCTGGAACTGGTCGCTGGCGGAAAATGCGAACGTGCGCCCGCCGTCAAGGCGGTAGCGCGTCCATTCGCCGCTCGGTTGGGAATCGACCATCCCGCTCGCCGCGATGACGACGTTTGTCGGTATGGTTCGGATGTTCACTGCGAAGTCAGCCGCGTCGTAGACAAGGTGCTCGCCCAGGGCGCCGGGATCATGCAGGACCCAGCCGCTGTTGTACGGAACAATGAATGGATACCAGTCGGTCAGATTGAGCTGGTCGACGTCGTAGCCATAGGGATGTTCTTTGATCTTGGCCGGAATGTCGATCCGGAAACGCATGGTGATGGTCACCTGTGCATTGGGCGCAAGTGACTGAGGCAGGCGGACGGTGAGCCGCTGCCCGCTGAGATCATACGTCAGCGCGGTGCCATCGAGCATGAGGTTCTCGAGGGTAAAGCCGCCTCTCAGATTGGGCTCGACCGCCAGCACCAGTTCCCCGAGCGTGATCCCGGTCTGGTTGGTGTAGCGGATGGTTTCATCCACGCCCAGCTGATGGCCGGCATAATCCAGCAAGGCATACAAGGTGTATTGCGTCCGCGCGGAGGCCGGGGCGGAGGTCGGCGAGGGGAGAGTCGTGGCGGTGAATTCGAGGGTGGGCAGAGGGGTGTCGGTGGGCGGAACCGGAGTAAATGTCGGGACGAGAGTCGGCGTGTCGAGCGGAGCCACAGTCCCTCCCACGGGCTGGAACGGCGTGGACGTAGGCGAAGCGTTCGGGTCCACGGTGACCATCACCAGCGTGGGAGGGGCGGTGTTCGATGTCGGGAGGGCGCAGGCGGTGGACATCCAGATGAAAAGAAGAAGAGCCAATCGAAGAGAAATTTTCATAAATAAATGCAGTCCGTCATTGCGAGTTACCTCACATATGGTTGGGGATGCTTCGAGCATGCGCGCTTCGTTCGCGTAGCACTCAGCGCGAGGTAACTAGTATGTATTCTTGAAGTATTTGGCGAGCAAATCGGTAATATCCGCGGCCGTATTTGCGTGGAATATGCGGAAGAAATCTGCACCGGTCACGCGCTTGCCGACGGATTGAGTGTAGTAATCCCTGAGGAACGTAAAGAAAATCTCGTCACCCACACGTTCGCGCAGGTCTTCGAAGAAGCGCGCGCCGGTGAGGTAGACCTTATCCCAGTAGGGGCGCTGACCGCCGCCATCGTAGATCGACGTATCCACATAACCTGCCTGCTGGAACTCGAAATAACGATAGCTCCACCACTCATCCACGAGATCGGGATAGATTGTTTCATAATAAATACGCTCACTGTACGTGCAAAGTGCTTCGTCGAGCCAGGGCTCGAGCCCCTGATCGTTCGCCACTGCGTCAAACCACCATTGATGAGCAGTCTCGTGTGCAGCGATGAGCACCAGATAATTTACCGGGTCACCCTTATACAGATTGAAATAATCGCGGCTGATGAAATAAAGACCTGAGAACTCCATGCCGTCATTGAAATCGCCCTGCACCGCGGTCAGCGTCTTGTGACGATAGGGACCGAAGCGCTCGCTGTACGTCTGCAGCGCTTCGACGGTCGTTTGCTGCATGGCTTCGCCGGGCGCGTCGTACAACCCAAAGTAGTAGCTATAGACCGTGACATCGCCGACCGTTTGCATGGCGACCTTGAAATGATCGCTCATGGATAGGGCGAACGTCCGCCCTGCCTGCAGCAGGAACCGGCGGCTCACCGCGCCCGAAGGGGTGGATTCCGTTATGGCAGGCTCGACCTCCGCCCCGGAGGCCGCGACTTTCGGATTGGCCCCATCGGTGAACGCGACCGTGACATCGAAATCCGCCAGGTCATAGGCCAGGTGCTCGCCGTAATACCAGGGATTATGCAGGAGCCAGCCCTGCCCCGGGGTATATGGCACAACGAACGGATACCAGTCCACGAAGTTGATCTGCTTATCCGAGTAGCCGTAGATCTGCGGGCGAATATCGTTTTCACCGTTTTCGTAGGCCTGCATCTCCGGCAGGATGAGTGCGTAGTTCAAGTTGATCGTGACGGTCCCGCTGGGCGGCAGGGGTTGGGGCAATGGAATCTCCAGGCGTTGACCGGTTGGGGCGGCCAGGGTGTAATTGCTCACCAGTTGACCATCAATGGTGATGGATTTGAGGCTGAACCCGCCGCTCCATAAATTGGGTTCCACAGCCAGGACGAGGTTTGTGAGCGTTTCACCGGTCCAGTTGGGGTAGGTAATGACCTGATCCACGTTCGCGGCCCTGGCGGCATAGTTCAACTGCATATCCAGCACATACAGCGCACGTTCCAGGACGGGCGTGGCTGTGGAGACGAGGGTTGGCGTTTCGCTGGGCAGGGATGGATCTGCGGGCAGTGTTTCGGTTGCCGGGGGAGGCGGAGTGGCGGTCAAAACCAAAGGAGGGGTTGGAGATTGAGAGCAGGAAGAAATGAGGAAGAGTAGGAGGAAAGAAGAAAGACGAGAAAGAAGAAAGCGAGCTGGGATGTGTTTAGGCATGCGGAGTATTTTAACCCAAATAAGTTACGTGCGATTCTTCGCCGGGGCTTTGAGCCGGACTTCCCACATTTAACGAAAAAACCTCCCGCCAGGTTCCTGTGCGGGAGGAATTGAATTCACGTCATCACTTTGTGAACTCCGAAAGCCTTACTCGCCCTGAAAAACGAATCGCAGTCCGCGGTTGTAGCCCTCTGGTTTGGTGCTGGCATGACCCTCGCCTGCGATCGTACGTGTCTCCAACTCCAGACCTGTGTAGTCGCTCTCGCGGAGAGTCTTCATGAAATTCTCGACCGGCCATTTCAGGCCCTCCAACTCACCGACACAGAGGAACAGCCGGACGGGCAGATCTTTATGTTTGCCGGCGTATTCGGCTTCCTGCTTGAAAGCGAAATTATCCCCGTAGACGACGGCCGGGCTGGCAGCTACATATCCGCTGAAGAGTTCCGGCTCGGCGAACATGGCATACAGAGTGAACGTGCCCCCGAACGAACTTCCCATTAGCACCCTTCGAGAGGTGTCTGCGTGATAGCTGGTTTCGATGAGAGGAAACAGTTCCTCTTTGAGAAACGCATGGAACCTGGGGGCATCGCCGGAACCCGCCAGGAATGGATCTTCCACCGGCGTATAGTCCATAGCCCTCAGGGATTCGTAGTCGGCACTTACGCCGGAGTACGTGATTCCGACGATGATCATCTTCGGGACGAAGCCGTCATAGACCAGTCCGCCATAAATGGAATCGAGCAGCTTGAAATCCCACTGCCCATCGAGCACGTAGAGGACGGGATATTCCGTCTTTTGATCCTGCGAATACTCGCCGGGGAGGCGGATGTAGATGTCGTAGCTGCGGCCGGTGTTGGAAGACTCGAGCTGCCTGAGCTCCGTGCCTGGCAGGGTCACGGCGGAAACTGTCGAGCTGGCCGGCTCCGGTGTCTGTTGTACGCATGCACTGAGCACCAGAGAGGGCAGTAAGCCGATCATGAGGATGTAGTTTTGTAATGAACGCGTCATAGCTGGTTATCTCCTGTGGAAATATGATGAATATTTGCGGTGATTAAGCGCGGCTTTCCATTGCAATGTATTTTTTGAGTGTTTCTTCAAACTCATCGAAGTCTGTATAGATCTCTGCATTCCATCCGAATTCACGAGCCGCTTCCACGTTTAAACGGGAATCATCCCAAAACAGGATTGACTTCTTTTCCAACGCAAGTGCTTCTTCGATGTGTCGATAATATGCGCGGTCAGGTTTCTGGTATCCGGCCTCACAGGAAAAAAACAGGTGGTCGAATATATCCTGGAACCCCATCCTGGCTTTCATGTACTCGGCTCGATTGGGTTCCTGGCTTGTCGTGAGACAACAAATCATCCCGGCGCGGCGCAGACGCTGAACCCTATGAATGACACGCATATCGATAACATGGTCAGTGAGCAGCCAGGTATGAATAAATTCATCAACAGAATGTTTCCAGCCCCAATCCCTTAGAAATGCCGGTAAAACCTCCGCGAGGTTCGCCTTGCCAACCAGGCAATCATTAAATACTCCACGGAAGAAACCCTGTGTCATTTCCGGAGAAATGCCATGTTCCTCCTTCAAGTGCTTCGAGAATTGCATTTGTGGATTTACCACGACGCCGTCAGCGTCAAAACAAACTGCTTTGATGGCCACCATTGACTTTCCTTTTCAAGCCAGAGATCATCACTGACCACTTGCGCCTGCGAAGCGCAGTGAAGGGATTGTATTCTTCAATTATAGAATTGCCATGCATAACCGAAATCGATAATCATCTTTTCACCGGCCGATAGATCAATCGTAGCAAAAAAGCCGTCTTCTCCTCTGGCAGGGAAGGTGGGTCCGCCCGGGATCAGGAGGGTATCGTTTCCATCGGTAAGATTGCTGTACGAAACACAATACGTGCCCGCGCTCAATCCCTCAAACTGATATTCTCCGGCAGCATTCGTAACGGCTGTCCCCAGCCCGGTTGAGGGGCACGCTCCAGTTCCAAGATGGAGCGTAACACCGGCCCAACCCGATTCGAAATCGTCCTTCACTTGATTGGGACCGAATTCCTCCGGGGCTGCTCCCCATTGCACACACCCCTGACTAGGCACTACAGGTTCGCCGGCCTCCCCGCCTGTGAATTCACAGAGTTCATGCCAGAGGATGCCTCGAATGGATCCGGGAACTGGTGTAGGTGTGGGCGTGTTTGCCGCGTTTCCCAGAATATTACAGGAGATAGACGTCGCAAAGGCAGTTGCGGCGATTAGAAGGTACAGTTTTTTCATTTTTCCTCTACATTCCTGTTTGGCCGCCCAACCTGTGCATGGGGTCCGCATAATATCCCAAACTGGTGCGCGGCAGGCTGCAAAAGATAAAAAAACGGGTTGTAAAAATCATATATCAAATTCCTCCCTGCTTCACGTGTCATTTGTCCTAAAAATGGAGTAAGTACAAGGGCCGCGAGAAAAGGCTTATTGCTACGCTCCTTTCAGTCGCTTCCACACGAACGCGATCACGAAGAAGAGCGTGGCGGTGAGCACGATCGCGGCGCCGGAAGCAATGCTCAGGTAATAGGAAAGGTACAAACCGATGATCCCCGCAAGCGAGGCAAAGACTGCCGCGAGAACCATCATGCGTGAGAGACGGCGGGTGAGCAGATAGGCGGTCGCGGCGGGAGTGACCAGCATGGCAACCATCAATGCCACACCGACGGTTTGCAGCGAGACGGCGACCGTCACGGCGATGAGGGTAAGCAAAAGATTGTTGAGCGTACCGACGGGCAGCCGCAGGGTGACAGCCAGGATGGGATCAAAGGACAGGGTCATGAACTCCTTGTAGAACGCGAAAATGACCAGGAGCACGACTCCGCCGAAGATCAGGATCAGCCACAGGCTTTGGGAGGAAACGCTGAGCACATCCCCAAAAAGGAAATGACTCAGGTCCACAGCATAGCTGCGCACGGTGGAGATCAACGCAATCCCCAGCGCGAACATCCCGGCGAAGATGACCCCGATCGCGGTATCTTCCTTGAGTTGCGAGTTTTTGCTGATCGCGCCGATCCCCAGCGCAGCAATAACGGCTGTCCCCAGCGCCCACCAGAAGAGTGTTTCCCGCGCCCCGCCGCTGATGAGATATCCGAGGGCAATGCCGGGGAGAATGGTGTGTGCCAGCGCATCGCCGAAGAACGCCATGCCGCGCAGGACGACGTACGTGCCCACCACCGCGCAGACGATGCCGACCAGGACCGCGGCGATCATGCCGCGCTGGATGAATTCATATTGGAGAGGTTCAAGAAGAAAAGACATTCGATTTATGATACTTCGACAAGCTCAGTACAGGTTTTGGATTTACGATTTACGATTGACGATTATTTTCGACTGCGCAGGGTCTTGATGGATGCAATGGTCATTGAGAGGATTTCGTCTGTTTCCTTGTAAATGCTGGCAATTTGATTTTCAGGGATCATTCCTGTTCCCACCAATAATTCGAGCCAATCTTCGGTTTCGTCGCTTTCCTCTTCCACTACTTTCAATTTGTTGAGCATGTCGGCTGTCGATTTTGCCCGGCACGCAGCTCTGTAATTCGCGCCGATCGAGGTTCCTGATCGAATGAGTTGCTTCCCGATCACATCGGCTGCGAGAGAACGTGGCAAATTACCGACTTCTTTGATAATTGTCACTGCCAACTTCTTTGTCCTTGCTTTGAAAGTCTTTTCATCCATATTCCCTCTCTTGTACTTTCAAACAGCTTCATCTATGGAAATTATTTGCTGCTACCAATCATAAATCGTTAATCGCAAATCGTAAATCACCAATCATTCTGGCGGACAGCAATCGTCCACCAGCATCGTTCCCTCTGGATTGACTTTCAAGCGCCCGCCATAGGCTTGCAATAAGTTGTCTGTGTGCAACACATTTTGGGGCGTGTCGAACGCAACCATACGATGATTCAGCAACAGGATCCGGTCAAAGTGACGGGCTGCCTGGTCGAGGTCATGCGTTGCGACCATGACGGTGACATTTTGATCTCGCAGGGTATCGAGCAGGTTGAGCAGTCCCTCCTGTGACGGAGTATCCAGCCCGCTCAACGGTTCGTCCATCAGGATAAGCTCCGCTTCCTGGGCGAGGGCGCGCGCGATGAACATCCGCTGTTGTTGTCCCCCCGAAAGCTCACCGATCTGACGCGTCGCCAGGTCCGACAGCTCAACCGTTTCGAGCGCGTGCCGGACGAATTCCCAATCCTTCTTGTGGGGCCAGTTCAGCGGGCCCAGTTTGGCGGAGCGGCCCATCATGACCACATCGGCGACACTGACCGGGAAGTTCCAGTCCACCTGGCTGCGCTGCGGGATGTATGCAATGCAGATGTGCCCGCGCGGGCGCGAGCCGAAGATGTTCACTTCCCCCGCTCCCGGCTGCAGGACTCCCGCAACCACCTTGAACAGTGTACTTTTCCCCGCACCGTTTGGTCCGACGACCGCGACGCGCTCCCCTTCGTGAAGATGAAAGGTGATATCCTCGAGGGCAGCCTGTCCGTTATAGCGGACGGTGATGTGCTGCACGTCGAGGATGGGCTTGTTGGGTTGATGATGGGTGTGGGGGTACATACGAGTTTTCGTAAGACCTCACAGGTCAATGAGACCTGTGAGGTCTTGTATCATTATCGAAGAGCTTCCACCAACTTGTTCACGTTATGTTTCATCATCTCGATATACGTCGCGGCGGGCGCGCCCTCAGTCAGAGATTCGAGATGCAGGTCCGTTACAACCTTGACGCCTGTTTCCGCAGCGATCTGCTGTGCAAGCGCGGGGTTGTCGGAGGCATCCAGAAAGATCGCAGGCGCCTCGTATAATTTGATCTGGTCCACCAGGGCAGTCATTTGCTGGGCAGAGGGAGAGGCATTCGTACTAAAACTCTCGACGACTGTTCCGACGATCGTGAAGCCATACCGTTCGGCAAAATAGCCGAATGATTCATGGTTCGTGACAAGCAGCCTGCGGGGAGTCGGGATCTGGGAGATCTGCCCGTTGATCCATGCATTGAGTTCCTCGAGCTCGGCGATATAGGCATTGGCATTCGATTGATAAACCTCTGCACCTGCGGGGTCGAACTGTACCAGCCCATCACGGATGTTCTCCACGTAAACGATCATGTTATTCGGATCGAGCCACAGATGCGGATCGACAGCGTTGCCATCCTCCGCTTCAAACCTCAGATTTAGGCTGGTGGAGGCCTCGATCAGCGTTCTCTTCCCGCCCGCGTTTGCGAGCAACTCCTGCAGAAAGTGTTCGTACTCAGCGCCATTAATGACCAGCACTTTGCTTTTGCTGATCTTCGCTGTATCCTGGGGAGTAGGCTGGTAGGAATGGGGATCCGCTCCGACAGGCAGGAGCGACCCGACAGTCAGGCGCTCGCCCGCGACATTTCGTGCGGCATCGGCCAGGATGGTGGAGGAAGTCAAGATATCGGGAGCGGCCACCCCTGAGCAGGAAGCGAGCACGCCGGTGAATAAAATCACAGTGATCAAAACATTAATAAAGGATATACGTTTCATAAGGTTTAATTCTGCCACCGTAAGGTGTGATAGATCGCGGAAGCGATCACTAGAAATCCAATGAGAATTGCAGTCCATTTGGGGATAGGCAGGCGGCGGGAGCCTTCTTTCCGGACTTGATCAGCGTTCAACTTCGCTCCCAACGCGGCGGTAGCCGGGATGGCAGCACAGAGCATGCACATAATACCTCCTTATTCTTTATCCAGTTCGGCGCTTTCACTCGCAAGGACCTCCTTCTTGAGCAGGAAATATGCACCTGTAAAGTGATCGTCAATGCTGCCGACCAGCAGCGCTCTGCGGCTGGGGAGCATGTGGATGACTTCCCAGCCATCCAGGCCATACTCTTCAAGGGCTGGGATGTCAAAGCCCTCCCCAAGCGAACTCTCGCCCATCAGTGCCCCTGACGGAAGGTAGACCATTTTGTACTGAAAAACCTTACCGCCATTTTGCAGGCGCTTCCTGGCAGACTCGATGTGGACGCGGCGCGCGCGCCGGCGTTCAGCTTCGATTTCACCGCGCATCTTTGCCAGCTCGGGCGAATCGATGATCTCCTGCGCCACCTCTCGGATCGCCTCATCGTCACTCAATATCGCGGTGACCACGAATTCATAGCCGCGGCGATCACCAAGTTTAATGAGACCCTCGGCGGCATCGAGCTGGGTCAGCCATTCGTCGTCTTCAGTCATGAGTTCAAAGAGGGTATCGACGTCGCGCATTCTGACGAGTTCATCGATTTGGGAAGCCATATTTCCTCCAAATACAAGTGTGGCGGGAATTGTATCACTATGAGGGTGAGTTTCCTGTATCCCAAGCTGTCTGGGGCGCGTAACAAATGAAAGGTTGCAGCAACTGCGGATGACAGAAATGTGGAGTATGATTCAGAGTCGATACGCGCGAGCTGATGAATGTCCAGGAAAATTTTGCGCCAATTTCTTGAGGATCTGGGGCAGATGGAGGGCGACTATCGCGTTTTTTATCTAAAAGACGACATCGCCTCCAGCACCCTCTATATATCCATTGCTTTCCTCGGGGTGTTGAGCAGGGTCGTAATGGATGCTTTGTTTGTCCGGGACCGGTCCGACCCGTTCATGTGGCTGATGCTGTATCGAAGCTTCTTCATTCTTATATCCATCCTGGTCATGGCCGCGCTTTGGAGGACGAGCAAGGTCAGAGTGTATGACCGGATCCTGTTCGGATGGCTGTCTTTTACTGTTGTGTTTTTCCTGCTCTTCAATTTCACGCGTCCGGCAAATTTCCAGACCGCCATCATCGATGTCATTATTCCCTTTTCAATTTACGTTTTTTCGCCGCTTCGGATTTCCTACAACATGCTGCTGGCTTTCGGCTTTTCGATAGGCGCAATTTATGTGGGGAATGTTTATAAAACCATCGATCCCATCGCGTTGAATGCGGTGACGACTGCGCAATTTGTCATCCATGCCCTGGGCATGATATCGGGTTTACAGATCCAATCCTATCGCCGCAGATCGTTCAAGGCGTATGTGCAGGAAAAGGACGCCAAGGAAATGGCTGCTTACCTGGCAGACATCGATCCGCTGACCAAGAGCCTGACCCGGCGTCATTTTTTCAATATGGCTGAAAGTGAATTTTTGCGATTCCTGCGCTATCGCCGCCAGGTGTCCATCCTGGTTCTGGATGCCGATCATTTCAAGAATATCAACGACACGTATGGACACTATGCAGGTGATCTTGTCCTGAGAAATATGTCTCTCGTCGTGTTGGAGCAGAAACGTGCTCAGGATACGTTTGGTCGTCTGGGTGGAGAGGAATTTGCGCTGTTCCTGCCGGAGACCCATCTCGAGCAGGCGAAAACCGTTGCGGAGCGCATCCAAAAGGCCTGGGAACAGACGCCCTGTATTGTGGATGGGAAATTGATCCACTCCACGGTGAGCATCGGTGTGGCAGAGGCAGGAGCTGCAGATCAATCCTTCGAAGATGTCCTGAAGCGGGCGGACCGGATGATGTATAAAGCCAAGCAAGCCGGCCGAAATCGTGTTGTGACAGAGTGAAGACGGCCCGTCAATTTTGGATTCGCGTGGAGCGGCTAAAAGTAGAGGGTGGTGAATTTGTTTGGCAGGCCCATTCCAGATTTGTCTCGGGACATTCGTGAACACCTAAGGTTCGATTGGATACCCGCTG
>Ga0105098_10000815_pt1 | contig 11093 bp, 7 predicted proteins | sample PPLLak21cMay2015_FD_79137 | JGI IMG/M metagenome (GOLD analysis project Ga0105098, IMG submission 79137) | Freshwater sediment microbial communities from Prairie Pothole Lake near Jamestown, North Dakota, USA - PPLs Lake P7 Core (1) Depth... | ecosystem: Environmental > Aquatic > Freshwater >... | reverse complement strand
TTGGACATGGCGCCCGAACCGAAGGAGGCGGCCAGACCGGCCACCGTGCTGGAGTGTCAGAGACGGGCGCAGTGGTCAATGTTATTGGTTCCTATGACCTGCCGCGCCAGTTTGTTCATGAGATAGTTTTCTTCGTTCAGGCACTTTGCCGAAGTGAGGAAGCCGAGCGTATCCGCGCCGGAGGTGTCGCGCGTTTCCCTGAATTTATTGGCTGTTAGATCCAAAGCTGTTTCCCAATCGACTTCGACCCAATCCCAGAGACTAGAGACTGGAGAACCAGAGACTAGTTTTTCACTACTCTCTAATCTCTGTTCTCTAACCTCTTTTTTCTTCTTTCCTTCCAATAAATACCTTCTCACGCGTGGTTTTTTCAACCGGTCAGGGTGATGGATGTAATCGTATCCATAGCGGCCCTTCACGCATAATGCCATCCCGTTGACGGGTGCATCGGGGTTGGATGATACGCCGATCACCTTATTGTTTTTCACCAGCAGATCAAACTGGCAGCCGACTCCGCAGTACGCACAGGTGGTGGTGACTTTCTTCACCTGGTGTACGCGCGCCGTGCCGTAATTCAGCTTGTTGGATAACGCGCCGGTTGGGCAGTACGCCACACACTGGCCGCAGGATTCACAGCGTGCCTCGAGCATGGTCGTTCCCGCGCCGGCGACGATCTGTTCCTGAAACCCGCGCTTTGCCACCCCCCAAACATCGCGCACCTGGATTTCAGCGCACGCCGATTCACAGCGGCGGCACAAAATGCACTTGTTGAAATCCACGCGCACGAACGGATTGGGATCGCTGTCGACAGGGTAGCGTGTCCCCTTGGCGCCCCAGGTGGGAACCTCCACCCGGTAATCGTACGCCAGGTCCTGCAATTCGCACTCGCCCCCAACATCGCAAGTGAGGCAATCCATGGGGTGGTTCGCCAGCATGAGCTCGAGCGTCAATTTGCGGTCTTTCATCACCTTTTCGCTGACCGTATTGATCTCCATGCCTTCCCAGACCGGAGTCACACAGGCAGCTTGCAGGAATCGCCCGCCTTTGACCTCCACCACACACATGCGGCAGTTGCCCGTGGGGTTTAGATCTTTGTGGTAACAAAGGGTCGGGATATGAACACCGTTTTCCTCTGCAGCCTGCAAGATCGTCCTGCCGGCTTCTATTTGAATGCATTGCCCGTCGATCGTAATGTTCACAGTCATAGTTACCTCATCCGTCATTGTGAGCCTTCGGGTAAAGGCGCCCTCGCAACACTTGCACCGCACTGCGTTCCCTGGCACCGTGCGGCTTAAGCCGTACCAGGGCAGGTGTGGTGCAGTGCGGGTGTGACAAGTTAACTTTCAACTTTCGTAAAATCTGCCTCGAAATGGGTCAGCACGGATCGCATCGGAATGGGGACGGCTTGTCCCAGGCCGCAGAACGACGAATCCTGCATCAGGCCTGCCAGTGTCTTCAACTCTTCTGTATCGCCTTTGATGCCCTCGCCTTCCGCCATGCGGTTCAAGATCTTGAGCGAGCGCCATGTACCGACGCGGCAGGGTGTGCATTTGCCGCAGCTTTCTGCCGCAAAAAAGTGCAGCAGCTCGCGCAGGAATGCCACGGGGGAAACCATCTGGTCGCAGACAAGGAAGGAACCGGCGCCCAGCGAAACCCCTTTTTGTGCGGAAGCAAAATCAATGGGCGTGTCGAGCAGGCTTTCATCGACGATCGTGCCGGCCGCGCCGCCGCACAGCGCAAAGTGGAATTGTGAACCCGGCAGCATCCCACCGCCAAAGTCATCGATGATTTGCCGCAACGTGAGACCAAACGGGGCTTCGAACAATCCCGGGTTTCGCACGTGGCCCAGCACCATGTAAATCTTTGTCCCCGGCGCTGTGCTGTTCGTCAAGCCGCGCCACCATTCCGCACCGTTCTTGAGGATATGCGGCACGGCGCAAAACGACTCGACGTTGTTCACCGTCGTCGGCTGGCCGCGGAAACCGTAGGTTGGGGGGAAGGGCGGGCGAAGCCGCGGCTCGCCGCGTTTGCCTTCCAGCGACTCGATCAGGGCAGTCTCTTCGCCGCAGATGTAGGCGCCGGCGCCGCGATGGACATGGATCTTGAACGAAAACCCCGAACCCAAAATGTTCTCGCCCAGCAGGTTCTTCGACTCAGCCTGCCGGATCGCATTCTCGAGACGCTGTGCCTGATATTCGTATTCCCCGCGGATGTAGATCCACGCTTCAGACGCCCCGCAGGCGAATCCCGCGATGGTCATCCCTTCCAGCAGCTGATGCGGATTCGTGTCGATCAGGACGCGGTCCTTGAAGATCAGCGGCTCCGACTCGTCCGCGTTGCAGATGATGTAGCGCGGCGTCCTTTTTTCGTTGGCGACAAATTTCCATTTGCGGCCAACCGGGAACCCCGCGCCGCCGCGTCCCTGCAAACCGGAGGACTCGACCGTTTCGAGGACCGTCTGCGGTGGAGTTTGAAGGGCTTTCTTGAGTCCATCGTACATGCCGTGTTCAAGCGCCTCATCAATAGAATCAGGGTCGATCTTGCCGATCAACGCAGTCATAACCCGCAGTTCGCCCTTGCGTGCTTTGGAGTAATCTGTGGGTACGCCGCGCCAGCCCTCGCAGACTTTGGGTAGATCTTGCGCGGAAACGGGACCGGCCTGTTGATCTTCCACCAATACGGCCGGTGCCCGGTCACATAACCCCAAACACGATGTGCGCTCCACAGTGTAATCGGGCAGTGCCTCTGCCCACTCACTCACCAACTGCTCACTGTCCACCGATAACTGATCACTGGAGACTGGTGTCTGGCCACTGGCTCTCTTCAACCAGCAAACGGGCCCATCACAAACGCGCAGCACTTTCCGGCGTTCCTCCACTGAGAGCATGGAATAGAAAGTTGCCATGCCATAGAGTTGGTGGGCAGGCAGCTTGAGGGCGCGCGCCGCTTCGGTAATGGTATCAGCCGAAAGCCCCGCGTGACGCGTATCTATATCCTTGAGCAATTCCAGTGCGGCTTCGCGGCTGTAGTGATGTTCACGGGCTAATTCATCGATCTCGGGCGAAACAGGTTTGTAAATCTGGGTCTTGTTCGTCATAGGTCCTCTATCTTTGCTGAGATAGTTCCATCTACATCTTAAGTCCGATTGCTCATATTTCGCAGGGACGTTCGTCCGCAATTACAAGTGATAGATTTCACAATAACCTGCTAAAAAAGAGCCGCCCTCTACAGGGCGGCTTGGACAATGACATTGGGGATTGAAGTGGTTTTGTCGTCATCACCAGGTAGGGCGAGCCAGGACGATGAATTGTGATGTGCTTCGTTGTGCGTGATGAAAGAGCAATGTTGTGCAGTGATCTATGATGTGGTGTGATGTTTCAGACTCGCCGCTACTTCGATCTATTATAAGGATATAGGTTTCTTTTGTAAGTTGCATTCTTCATGTTAGAGGAGGATATTTGTCATAATATCAGACATTTGTCACAGTACAAACGCCTGCTAGGGAAGCTGGACCCTTTGAGAGTTCGAATACACATTGAATCGATCCCGCCTGGCGTAACCGATCAATGTAATTCCGTAGCGCTCCGCCATCTCGATGGAAAGCGAACTTGGAGACGTGCGTGAGATCAGGATGGGAGCCTGGAGGCGCGCGGCTTTTTGCAGCATCTCCGAGCTGATGCGCCCGGTGGTGATCAATATCCTTGTTTCGGGCCAGACGTCCTTTCGGAGGCATAGCCCGGCGATCTTGTCGAGCGTGTTGTGCCTGCCGATATCCTCCGCCGCAAGGACGATCTTTTCTCCATCGCACAGGGCCGAGGTATGGACTCCACCTGTTTCGCGGTACAACGCCTGCGACTCGAATAACATCTCCACGAGGTGACCGATCGCCTCTGGCGCGACCCTGGGCCGGTCACCGTTAAACGAGACGTCGACGCGCGCCAGCGCGTCGACTGCGGTGACTCCGCCTGTGCAGCCGGATGTCCGCCGCCAGGATTGAGGCTGTTCCACGCTGCGGTTCAGCCAGACATCCACGTTGTCGCCGTGCTCGCAGACGCGCACATCCTCCACGTCCTGCATGGATTCGATAATGCCTTCGTTGTAGAGGAATCCGACCGACATCTCTTCCAAATGGACCGGCGTGCACATGAACGTCAGCCACACTTCGCCGTTCACCGTTAATGAAACGGGAGTCTCCACGATGGTTCCGGCGTCGAGCGCCTTCCACTTTTTGAATTCATATCTTTCGTACCGGATCGCTTTTTGAGCGCTAATCATCTTTATACTCTTTCTGGCACGGCGCGCTGGCAGTATCGTTAAAGCTGGCGGCCAAAGCGCATAATTTGAATGGACCAACTGAAATCCACTTACAAATACTGTGCTGAATTATAATCTGACCTATCCCCAGGTTAGGGAGTCATCCTTTGTGAAACGGTCTCAAGCACTCGATGCTGTCAGGGGGATCGCGATCATCCTTGTGTTGATCTGGCATTATTTACCCAGGGACGGGGGAGAAGTGCCAGGCTTTATTCTTTCATCCACCTATCTCTTCTGGAGTGGTGTTGATCTGTTTTTTGTTCTCTCGGGGTTTTTGATTGCCGGTATTCTCCTGCAGAATGCAGGTTCCCGAAATTATTTCTCCACTTTTTATATCAGAAGGGCAGCAAGGATCCTGCCGTTATATCTGTTGCTCATTGGCGCATTTATCGTACTGATCCGCTGGGGTCCCGACTTGCTGGAGCTGCAGAAACTCAGCAGGCGACATTTGCCATACTGGTCATATTTCACCTTCACACAGAATTTTCTGTACGCCGGCAGACAAATGATGAACGATCCCCTGATCGATGTAACATGGTCGCTGGCTGTGGAGGAACAATTTTATATTTTTTTGTCTCTGTTCATCAGGAATTTGAACAAAAAGAAATCAATATTGGTAATTGTCACGATCGCGCTGATCATTCTTGCTCCCATTTTACGTTTCCTGGCCCCAAATTTTCTGGTTGCCTATCTGCTTCCTTTGCATCGGGCCGATTCGCTGATGCTGGGAGTCTTGCTGGCATTGATTTGGCAGTGGGATAAGGGTAGAGAGTTTATGTGTAAACATGTCGGTTTCTTTCGCTGGTCGCTGGTTATTCTCTTCCTTGTGGTAGCCTACCTCACTTATCGAGGGGTCTGGATCGGAGATGTATTTGGTCATTTGGGGCTGGCGCTTTTTTATGGCAATGTCGTTGTACTGGCGCTCATTTTGAGCGGGAAGGAAGGGCGGTTTAACCTGCTCAAGAACCGGGTTCTGGAATGGTTTGGGTTGCGCTCCTACGGAATTTATCTGCTCCACAAGCCGGTACAGCTTCTGATCCCTTTTCTCGTCACCTGGTTCCTGCACGACACACTTTCACCGTGGATCATGGTGGCGATCTTCCTGATCGTATTGTTTGTCATCTCCGAGCTTTCCTATCGTATCGTCGAAAAACCGATCATGTCACTGGGACATTATTTTAAATATGAGTGACCCATATCACTCATACCTTGTCCCGGGTCCAGATCGAACGTATCGAATCAAAGCGCGTGTCTGCGGAAAGGGAACGGCAGTTGATGCGATAGCCAAGGAACTCATTCCGGGCGGAATCGACTGCGCCACTTCTCCGGGGCGGTCCTGAACCACTACCGCTGACTGGATATACGAGATGCGGCTGTTGTACATCCCCGTGGGGCAACACGATTCCCTGTTTTCCACATATTATTTCCCCTTTTCTGAGTTTCGATGGGCTTTATAGAAGATAGCGGGATCAGCGAGGAATGCTTCACGGCAGGATTCAGTACAGAAATAGATTCTCCTGCCGCGGTATTCGAGGTGAGGAAAATATGCCGGATCGGTATCCCTGAATTTTCGTCCGCAGAGGCTGACGAAGTTCGGGCACTTCTTATCTTTGGATGAATCGGGCGGCATACCTTTATCGCTTCGGTTTCACTTCCGCGAGGAAGACTTCAAAAGGACTGATCGCCAGTCCTTTTGGCGGTTTGACGATCTTCAAACGTTCGGCGCTGGAAAACAGGATCTGCAGGTTGTGGCCCCTGACCTCTCTGGCGCGTGTGAAATCCAGTTCAAGCTTTTTCTCCGAAAAGTTCAGGACGACAAGCAGGGTTTGGTCCTTTGCTTTGCGAACGAACGCCAGATACTCCCTGGCAGTGTTGTTCAATGGAATGTATTCGCCCGAGGTCAGGGCAGGCGAATCCCTGCGTACCTGCAAGAGATATTGATAGTAGTTCAGCAGGGAACTTGGATTGTGCTGCTGGTCGCGCACATTGATCCCATTGCGATAGTTTGGGTTCACCGGCAGCCATGTTTCCACACCGGGAGGAGAAAAGCCTGCATTCGGATTGTTCGACCATTGCATGGGCGTGCGGTTCTTATCGCGGGACATTTCAGCTGCACGCAGCGCTGCTTCCTGTGGATCGACATTCAACTCCTTGACCAGCCTGTCGTAATACCAGGTCGCCATCGTGTCCCGCAATTTGCCCGGATCGGTGATGATCAGATCGCTCATGCCGATCTCCTCACCGTTGTAGAGGAAAGGCGTGCCCTTGAGAGTCAACACCAGCGCGGCATGCAGGCGCGCCAGCTCGGCGTCGTGCTGCCGGTCTCCGTAGCGGGTGTGGATGCGCGACGTATCGTGGTTGCCTAGCGTGTTGCAGGGCCAGCCTTTAACGGGAAGCGCCTCCAGCCGGGCCAAACGCTCCTTTTGGTTGCGCCGGACGTGGCCGGGGGTGATGCGGTCCGTCCGCATGAGCGGGAAGTTAAAAACGAGATGCAGTTCATCCGCGCCGTTTCCCATGTAAGCAATATCTTCATCTTCGGCAATCAGCACACGGTCGCCCTCATACTGATCCACTACGGTGCGCAATTCCTTCATTAACTCATGCAATTCAGGCTGTGCCCACTGGTTCTTGAACATGTCGTACCAGTATTTTTCGATCTGTTTTTTCTCCTCCGGAGTCTGCGCCAACTCCGAGGCGCGACGGATGCCTGCCAGGTCGAAGGGAACTTCATGCGGCGTGAGGTTTGGGTCTTCGTAGATGGTGGTAATGGCATCGAGACGATAACCATCCACACCGAAATCCAGCCAGAAGCGGACGGCCTCCCACATGGCTTTTTTGACGTTGGGATTGTGCCAGTTGAGGTCCGGCTGCTGCTTCATGAAGTAGTGATAGTAATACTGACCGCGCTCGGGCGCGTACGTCCAGGCCTCGCCGTCGAAACAGGATTGCCAGTTATTCGGGGGCACCCTCACCCCCGACCCCTCTCCCATAGGGCGAGGGGAGTCCGCCCAGATGTACCAATCCGCTTTGGGATTGTCGCGGCTGGACTTTGACTCGAGGAACCAGGCATGCTGGTCGGAGGTGTGATTCAGCACGAGGTCCAGGATGACCCGCAGCTTGCGTGCGTGGGCTTCACGCAAAAATGTTTTGAACTCCTCCAGCGTTCCATATTCCGGTGCGACGTTGATGTAGTCTGAAATGTCGTACCCGCAGTCCCAGTTGGGGGAGGGGAAGTGAGGCGAGAGCCAGATCGCATCCACGCCAAGATCAGAAAGATAATCAAGCTTTTCAATCATTCCTTTGAAATCACCGATGCCATCCCCATTGCCATCCGCGAACGAACGCGGATAGATTTGATAGAAAACAGCCGTTTGCCACCATTTCAAGTCGGTCATTCTTTACCTCTATGCAGATTGTAATCTTCCAACAACTTTCACGCAGGGTCTCGAAAATACTTCTTCCTGGTGCGGAGCTTCAGGGAGTTCGCTGGTCAGGTCCTGGCCTGGAAAATGCAATTGCTCATGCAGGTCCGTCCGCCATTTTGGGCAATCGGTCACATCATAGACGATGCCTTGAAAGGCGATCAACTTCCGGGTGCCGCGTTCCCCTGTGCTGCGGCGGAGTTCTATTTCCGTGATGATGAGATCGGGAATGTTCATTCAGGGAATTATACAGGCTGCGACAGTCTGGTGAGGAGATGTCATATCACTAAACCTTAGCCACGAATTACGCGAATTAACGCGAACCATTTAAAAAATTCGCGCGAATTCGCATAATTCGTGGCAGACCTGCCCGCGCCGTCAGGGTTCCCCTTGCTCTTAAAAAGAGACTCGCCTCGAAATAAATTTCGGGGCGAGTCGTGTCTTTTTCATTCCCCGGTACTAATCTTCTTTTGATTCTTGTAGACTGGGCATCTGATGCTTCTGGCTATCATTGTCAGCACGGTCTTCGGTAATGGGTTTCCCATTGCACTTGCCGGTGATATGGATCCTTTCGCCCAGGCGTGAATATTTCAAGTTGCAATTCCAGCGGCCGGTGGTCTTCAGATTCAAAGTGAATCGATCGTTTTCCGTATTGTAGGAACCATCGCCGGTCATCCGGAAATTCGCGATGAACTCACAGCGGTCCAGGTCGAAAAGGTACCTCGTGCCGGCATTGTTGGCCTCGAAACCAAATGTACCTCCGTAAGTGCAACCGACAGAGGTGGGGGTGTACCCATCCCAGTAGAAGAATTCGGGCAGATAGTAAATCTCTGTTTCGATCCAGGATAATGCCTCGGCAGGACTGTCGATCGGTTTTGTGCTGCGTGGCGCCAGCGGCACGAACTCGTCTGCCACAACGCCCTCGCAGATAGTCTCACGTTCCGCCGGGACGACATCATTGACCAGGAAGTCGGTCACCAGCGCATCGGGACATTCGTTGCCGCGCCCAAAGATGACGTGGGGTCCCCCTTCCTGCGTGATGAGGTAACCGTCCGCCAGGTGTTGGTAAACATTGATGCCATGGCTAACCGGCGTTGCCGGGTCTGCGATGGCGCCAAGCACCAGCGTGGGCACGCCCTCTGCAAGCAGATAGCCGGGGCGGGTGAGATCGGAGGTCGCATCGGGCCAATAGGCGCAGGGCAGATCTCCATAGACGATGGAGGCAAGCCGCGGGATGGATGTTTCGAACGGATCGGCGGCCTCCAGATAATTCTCCGCTTTCTGTTCAGGATTGTCTCCGGGATACCCATAGTCCTGGCACTCGACGCCAAAGAAGATCGCATCTGACCAGGATGGATCAGGGATCACTTCCAGCGTCTGCGGGTCGACCACGAGATCGATGTAGAGCAGGCGGGCGAGCGGAATGAGATCCGAGTTGGAGGTGTAGGCAGCCAGCGCACGTGTGAACATCATCCGGTCGCTCTCGCCGTACATCTGACTGGCGGCGACATACTCAAGATCGCTGAGGCTAAACTTTCGACTCTTGAAGCCGCCGCTGGGAAGCGGGAACCTGAACGAGATCGGACGCCTGCTCAATTTGGCAAACAGCTCATCATAAGCGGCAATTGCATCTCCATCCATCGCTTCGAGGCAGGCCGGGTCATCATTGCAGGCCGAAAGCGTAGCCACCAACGTATCATTGAACGCCTGCGCCTGCTGGGAGTAATACTCGATCCCACTGAACGTGAGATCAACCGTTCCATCCAGGATCAGTCCTGCAAGATGCTCGCTGTATTTGGCGGCGTAGGTCTGTGCGTACTGCGTGCCGTAGCTCTCGCCGTACAGCCAGAATTGTTCATCTCCCATGATTCGACGGAAAACTTCCAGGTCTTCCACGGCTTGTTTTGTGCCAAGGTAGGGGAGCAGGTCAGGGCTGCTCAATTCGCCGACACAATCCTCGGCAAAGGTGCTGGCGGCTTCTTTGAGTGCCTGCTCCTGTTTGCGCGTGATGCCTCTGAAATCCTCCTGGTAATAGGCAGTAGCCGCGAGCGGGCAGGTCAGCTCACCGGAGAGACCCATACCGCGCTGATCGAAGAACACAACGTCGAAGGACTCCAGGATGCTGGGATCGAATCCGGCGCTGTAGGAGTCCGCCGACAGGAGTCCGGACGTGCCCGGTCCACCGGTGGCAGTCACGAACATTCCCTTGCGCGCGCCTGAAGCGGGCAGGACGCCGAAGACCACGGGGAGGGTGCGCAGGTCGTCCGGGTTGAAGTGGTCCAGCGGGACATCGATGGTCACGCAGGTGAAGGCACTGTCCTCAAAGCACGGGAAGCCTTCGAGGTCTTCAAGGATCTGGGCAGTATCGGTTTTCAGTGGGATTTCTGATGGGGAGAGCGGAGCGGCGGCGATGGAAGAGAAGAAAATGGCAGTAATGATGGCTAGTCGCATGAAAGAGGGAAAAGACGTTTTCATTTAACCTACCTTATATAAAATTATGAAGATATGTAAAAGTACACATTCAATTATAGGGAATTTTCGGAGGAAAGCAATAGGCCCGCCGGAGGAGGAGGTTACAGGCGAGGTGTCATCTATATTTGTCCACGATTTTCGTGAGTGTCGTCAGGTTGCGAGTGGTGACGGGCAGCTTGAGGATCTTCTCGACGAAATTAGGGGAGAAAACAGATTTCTCTCGATCCAGTCGCAGGATGTAGACTTCACGCCCTGTGACGGCGAAATCGTCCGCCGCGCTTTTGAACGACATCAGGGCTTGTGCCTCTTTTTTAGCGGGTTTTTGGTTCAGGAAGGCAATGTACGCCATTTCATCGGCTTTTGGCTTGAACGGGCTTTTGCTCAGGATGGATTGGAGTTCCCGCATCGTTCTCACGAAAAGCTTGATCCTGAACCCCGAGGCTTTTTCAAGCCCGCGCTCGATCCGCTCCGCCAGCGAGTTAGCATTCTCTTCGCCCGATTCAAAAATGACATTTCCAGACTGGATGAAGGTCTGGACATTTTCCAGCCCAAAGGACTCGAACATTCGCTTCAGGTCTGCCATTTTGATGACCGTATGTCCGCCCACGTTGATCGCCCGCAGGAAGGCAACGTATTTGGTCATGCTCACATCCACTCCACCGGGAGCTGCAGGAATTCGCTATAGCGATCCACCTCCCGGGCAAGGGCGCGCTCCTGGCTTTTCGTCAAATCCACCAGAAGTTTTGGCTCGAGCATGACAGCATTCTTTGTTATCGTCCGCCTCCAGCCGCCAACGATCTGACCGTCAAGGATGATGATGTGTGCAATGAGGGAGGGATCATCCGCTTTGATTCCGGCCCGTTTCGCCACCTCCCCGATGGCGCT
>Ga0105098_10000814_pt1 | contig 11097 bp, 6 predicted proteins | sample PPLLak21cMay2015_FD_79137 | JGI IMG/M metagenome (GOLD analysis project Ga0105098, IMG submission 79137) | Freshwater sediment microbial communities from Prairie Pothole Lake near Jamestown, North Dakota, USA - PPLs Lake P7 Core (1) Depth... | ecosystem: Environmental > Aquatic > Freshwater >... | reverse complement strand
GGTACCCTCATCGCCAGCAACCCCGACGCAGTGAACGCTGCGATCGACCGCGCTGTTGCGCCCCCGCCGCCACCTCCGGCGCCGACCAAACCAACTGCTCAGGCCACGATCCAACGGAAAGGCGCAGCCAAAGCTGCTGCACCCAAGGCGGCGACAGTCCAACGCGGCGCCGCCGCCCAACCTAAACCTCGGGCCGAGGCGGTGCCCGAGACCCCGAGTGTGCCATCTTCGATCTTTACCGAAGTAACTACGGCACCAACACGGCCGAGTGCGTTTGCCACACTTGCCGAAAAAGGAGCCACAAGGACAGGTGGTAGAGAAGCTACCGCTGCAGCCAATGTGGAGGCTGTGCTCGACAGGTTTACTGCTGGCGGAACCTACAGGACACCACGTCAAAACCGTGAGGCTATAGCAGCCCGGCAGGAAGCAGAACGTACAGCGCCTACCGCCGCGCAGACCCGCGAACCGGTTACCTTACAGCAAGCTATTGCGCGGGCCGAAGAAGAAGCCGGTGCGAAAACCGTGTCCGAAGTGGAGTTGTTAGACGCCGAGCTGGACGGGTACATCGAGGAACTAGCAGACCCTGAGTTGGCCGCTGATGAGCGTGACCAAGCATTGTTTGGCGTGATGGCGATTGCCGAGGGTCGTACCCCCAAGGGGCTCAAGAGCACTGATCCGGAACTGGCCGCTGCCTACCGCGCTCGCCTACAGCGTGCCAAAAAGTACATTGCTACACTGCCAGAGGCCGACCAGACCTATGCGAAAGAACTCTGGGATAAATATAAAAGTGTCGGGTCTGTACCCGAGATGGAAGCCGCAGGTGAAGCTCTAGAATCTCAAGTCGGTGGGTCTACTGCAATCCACACGTTGAACACGATGCTTGACGTATTTGCCGCGAGCCGCACGAGTAATGCTGATCTACCGTCTGGGTTTATAAAGGCATTTCGTGAGACCGCTGTGGCGGTTAAAGCCCTTGGCGAAGAAGGTCGTACCGCCTTGCGGGGTAACGTCCCACTGCTGGCCTACGTCAACGCCCAGAACGAACCGAATGTTCAACGTGGCGAACTGACTGCTCGTGGCGGCTTCGCCCTCGCCAACTGGAACACCATCGAAGGTGTCGTCGATCTGGACGGCAAGCCCGTCACTGCCATCGCGCCCGGTCGCGTGCAGCTCTTGGTCAGGAACTTCCTCGGCAAGCTGGCGCGTGCACCCAAGGTCACCGTGGTCCGCAATCAGGCTGACCTCAAGGCCAAGTTCCCGCAGCTTTACGCCCGCGCCGTGGCAGCCCGCCCGCAGGGCGACTTCGACACCGCTCAGGCCATGGGTTACTCCTTTGGTGACGGTCAGGTCGTCGTCTTCACCGATCGCATTGCCACCGAACAGCAGCTTAACTTCGTCCTAGCCCACGAAAGCATGGGCCACTATGGCCTGCGGGCCATCATGCCCGGCGCGAAGTTCGACGCTCTGATGGAGAAGCTCTACGCAGACAGCCCGGCCGTCAAGACCGCCGCTGACGCAGCCATGACCACCAACCCCAGCCTCACCAAGGCTGAGGCGGTGGAAGAATACCTGTCGGACTATGCCGCAGTGCTGGAGACCAGCCTCGTGGCTCGGGTGTGGAACTCCATTAAGGGCTTCCTGAACAAGCTGGGTATCCGGACCGGCGACGAGATGACCCGCTACCTGCTCGACCAGTCTCGGCGCTACGTGCGCTACGGCACGGGGGTTACTTTTGACGCAGGGTCTGTAGGGCAACGCTTGCACAGCGTGGAAACCTCGGGTGACACCGGGCGATTTTCGCTCGGGCCCAAGATGCGTGACGTGAACCTCATGGCCGCGCTGCAGATGGACACCATTGGTGGCCGTCCGATGAACTTCGAGGAGGGCTGGCAGGACCTCAAACGTCAGGGTGTCAACAGTCTGGAGTCATGGGACAAGTTCAAGGCCACGTTCTTGAGCCTTGCCAACTTCCGTTCGCGGCAGAACCCCGGCCTGCTGGCGTTGGAGAAACTGCTCGACGAAGCCCGCAACCTGTCCATGTCCATCAAGGTGGACTACAACGAGAAGCTGGCGACTGTCCTCAACCGCGCCATCGCTGGCGAAGTGGGCGGCATCTCTGATGCCCAGACTGCCCGTGTCAACCAGATGCTCTACGCAGCCCAGCGCTTTGCTGTGGCTCAGACCAAGAAGCTGGGTGATCTGGGTAACGTGCCGCTGTTCCGCATGGAAAACGGTCGGTTGGTGGCCAACCAGAACGAGGTCGAGCGACTGCAGAAGCTGGGCACTCGTACCTTGCAGCAAATGCGCGACGGGTTTGAGTATGAAATCTCCTACGAAGAAGCGGGCAAGACGGTCACCAAGACCGAGAAGTTTGCCGGCATCAAGGGGCTGACTGAGAACAGCATCGAGTGGAAGGGCTACCAGAAAATCCGCGCGGCCATGGATGACATCGAGCTGCGCCTGCTCCGCGCCCGGTACGAGGGTGCACTGCAAGAACGCGACCTTGCCTTTCGCCAGATCGCTGGCACTGTGCCTGATGGAGAACTGACTGCCGACGAGCGGTCGGCCCTGACCACGCTGGCTCAGACCTATGGCGACCTCTACACCTCGAACGTAACGCAGGACGATACTGGTCGCGCAGTGCTCGATACCGACTATCAGTTGTACGCCAACGACATCCTGCGCACGGCGAACGCCGCCCTGCTTGGCAAAGCCGAGGACCGCTTCGACGCGCTGCGCACGCTGCTGACCGAGCCGCGGCAGTTCATGAAGGGTGAGACCAAAGACCTGCGCCGGGAACTCCCGGCTGCCATGCAAGAGCAGGCTGCTGACGATCTGATCGCCCGACTGCAAGGGTTCAAGTCGCGGATGCGCATTGGTGAAGATCGCTTCGTGGTGCAGAACAAGGTCAAGCAAGTCATCCTCGCCGAGCTGGCAAGCAAGGACGCAGACAAGTTCACCAAGCGCACCATCGCCACGGGCTACACCCCCGTGCTGCGTGAGGGTGCCTACCAGATGCGCGTCGAAGCCTTCGTGGGAGGTAAGATCGTCCGCCTGCAGGACAGCTACCGTGAGCAGCTGGTCTACTCCCAGTTCGAGAACGCCGCTCAGTCCATGGAGATGGTCGATAAGGTCAACGGGCTGTTCAAGGGCAACAAGTTCGAGGCGATGTACTACGACACGGCTGCTGGCGAGTACCGGCTGGGCTCTGTCGAGCTTCGGGCTGTGTCCGAAAGCGCACTGGACTCCGTGGCTGCCCCGCCGCAGCTGAACCTCAACGAGTTCATCCGGGGCCTGCGCCAGTTCGACATCGCCCTGACGCCCGACAAGATGGAAGATGTTATCGTCGCCCTGACCAAGCAGAACAGCGCGGCCCGTAACCGGCTGGAACGTGTGTTTACTCCGGGTGCTGACCTTGACGGCGTCATGGCTACCATGCGCCACATCGAGAGCCGTGCTTCCACCATCTCCAAGACCATCGTTCGTCCGCGGTTGGCTGAGATCATGGATCGCAGCATGTCGTCCACCATGTCGCTGTGGAACGGTGATCCGGAGCAACTGGCACGGCTCAAGAAGAAGGCCGAAGATGCTGCCAAGGACGCCACCCTGTCGCGCGAAGCCAAGGTCGATGCGCAGCGGGCATATGAGCAGTACGCCTACATGTACGAGCAGACCAACCCGGGTGGCGGCAAGCCGCGCCGGGGCAACCAGTTCTACAACGAGGCAGCCAGCACCGTGGCCTTCCTCGACGGCAACAAGAACGTGGACGAGTCCGACTTTGGTGCAGGTCCAATGGTGTCGCGCATCCGCGCAGCCACTTCCATGATGCAACTCGGCGGCTCGGTGGCCACGGGTGCGCTCAACGTGCTCAGCGTCTACACCAACGGCATCCCGTACTTGTCCAGCTACAACCCGAAGACTGCCTTCGGCGGCGGCTTTTCTGCGGGCAAGGTTGTTGCTGAGCTGCACCGTGCAGCTGCACAGGTAGGCGGGCCGGGTATCACCAGCGGACAGATGAATACCGCCGAGTTCTACGAGAAGGTGGCCAACAGCCCTGAACTGCAGAAGCGGTACAAGTTGGCGGCGCACGAGGCGCGGTTCATCGCACAAGAAATTCTCGACGGGGCTATGATCCCCGCCCAGTCCAACGCACTGGTGGGCACCGCACGGGGCCGCACTACTAAGGGCTACCAGCAGAAGTTCCTTGACGGGTGGATGTGGACGTTCAACGTCACTGAGCAGGCTTCTCGCCGCTCGTTTGGCCTGACAGCCTACCGCCTTGAGTACGCCCGCAAGCGGGCCGCTGGTATGTCTGAGGCTGATGCTGCCACTGCCGCCCGCGAGTTCGCGGTGCAGGCTCTGCAGTTCACCATGGGTGAGTACTCCGTCCTTAACCGTCCGCCTGCGTGGCGCTCAGGCATCCAGTCCTTCATGTACATGTACAAGGTGTTCCCTACCACGTCCGTGCAGATGTTTGCAAACATGTCCCGTGGCGGTAAGATCGGTATGCTTGCCGGGCTGTGGCTGCTGACTGGTCTGACGGGTCTGCCTTTCGCAGAAGACCTTGAGGATGTCATCGACACGCTGGCGCAAAAGCTGAAAATCTCCGGCTGGCGTGGTGCACGCTACGAGACGGCGCAGTTCATTGACGGCATCTTCCCCGGCATGTCGCCCATGCTTCTCAAGGGGATTGTCAACCAGTACCTCCCGGCAGACATCGCGGGCCGCACCTCGCTGGGTGACCTCTTGCCCGCCACTGACATCCTGCTGGCCGGCGCCGATGTGTCGCGTGGCCTGTCTGAGATTGCTGGGCCCGCTCCGTCCATGCTGATCGGGTCTGCACAGTTTGCCGCAGACTTGCTGGCTGTGCCGTTCTCAACCACGACAACGCTGGAGACTGCAGCCCGGGAGGCGCCTGTGACCATGGTCCGTGCTCTCGCTGACGCCTACGCCTACACCCAGTCGGGGGCTGTGGTTGACCGCCGTGGCTACACCGTCTCGCCGGATATGGGCGCTGGTACGATCATCACTCGGGCGCTGGGCTTCTACCCTGTCGCAGCTGCCAACCAGTACGAAGTCATCCGCGCTGCCAAGCGCATGACGGACTACCAGCGCGATGTGGTTACCGGGTACCGGACCGCATGGGTCAGCGCCATGATGCGCAACGACCGTGACTTCGCCCGACAGATCGAGGAGTCAGTCGACGAGTGGAACACTGCATCCGATGGCACAGCTCTGGAGATCAAGAACTTCGTCCAGAACTCTCGGCGTGCGCTGCAGGAAGCCCGCCGCCCGGCGTCAGCCCGGACCTTGCGGTCCGCGCCTAATGCTGCCGAGCGTGATCTGCAGAACCTGATCGACCTGATGATCCAGAACTAGTGAACCTGCGGGCGTGTAACTGGGCGCAACTGTCCAAGCGTCAGGCTCTCCGGCCGGTTATCCTCATTCTCCAAGAGAGTGTTGAGCCGGTCATGGGCGATGTTGATACCGACCACGTAGGTCTGAGGGAGCCGCAGTTCGGGGATGCCCCTGCCAAGGATGGCCTTCTTGGATGACGGTGTGGCGTCGATGCTTTCCGACACGAGCACGTCGCTAAACTTCTTCCAGTCTCCACCCCGGCTGGCCATCCACTGACGGAAGTGGGTGCGGTCCACGAGCAGGATGCCGCGATCGTTCTTGGCATTGGTGGCCTTGCGGTACAGATCGAACCGCACCCGGACCTCTGCGCGCGGCAGCCTGCTGGGATCGTAGATCGGCAGATCGTGGCCGTCGATGTGGGAGACGAGGACAGTGGCAGCACGCATCTCGTTGAGGTATTCACCCAGCAAGTCGAACTCATCCAGCTTGGCGGCGCTGATGCTGCGGCGGATCATGCCAGCCTGCTCCAGTGCGAACTCAGTGGCCTTGGCGTAGTCGTAGTCCACCCAGCCATTCTGCACGGCAACCATGTTCATCAGGTCAGCCAGCACGATCATGACTTCCCAGTACCGCTCCTCTCCGGTGAACCGGACTTTGTACTTCTTCTCAAAGGCGACCATGTGGTCGGCAATCATCTTGACGATGGCGGCTTCGCCCTTGTCCACCAGCCACTGCAGGATCAGCAGGCCGACATGTCCATAGTTGCGGGTGATGGTGTTGTAGAACTTGCGCCCCACATCCGTGCTCTTGGTGAAGATGTCCGAACTCTCCAACGAAAGCTCCAGCATCCGGGCCATTTGCGCGTCAGTCTCGAAGGTGGCAGCCAACAGCTTGCCACCCATAGGGCGGTTGGTCGAGAGCGTCACGGGTGCGGCCCATGTCTTAGGGTCACGCTCCTCTACCCGGGCATTGAGGCGGCTCTTGTCCCGGCCCTGCGTCACACCGTAGATGAAGTCGCCGACCTCTTTGTCGGGCATCATGGTGGTCTCGTCGATCGTCATAGGCAGGTTGCTGTAGAAGGACAGGCGCGTGAACAGCGCGTTCTGGGTGTACTTGGATTGGTAGTGCAACTCGACAGGGTTGCCCCAGACGGACTGCATCGCCAGCTGAGCCAGAGATTTGCCGCTGCCTGTCGGCCCGTAGAGCGACAGCACTGCACCCTTGAGCCCGGTGAACTGGTAGAGCGGCGCGGACATGGACACACCCATGGCAAAGATGTGAGCCTTGAGCCCGGCAGCTTCCATGAGCTTGGTGATCTTGACCCACTTCTCGTGGTCACCCTTCGCGCCATACATCCCGGTGCTGATCCGCTGCACTGCAGAGGACAGCACGACATCCTCGACCACGGTCTGGCCTTGCTCATCCTTGCGCACCTGCTTGTCGCCGATAACAAACAGCGTGTTCTCCTCCTTCCACCCCAGCGTGGTGTAGAGGTTGGTGGTTGTCTTGAGCCTGCGTAGTTCATCCATGTAGGAGCGAAGCATGTATTGGAACCTCTCGGTTATGCCCTTGAAGGGCAGCACGATACCTTGGTCAGCGATTGCTGTGGGGAACTCACGGTTGCCGTCGGCGAGGTAGGCTTGCCTGAACTTGAGTTCCTGCCAGCCCTTGTGCGGGCGCTTCCAGTGGAAGCGGACGACCTCGTAGCCAAGGGCTTCATCCTTGCCGTAGCTCACAGGATACAGGTCGAACGGTACGACCATGATGTCCGTGTCGTCGATGGTCTGGGCGATGCCGCCCTTGGCCACACGCTTGAAGCCCGGAGGCATGGGCACTTCCCGTGCCACTTCGTCGAGCGCGTCCTCGGCCGGACCCTCGGCTTCTGTCAGCTTGCGTCCGATCTGGCAGGGTGAGGTGATCCTGCCAGCGAAGGGGCACTTGTTGCAGCCAGCCGAGCGCAGGTCCTTGAACTTGGCACAGGTGGTTGGTCCTGTGGCCTTGCCTCTCCACTGCTCCACCTTGAGGACAGTACGACTATAGTCGTAGTCCGGGTGCTGGTCTGACCACGCAACGGCCGTCCCTTCCGGGTCGTCGCAGAAGGCAGCGATGCCGAGCAGCGCATACCAGAACGGCTCCTCCACATCCCCTTGGTTGTTGGCAGCCCAGCGCACCTGTGCGCAGCCCTCGATGATGTTGCCCGCAACGGCTGGCTCGTACTCCTGCCCGGACGCAAGCGCTCCCGTGATGCTCGACACTGGCTTGGCCTGCGCAGCGAAGCCCCGCTTGGTGGGGGTGACGTGCATGTAGTTTGCTAGGAGCTGGCGTAGGTCGTCGGGATCGTTGTCGGGTGCGTCCTTGATGAGCACCACTTCCGCCCCGTTCTTAGGGTTGTGGGTACCCACGGGGCGCAACACTCGGGCGCTGTCGGCGGTAACTGCCGGGTCGATCTCGAAGCCGTTCTGCTTCGCGCACTCCTTGAGTGCATCAGCCAGAGGCTGCCAGTCAGCGGGCGCAAGCGCCTCGGTCAACGGCCAGTACACGTGGAGACCACGGCCGGAGTTGACGATCATGGGTGGCGGCAGGCCACTGGCTTTGAGAAATGTCTTGAGGGCTCTGGCACCCTCGCGTTGGTCGGCGAAGGGCTTCTCCTCGCCACAGTCGATGTCAATGAACAGAGCCTTGGTCTGCTTGACGTTCACCTGCTTGCGGTTGCCCGCCTCGTTGAATGAAGACATTGCGTAGTACACGTTACCACCAGCGATGTCGATCCGGACTACCGCATTGGACAGCGCGTCTATGGTCTCATAAGACTTCTGCGCGCGTTTGTCCGGGTTGATAACTGTCGCTACGTAATACCCTTCGTCGGGCAGCACTCTGCCCAAGAACTCTGTTGTGTCCATGTCCCTACCCTGCTCGGTGCGGTAGGGGGCGCGGGGCCCCCTACCTTTATCTTACGAGAAGCAACTTCTGTAGCTCGATCAGTCGCTCATCCTGAGTCATCGCCACAACGGCCGGCGCCGGCCAGTCGTGTTCTGTCATAACACGGAGCATGTCCTTTAGGATAGCCCGTGTTTTCGTGAGATTTCGCTCAGCAGGGTGGCCCTCTTTTTTCCAGTTGTAGTAGGTTACCCGGGATACCCCGAGTAACCTTGCCATCTGGGTGTGCGTGAGCAGCATGTGCCTACGGAGCGCGTCGATCTTGTCGAACGTGATCCGCTTCTGCTCAGTCATCATCGTCCATGTCCGACATCAGGTTGGCGATCTCATCAGCGAGAGAGCCAGCACCAGCCTTCTCCACCTTGGGTGCTGCGGGCTTAGGTGCAGCAGCCTTAGGCTTAGGTGCCGGGGCTTCGTCCTCCTCAGCCGGAGCCGCTGCCTTCGCACCGAACCCACGCTTAGGTGCCGGGGCTTCTTCTTCCTCGACCGGAGCAGGCTTGGGCTTGGCAGCGACAGCGGCGGGCTTGGCGGCAGCCTTAGGCTTGGGCTCAGCCTTGGGCTCAGCGGCGGTCTCTTTCTCGCCAGTGATCTCAAGCACCTTGTCCGAACCGAACAGCCCTTCGACCGCAGCGTACTCACCCTCGTCGAGGAAGCCGCCGAACTTGAACATCAGCTTGGGGAAGCTGGCGTCAGTGTCGAAGGTGACCACGGTCTTGACTGCCTCGACCGGGATGCCCCGCATCTGCAGTTCCTTCTGGTAGGAACCCAGACCCTTGAGTGCAGCCGGGGTGATCTGCAACAGGTACACCGGGCCTTCGGGATCGTTGGATGCCACGACAGCCAGACGCTTCTGGTCGGCGCAGGCTTTGATCTGCTGGCCCATCGGCGTGATCTTGGAACCCCATGCGTTCATCGGGCAGCCAGCGCAGGTGTCGTTCTGCGGGTCGGTGCTCTCACCATGCGGGCGGATGCCGTCCAGCGAGTAGCAGTCAGGCGACGAGGGCTCACTGTCCGGGGTCCACTGCTTGGCGTAGAACGTCTTGGACAGGCGCGGGTTGGCACCCACGATCACGACCGACAGCTTGGTGTCCTCAAGCACAGTCTCGGCACCGCCCTCGATGATGCGGAAGCGGCTGCCCTTGATGGAGATGCGCGGGAACTCCGCGCCACCTGCCAGACCACCGGCCAGAGCGGCCGACAGTGCAGAGGGTTGACCGACCACACGTGCGAGGTGTGCCGGGATTTGGATGTTGGAAGGTACGATGTTGCTCATGTTGTCCTCTCTGAGCGTTACTTGGTGAGACGCCGCGTCGCCATCTCGGCGACGAGCAGGGGCCCGAGTTCGTCTGCGCTTGCTGCGTAGACTGCGTCGACTTTGTCCGGACCATTGGGGTTGTAGGCGCGGGTGCTGATAAGGAAGCCATTGCGGATCGGTGTCACGACGTGCGTCGCCGGGTTATCCATGGAGGTCAGCATCTGCAGCGTCGAGTGCTCACCGTGACCACGGCCGACCACCTCCGGCATGGGTCCTTCCAGCCAGCGGCGCACCATTCTGCGAAGCCACCTCATTCGTCACCCCCTGATGCCTTGCGGATGTTGATGCCCAGCTTGGTGCCGTAGGTAATCCCCGGTGGCACGTCGCCAGTTTCATCCATGTGGGACCGCACCGCGGTCTTGGACACACGCTTCTCCAGCATGTCGAACGCGTCATGGTTCTTGATGAAGGTAAGCACAGCGTCCCAATCTGCGACGTTGGCAAAGTCAGTGCTGGTCACGAAGGCCGTGCCAGCCGAAGTCTTGAATGAGGTAACACCCTCGTCGTCAGCCTTCTGCATGAGCCATGCTTCCAGCTTGGCCATCTTGGCCTTGAGTTCGGCTACCTTTTCCTTGGTCTCGTTCTCGACTGCCTCCTTCTTCCTCCGCAGTTTGAGATAGGTCTCCACCACCTGCTCGACTGTAAAGCTCATTCCATCCTCCAGACCCGGACGCCAGACTGGCCGTCCTTCTCCACCTTGGCGGTAACGAAGCGCCCTTCGAGACGCTTGCCAGCCCGCTTGCACAGCGCAGACATCTGCGTGGTGTCCTTGTTCACGACGAAGAAGCTGTCACCAACTTCCATCTGGTCGAACGGATACTTCCAGCGCACGTTCTTCTCCGGCAGCGGGACATCCTTCTCGATGCTAAACGACATGTTGTTCCTTTCCCATCTGGGCTATCAGGTCTAGCAGCACACCCTGCAACTTCTGCTTATTCTGCAGACGTTCATAGATACGATGCTCCACCTCAGTTGCTTCAATGTGTACGACGTTCGACACATGCTTCTTGCCGATACGTTCGACACGACCGTTGGCCTGAACATACTGTTCATTACTAGTGATCGGACCATACCATACAACGGTTGACGCCGCTGTCAAGGTCAATCCATGCGCCATTGTCGCAGGATGTGCAATTAATATACGAGGGTCGCGGGCGTTCTGAAAGTTGTGGAAGATGTCGTTGCGCTTGGCGGATGACACCTCGCCGTTGACCACACCGACCGTCCAGTCCTTGGACAGTTCACGCTCCAGCATCCGCAGAGTGCCCGTCAGGGGAACAAAGAGGATCACCTTTTCTCCTGCTTCCTCAATGACTTCCTTCACGGCGCTGATCCGCGGACCACAGTCCATTTCGAGCAGCTCTCCATTCTCCCCGTAAGCTACACCCAGTGCGATCTGGATCAGCTTCTGCGCCTTTACTGCTTCGTTGACAGCGGTGATCGTACCACCTGCCACCTCAGTGACCAGCTGCTTGACCATCTGCTTG
>Ga0105098_10000813_pt1 | contig 11102 bp, 10 predicted proteins | sample PPLLak21cMay2015_FD_79137 | JGI IMG/M metagenome (GOLD analysis project Ga0105098, IMG submission 79137) | Freshwater sediment microbial communities from Prairie Pothole Lake near Jamestown, North Dakota, USA - PPLs Lake P7 Core (1) Depth... | ecosystem: Environmental > Aquatic > Freshwater >... | reverse complement strand
CCGAAGCTGCGGCTCGGCGGAAACGCGGCCAGGCCGTCGACGCCGGCTCCGCGCAGCCACTGGATCAAGAACGTCTCGAGACGGTCCTCGCGATGGTGGGCCGTCAGCACGATGCGCGCGCCCGCATCGCGGGCCGCCTGCGCCAGTGCGCCGTAGCGCGCTTCGCGCGCCGCCGCCTCGAGCCCGCGTCCCCGGCGCCGCACGTCGACGCGCCGCGCGACCAGTTCGACATCGCGCGCGGCGCACTCCGCTTCGCAGTGCGCAAGCCAGTCGTCGGCATGGGGACTGAGGCCGTGGTGGACATGAACCGCGAGCAGGCGGCGGATTCCCGAGCCGCGGACCCGCGCCAGCCGTGCCGCCGCGTCGAGCAGCGCCATCGAGTCGCGGCCGCCGCTGAGCGCGACCACGACGACCTCGCCGCGCCGCGCCGGCGCCCGCTTCATCGGCTGGGAGCTTTGCGCCGCTTCGTCGCGCAGCCGGTCGAGCGCGCGGGCGAGCGCGTCGCGCACGGACTGCAGCAGCGGCGACGAATCCGGATCAGCTTTCCGCGGTCGTGCTCTTGAACTTGCCATAGGCGAGCAGCCGTTCGTGGCGGGCCGCGAGCAGATCCTTCGTCTTCATGCCCTGGAACTGGCGCAGCGTGTCGGCCAGCGCGCGCTTGAGCATCGCCGCCATCTGCTGCGGGTCGCGGTGCGCGCCGCCCAGCGGCTCGGCGACGATCTTGTCGATGACACCGAGCGCCTTCAGCCGATGCGCGGTCAGGCCGAGCGCCTCGGCCGCTTCCGGGGCCTTGTCGGCGCTCTTCCAGAGGATCGACGCGCAGCCCTCGGGCGAGATCACCGAGTACGTCGCGTACTGGAGCATCAGCACCGCATCGCCCACGGCGATCGCCAGCGCTCCGCCGGAGCCGCCCTCGCCGATGATCGTGGCGATGATCGGCACCTTGAGCTGGGACATCTCGAACAGGTTCCGTCCGATCGCCTCGGACTGGCCGCGCTCCTCGGCGTCGATGCCCGGATAGGCGCCCGGCGTGTCGACGAAGGTGAACAGCGGCAGGCCGAACTTCTCGGCCACCTTCATCAGGCGCAGCGCCTTGCGGTAGCCCTCGGGCTTGCTCATGCCGAAGTTGCGCAGCGCGCGCTCCTTCGTGTCCCGCCCCTTCTGGTGACCGAGCACCATCACCGGCGTGCCGTTGAAGCGCGCAAGGCCGCCGACGATCGAAAGGTCGTCGGCGAACGAGCGGTCGCCATGGAGCTCGTGGAAGTCGGTGAAGATGTCGGCGACGTAGTCGAGCGTGTACGGGCGCTGCGGATGGCGCGCGAGCTGGGACACCTGCCACGGCGACAGCTTCGCGTAGATGTCCTTCAGCAGCGCCTGGCTCTTCTTCTGCAGCCGCTCGATCTCCTCGGAGATGTCGACGGCCGAGTCGTCCTGCACGAAGCGCAGTTCTTCGATCTTCGTCTCGAGCTCCGCGATCGGCTGCTCGAAATCGAGGAAGGTCATCTTCGCCATGGTTCTCTCAGTACTCCACGGGCACAGGATCGAGGCTGCGCCACAGATACCAGGTCGCCACGCTGCGCCATGGCGCCCAACTCGCTGCCAGCGACTCGACCCGGGCGCGCCCTTCGCGCCCGGTGACCGCGTCGCCGTCCAGGTAGTGCAGGCTGACCGCCCGCAGCAGGCCCAGGTCGTCCAGCGGCAGCACATTAGGGCGGAGCAGGTTGAATATCAAGAACATCTCCGCGGTCCAGCGGCCGATGCCTCGGATGTCGGTCAGCTCGGCGATGATCGCCTCGTCGTCCTGCCCGCCAAAACGCGCCGGATCGACCCGCCCGCTGATGAAGTGATCGCACAGGTCGCGGATGTACTCGACCTTGCGTTCCGACAGTCCGCACGACCGCAGGGTCGTCGCGCGCCGGCGCAGCACGCTCCTCGGCGTCAGCTCGCCGCAGCTCGCGCAGAACCGTCCCCACACCGCATCGGCGGCCTTGACCGAAATCTGCTGGCCGACGATCGAGCGCGCAAGCGTGCTGAACGCGTCGCCGCGCGACACGAGGGCGACGCGCGGATGCTCGGCGATGATCCGGGCCATCGTCGCGTCCGACGCCGCCAGCGCGCGCTTCGCGCGACTCCAGTAGGCCGGCCGGGTGGACCCGTTCACACGCGACGCCAAGTGGTGCCGCCCGGGCCGTCCTCCAGGACGACGCCTTCGGCCGTCAGCGCCGCGCGGATGCGGTCGGCCTCGGCGAAGTTCCGGGCCTTCTTGGCCGCCATTCGCTCGGCGATCAGCGCGTCGATCCGCGCCCCGGCCTCGTCCGCCCCGCCGCCGCGCAGGAACTGCACGGGATCCCGCTGCAGCAGGCCGAGCGGCTCGGCGAGCCGCCGCAGTTGCCGCGCGAGCGCCGGCGACTTCGCGCGGTTCACCTCGCTCGCGAGGTCGAACAGCACGGCGATCGCCACCGGCGTGTTGAAGTCGTCGTTCATCGCCGCTGCGAACCGCTGCGCATGCGCCTCGTTCCAGTCGACCGCGGCGCCATCGCCGGCGGTGTCGCGCAGCGCCGTGTACAGGCGGCTGAGCGCGCTGCGGGCCTCGGCGACCTGCTCCTCGGCGAACTGCAGCTGGCTGCGATAGTGGGTGCGCAAGAGATAGAAGCGCACGACCTCCCAGTCGTAGCGGTCGACGGCGTCGCGGATCGTGACGACGTTGCCGAGCGACTTGGACATCTTGTCCTCGCCCATCCGCAGGGCGCCCGTGTGCACCCAGATGTTCGCGAACGGTTCGTCGAACGCGCCTTCGCTCTGCGCGATCTCGTTCTCGTGGTGCGGGAAGATCAGGTCCGGCCCGCCGCCGTGCAGATCGAAGTGGCGGCCCAGCAGTTCGCTCGCCATGGCCGAGCACTCGATGTGCCAGCCGGGACGCCCCTCACCCCAGCGGGAGGCCCAATGCGGCTCGCCCGGCTTGGCGCGTTTCCACAGCACGAAGTCGAGCGGGTCGCGCTTGCTGGTGTCGACGGCGACGCGCTCGCCGGCGCGCAGCTCGTCGAGCTCGCGTCCCGACAGCTTGCCGTAACCGGGAAAACTCCGGACCGCGTAGTTCACGTCACCGTCGTTCGCCTGGTACGCGAGGCCCTTGTCCTCGAGCAGCCCGATCAGGTCGAGCATCTGCGGCACGAACTGCGTCGCGCGCGGCTCGTGGTCCGGCCGGGCCATGCCTAGGGCGTCGAAGTCGTCGTGCATCAGCCGGATGAAGCGCGCGGTGAGCTCCGATGGCGTCTCGCCGTTCTCGGCCGCGCGCTGGATGATCTTGTCGTCGATGTCGGTGATGATCCGGACATACGTGACGTGATAGCCCGCCGCCCGCAGCCAGCGCTGCATCACGTCGAACGCGACGAAGGTGCGACCGTGGCCGATGTGGGTGCGGTCGTAGGTCGTCACGCCGCAGACGTACATGCGGACGTGGCCGGGCTCTAGCGGCTCGAGCGGCTGCTTGCGGCGCGACAGCGTGTTGTAGATCTCGACCGTCATGGAACTTCACCCCTCGGGAGGACATCCGGCGAACCGGACTGGAAATGCGACCGCAAGGACAGGAACCCGGGCGAGCTCAGTCAACAGCGCAGTGCGGACATTTCGAGGGGCCGACGTGATTGGGGCGGGCTGTAGAATCGGCCGCAGTATATCAACCGCTCCGTCGATCCACGGCCTGCGCGACGCGAGGCCGCAGCCTGGCCGCCGACCCTCCGTCCTGCCCATCGATGCCGACCTCGCTTCGCTCCTTCGCCTTCGCCGGCGCCGCGCTGCTGGCCGCCGCGCTGCAGCCGGCGGCCGCGCAGCAGCCGCTGCCGGCGCAGGCCGTCCCCGCCCCGGCGAGCGATCGCGTCGAGCTGAGCGAGCTGCAGCAGGTGCAGAAGCTGATGGCGGCCGGGCAATTGAAGTCCGCGCTGGCGCGCGCCGATGCTCACCTCGCGAAGAACCCCCGCGACGCGCAGATGCGCTTCGTGCGGGGCGTGATCCTTTCGGAGCTGAAGGACACCGCCGGCGCGCGCGAGGTGTTCGAGCGCATGACGGAGGAGTTCCCGGAGCTGCCCGAGCCGTACAACAACCTCGCCGTGATCTATGCGTCGCAGGGGCAGCTCGGACAGGCCCGCACCCTGCTCGAAGCGGCCCTCGCCATCCGTCCCGACTACGCCACGGCGCACGAGAATCTAGGCGACGTCCACCTGCAGCTGAGCGTCGACGCCTACCAGCGCGCAGCCAGGCTGCAGCCAGGCAATCGGAACCTGGCCAGCAAGCTGTCGCTTTCGCGCGAGTTGCTCTCCAAGACCCGCATCACCCCCTGAGTCCCGCAAGGAGTCCGATGAAGATCAAGACGCTGCTTTTCTGCGCCGCATTGACGCTGGGTGCGACCACCGCCTCTGCGCAGGGCACGGCCCCGCGCGTGGCGCTCGAAACCTCCGAGGGCCGGATCGTCATCGAGCTCGCCCCGAAGGAGGCGCCGAAGACGGTCGACAACTTCCTCGCCTACGTGAAGGCCGGTCACTATGACGGCACCGTCTTTCACCGTGTGATCCCCACGTTCATGATCCAGGGCGGTGGGTTCGGACCGGACATGGCGGAGCGCTCGACGCGCCCGCCCATCCCGATCGAAAGCAAGAACGGGCTCAAGAACGCGCGCGGCACGGTGGCGATGGCCCGCCGCGGCGACCCCAACTCGGCCACGGCGCAGTTCTTCATCAACGTCGTCGACAACGCGTCGCTCGATTACCCGAGCTTCGACGGCCACGGCTACGCGGTGTTCGGCAAGGTCGTCGAGGGCATGGACGTCGTCGACAAGATCAAGGACGTGCCGACCGGCAACCGCGGCCGGTACCAGAACGTCCCGCTGACGCCGGTCACGATCAAGTCGGCCCGCATCGTCAAGTAACCCCACCAGGAACCCCCATGATCCGCCTGCAGACCTCCCTCGGCCCCATCACCCTCGAACTCGACCACGCGCGCGCGCCGAAGACCGCCGCCAACTTCGAGTCCTACGTGCGCAAGGGCTTCTACGACGGCACCGTGTTCCACCGCGTGATCAACGGCTTCATGGTCCAGGGCGGCGGCTTCGAGCCGGGCATGCGCCAGAAGCGCACCGACGCGCCGATCGAGAACGAGGCGGGCAACGGCCTGCGCAACGCCAAGTACACGGTCGCGATGGCGCGCACCAACGACCCGCATTCGGCGAGTTCGCAGTTCTTCATCAACGTCGCGGACAACGACTTCCTGAACCACACCGCCCCCACCGCGCAGGGCTGGGGCTACTGCGTCTTCGGCAAGGTGACCGAAGGGTTCGATGTCGTCGACAAGATCAAGGCGGTGCGCACCGGGCGCCAGGGCATGCACCAGGACGTGCCCGAGTCCGACGTGCTGATCGAGCGCGCCGAGATCGTCGAGTGAGCCTGGTCGATCCACCGCCGGTCCTGGCCGTCACGCCGACGGCCGCGCCGCTTCTGGATCCGCTCTTCATCTCGGACCTGCACCTCGCCGCGGAGCGGCCGCGCACGATCGCCCGGTTCCTGCAGTTCCTCGCCGCCGACGCGCCGGCGCATCGCGAACTCGTCATCCTCGGCGACCTCTTCGAGTTCTGGATCGGCGACGACGCGGCCGCCTCCGCACGCCCCATCGTCGACGCGCTGGCCGCCTACTCGGCCAGCGGCCGACGCCTGCTGCTGATGCACGGAAACCGCGACCCCTTGCTTGGCCACGGCTTCGCGGCCGCCAGCGGCGGCACCTTGCTCGCCGACCCGATCGTCGTCGAGGTCGCCGGCACGCCGACGCTGCTGTCGCACGGCGACGCCTGGTGCACGCTCGACGTCGCGTACCAGCGGTTCCGCGCGACGGTGCGCCAACCCGGGTTCCAGCGGGACTTCCTCTCGAAATCGCTCGACGAGCGCGTCGCCTTCGCACGCGGCCTGCGCATGCAGAGCGACAGCGAGAAGTCCACGAAGGCGGCGGACATCATGGACGTGACGCCCGATGCCATCGTCGCCGCGCTGCGCGCAGCCGGCGTGAGCCGGATCATCCACGGGCACACGCACCGGCCGGCTGCGCACGTGGTCGACCTCGGGGACACGCTGGCGGAACGCTGGGTGCTGCCCGACTGGGATCTCGACGGCGCCGAGAAGCGCGGCGGCTTCCTCGAGATCGTCGAGGGCCGGCCCCGGCTCGTGCTCTTCGACTGATCGCCCTTACTCGTCGACCAGCTTGTTGAGCTCGGACGGGTTGACCGCGTGCGCTGCGGTCTTCGCGTCCCCGGCAATCGCGATGCCGTTGCGCTCGAGCGCGGCGACCATCTGGTCGATCACCCGCTGCTGCGCGGCGGCGTGGTCGACCAGTCCGTGCAATGCCTTCGTCAGCGGGTCGTCACCTTCCTGCGAGATCCCGTAGGCGGAAAACCCCATGCGGTTCGCCGCCTGTTCGCGCGCCGCGTCCGACTCCTTGTGCAGGATGCGCGCCGGATTCCCGACCGCGGTCGCGCCGACGGGCACTTCCTTGACCACTACGGCGTTCGAGCCGATGCGCGCGCCATCGCCGACAGTGAAGCCCCCGAGCACCTTGGCTCCCGCGCCGACGATCACGTTGCGGCCGAGCGTGGGATGGCGCTTGGCGCCCTTCACGGTCGACGTGCCGCCGAGCGTGACGCCCTGGTAGATGGTCGAACCCTCGCCGATCACCGCGGTTTCGCCCACCACGATGCCCATGCCGTGATCGATGAAGACAAAGCGCCCGATCTGCGCGCCCGGGTGGATCTCGATGCCGGTCAGGAAGCGCGAGACGTGCGAGACGAAGCGTCCGAACCAGCGCGCACCGCCGTTCCAGCACGCGTGCGCGATGCGATGCATCCAGAGCGCGTGCAGGCCCGGGTAGCAGGTCAGCACTTCCCAGCGGCTGCGGGCCGCCGGGTCGCGTTCCAGGATGCAGTCGATGTCTTCGCGCAAGCGGTTGAACATGAGGTCTTCGCGGCAGTCCGGGCCTGCGGGACCGCGTGGTGGGGATCGCGTCGTCGGTCGCGTTGTCAGGCCGCCGATTCTAGCGGCCGCGCTTGCGCCCCGCGCGGTCGGCGCGCGACTCGATGATCGCCGCGGTCACGCCGCGCAGCACGTCGATCTCGGTCTGCGTGGGGCGCGCGCGATTGAAGAGCCGCCGCACGCGCTGCATCAGGCGCTTCGGCTCGCCGGGATCGAGCGCGCCGACGGCGACCAGGGCCTGCTCGAAGTGTGCGTAGAAGCCTTCCAGCGCCTCGATGGGCGCCACGCTCTCCTCCGGGCCGAAGCGGCGCTGTCGTTCGTGCACGGCCGGCACCCCGCGCAGCGCGAGCTGGCACTCGTAGGCGGCCACCTGGACCGCCTGCGCCAGGTTGAGCGACGAGAACGCCGGATTCGCCGGGATCGCGCAGCTGCGCTGGCACCGCTCCACGTCCTCGTTCTCGAGCCCCGAGCGCTCCGTGCCGAACACGAACGCGATCTCCTCGCCGGCGTGAATCGCGCGCGTTGCCGCCTCCTCCGCGCACGAACGGAGGTCCGACAGCGGGGGCCCGAACTGGCGGTCGTAACCGGTCATCGCGAAGGCCGTGCGGACGCCCGCGAGCGCTTCGGTCAGTACCGCGAACGTGGCGCTTGCGGCGAGCACGTCGGCAGCGCCGGTGGCCAGGGCCACCGCGTCCGGGTGCTCCCGATAGTCCGGGTGCCGCGGCCGCACGACCACAAGCCGCGAGAAGCCCATCGTCTTGATCGCGCGCGCGGACGCGCCGATGTTGCCCGGATGCGTAGGCGCCACCAGCACGAAGCGGACTTGATCGGCAGGGTTCGGCATCAGGGAGCGAAGGTCAATCGACTAGAATCCTCGGCCAGTCTAAATGCCGTCTGCCGTCCGGCCGGCGCGCTCAATCATGCATCCGATGCTGAACACGGCCGTCAAGGCCGCGCGCAAGGCCGGTTCGATCATCAACCGGGCCAGTCTCGACGTCGATCTCGTGAAGGTGGCGAGCAAGGGCCGCAGCGACTTCGTCACCGAGGTCGACCGCGCGGCGGAGCAGGCGATCGTCGACATCCTGCTCAAGGCGTACCCCGATCACGCCATCCTCGCCGAGGAGTCGGGCGCGAGCGGCGACTCCGAGTACACGTGGATCATCGACCCGCTCGACGGCACGACCAACTTCATCCATGGCTTCCCGCAGTACGCCGTGTCGATCGCGCTGCGCCACCGCGAGCACGTCACGCAGGCCGTCGTGTTCGACCCCACGCGCAACGAACTGTTCACGGCGTCGCGCGGCCGCGGTGCCTTCCTCAACGAACGCCGCATCCGCGTGTCGAGGCGCAGCAAGCTGTCGGAGTGCCTGATCGGCACCGGCTTTCCGTTCCGCAGCTTCGAGCACCTCGACGAGTACGTGCGCATGTTCCGCAGCGTGACCGAGCACACGGCGGGCATCCGCCGCCCGGGCGCGGCGGCGCTCGACCTCGCCTATGTCGCGGCAGGCCGGCTCGACGGCTTCTGGGAGATCGGCCTGTCGCCGTGGGACATGGCCGCCGGCAGCCTGCTGATCCTGGAAGCGGGCGGCCTGGTGTCGGACTTCAAGGGCGAAGCGGCCTATCTCGACGAAGGCCGCATCGTGTGCGGCGCGCCGAAGATCTTCCCGCAACTGCTGAATCTCGTCGGCACCGTGCATCCCTCGCGCACCACCTGACCCGCTCGCCTCCCTCGTCCGCGTGAACGCCCCCGAGTTCTCCGGCCACACGCCGATGATGCAGCAGTACCTGCGCATCAAGGCGCAGCACCCGCACATCCTGCTCTTCTACCGGATGGGCGACTTCTACGAGCTGTTCCACGACGACGCCGAGCGCGCGGCGCGGCTCCTCAACATCACGCTCACCCAGCGCGGCGCGTCGGGCGGCGCGCCGGTGAAGATGGCGGGCGTGCCCGTCGTGTCGGTGGAGCAGTACCTCGCGAAGCTGGTCAAGCTCGGCGAGAGCGTGGCGATCTGCGAGCAGATCGGCGACCCGGCCACCAGCAAGGGGCCGGTCGAGCGCAAGGTGGTGCGGGTCGTCACGCCCGGTACGCTGACGGACCCTGCCCTGCTCGACGCCAAGGCCGACGCGGTGCTCCTCGCGATCGCCCCGCCGGCGAAGCGCAACGGCGAGTTCGGCCTCGCGTGGCTGGTGCTGTCGTCCGGCGAGCTGCGCGCCACCGGCGCTCCCTTTGCCCAGCTCGGCTCGGAGCTCGCCCGCCTCGTTCCGAGCGAGGTCCTGGTTCCAGAGAGCTGGCACGACGCGCTGCGCAGTTCGCTGCCGACCGACGGCTGCACGGTGCAGCCGCGCCCCGACTGGCACTTCGACGACGAGCGCGGCGCCCGGGCGCTGCAGGAACAGTTCGAGGTCGGAACGCTGGACGCGTTCGGCGTGGCCGACGCGCCGCAGATCGTCGCGGCCTGCGCGGCGCTGCTCGAGTACGCGCGCGGCACGCAGGGCGGAGCGCTGGCGCACGTCCGCGCGCTGCGGCGCGAGGCGATCTCCGATTACGTGATGCTCGACGCGGTCTCCCGGCGCAACCTGGAGATCACCGAGACGCTGCGCGGCGAGGACGGCCCGACGCTGTTCCGGCTGCTCGACCGCTGCGCCACGCCGATGGGAAGCCGCCGCCTGCGCCACTGGCTGCATCATCCGCTGCGCAGCCAGGCGGAAGCCGCGCGGCGCCACGCGGCGGTCGAGGCCCTGCTGGAGTCGACGGAGCTGCGCCCGCAGCTCGCCGCCGAGCTGCATGCCGTGCCCGACCTCGAGCGCATAGCCAGCCGCATCGCGCTCGGGTCGGCGCGCCCGCGCGAACTGGCCGCGCTGCGCGATGCGCTGCCGCACGCGCTCCGGGCCGCGCAGCTGGCCGAGGGGCTCGACGCGCCGCTGCTGGCCGAGCTGCGAGCCGACATGAAGCTCTCGCCCCAGGCTCACGCTCTGCTCGCTGCGGCACTGATGATCGAGCCGGCGTACGCCGTGCGCGACGGCGACGTGATCGCCGCGGGCTTCGACCCGGAGCTCGACGAACTGCGTGCCCTGCGCGACAACACCGGCCAGTTCCTCGTCGACCTCGAAGCGCGCGAGCGGGCGCGGACGGGCATCGCGAACCTGCGCGTCGAGTACAACCGGGTGCACGGGTTCTACATCGAGGTGACGCACGGGCAGGCGGCGAAAGTTCCCGACGACTACCGGCGGCGCCAGACCCTGAAGAACGCCGAGCGCTACATCACGCCCGAGCTCAAGTCGTTCGAGGACAAGGCGCTGTCGGCGCGCGAGCGGGCGCTCGGGCGCGAGAAGGACCTGTTCGACCGCCTGGTCGCCGATCTCGCCCAGCACGTCCCCGCGCTGCTGGGCGCCGCGTCGGCGCTCGCGTCGATCGACGCACTGGCGGCGTTCGCGGCCCACGCCGAACGGGCGCGCTGGACGCGGCCGCAGTTCACCGAGGCGCCGCAGATCGAGGTCCGCGGCGCGCGGCACGCCGTGGTCGAGCGCGAACTGGAGACGTACGTGCCGAACGACTGCGTCTTGAAGGCCGGCCGGCGGCTGCTGGTGATTACCGGGCCGAACATGGGTGGCAAGTCGACCTACATGCGATCGATCGCCCTGATCGCGCTCCTCGCCTGTGCAGGCAGCTACGTGCCGGCAACCGCGGCGCGGCTCGGCCCGGTCGACCGGATCCTCACCCGCATCGGCGCCGCCGACGACCTGGCGCGCGGCCGCTCGACGTTCATGGTCGAGATGACCGAGGCGGCCGCGATCCTCCACTCCGCCACCGAGCAGAGCCTGGTGCTGATGGACGAGATCGGCCGCGGCACGTCCACGTTCGACGGCATGGCGCTCGCCGCCGCCATCGCGCGCGAACTGGTCGAGAAGAACCGCTGCCTGACGCTGTTCGCCACCCACTACTTCGAGCTGACGCAACTCGCCGAGCAGCATCCCGACGTCGCCAACGTGCACGTCGCGGCCGCCGAGGCGGGCGGCAAGGTCGTGTTCCTGCACGAAGTGCGCGACGGCCCGGCGAACCAGAGCTACGGACTCGCCGTGGCGCAGCTTGCGGGCGTG
>Ga0105098_10000811_pt1 | contig 11116 bp, 4 predicted proteins | sample PPLLak21cMay2015_FD_79137 | JGI IMG/M metagenome (GOLD analysis project Ga0105098, IMG submission 79137) | Freshwater sediment microbial communities from Prairie Pothole Lake near Jamestown, North Dakota, USA - PPLs Lake P7 Core (1) Depth... | ecosystem: Environmental > Aquatic > Freshwater >... | reverse complement strand
TCCTTGGACCCGGCCGATAGGCCCCTGGTCGGAGAGAAGCTGAACGAAGTCACGAGGAGTGTCCAGGCTTTCCTATCCGCACGGAGGATCGAACTGGAGATCGAGGACGAGGCGAGGAGGCTCACCGAGGATCGAATCGACGTCACGTTGGCGAGCCATTCGTTCCCACAGGGATCGCAGCATCTGCTCCAGCAGACCATCGACGAGATCGTGGACATATTCAACGGCCTCGGCTACGTCGTGGCGGACGGGCCCGAAGCGGAGCTCGGGTGGTACAACTTCGACGCCCTCAACACGCCGCCAACTCATCCTGCCCGCCTCGAATCGGACACCCTCTACCTCGACTACGGGGACCCGGCCGACGAGGTCCTCCTCAGGACCCAGACCTCCCCGGTCCAGGCACGGTGGATGGAGACACACGAGCCACCGGTCTATGTCGTCGTCCCAGGGAAGGTCTATCGCCAGGAGACCACCGATGCCACGCATCTCCCGGTCTTTCATCAGATCGAAGGGTTGGCCGTCGATGAATCGATCCAGTTCTCTGACCTGAAGGGAACCTTGGCCCATTTCTCCAGGGAATTCTTCGGTCCGAGTACCTCAGTCAGGCTCCGACCCGATTTCTTCCCGTTCACCGAGCCCTCCGCAGACCTCTCCGTGTCATGCTTCGCCTGCAACGGTGGCGAGCCCGGGTGCAGGGTCTGTGGCGGAGCGGGTTGGCTGGAGATGCTGGGCTGTGGCATGGTCGATCCCAACGTCCTTCTTGCCGTCGGCTACGACCCCTCCCAGGTCTCCGGGTTCGCCTTCGGGATGGGAGTCGAGCGGATGGCCATGGTTCGCCACGGCATCAACGACATCCGTCACTTCGTCGACAACGACCTCCGTTTCCTGAGCCAGTTCCGATGAAGGTCCCACTTCGCTGGCTCCAAGAGTTCATTGACCTGCCGACCACCGATCCCATCGAGCTGTCGGATGTCCTCACCATGCTCGGCCATGAGGTGGAGAGCTTCGATGTCCTCGACGCCGGGTGGACCGACGTCGTAGTAGGGAAGGTCGAGGAGATCACAGCCCATCCTGCCGCCGACAAGGTGCGGGTGTGCCAGGTTGACACCGGGTCTGGCTCGGAGCAGATCATTTGCGGTGCATGGAACTTCTCCGACGGCGCCTATGTGGCTGTGGCCCGGCCCGGGGCGGTGCTGCCCGGTGACTTCGAGATCGGCCGACGGACCATCCGCGGGGTCGACTCCAACGGGATGATCTGCTCCGAGAGCGAGCTCGGTCTGGGGGACGACCACACCGGGATCCTCGTGCTGGATGGTGAGCCGGCCCCCGGATCTTCATTTGCCGAACTCGTTGAACTGCCGGACGTGGTGTTCGATCTGGCAATCACCAACAATCGACCCGATGCGATGTCGCTCGTCGGGATCGCCCGTGACCTGGCGGCTCATTTCGAGATCGAATACCGGATCCCCGACCGACCCCTCGAGACCGTGTCCGGGGCTCCCACGATCAGCGTCGACATCGAGGATCCCGCTGGCTGCCGACGATTCACGGCCAGGGAGATCCGCGGGGTCGAGGTTGGGAGTTCCCCCCTCTGGGTGCGTCATCGACTCCGGAAGGCGGGCATGCGGGCAATCTCCAACATCGTCGACGTGACCAATTATGTGATGCTGGAGCTCGGTCATCCCCTCCACGCCTTCGATGCCGACACCATCTCCGGCAATCGGTTGACGGTCAAACGAGCTGACACCGGCGAGACCCTGGAGACCCTCGACGCCGAGCAGCGCACATTGAGCGCCGATGACCTGATCATCTACGACGCAGACGGGCCGACTTCGATGTCGGGCACCATGGGCGGGGCTCGCTCGGAAGTCTCAGAGTCAACCGTGAACGTCCTGATGGAGGCGGCATCCTGGGACCCGCCCACGATCATGTACATGTCGCGCCGTCACGGGTTGATGTCGGAAGCATCGACCCGATTCGAGAGGGGGGTGGACCCCAATCTCACCAACGAGGCCAATGCTCGGGCGGCAGCGATGGTGGTGGACCTCGGCGGCGGCGGCGTGCTCGAGGAAGTGATCGATGAAATCGCCGTCGAAACTCATCCGATCGAAATCGATCTGACTCTGGCTGATGTCGAGCGTTTGCTCGGGCCGGGGTTCACCACCGATCAGGTAAGCGGCATCCTGACTCGGCTCGGCATGACTGTCGACGGAACCGACCCGATGGTCGTCACCGTGCCGACCTTCCGGCCCGATGTGACCCGACCGGCAGATTTGGTCGAGGAAGTGGCGAGGCTGCACGGATACGAGCAGTTCGGTGCCACCCTTCCCACCGGCCCCGGTGGTGGCTTGACCCTCGAGCAGAAGAGGGCCCGGCGCCTCACTTCGGCCCTGGTGGGGCTCGGGATGCATCAGACGGTGACGCTTCCGTTTGTCAAGCAGGCCGATCTCACCAACCTGGGATGGACCGACACGGCTCTACTCTTGACCGTCACCAACCCCCTCAGGGAGGAGGAAGGCACGATGCGGCCGACCATGCTCCCTGGTTTGCTCGACGTCGCCCGTCACAACTTCTCATACGGGATGTCGGAAGTCGCGCTATTCGAGATGGCGCGCGTGTTCCTGGCCGTGCCCTGGTCGGAGGACCCCCGCCTCCCTCAACAGAAATCGACCCTCGCCTGGGTGATCGTGGGTGGCGTCGGGCCGCATCTCCTGGGTCGAGAGAATCCGGCCGCCGACGCCCAGGTGTCGCTCTCGGTGCTTCGTCATGTCATGGCGGTGCTCGGGCATCTCCACTTCGAGGTCGAGCCTGCAGATGCACCCGGCTATCACCCGGGCCGCTCCGCCGCGGTGCGGCTCGGAGAGTCCACCATCGGCCATGTCGGGGAGCTGAGCCCCGGTGCCAACCGGAACTTCGAGATTCCGGGGAGGGTGGCGATTGGGGAGCTCGACCTCCAACCCCTCCTGGCTCGGGTCGCCCCGGTCATTGGCGTTTCTCCATCCGTGTTCCCACACGTTGACTTCGACCTCTCGTTTCTGCTGCCGGCAGATCTCGCCGTCGGTCGGTTGATCGAAGCCACCAAAGGCGCCGGCGCAGATCTGGTGGAGTCGGCCCGGGTGTTCGACGTTTTCGTCGGGCCAGGCGTCGATCAGGGGAGTCGGGCGGTGGCGATTCGCTACCGGTTGCGCTCGACAGACCACACTCTCACCAACGAAGAGGTTTCCCCGGTCCGCCAGGACATGATCTCGGTCGCCGAGGGTCTCGGTGCCCGACTGCGAGGGACTTGAAATGGACCTGGCGGCACAACTCGCAGAGAGCCCGGAAGAGGCTGCACCCCGGCTCCTGGGAGCATTTCTGGTCTCGGAAGTGGGAGGAAAGTCTGTGAGGGCCCGTATCACCGAGGTGGAGGCCTACAAGGGCTCTGATGACCCGGCCTCCCATGCGTATCGAGGCAGGACGGGCCGAAACGGGTCGATGTTCGAGCGACCCGGGACGTTGTATGTGTATCGCTCCTATGGCATCCACTGGTGCGCAAACGTGGCGGCGGGTCCTGAGGGCGTGGGCTGGGGGATCCTGTTCAGGGGTGGGGAGATCGTCGACGGGCTGGGTGTGGCCCGGACGCGCCGCGGTCGCGAGCGCGACCTGGCCAACGGCCCGGGAAAGCTGACCCAGGCATTGGGGGTGGACCACTCCCACGATGGCACCTTCTTGTTCGACAGATCTTCTCCAATCCGATTGGAACCCGGCCTGCCGCCGGCCCTGATGATGGCGACACCCCGGGTTGGCATCAGCCGGGCGATCGATCGCCCATGGCGATTCGTATCGGTGACTCCGGCGGCAGGGGTCGGAAAGAGATCCGACCTCCCGGATCTACTCTCGCCTGGCCGATGAGCACAGACGACCAACTCTCCTTCCTGCTCCGCCACACCGATCAGGTGGTCCCCGGCGACGACCTGTCGGGCAAGCTCGAGCTGGGGCGCCCGCTCCGGGTCAAGCTCGGGTTGGACCCCACCGCCCCGTCGGTGACCCTCGGGTGGGCCGTGGTCCTCCGCAAACTGCGTCATTTCCAGGAGATGGGCCACACCGCCGTCCTCATCGTCGGTGACTTCACCGGGCAGGTGGGCGACCCGTCGGACCGGTCGGAGACGCGGCGGAGACTGACCTCCGAGGAGGTCAACGTGTACGCAGAGAACGTGCTCGGCCAGTTCCGCAGGATCCTCCTTCCCGAGAATCTCGAGATCCGGCGAAACTCGGAGTGGCTGGGGACCCTCGACATGGCGGGTCTGCTCGAGCTCACCTCGGCGGCCACAGTGGCTCAGATGCTCGAGCGATCCGACTTCGCCAAGCGATACAACGACGGGAGCCCCATCTCAGTCATGGAGTTCCTCTACCCGTTGCTCCAGGGCTACGACTCGGTTGCCGTTCAGGCCGACGTCGAGCTCGGTGGGTCGGACCAGCTCTGGAACCTGATGATGGGTCGGACCGTGCAGGAGCGTTACGGGATGGAGCCCCAGGTGGCTATGACGATGCCGCTTCTCGTCGGCACCGACGGGGTCAAGAAGATGTCGCAGTCACTGGGGAACTACATCGGCGTGGAGGACGCCCCCGAAGAGATGTTCGGCAAGACGATGAGCATCCCGGACACCGCGATGGTCGAATGGTTCCGGCTGGCCGCGGACCTCGACCCGGACGAGGTCGAGGAGATCGAGGCCGGACTGGCTTCGGAGTCGCTCCATCCGGGTCAGACGAAGCGACGCCTCGCCCGTGCCGTGACCGCTCTCTACTGGGGTGACGACGAGGCGGTGAGAGCCGAGTCCGCCTTCGATCAGGTGTTCAAGGAGGGTGGAATGCCCGACGAGATCGAGTCGTTTTCATTGTCGGCGGACGATCCAGTCATCATCCCGGGCCTGATCCGGGATGCACTAGGTCTCTCCGGATCGGAGGCCCGTAGATTGCTGGCTCAGGGAGCCGTCAAGCTCGACGGGTCGGTTCTCGAGGCTCAGGAGGTCGCCAAGGGCGACCTTTCGGGCCGGGTCCTCCAGGTAGGCAAGCGTCGATTCGTCCGGCTGGTCTGATTGACTTGACTAACTCAGGGGTGTCGTTACTATTCGACTCCCGGCTGGGGAACACATCCCCGGCCACCCACTTGACACCGGGACGGCGCCTTTTTCGCGTCGCCTCGGATTCACTTTGTATCGGGGTCACGAGGGGCATCGGCGAGAGGTCGCAGGTGTCGCCGTCGACCCGCCTGACATCAGAAGTGGGAGCTCTGGGCTCCTTGACAACTGAACAATGTGCCAAAAGCCAGCATGCACACCCACTTCCCGGCCTCAGGGTCGGTGGGGTGAGTGAGCATCTGTATAGCAATCAGCTCTAGGGCCCCTCACGGGCCCTGGACCCAATTGCAAACTCATAACTGACAGGATTGGCCGGCGCCTTCGGGTGCCAGCCTTGAATGTACGTTGGAGAGTTTGATCCTGGCTCAGGACGAACGCTGGCGGCGTGCCTAATGCATGCAAGTCGAGCGACGCATACTGGAGGGGTAACCCACCGGTATGACGGAGCGGCGAACGGGTGAGTAACACGTGAGCAACCTGCCCCACAGATCGGGATAGCCCAGGGAAACCTGGATTAATACCGAATACCCTCGAGTAACCACATGATTGTTCGAGGAAATGCCTTTGTGCTGTGGGATGGGCTCGCGGCTTATCAGCTAGTTGGTGGGGTAACGGCCTACCAAGGCATCGACGAGTAGCTGGTCTGAGAGGACGATCAGCCACACTGGGACTGAGACACGGCCCAGACTCCTACGGGAGGCAGCAGCAGGGAATCTTGCGCAATGGGCGAAAGCCTGACGCAGCAACGCCGCGTGGGGGATGAAGGCCTTCGGGTTGTAAACCCCTTTCAGGAGGGAAGAAATTGACGGTACCTCCAAAAGAAGCCCCGGCCAACTACGTGCCAGCAGCCGCGGTAATACGTAGGGGGCGAGCGTTGTCCGGAATCATTGGGCGTAAAGAGCTCGTAGGCGGTTCAGTAAGTCGGCTGTGAAATTCCGAGGCTCAACCTCGGAACTGCAGTCGATACTATTGTGACTAGAGTCCGGTAGAGGAGAATGGAATTCCCGGTGTAGCGGTGAAATGCGCAGATATCGGGAGGAACACCAGTAGCGAAGGCGGTTCTCTGGGCCGGTACTGACGCTGAGGAGCGAAAGCGTGGGGAGCAAACAGGATTAGATACCCTGGTAGTCCACGCTGTAAACGTTGGACACTAGGTGTGGCGGTCTGATCAACGACTGCCGTGCCGAAGCTAACGCATTAAGTGTCCCGCCTGGGGAGTACGGCCGCAAGGCTAAAACTCAAAGGAATTGACGGGTCCCCGCACAAGCGGCGGAGCATGCGGCTTAATTCGATGCAACCCGAAGAACCTTACCTGGGTTTGACATCATGGGAAAAGCCGTGGAAACACGGTGTCCGTAAGGGCCCATGACAGGTGGTGCATGGCTGTCGTCAGCTCGTGTCGTGAGATGTTGGGTTAAGTCCCGCAACGAGCGCAACCCTTGTCCTATGTTGCCAGCGGTTCGGCCGGGGACTCATAGGAGACTGCCGGGGATAACTCGGAGGAAGGTGAGGACGACGTCAAGTCATCATGCCCCTTATATCCAGGGCTGCACGCATGCTACAATGGCCGGTACAACGGGCTGCGATCCTGCGAAGGTGAGCGAATCCCACAAAGCCGGCCTCAGTTCGGATTGGAGTCTGCAACTCGACTCCATGAAGTCGGAGTCGCTAGTAATCGCGGATCAGCAAAGCCGCGGTGAATGCGTTCTCGGGGATTGTACACACCGCCCGTCACGTCACGAAAGTCGGCAACACCCGAAGTCAGTGGCCCAACCCTTTTAGGGAGGGAGCTGCCGAAGGTGGGGTCGGTAATTGGGACGAAGTCGTAACAAGGTAGCCGTACGGGAACGTGCGGCTGGATCACCTCCTTTCTAAGGAGCATTAACGAAACCGGCATGATTGACCGGTTTCCAGCTTCTAGTTGATCTGCTGGCTATTCGATCGAACAGGATTGATCTGGTTTGGGTGGAACGAGCAAACTCGAGTCGCTTCGGCGACAGGAGAGAGCTCGGATGAGCCCGGCCAAGGAGCCGGTTAGATAGGGCACATTGTTCAGTTGTGAAGGAGTTCACGGCCGGGACGATCTCGTATCGTTACGGTCGAGCACCTTCAGGCAACTTGAGAACTGCATAGCGAGCACAAAATGTCTTGGATTCTCTATATTCCAAGCTACTAAGAGTTAACGGTGGATGCCTTGGCGCTAGAAGCCGATGAAGGACGTGGCAGGCTGCGAAAAGCCTCGGGAAGCTGTCAAGCAAGCGTCGATCCGAGGATGTCCGAATGGGGAAACCCGACTGGGGTCATGCCCAGTCACTCCGGTCTGAACACATAGGGCCGGTTGAGGTAACCAGGGGAACTGAAACATCTCAGTACTCTGAGGAAAAGAAAGCAAATGCGACTCCCTGAGTAGTGGCGAGCGAAACGGGATGAGCCTAAACCTATGCAGTGTGATAGCCCGGTGGCGTTGCTGTGTGGGTGTCGTGGGACCTGATGTCTCGATACACCGGTATCGAGCTGAAGTTACAAACGAAGCGGTTAGTCGAACACAGCTGGAAAGCTGGGCCACAGCAGGTAACAGCCCTGTAGACGAAAACCGACCTCGCTTCAGATTCGGAGTTCCCAAGTATCACGGAGGATATTCCGTGTGAATCTGCGAGAACCACCTCGTAAGGCTAAGTACTTCCTAGCGACCGATAGCGGACTAGTACCGTGAGGGAAAGGTGAAAAGAACCCCGGCGAGGGGAGTGAAATAGTACCTGAAACCGTTGACTTACAAGCAGTGGGAGGGATCTTCGGATCCTGACCGCCTGCCTTTTGAAGAATGAGCCGGCGAGTTACCGGTATGTGGCAAGATTAAGGTGTGAACCGTAGTCGAAGCGAAAGCGAGTCTTAATAGGGCGCCTAGTCGCATGCCGTAGACCCGAAGCCGAGTGATCTATCCATGGGCAGGGTGAAGCGAGGGTAAGACCTCGTGGAGGCCCGAACCCACCAAGGTTGAAAACTTGGGGGATGACCTGTGGATAGGGGTGAAAGGCCAAACAAACTCGGCGATAGCTGGTTCTCCCCGAAATAGCTTTAGGGCTAGCGTCGTATGTTCCGCATTGGGGGTAGAGCACTGATTGGACTAGGGGGCCCACAAGCTTACCGAATTCAGTCAAACTCCGAATCTCAATGCGCTAAATACGGCAGTCAGACTACGTGGGATGAGCTTCGTGGTCGAAAGGGAAACAGCCCAGATCGTCAGCTAAGGCCCCCAAGTGTGTACTAAGTGGGAAACGATGTGGAGTTGCTCAAACAGCCAGGATGTTGGCTTAGAAGCAGCCATCATTTAAAGAGTGCGTAACAGCTCACTGGTCGAGTGACTCTGCGCGGAAAATGTAACGGGGCTCAAGTACACCGCCGAAGCTACGGGATTCAGCATTAGCTGGATCGGTAGGGGAGCGTCGTGTTGCCAGCGAAGCGGCGGCGGAAGCCAGTCGTGGAGGCGTCACGAGTGCGAATGCCGGCATGAGTAGCGAATGAAGAGTGAGAATCTCTTCCGCCGAATGTCCAAGGGTTCCTGGGGAAGGTTCGTCCGCCCAGGGTAAGTCGGGACCTAAGGTGAGGCCGAGAGGCGTAGTCGATGGACAACCGGTTGATATTCCGGTACCACTCTGCGTGCGCCCAGGCCGAATCTGATTTGCTAAGGAAAGCCCTTCGGGGCCTACCGACCCAGTCAGTACTAGGTCAGCGATGGAGTGACGGGGAAGGCTAAACGGACCCGGGCGATGGTTGTTCCCGGGGTAAGCGTGTGGGGCGAGGTCCAGGTAAATCCGGACCTCATCAAGCCTGAGACGTGATGCCGAGCCGCTTTAGGTGAAGCCGTTGAAGCCATGCCTCCGAGAAAAACTTCTAGCGAGCACACAGGGTGCCCGTACCCCAAACCGACACAGGTGGACAGGTAGAGAATACCAAGGCGAGCGAGTTAACTCTGGTTAAGGAATTCGGCAAAATAGCTCCGTAACTTCGGGAGAAGGAGCGCCCCGGTAAGGTGAAAGGACTTCGCGTCCTGAGCTTGAGGGGGCCGCAGTGACCAGACCCAAGCGACTGTTTACCAAAAACACAGCAGCGTGCTAAGTCGCAAGACGACGTATACGCTGTGACGCCTGCCCGGTGCTGGAAGGTTAAGTGGATGGGTTAGCTTCGGCGAAGCCTTGAAATTAAGCCCCAGTAAACGGCGGCCGTAACTATAACGGTTAGACCTACTGGCCGTGGGTAAACCTTGCTATATGCTGGAACATCCGAGTATCCGACGGTACTAGTCCTTGTCGGGCCCTCTCCGTAGGGTCGAGACATGGAAAGTGACAATCCGATCGGTGCGGACAATCAGCAGGAAACCAGACTCGATGCACTCGATCCGGGATGGGTCGTGGGGTTCGTGGATGGTGAAGGATGCTTCTCTGTATCCGTTCATCGCAACGAACTGGCGAGACCTACACGTGGCTGGCATGTCCAGCCCATGTTCCAGGTCTCCCAACACACAGACCACCGGGACGTCCTCGAAGAGCTCAGGATCTTCTTCGCATGTGGAAACGTGCGATCGAAGGGCCCGGCGAGCTCAGTCGACGTCTACACAGTGCACAGCACGATCCAGCTCGAGGAAAGGGTTCTTCCCTTCTTCGAGGAGAACGTGCTGAGAGTGAAGCGGTACGACTTCGAGCAGTTCGCCTTCATCGTGAGGGCGATTCGAGCCAGAAGTCATCATCGCCCCGAGGTCTTCGAAGACATCGTCCGCCGTGCCTATTCGATGAATGCGAGAGGCCGGCAGCGGTCGAGGTCTATCGAGGAGATCCTCTTGGGATCCTCAGAGACTGCACGCAAGGCACCACCCTGACGTGGTGAAGATACAGTCCGATCCTCATGGCGACATGAGGAGTCAGGCAGAAATGACCTGACCACTCACATGCGAATGTGAGGAGTAACAAGAATGCCTAAGGTAGCGAAATTCCTTGTCGGGTAAGTTCCGACCTGCACGAATGGCGTAACGACTTGGGTACTGTCTCAACCAGAGACTCGGCGAAATTGCAGTGTGAGTAAAGATGCTCACTACCTGCGGCAGGACGGAAAGACCCCGGAACCTTTACTGTAGCTTGACATTGGTGTCTGGCATGTGATGTGCAGGATAGGTGGGAGGCTAAGAAGCGGAGGCGCTAGCTTTCGTGGAGCCAACGTTGAAATACCACCCTTCATATGACGGCCATCTAACTTCGGTCCGTAATCCGGATCAGGGACAGTGTCTGGCAGGCAGTTTCACTGGGGCGGTGGCCTCCTAAAGTGTAACGGAGGCGCCCAAAGGTTCCCTCAGTCTGGTCGGCAATCAGACGACGAGTGTAAATGCACAAGGGAGCTTGACTGCGAGACCTACAAGTCGAGCAGGGACGAAAGTCGGGATTAGTGAACCCATGGTGGCACGTGGGTGTGCCATGGTTCATCGGCTAAAAGGTACTCCGGGGATAACAGGCTTATGCCCCCCAAGAGTCCATATCGACGGGGGTGTTTGGCACCTCGATGTCGGCTCGTCGCATCCTGGGGCTGGAGCAGGTCCCAAGGGTCGGGCTGTTCGCCCGTTAAAGCGGTACGCGAGCTGGGTTCAGAACGTCGTGAGACAGTTCGGTCCCTATCCGCCGCAGGCGCAGGAAGTTTGAGAGGAGCTGCCCCTAGTACGAGAGGACCGGGGTGGACGTACCTCTGGTGTGCGAGTTGTACTGCCAAGTGCACGGCTCGTTGGCTATGTACGGACGGGATAAGCGCTGAAGGCATCTAAGTGCGAAGCCCACCTCAAGATGAGACTTCCCACCGGATTAACCGGTTAAGGCCCCTGGTAGAAGACCAGGTTGATAGGCCGGACGTGTAAGCACAGCAATGTGTTCAGCGGACCGGTACTAATAGGCCGAGGGCTTGGAATGAATCCTCGATATTTGTGCTCGCTATGGAGTCCTCGGGTTGCCGGGACTCGAAGC
>Ga0105098_10000806_pt1 | contig 11150 bp, 10 predicted proteins | sample PPLLak21cMay2015_FD_79137 | JGI IMG/M metagenome (GOLD analysis project Ga0105098, IMG submission 79137) | Freshwater sediment microbial communities from Prairie Pothole Lake near Jamestown, North Dakota, USA - PPLs Lake P7 Core (1) Depth... | ecosystem: Environmental > Aquatic > Freshwater >... | reverse complement strand
TCGATGGCATCGTCCCCGTTGATGTTGGGGGCGGTGGCATTGGTGAAGTCAGGGGCGAAACCGAAGAAGGCGGTGAAGCCGGGGATCTCGCTTGCAAGGTAGATGAAATCACCGGCCGTTGCAGCGACGGCAGGGAAGGTGAACTCCGGACCGGTGCTCGGGTTCCCGTTGTTGGCCGAACCCACCCCGTAGATGCTCAGATCGGGGATGTCGTTGGCGACATAGAGCTCGATCGCCTTGGGCAGGCCGCCGGGCAATGGTCCGTCGACGACGCCGGTAATGACCAGATCGCCGGTGGTTGCGCCTGCCGGCAGGGCGGTGAGGGGGAGCAGGGAGCCGAGCATGCCGATCACGATCAGCGTGCCCAACCTCGAGCGGTTGCGAGTCACGTCGTCCTCCTGTGATGCGCCTCCCGCCCCGAGTGAGCCTTTGTCGGCCAGCCCGAAGCTATTGCACCACATCTCGGTTGCAAAGTGAGCTCGTCGAAGATTCCCTAAGGTTTTGCCCCAGGGTCCACCAGTCGGACTGAGTTCGCAGCGCCGTAACCTTCAGCGTCCATGCTCCTCAAGTACGACGTCCTGGCAGGGATAGAGGCAGGACGGATCGGGTCGGTGTACCGGAGATGGGATCAGGCACGGGTCAAAGCCGGTTCGAAACTTCGCACCGCCATTGGCCTCATCGAGGTTCTCTCCGTCGACGCCGTCGACCCGGCAGACCTGACACAGGAAGACGCGGTCGCGGGCGGCCTCGAGACCGTGCCCGAGCTAATCGCTTCAGCCGGGAACCGCGGGGAGACGCTCTATCGCATCCGACTTCGCCACGTTGGGCCGGACCCTCGGGTGAACCTCCGAGAGATCATCCCGGATGAGGCCGGCCTGATTGAGATAGGCGGCCGTCTGCAACGCCTCGACTCCATCAGTAAGCACGGTCCATGGACATGGGAGACATTGGGCCTGATCGCAGACAATCCCGGGGTGCGAGCCGAAGACCTGGCCGCATCAGTGGGCCGAGAGAAGATGCCCTTCAAGCTGGATGTCCGCAAGCTGAAGGAGATGGGCCTTACCGAGAGCCTCCTCACCGGGTATCGGCTTTCACCCCGAGGTGAAGCCGTTCTGAGATACCTGGCCTAGGGCTTGTTTTCCTTGCCGGGGGCGGTTGCGGCAGGCGAATCTTCCGTGTTGGTCCCGCGGCTGGGCGCGGTCACGGACGGTGATTCGACGGGGGGGCCGTTGTCCTGGCTGGGCGCGGTCATGGACGGTGATTCGACGGGCGGGCCGCTGTCCTGATTGTTGCCGTTGTCGGCTGGGTTGTCATGGCTGTTGCCATTCGAATTGCCGTTTTCGGGTCCGGTTCCATCGCTTGACCCCTCATTCCCGGCGCCGGCACCCGGGTTGTTCGACTGTCCTTGGCCGGGGGCTGGGGCGACGGACGGGTCTTGGGCCCCGACTGCATCGTCGCCCCCGCCGATGTCCCGGGCGAGTTGGGCGACCCCTTGACCGAACTCGCGGCCGTCCGTTCCTCTGCCGACGCCGATGTTCTGTGCGATGTATGTGACCAGGGCCGAGACACGAATATTCGCGGTGGCGGCCGCGTCAGCGGTGTCCTGTGTATGAACGAGATTCTCGGAGGCGACGGTGAGCGCACCCAGAGCCACGGCGGCTGAATCCCCGGAAAGTCCGCTCAGCGATTCAATGCCATGAGCTAGGGCTTCGTCCGATCGACCTTGCGCCGCCATCACCACCGCTTCTTCGAGCCGTTCGTCTGTTGAGCCCGAGCCGACTCCAACCTGCTCCAATGCGCGATCGAGGCCATAAAGGGCATCGCCGGGAGCGGCGCCATTGGCCGCCAGGGCCATGCCGGCTGTCCCGGACATGAGAAGTACGGCAACCCCGACTGTTGCCAGACGCGGGGCTAAACCCTGCCGGGGTGTCAACCGCTGGCGCCGAAGAGTGGTGACGGCTGCGGTAGCGGACTGCGACACTTTGACTTCCGCTCCGGCAGTTCTTGCGAAGTGTGCAATTTCCGACTCAGATGGCGCTGTCGTCCATTGAGTGCGGATCAGCTCCACTAACGGGGCCAGACCCGATAGTCGCCCGCCCACGACGGGCGTGCCGGCGAACAGCAGTTCGACTTCGCGATCGAGAGCTTTGGTTGTCGGCATCTCACCCAAGTAATCGCCGGAAGGGCTCATCGGGTTACCCCGCTGAGGTCGAGATGCTCGCTGAGGGCGAGCAGGCCCCTTCGCTGGGCAGCCTTGACGGCGCCAACCCGCTTTCCCAGGACCGAAGCAGTTTCTTCAAGCGTCAGTTGGCCGATGATCCGGAGACTGAGCACATCGGATTGGCTCTCCGACAGCTTCTCGAAAGCGGATTTCAGCTCGTCAGTGGTCAGTCGATTCAAAGCCTCCACTTCCACGTCTCCTCCCACACCACCACCCGTGGGGTCAGGAAGATTGGTGGTTTCGGGGCGACGTTGCCGCGCCCTCCGTGAGTCGATCAGGCGCCGGTGGGCGATCACGAAGACCCAGGAACGAAATGCCGACTCGTCGCCGTCGAAGCTCGAGATGTTCCTCGCAATCTGGAGGAAGGTCTCCGACGTCAGGTCTTCCGGCTCGGCCGCCCCCCGATTGGCGAGATACCCGGTCACGGTCCCGGCCAGGTCGCGGTAGATCGCGCCCCACGCCCATTCCGCCCCGTCCTTGGCGGCGCGAAGCCTCGTCTCGAAATCGTGGTCTCGAGGGTTGCCGATTCTGGGGTGAGGCGAAGACATTGGTTCTAGGATTGGTGGACCGCTGGATTCCACTAGTGGCGACTCCGGGTGCACAGTGGCGTGTCCCGTTTGTATCGACAGTCCCGGCGTTGTTCTGAGCAATCATCGCTCATCCGGGAAAGTTTTGGGTAACCCTCTGTCGATCGAGGACGATAACTACCTGTAAGGGTCACGGGTGAAATCCGTGAGGGGGTACTCGGTGTTGTTCAACAAAGGTAGGGCGAATGATCGAGGCGCGAGCTTGGTCGAATTCGCCGTGGTCGCACCGCTTCTCTTTCTTCTTCTCTTTGGCGTCATCGAGTTCGCGCGGTTGGGACACGGGTTCACCACGGTTTGGACCGCGGCCCGCGAAGGGGCGCGTTTCGCCACCACGGTCGACGACAGCGACGGCCTTCCCAACTATCTCGATTGCGACCAGATCGCCGAAGCCGCTCTCGCCAAGGTCGTCGGCATGAGCCTTTCATCGAGCGACGTCGAAATCACCTACTCCAACCTGGCGGGTGCCCCGGTGGCCGACTGCGACCCGGCGACTCCGCTGCCGGCGCCGACCAACATCGACAACGGGTTCGGTGTCCAGGTCGAAGTGGAGGGAACCTTCAACGCCATCGTTCCCCTTCTGTCGTCGTTCCTCGACGGGATCGACTTGACCTCGACTCAAAACCGCTCCGTGTTCAAGGGAGTTGTTGGTGAATAGGCATCGATCCACCGATCGGGGCGCTGCCGCCGTGGAGATGGCATTCGTGACCATGTTCCTTCTCGTCCTCCTACTGGGAATCGTCGACGTCGGCAGGGCCATCGTTGCCAACATCTCAGTTCGTGACGCAGTCCAGGACGGTGCCAGCTATTTCGCCTATACCGAGAACGCCTTGGCCGCCGACGTCGAGGCGAGGGTGCGGTCAGCAGTTTCCTCACCCGATCTGAGCACAGCCGCGACCACAGTCGCCGTGTACTGCGGGCCCGATCCGCGTGATCTCCTCCCCGGATCACGGATACGGATCGATGTCACCCACGACGTAGACATGATCACCCCGATAGTGGGGCCATTTCTCGGCGGAGAGATCACGCTGAGCCCGAGTTCCGAGGCAGACCGGTTCTTCGACTTCTGCCCTGCCGACGCATTGGCATTCCCCGGACCATGACGATTAACACAGACGCCCAGAACGAGAGAGGTGCCGCCGCCATCCTGGTGGCAATCTCTCTGTTCGTGCTGGTGGGGTTCGCCGCTCTCGCCATCGACGGGGGCCTCGGATTCGACCAACGACGCGGGACCCAGAACGCAGCCGACAACGCCGCTCTGGCCGCCGCCTGGGAGGCATGCAACCCCCGCGACGCCGCCGCACCGGACCCGGAGGGATCGGCCCTCGCCGTCGCCGCCGAGAACGGCTACGACGACAACGATCCCGAGGTCGTCGTGACCGTGAACGAACTCGACGACACCGAGTACGAGGTGATCATTCAGAGGGTCAACGACACCACTTTCGCCGGGCCCGGCGTGGGGGCCGAGAGTCTCACCGTGGTTTCGCAGGGAGTCGCCACGTGTGAACAGGAGCCGTTCCTTGGGGGCTACGCCATCTTCGCAGGTGCCGAGGCTTGCGCTACCGGTGGTGCCGTCGAGCTGGACCTGAGCGGCTCGGCCCAGACGGTCAACGGCGGGATCTTCTCCAACGGCGATCTGAAGATCACTGGTTCCGACGCGAACGTCACGGGGTCGATCGAGTACCGGGGGAACCTGAACACCAACGAAGCGGATGTCGCCGCAGACGCCGAGAAATACTTCGGTTCGCCCAAGAACTATCCACTGGACCTCGATATCGCCGAGTTCCGGCCAGGCGGGCCCCGAGCCACGGGCGACTACTTCAACGCGGCTCCGGGGGTCAGCATCGACAACGGCTGGATGGTCTCCCACGGTCATGCCACCGGGAACAACGCGAGCATTGTTATCACGCAATCCGGGATCTATTACTCGCCGAAGACCGGCAACAAGGCGATCGATCTCAAGGGTGTCACCACGGCGCCTGATGTGACGGTGACCTTTGTCGCCGAGGGTCAGATCGAGATGAACGGCGCTGCCAGCATCACGGGTCACGCCCCGGTTGCCACGGGTGGTTACTCCCCATTGCTCATGTTCTCCAATGCGGGCAGTCCGCCGGCCTGCAACGTCAACGCCATCCAGTACAGCGGTAACGGCATCAGCTGGACCGGTCTCATGTACGCCCCGAGGGGAGAGATCCAGATGTCGTCCTCGTCGAATGTCTCGGTGTTCGGAAGCATCATCGCGCATTCGGTCGACGTCTCGGGGTCGGACTTCTCGATCAATTGGCAGGACGACACTTCCGGTGTGCCTCGCTTCATAGTCGAGCTCCAGAGCTGACCGCCTGGGTCACCGGGCCCAGTAGAGAAAGGCGATCTGCTGGGCGGTGAGGGCCGTTCCCGAGTAGACGGTTATCTCGTCGAGTGAGGCCATGAATGGCCGGTTCTGGGCCGTGGCCGAGTCGGTGCCCGGGTCGTTGGCGCCTCCCCACTGGTCACCCCAACCGGCGAGGTTGCCGCACCCGGCCCGCCACCATCCATTCTGCGTCTCGCCGACGGTGTTGGTATTCGTGCCGACCTGCACGCCGTCGATATAGAGACGCATCCCGGTCGAGCTCTGGGTTCCCACCGCCATGTGCCACTGATTGTTGTTGAGCCCGGTTACGGAGCCGAGACCGACGTGGGCGCCGTTGTAGACACCGAACCAGACCCGTCCCTGGCCGTCCATGTAGAGCTGCCGGTCATAGGCGCCGGCCGTCGGGGCGGAGACGCCGGTTCGAGGCCGTTCGAAGCCGACCATCTTCCCACCACTCGTATAGCCATTCGGAGTCCGGAACCAGGCGATGACGGTGAAGGTCTGCGGAGCAGCGATGTCAGTGGTCGAGGAGGTGTTGATGCAGGAATTGGTGGTGAGGAGTTGGACGGCCCGGTCCGGAGTGTCTGTCACCAGCCCACCGTCGGCAAGCCTGCTGAAGTTGGTGGCGGCGCCACTGGGGGAGTAGGTCCCGGTTCGGCTGTTGCCCGAGGCGTCGGCGGCTGTGGCCGCCGTTCCGGTTTCGTCCAGTTTCCAATACAGATACGGGCCGAGGTTGTTGATCTCGGTGGTGTAACTCCAGTTGGGGATCGTCCAGCTGTCGTTGGTGTTGGCTGTGGTGCCCGTGAAGGCGGCCGTGCTGGTCGGGATCCCCTCGCCGCGGATGCCAAAGCTCGCGGCGATCGCCACGATCAGAATCGGCGTTATCGACGGGGCGCTTCGTGTGAGGAGCCTCTTGGGGTCGGCCGGCTGTCGCTGGTCGATTCGTCTGTGCCAGGGCCGTCGTCCATGATTTTCGGGCTCGTAGTCGAGGACGGTCGCCACCACGGCTCCGACGAGGATGACGAGGTGAACGAGGATCGGGAGCCAGTCACCGGTCACGAACCACACCACGGGAAGACCGACGAACTGCACCAGAAGGCGCCCCAAGCCGGTGACAGACTCCCGGGGGACATGGACACTGTCGGGTGTCGGGTTGGCGTCTCCCTGTGTCACCAGGGAGCCGTCATCGTCGATCGACACCACCCTGTGGGTGAGGATGTGACCTTCGCGGCCAGGGTTGTCGAAGGTGATGACCTTCCCCACAATCTGGGGGTTTGAGGGGGGTCGTCCCCCCTCAGTGATCACTGTGTCTTCGATGACCGGGTCCGGCGAGGCGAGCACGACGTCGCCGGCGCTGATGCCCGGCTCCATCGACCCGGTGACGATGACGTAGGAGTGCCATCCGAAAAGGATGGGTATCAGGGTGACGGCCACGCATGCTGCCAGGAACCACAACCATGCGCGTCCCAGGATGCCGGCGGCGAGTCTCACCCACGAGTAGGGCTCGGGAACGTAGATCTCGCTTCGGATCGGGTCGGTGATCGTGGTCATGTCGTCGCTCTGCTGGCTTCCTCTGAACGTCGCCGGCCCAGCCCCCGGAGTCGGGCGCCGGGGCCGGCTCGATCAGATCAGTTGCCTGCCGGGATCAGTTGATCTCCCAGTTCAGGTTGGCCACTGCCGAGGAGCTCTGGACCGTGTTGTCGGCTGCGCTGTTGATCGTCCATCCGATTCGGTAGACGATCCGCTGGGTCCCGCCGGCCACAGCGACGCCGGTGGCGGCCGCGTAGGTGGTCGGCATCGAGTTCAGAGTGCCATTGAAGGTGGCGCCGCCGGTGCCACCGGTGTAACCGGTGCAGTTGGCCTGGACGTTGGTGGCTGGGGTGGCGACCACCGCGTCGACGGTCACGTCGATCACTGCGGCCAGGGCCGCGCTGTTGGTGCCGGTGATGGCGCCGCGGTAGAGGCGGAGGTTGCCGGCCAGCGATCCGCCGGAGTTGACCGTGATGCACTTGAAGCCGGTGTCACCGGGCTTGCGGTTGCTCTCGGTGAACAACGCCGCGGTGCTGCCGGCGTACACCGTGCCGCCACCATTGTTGGTGAGGACCAGGTTGCCCGTGGCCCAAGTGTCGTTCGTGTTGTCGGTGGTGGCGCTGAACGCTGCGTTGCTGCCCTGCCAGATCAGGAGGGCGGCCACCAGTAGCGCGGCGAGGGGCGTGACGGCCCTCAGGGCCCTTCTCCTCCGCCGGTCGGCTGTTTCGATGGCGTAAGCCATGGTCTGAAACCCTTTCTTCTGTCTGTTTCCGTCTGAGATTTCATCGGCGGAGCCGAGCCCCGCATCGAGAGTGGTCGTCAGTCTCGGCAGCGTGACTAGTCACCTGATGGGCCTCGAGGCCCATCGCGCCTACGGAATGGGTCGATTCAGCCGGTAGTGGTCTAGGTCTCCCGGCCCAGGCCCCGGTGAGTGCCCGGTAGACTCGGCATCAGTCGGCCAGCGAATCGAGAGTTTTGGCCCGCCGTGCCCCAGTCACAACCAGTCTCCTCACAGAGGACGACCTCCATCTCTGGAACGAGGGCACCCACTATCGGTTGTACGAGAAACTCGGCTCCCATCAGGTCGAGGGTGGTGTCCAATTCGCGGTCTGGGCTCCCAACGCCGATTCGGTTTCCGTAATCGGTGATTGGAACGGCTGGGACCCGGTTACCAACCCGCTCTCACCGCGTGGTGTCTCGGGGATTTGGGAGGGATTCGTCGAGGGCGTGGGTCAGGGCGCCGCCTACAAATACCGGATTGGCAATGGGCGCATCGTCGGGGAGAAATCCGACCCGTTCGCGGTCCATACCGAGACCCCACCTCGGACTGCCTCCAAGGTTTGGGACCTGGATTACGGATGGGATGACGCGGAGTGGATGGAGAACCGTGCTGGGCGAAGCACCCTGGATGCCCCGATAGCGGTGTACGAGATGCATCTCGGTTCGTGGCGTCGGGGGGAAGGCGGACGCCATCTCACGTATCTGGAGTTGGCCGACCAACTCCCGGCGTATCTCGTCGATCTCGGCTTCACCCATGTCGAGCTGTTGCCGGTGATGGAGCACCCGTTCTACGGCTCGTGGGGCTATCAGACCACCGGCTATTTCGCGCCGACCAGTCGCTACGGGGCCCCTCAGGATTTCATGACTCTCATCGATGCCCTCCACCGGGCGGGTATCGGGGTGATCCTCGATTGGGTGCCATCCCATTTCCCCACCGATGAGCATGGGCTCGGTCTCTTCGACGGAACCCATCTGTATGAGCACGCCGATCCGAAGATGGGCTTCCATCCCGACTGGGATACGTACATCTTCAACTACGGACGGGCGGAGGTGCCCGCCTTCCTCATCAGCAATGCCCTGTTCTGGCTGGATCGCTATCACGCCGATGGGCTCAGGGTCGACGCGGTGGCTTCGATGCTCTATCTCGACTACTCGCGCCGGACGGGCCAATGGATACCGAACCGGCATGGGGGCCGTGAGAACTTGGAGGCGATCGCATTCATCCGGCGGCTGAACGAGGTCGTCTATCAGGAATATCCGGCCATTCAGACCGTCGCCGAGGAATCGACATCATGGCCCCTGGTATCGCGGCCGACATTTCTCGGCGGCCTCGGGTTCGGGCTCAAGTGGGACATGGGTTGGATGCATGACACCCTGGTCTATCTCTCACGCGAGCCGGTGCATCGCTCCTTTCACCACCACGAGTTGACCTTTCGGGCGGTGTACGCGTTCAGTGAGAACTTCATGCTCCCCATCTCTCACGACGAGGTCGTCTATGGCAAGCGTGCCTTGCTCGAGAAGTTCCCCGGGGACGACTGGCAGAAGTTCGCCACCCTTCGTCTCCTTCTTGCCTACATGTGGTCCCAGCCGGGAAAGAAGCTCCTGTTCATGGGCTCTGAGATCGCCCAGCGCTCGGAGTGGTCCCATGACGACCAGCTCGACTGGCCTCTCCTCGAGGTGTCGCCTCACCGCGGGATCCACCGGCTGGTCGCCGATCTCAATCGGGTCTATGCCGAGGAGCCGGCCCTCCATGAACTGGATTGCGATCCGAACGGCTTCGAGTGGGCGGTGCCCAATGACGCGGCCAACAGTGTCGTGGCCTACTTTCGACGGTCGTCGGCCGGCGATGCCCTGCTCGTGGCAGTGAATCTCACACCCGTGCCCCGGCATGCCTATCGCATCGGCGTGCCCGGTCCCGGTCGCTGGGTCGAGATCGTGAACACCGACGCAGATCTATATGGAGGGAGTGGGCAGGGCAACCTGGGGGGCGTCGACACCGGTCCACTGGCAGTGCCCCACCATGGCCTCCCTCAGAGCATCGACCTCACACTCCCACCACTCGGCGTGGTCATCCTCCGTCATGAACCGATGCCGGGGAAGAGCGGCTAGTCCCCTGGCGTTCTCAGGTTGACTCCGCTGTGATCAAGTTCGTCTGCATTCACGGGCACTTCTACCAGCCACCCCGGGAGAACCCTTTCACCGGGAAGGTGCCGGAACAACCCTCGGCCGCGCCGTGGCACGACTGGAACGAGCGGATCAATGAAGAGTCTTACGCCGCCAACGCTCATGCGCGCATCCTCGACGGCAACGGCGAGATCACGAGGACGATCAGCACCTACGAGTCGATCAGCTTCGACTTCGGCCCGACCCTTCTCAGCTGGCTCGAGGAGGCTGACCCCGAGACCTACCAGGCGATCATCGACTCCGATGATGCTTCGGCTCGGAGGTTCGCCGGTCACGGCTCGGCAATGGCCCAGGCCTACAACCACTCCATCCTCCCTCTGTCCAACCGACGGGACAAAGTGACCCAGGTACGTTGGGGTATCGCCGACTTCGAACATCGGTTCGGTCGGCGCCCGGAAGGGATGTGGCTCCCGGAGACGGCGGTCGACACGGAGAGTCTCGACATCCTGGCCCGGGAGGGGATCACGTTCACCGTGCTGTCCCCCTACCAGGCCGCCGCGGTCGAGGGCATAGACGGGTCCTGGTCGGATGTAGACGGGGCGAGGATCGACACCCGCGTCCCCTATCGCATCGATCTTGGCGATGGTCGATCGGTTGTCGTCTTCTTCTACGACGGGCCGCTCTCCCGCGAGATCGCATTCGATGGCCTTCTCGAAGACGGCAAGGTGCTTGCGCACAAGTTGATCTCGGCGGTGGGGGAGCCCGGGATCGGCCCTCGGTTGGGCCATGTCGCGACCGACGGGGAGACTTACGGCCACCATCACCGGCACGGGGAAATGGCTCTGGCTGTCGCCCTGGAGACGATCGACGCCGATCCTGAGTCGAGACTGACCAACTATCCGGAGTTCCTCTCTCTCGCCCCGCCCACCTTGCGTGCCGCGATCATCGAGGACTCCTCGTGGAGCTGTGCTCACGGTGTCGAGCGTTGGAGAGCCGACTGTGGTTGTCACACCGGGCGTGAGCCGACAGGGCATCAGCGTTGGCGTGGCCCCCTCCGCTCCGCCCTGGACTGGCTGCGTGACGAGCTGATCGGCCCCTTCGAGGCCATCGGCGCCGAGTTGCTGGAAGACCCGTGGCAGGCGCGGGACGATTACATCGCCGTCGTCCTCGGTGGCTCGGTCGAGGACTTCCTCGAGAAGCACGCCAAACCGGGCTTGGAAATGGATCAGCGCGCAATGGCGATCGGGCTCCTCCAGATCCAGGAACACGCCATGTTGATGTACACGTCCTGCGGATGGTTCTTCGACGACATCTCCGGATTGGAGGCGGTCTTTGTCCTCCGTCACGCCGGCCGGGTATGCGAGCTGGCTCGAGAACTGCTCGCAGTGGATCTGGAACCGGAGTTGAAGGCCCGTCTCGAGGCGGCGCCTTCCAATCTCGAAGGAGTGAACGGCCGGTTGGTCTACGAACGTGAGGTGAGCCCGTTTGTGAAGAGCCACTGATTCGCTCTTGACCCGCACACGACGAGCGCGTAGGGTTAGTTCGGTCGATCGACCGAGTA
>Ga0105098_10000805_pt1 | contig 11153 bp, 6 predicted proteins | sample PPLLak21cMay2015_FD_79137 | JGI IMG/M metagenome (GOLD analysis project Ga0105098, IMG submission 79137) | Freshwater sediment microbial communities from Prairie Pothole Lake near Jamestown, North Dakota, USA - PPLs Lake P7 Core (1) Depth... | ecosystem: Environmental > Aquatic > Freshwater >... | reverse complement strand
GATCCACCGGGCACCAGCCGCTTTCGTCCGCCAGACCAGACACTTGGGCGATCTTGCCGGCGCGCTGGGGCGGGATTATGTTGATGACGTCCCCCTGCATTTCCTCGCCGACCTCGCCAAAGGTCAGGGTCTTGGTGTCCACGTCCACGGCGGAAACGGCACCATCCGGGCCTGGACGCCATTCGATCAGGGCCTTGTCGGTGCCATAACCGTAAAACTTCTCCCAGCCCTGGACAAAGAGGGCCTGCTTAGAGAACTTTTGCTTGGCATCCAGGATGATGACCTTGGACTTGGGCTTGTGGTTTTTCAGGTAGTGGGCGATGAGGCTGGCGCGCTCGTAGGGTCCGGGGGGGCAACGGAAGGGGTTCGGCGGCGCGACGATGACGACCTTGCCACCGTCCGGCATGGCCTCGAGCTGTTTCTTCAGCAGGCTGGTCTGGGGGCCGGCCTTCCAGGCATGGGGCAGGACCTCGGCCGCGGCCTCGGAGTAGCCCTCGATTTTGCCGTACATCAGCTCGATGCCGGGGGCGACCACGCAACGGTCGAAGGCCAGGGACTGACCACCGGCGGTCTTAACGGTCTTGGCGGCGCCATCGATGCCCTCGACGCTGTCGAAGACGACATTGACGCCCATCTTTTTGATGTCGTCATAGCCTATTTCGATGGACTTGATGTCACGCTCGCCGACGATGACCTCGTTGCTGAAGTAGCAGGTAAAGTAGGTCTTGTTCGGCTCGACGATGGTGACGTCGATGGATGGGTCAAAGCGCTTGAGGTACTTGGCGGCGGTAGTGCCAGCGGTACCGCCACCCACCACCACCACCTTCTTGGCGTTGGCAAGGGCGAGATGAGGTGCGCCGACCAAGGCAACGACGGCGGCCGTGCCGGTGGCCTTGACGAAATCGCGACGATTCATTTTCATTCTGTGTAACCTCCCCGGTCCTTATTGCTGGCTGGCGTAGTAGGCGAGGAGGGCTTCGAGACCCTTGTCGCCTTCCTTCTTGACCATGGCGTCAAACTTCTCCTTCATCTTTTTGGGCATCTCGCGACGGCCGTCCTTGAAGTCGAGCAGGGTGTACTTCAAGTAGGGCGTCCATTGTCCAGCCATGATGTAGTACTCCTCGTCCGCGAGGATCTTGCCGCCCTCGGCGTGGCATTTCTCGCAGTACTTGTCATGATGCTTCGCGCCCGCGCCGGCCAGCTTCTGGTCAAATGCCTGCTTGGCAGGAACAAATGTCTTGGCGGCGAAGAAACTTGCCAATTGGCTGATTTCCTCGTCCGAGTATGCCTTGGCGATGCGGTTCATGATGGTGCCGTAGGCCTTGCCATCCCTATAGCCCTTCATGACTTCGACGAAGTATTCGCCATGGAGACCGGCGAGGGTGGGCGTGGCGGGACCCACGCTGGCGCCATCGGTGCCATGACAGCCGGCGCAGGTCTCGGCCAGCATGCGGGCGCTGGCGCCGGAGATCAGTTCAACGGGGGCGGCGGCCGGGGCGGGAGCCGCGGCCGGGGCGGGTTTGGCTTCTTCTTTGGCAATAGCGCTGGTCGCGAGACCGAGGGAGACGGCGCTCGCGAGCAAGGCCATCTTCATAAATTTTGTGGCCATGGTTTCTCCTTTGGACTTACAGGTTTTCTCGGGTAACACGGAGAGCCGGTCCTCCGTCATGCGCGAAGCGCCCCAGGGCACTCCCCTGCATAGGTTTATAGGCGGCCGGTAGGCGAATCATACGCCAGCCGCCTTCACATTCAAGGTTGCGCCAGCAGGGCTATGGCGTCTTCCTTGCCCTTCTGCCGGGCGAGATCCATCGCCGTGCGCCCCCTGGCATCCTTCAGCGCCGGGTCGGCGCCGTAACTCAAGAGGGTACCGATCAGTTCGCTGTGGTCAGTGGCGACCGCCTCCATCAGGGCGGAGACGCCATCGCTGTCCTGCGGGTTGGGATCGGCGCCGGCGGCCAGCAGCAATTCGGCCACGTCGGCGCGGCCACCGCCAACGGCCCAGATAAGGGCGGTCCCCCCCAACTTGTCGCGGGCATTGGGGTTGGCGCCCTTGGCGAGCAGGGTGGCGACGGAATCGGTATGGCCCTCGCCGGCGGCGAGGATGAGGGCGGTGGCGCCATCCTTGTCCCTGGCCTCCAGGTCGGCGCCGGCATCGATCAACATCTTGACCACGGGGGCGTGGCCGCGGGCCGCCGCGTCCATCATGGCGGTGCGTCGATCCTTGTCGGAGGCCTTGGGATCGGCGCCCTTGTAGAGCAACTGCTCCACCATGTCCGCGATGCCGTAGCGGGCGGCGATCATGAGGGCATCCCAGCCGCCGCGGGTGCGGTCATGCAGGTTGGCCCCCCGCTCGATGAGCAGGGCGGTGATACCGATGTGCCCGTTCTCGGCGGCGAAGGTGAGGGCGGTGCAATTACCCGCGGCGCGGGCGTTGACATTGGCGCCCCGCGCCAGGAGCAGGGCGACCGTCTCCAGATTGTCGCCCTCCACGGCCGTCATGAGGGCCGTCTTACCCAGTTCGTTGGGGCTATCGACGGGCACGCCCTGGTCGAGATGGCGCATCACCTCCTCGGTGTTGCCAACGGCAGCGGCCATTCGCATCTCCTTCCCCACCGTGTTGTCGACGGCCAGGGCCGAAAGGGGCGCGACGAGCGCCAGAATGAGGGGCAGGGCGGTCAAGTATCTGTTTGTCATGTCGGTGGCGCCTCGAGGCGATCGGTTCCGGTGGCTTGATCCGGCGATCATTCGGATTTGGCTTGGGTATCGGCTTCCATGTCGGCCTGGGTGTCCGCCGTGGCTTCATCCGGCGCTGCCGGCTCTTCCGGCTCTTCCGGCATGGCATGGGCAACGCCCTTGTGGCAGTCGATGCAGGTCTCGCCCTTGTCGGGGGCGTTGCTATGGCGGCCGCGGGCGGAGCGGTCCTGGGCCGCCAGGTCCATGTGGGCGTACTCATGACAGGAACGGCACTCCCGGGAGTCGGTCGCCTTCATTTTGGCCCAGACCCGGTTGGCCATGTCCCAGCGATAGGCCTCGTATTTCTCCGGGGTATCGATAGTGCCAATGATTTCGTGATAGACGTCCTTGGCGGCGATGACCTTGGCGACCATCTTGGGGAAAAAGGGCTCGGGTACATGGCAGTCGGCGCAGCCGGCGTGGACGCCGGAGGCACTTTGCCAGTGGGGCGTCTGCTGGAGTTCCCCCAGGGGTATCTTCATGGTGTGGCAGGAGGTGCAGAATTCCGTCGTATTGGTGTAAGCCAGCCCTAGGTTGAAGAGACCGGCGAAGACGATGCCCGCCACGAAAATGAGAGCGGAGACGATGACAATTTTTGTGCGGGAGGCGCCTTCGGGCTTGGTCATGGAAATCCTCTCTGGATAGTGGCTGTGACTTGGGTGGCCCGGCGGGACCGGAACCCAGAGCCCGGCGCAAGGGTGGCCGAGGCTTCTTCATTATTTTGACCCGATCTTAAGGTATCCCCGAGCCTTTGCCAAGAATTCGCGGCGTTGGCATTGAAAAAACCCACGCTAGCCAACACCCGGGTGGCCCGGATCCTCGTTCGCCCCGCGGGCAGCGCTTCCGCCCTGGGGTTCCCGGCTGGGCATTTACCCCGCGCCTTGGATCCTGGGCGTGGCGGTATGGGTTTGCCTTTCCCCAAGGCTAACCTCCGGCCTTGCGACCCCCGATGCCGCGTTCCCGGGCGAAATCGAGCATCCGCTGAATCGGCAACCGGGCGCGGACCCGGATGGCGGGGTCGATCCGCACCTCCGGGGCCCCCTTGAGGAGGGCCTGTTCCAGATTTTGCAAGGCGTTCATGGCCATCCAGGGGCAGTGGGCGCAACTCTCGCAGGTGGCGCCGACGCCGGCGGTGGGGGCGGCGATCAGTTTCTTATCCGGCGCGAGCTGGTGCATCTTCCAGAAGATACCTTCGTCGGTGGCGACGATGAACTCCCGGTTCGGCATCTCCAGCACGGCCTTGATCAACTGAGTGGTGGAGCCGACGACATCGGCCTGATCCACCACATCGTCCGGCGATTCGGGGTGGACGAGGACGGCGGCGTCCGGGTGCAGGCGCCGCACCCGGTCGAGGGCGAAGCCCTTGAATTCCTCATGGACCACGCAGGCCCCGGGCCACAGCAGCATTGCCGCTCCCGTGACCCGTTCCACATAGTGGCCCAGGTGCTTGTCCGGCGCCCAGAGGATCATCTGCCCCTGGGCATGCAGGTGCTCGACCACCGGCAGGGCTATGCTGGAGGTCACCACCCAGTCGGACCTGGCCTTTACCGCCGCCGAGGTGTTGGCATAGACAACCACGACATGGTCCGGATGCTGGTCGCAAAAGGCCCCAAAGAGGTCCGCCGGACAGCCCTCGTCCAGGGAGCAGGTGGCCGCCAGGTCGGGCATGAGGACGCGCTTTTCCGGATTGAGGATCTTGGCCGTCTCGCCCATGAAGCGCACGCCGCAGACCACCAGGGTGCTGGCCGGGCTCTCGCTGCCGAAGCGCGCCATCTCCAGGGAATCGGCGACATGGCCACCGGTCTCTTCGGCCAATTCCTGCAGGTCGCCGTCGGTATAGTAGTGGGCCACCAGGACCGCGTCTTGCTCCGCGAGGAGTCTCTTGATGCGCCCCTTGAGGTCCGCCTTCTCCTCGCCGGACAAGAGGGGCCATGCCGGGTGCTTGGGCACCTGGACGGCCGGGATGGCGATGGCTTGGGGGTCGGACATGGCGTGGTCTCCGTGCCGGCGCCGCGGCGCCGGGTGCCGGGTCTTAGTGCCGCTCGGCCTCGGGGGCGGCGGGCGCCGTCAGGCCCTCGCCCGAGGGGTTGGTGAAGCGGTCGTTGAGAGTCTGCACATACGAGTTGGCGTCCTCGCGCACCTTGGCCAGGCGGCGCTTGGTACTCCCGCTCCAGCCCACTGGGTTGCGGGCGAAAATGCTACGCCAAGGCACGATGTTGCGCTGGAAGGCGGCCATGAGGCTACCCCGGAAACCCAATTGCTCCGCTTCCCGGCGCAGTGACCTGACCAAGCTGAGGGCGGCCAATTTGCGGATGCCGAAATGAACTCCGGTGGCGATCGCCCCGAGCACCGCCAGGAGCACCAGGTCCAGGGACAAGCCGATCAAGGTCGAAACCCAGCCCGGCTGGGCCGAGGGCTCGCTCCAGAAGCCAAGGTAAACGCTGCCGGTCAGGGAGAGGATGGCCAGGGCGCCGAGGCCGATGACGTCGCCCCACAGGGTGCGCAGCCGCCAGCGGTGGATAGCCTGGGTGAGGAAGGGTACCGCCTTTTCGGCGATGTCCTTGGCGCTCTTGTCCAAGGCGCCGACGATGCGGTAGGCGCGCTCGATCTCCACCTCCCGCATGCGGCCGTGGATCTCGCCCAGGTCCATGTCGCGTTTGGACTCGAAGCGCTTGCGTTTGCCCTCGTCCTCGATGGGGACGGCGGCGTCGGGGTTGTAGATGGTGTAGAAGCGGCCGGCGGTCAGGCCCTCCTCGCCCAAGGCGCGCTGCCAGGCGGCCACCACGTCCTCGGGATTGTCTTCCCGCGCCGTGGTATCCAGTTGATTGAGGATGTAAAGGAACTTGCCCGCGTCCGGCCGGCTGATGGTTTCGGCGACCAGGTGCTTGAGGGTATCGCGCATGGCCCCCGGCTCCGGGTGGCGGGCGTCGAAGAAGACCAGCACCAGGTCGGATAGGTCAATGATGTGGTTGGTGATGCGCAGGGTCGCGGTGCGCTGGGCATCGGCATCGAAGCCGGGGGAGTCGATCAGGATCTTGCCCCGCAAGGCCTCGCTGGGGCAGGTCTTGAGCTGGAGATAGGTATCGATGCGCTTGCCTTCCCCGGCGGCCGCCAGATCTATGTCCTTGGATATGTGATAAAGGGGGAAGCGGGGATCCGAATCCAGGGCTATGCCCGGCAGGGCATGGGGGGTTGCCTCGCGGCTATAGCAGATGACGGTGAAGCGGTCGTCCACGGCCTGGTTGCCGCTACGTTGGATCTTGAAACCGAGGAAATGGTTGATGAAGGTCGATTTACCCGCCGAGAAGGTGCCCAGCACCGAGATCAGGGGCCACCAGGGAATCTGGGTGGCGAAGGATTCGTCCGGGGCCATCAGGCCCATGGACTGCGCCACTTTGTCCAAGGCGCGGAAGCTCTGAACCGTGCTCAGGAGGATGGGGTTTTCCTGGGCCAGGTGGGATTCGAGGTTTTTGAGTCGCTGAGCGACGGCATCCGTGGCGGGGTTCATTGGCACTTTTCTCTCGGGTGGGAATGTTGGGGATGTTAAACCCTTTCTGGCGCCCCGCGCCAATCCTGGCAAGACCCATGGTGCGGGCAGGGTGCCGCGAGCATCCCATTAGGCTTCTGATTTATCAGTAATAATCACGATGGGGTATTGAAGCCTCCGAAAATTTGCGGCATAATGATCCATCGGCGGCAACCGCCCCAACCAGTACAAATACTACTCGTCCTGGGTCTCATGGCAAGGCCGGGCGGGCCAGGCGGCAAGGAATGGGGGTGGACACTAAAGTCAGCCCTGGCCAAGAGAGGGGCTACATCACTTGCTGGACCAGTGACACAGGTAGAATTGCGGATGGCTAAATTTATGGGTAAACCAAAGATACGGGGACTGTGCGCGGCAACCTGGATGGCGGTGGCCTCCCTGGTGGCAATCGGCCCCCTTGCGGCCCAGCCGGCAGCCGGGGAGTTCGTCGTCAGGCAGACGGAGGGTGCGCCCACCATGTCGATCGGCGGCACCGTCATCCCTTACAAGGAGGTCACCCTCTCCGCCCAGTTGCCGGGCCGGATCAATTATCTGGCCGGTATCGAGGGTGACAAATTCAAAAAGGGTGATCTCCTGGCCGCCATCGACGACCAGGAACTCCTGGCCAATCGCCGCGCCATCCTGGCCAAACTGGCCGCCGCCGATTCCCAGTTGCGCAACGCGGGCATGCAGTACAGCCGCGAGATCTACTCGCCGCGCTCCCGCACCCCTCCCGGGGGCATGGCCGTTCCCAATCTCTTCGATCAGATGTTCACCCGGCCCATGGAGGATTTCATGGGCCAGCGCTCCGAGGGGGCGGAAATCACGGCGGACCTCTACGCCTCCGGAACCCAGGTCGAGCAGGCGCGCAGCACCCTCATGGCTTCACAGGCGGAATTGCAGGCCCTGGACGCCAAGTTGCGCGATGCCCGCAGCATTGCCCCCTTCGATGGCGTCATCATCAAGAAGTTCGTGGAGATCGGCGATACCCTGCAGCCGGGTCAGCCCATGCTGACCTATGCGGACGTGGAATACCTCCAGGTCGAGATCGACGTCCCCTCCCGTCTCCGCCCCGGCCTGCGCGAGGGCATGATGATCCATGCCGACCTGGATGTCGGTCATGAGCGGGTGCCGGTGCGCGTGGCTCAGATCTTCCCCGTGGCCGATGCCCAGCGGCATACCATCAAGGTCAAGCTGGACCTGCCCCAGGGGGTGTCCGAGCCCGGCATGTATGTCCGCGTCCTGGTGCCGGACTTCATCGCCCCGGCGAGTGGCAATCCCGTCATCCCCTTTTCCGCGGTTCGTTACAATGGCAGCCTGCCGGGGGTCTATGTCATAGACGATCAGGGCCACCCCCGCCTGCGCCTGGTGCGCCTGGGCGAGCAACAGCCGGACGGCATGGTGCATGTGCTCAGCGGTTTGCGCCCCGGCGAGCGCGTCCTGGCCGACCCTCCGCCTGGGGTGGCCGCCGGCTGGTCCCTTCCCTCGGGCCCGGGGCGCTGAGCCGCCGATCAAGATCAATTTCGCCATGAAGCCGGCGCCATCAAGGCGCCGGCCTTAGTTCTTCCTTCAGGGGGCATCCCCGGATTCCGCGGCCCGGTCTCGACCAGGTCGCCCGCTATCCGGGGTGCCTTTCGGTCAGTTCGCACGGGTATGTAGCTAAACCATGAATCACGACGAGACCCTGAACCATTCCGAGGGATCGCCCAGGTACACGGACGAGAGCCTGGGGATTGCCGGACGGACGGCGCGCTTTTTCATTCGCTCGCCCCTTTCGCCCCTCTTCTATGTCGCCATGCTCATGATGGGCCTCCTTGGCCTGGTGATGACGCCCCGGCAGGAGGACCCCCAGATCTCGGTGCCCATGATTGACATCATGGTGCAGTATCCCGGCGCCTCGGCGCAGCAGGTTTCCAACCTCGCCATGCAGCCGCTGGAGCGCATCATGAGCGAGATACCTGGCGTCAAGCACGTCTATTCCGCCTCCCAGCGCAGCGGCGGCATGGTCACGGTGGAGTTCAAGGTCGGCGAGGAGATGGGACCCTCCCTGGTCAAGGTCAACGACAAGATAGCTTCCAATCTGGACAAGATCCCCTCTGGCGTCATGCAGCCCCTGGTCAGGAGTAAGGGGATAGACGACGTGCCCATCGTCACCCTCACCCTCTGGTCCCGCGATCTGGACGGCGACGGTCTCCCGGACGTGGACGATGGACAGCTCAGGCTTCTGGCCCAGGATGTGCTTCAGGCCCTCAAGGAAGTCAAGGACACGGGCAATGCCTTCATTGTCGGCGGCCGCCGCGAGCAGGTGACGGTGGACGTCTTTCCCGAGCGCCTCGCCGGCTACCAGATCAGTCTGGATCAAGTGGCCCAGACCATCCAGACCGCCAACGCCGAGACCACCGCCGGGGGAGTCGAGGCCAGTGGCTCCCGCTTTTCCGTCTCCACCGGCTCCTTCCTGCGAGGCATGGACGACATCAACCGCCTGGTGGTTGGTACCCATCACGGCCAGCCGGTCTATGTGCGCGACGTGGCCCGCGTTGTTCAGGGTCCCGAGGACGCCAGCCAGCTTGTGGCCTTTTACACGGGTCCGGCGGCCCCCGAGGGGCTGGATGCCGATGGCGTGCCGGCGGTTACCATAGCCGTCGCCAAGAAGGAACTCACCAATGGCGTGAGCGTGGCCAACGCCCTTATCGAGCGGGTGGAAGAGATCCGGGGCGAGCGCATCCCGAATAATGTCGAGGTCAGCATCACCCGCAACTATGGCGAGTCGGCGGACGACAAGGTCAGCGAACTCATCTTCAAGCTCTTTATCGCCACCGGCTGGGTTTTCCTCCTGGTCTGGGCCGCCTTCCGCGCCCTGCGTCCGGCCATCGTGGTCATGTTGGTCATCCCCGTCGTCCTGCTCATGACCATTTTTGTCGCCTGGATCTGGGAATACACCATAGACCGGGTCAGCCTCTTCGCCCTCATCTTCTCCATCGGCATCCTGGTGGACGACGCCATCGTGGTGGTGGAAAACATTTACCGCCGCTGGCTGGAAGAGGGCCGCACCGACGACGACATCGCCGTCGAGGCCGTGGCCGAAGTCGGCAACCCCACCATCCTCGCCACCTTCACGGTCATCGCCGCCCTGCTGCCCATGGGCTTCGTCTCCGGCATGATGGGCCCCTACATGCAGCCCATCCCGGCCTTGGGTTCGGCGGCCATGTTCATCTCCCTCTTCGCCGCCTTCGTCTTTACGCCCTACCTGGCCATCTCCAAGTGGCTGCGGCCCTCCATGCACTACCTGGAGACGGCGGAGAAGCGCGAACACAAGGAGGCGGAGAAGCTCGAGAAGCTCTTCCGCGGCATTCTGGTGCCCCTCATCGAGAGCAAGAGCAAACGGACACTGTTCCGGCTGGTGCTCTGGGGGGCCTTCCTCTTTACCCTGTCCTTCTTCTATTTCAAATGGGTGGCGGTCAAGATGCTGCCCTTGGACAACAAGCCCGAGTATTCGGTGGTGCTGGACATGCCGGAGGGGACGGCCCTGCCCGTCACCGCCAACCTGGCTCATCGCATGGCGGATAAGCTGCGCGCCACCCAGCCGGAGATAACGGCCATCCAGCTCTACGCCGGCACGGCGCGGCCCTTCGACTTCAATGGCATGGTGCGCCACTACTACCTGCGCTCTGATCCATGGCAGGGCGAGTTGCAGATTCAGCTTCTCCACAAGAAGAAGCGCGACCGGTCCAGCCACGAACTCGCCATGGAGGCGCGGGAGGTCCTGACCAAGCTGGTGGAAGGTACGGGGGCCGTCGTCTCGGTGGTGGAAATGCCACCTGGACCACCGGTTCTGCAGTCGGTGGTGGCTGAGATCCATGGCCCCTCGCCGGAGATCCGCCGTCAGTTCACCCGCGACATGACCGCCATCTTCCGCCAGGCGGAGAGCGCGGTTGATGTGGACAACTATCTGCGGGAAGCCTTCGACTACTGGCGCTTCGACGTGGATACGGAGAAGGCGGTGCGCAGCGGTATCTCGGTGGATACCATCAACCGCAACCTGTCCATGGCCCTGGGTGGCGCTCCCATGGGGGATGTCAAGCAACAGGCCGGCCACGAACCCATCAACATTGTCATTCAGGTACCCCTGGCGGCGCGTTCCGAGATCGAGCGCCTGGGCGATCTGCCAATCCTTGCCATGAGTGGATCCGTCATCCCCATGCGGGAATTGGGCCGCTTCCATCGCGTGCCGGAAGAGGACATCATCTACCGCAAGGACCTGCGCGCCGTGGAATACGTGGTGGCGGACGTGGGTGGTAAGCTGGCCGCCCCCATCTATGGCATGTTGCAGATTCAGGATATCCTGGACAAAACGGGCTACACGGCTCCGGATGGCGTCGTACCCCAGGGCTTCTGGACCCAGCCACCCCCCAACGACCGCCAATCGTCCTGGGAATGGAGTGGGGAATGGACCGTTACCTATGAAACCTTCCGCGACATGGGCGCCGCCTTCGCCGTGGCCCTGGTACTCATCTATATCCTGGTGGTCTGGGAATTCGGCAACTTCCGCATCCCCCTGATCATCATGGCGCCCATCCCCCTGACCCTGCTTGGCATCATCCCGGCCCACTTCATCATGTTCGCCCTTGGGCTGGGGGGGGAATTCACGGCTACCTCCATGATCGGCTGGATCGCCCTGGCGGGCATCATAGTGCGCAACTCCATCCTGCTGGTGGACTTCTCCATCCACGAGGTACAGAAGGGTGTGCCGGTGGCCGAATCCGTGATCCGCGCCTGCAAGACCCGCACCCGGCCCATTCTTATTACGGCCCTGGCCCTGGTGGCGGGCTCCAGCGTCATTTTCACCGATCCCATCTTTCAGGGCATGGCCATCTCCCTGGCCTCCGGCGTGCTGGTG
>Ga0105098_10000804_pt1 | contig 11160 bp, 8 predicted proteins | sample PPLLak21cMay2015_FD_79137 | JGI IMG/M metagenome (GOLD analysis project Ga0105098, IMG submission 79137) | Freshwater sediment microbial communities from Prairie Pothole Lake near Jamestown, North Dakota, USA - PPLs Lake P7 Core (1) Depth... | ecosystem: Environmental > Aquatic > Freshwater >... | reverse complement strand
TCCAGGGCGCGGACATAATCGGCGTCGAAGTGCATGGCCTCCTCGTCGCCGGCATCCTTTTCCTCCACCTGCTTGCGGAAGCGCTCCGCCTGGTCCTCGGCGTCGTTCAGCTCGGAGAAGCCGTTGGCTAGCTCGCGGCCGCCGACGTAAAACTCGAAACGATCGGTGACGAAGGGGTCGTGATCGTTGCGGCGCGCCAGGGGCGAGACCTCGGTTGGGTACTGGGTGATAAAGGTCGGGTCCTTGAGCTGGTGTTCGGCGACCTTGTCAAAGATCTCCATCTGGACCTTGCCCAGCCCCCATGTCGGTTTGAAGGTGAGGCCCAATCGCTTCGCCAGGGCGCGGGCCGACTCCAGGGCATCCAGATCCTCGGGCCTGATGCCCTCCCCCTCGCCATGACGCAGGATGGCCTCGCGCACCGTGAGCCGGCTGAAAGGCTGGCCGAAATCATAAGTCTCGCCCTGATAGGAAACCTGGGTTGAGCCCGTTACCGCCAGGGCCATGCCGCGCAACAGATCCTCGGTAAGATCCATCAAATCCCGATAGTCGGCGTAGGCCTCGTAGAACTCGACCATGGTGAACTCAGGGTTGTGCCGGGTAGAAAGCCCCTCGTTGCGGAAGTTGCGGTTGATCTCATAAACCTTCTCGAAGCCGCCCACCACCAGCCGCTTGAGATAGAGCTCCGGGGCGATGCGCAGAAACAATTGCATGTCCAGGGCGTGATGATGAGTGACGAAGGGCCGCGCCGCCGCGCCGCCGGGGATGACCTGCATCATGGGCGTCTCCACCTCCAGGAAGCCACGTCCATCCAGGTAGTCTCGTAGATACTGGATGACGTGGGTGCGGGCGCGAAAGGTCTTGCGGGCGCACTCGTTCATGATCAGGTCCAGGTAGCGCTGGCGATACTTGCTCTCCTGGTGGGTAAGGCCATGGAACTTCTCCGGCAGGGGGCGCAGGGCCTTGGTCAGCAACCGCAGCATCTCGACCCGGATCGACAGCTCGCCGGTCTTGGTCTTGAACAGAACACCCTCGGCGCCGAGGATGTCGCCCAGATCCAGGTCGCGCTTGAACCAGCCATAGTCCTCCTCCCCCAGGTTGTCGCGCTGGACGAACAGTTGGATCTGACCGGACATGTCCTGCAAATGGCAGAAGCTGGCCTTGCCCATGATGCGCCGGCTCATGAGCCGGCCGGCGACCTTGACCCGCAGGCCCAGAGCCTCCAGTTCCTCGGCCTCCCTTTCGCCATACTCGGCCAGCAACTCCCCCGCCACCACGTTGCGGCGAAAATCATTGGGGAAGGCGACGCCATTCTCACGCAGGGCGCGCAGCTTCTCCCTGCGCTGGGCGATGAGCTTATTTTCGTCAAAGGCTTGATCAGGGTTATTCATGTTGATCCGCAATTACTTCACAGGCTATTGTCGAGATAGCCTTGACCATGACTGATAGGGTTTGGCACCCGCCAGGATAGTGGCTTCAGGTTGGTACGCCGCGTCGCCTCTGAAGATGCCAGTCACACGAGGGTCGCCATTATGGCCTAGAAGGGCCATGGGCTCTAATGCCACATTGTGCGCCGCCAAGCACATAATGGCGGAGTATCCTGATGCCCCACCGCGAGACAGCACGCCAATGCCCCCTCGGCTGGACCTAAGCCAACCCGCGCCATGAGGACACCCTAAACCCCCAGGCTTGGGATGATGCGCTTCACCCTTCCATCCCTCCCTAGTATGCTGGCCAGGTCCAACAGGCTCAAAACCCGCTCTTCAGGCTGGCCTCAATGAAGGGATCGAGATTGCCGTCAAGCACTGACTGGGTGTTGGCGGTCTCCAGATTGGTGCGCAGGTCCTTGATCCGCGACTGGTCGAGGACATAGGAGCGGATCTGGCTGCCCCAGCCGATATCCGACTTGGTATCCTCCACCGCCTGCTGGGTTTCACGGCGCTTTTGCATCTCCAGTTCATAGAGCTTGGCCTTGAGTTGCTTCATGGCCTGGTCCTTGTTCTTGTGCTGGGAGCGGTCATTCTGGCACTGGGTGACGATACCCGTGGGCAGGTGGGTCAGGCGCACGGCGGACTCGGTGCGGTTGACGTGTTGGCCGCCGGCGCCGCTGGCGCGATAGACATCCACGCGCAGGTCCGCGGGATTGATGTCGATCTGCACCGAGTCGTCGATCTCCGGTGAGACAAAGACGGCGGCGAAGGAGGTGTGGCGCCGATTGCCGGAGTCGAAGGGCGACTTGCGCACCAGCCGGTGCACCCCCGTCTCGGTGCGCAGCCAGCCGAAGGCGTAATCACCCTCGAAGCGGATGGTGGCGGACTTGATGCCAGCCACCTCGCCCGGCGACACCTCCATCAGCTCCGTCTTGAAGCCCCGGCGTTCGCCCCAGCGCAGGTACATGCGCAGCAGCATCTCGGCCCAGTCCTGGGCCTCGGTGCCGCCGGAACCGGACTGGACGTCGAGGAAAGCGTTGTTGGCGTCCATGGGCCCCGCGAACATGCGCCGGAACTCCAGGTTCGCCACCTGGCGTTCGAAGTCCACCAGGTCCGCCGCCACCGAGTCCACCGTCGCCTCGTCGCCCTCGTCCACCGCCATGGCCAATAGGTCGGTGGCGTCGGCGAGCCCGGCCTCCATGCGGTCGATGGTCTCGACCACCAGTTCCAGTCCCGCCCGCTCCCGGCCCAGGGTCTGGGCCCGCTCTGGATCATTCCAGACCTTGGGGTCCTCGAGTTCCAGCCGGACCTCGGTCAGACGCTCCTGCTTGTTTTCATAGTCAAAGATACCCCCTAAGGGACGCTACGCGGCCCTTGAGGTCGTTGATACCAGAAACGATGGGATTGATGTCCTGCATGGAAGGCTCCGGTCGAGGAAAGCCCAGCATCTTAGCCGATGGGGGCGCGGGAGCGGAATATTTGCAGAGCCTACCGGTAGCGCAAATTTTTTCTACCTCGCTGCAATCCTGTCTTGCACAGAAATACTGGCCCGCTGCGAGTTTTCCGTGATGCGCAGATAGTCAAAGACCAAGCGGACATGGCGTTGCAGGCGGCGGAAGGTGGCAGTGGCCGCGGGCGCGCCGACAGCGGAAGCGGGGGATGGCCAAAGGTCGTCGGCCAGTCATGCTTCAGGCGCCGCTCGCCCCGTCAAGGGGATGTGAATTCGATACGGGGCGCCAATGGATACTGACAACCGCCGGCTGGGGAAGGTACCCGCGCCGGCGGCCGATAATGGCCAGGTCTCTGAGCCTTACATCATTCCCAACGTCTTTGGCAACCAGAGAGTCAAGGGCGGCCAATAGGTGATGATCAGGAGGAAAAGCAGCATGGTGAGCAGCCAGGGGAAGCAGGCGATGGTGGTCTCCGTCATTCCCAGTCTGGAGATGCCACTGGCCACGTAGAGATTGAGACCCACCGGCGGGGTGATCATACCAATCTCCATATTGACCACGATCATGATCCCGAAGTGGATGGGGTCAATCCCCAGGGCCATGGCGACGGGGAAGAGGATGGGGGCCGTGATCAGGATAATGGAGGAAGGCTCCATGATGTTGCCCGCCAGGAGCAGCAAAAGATTCACCACCACCAGGAAGCCGACTGGCCCCAGCCCCGTCTCCACCAGCCACTGGGCCAAGGCCTGCGGGATATTTTCGTAAGTGAGGATGAAGGAAAAGAGAACGGCATTAGTGATGATGTAGAGCAGCATGGCCGACATGTTGGCCGAATCCAGCAGGACACGCCCCACCATCTTGATGGTCAAGTCCTTGTAGACGAAGACGGCGATGCAGAAGGCGTAAACGGCGCTCATAGCCGCCGCCTCTGTGGGGGTAAACATGCCGGAATAGATGCCGCCCATGACGATGACGATCAGCAACAGGCCCCAGACCGAACTGCGGAAGGCCTTGAGACGCCCCGCCCAGTTGATCCGTTTCAAGCGTGGATAGCCATTGCGCCGCGCGATGAACCAGGTGGTGAAGCCCAGCATCAGGGCCAGCACAAACCCGGGGATGATACCGGCAATGAAGAGGGCCCCCACCGAGGTATTGGTGGAGACGGCGTACATCACCATGACGATGGAGGGCGGGATCAGAATCCCGAGGCCGCCAGCGGAGGCAATGGTGCCGACGCCGAAGCTCGTCGGAAAACCCTGCTTGACCATGGCCGGCAGCAGGATGGTGCCGATGGCGACCACGGTGGCGGGGGAAGAGCCCGAGACGGCGGCGAAGAGGGCGCAGGCGAACACGGCCGCCAGGCCGAGCCCACCGTGATGATGGCCGACCATACTGGTGGCGAATTTGATCATGCGTCTCGCTACCCCGCCGTGCGTTAGGAAATTGCCGGCCAGGATGAAGAAGGGAATCGCCATGATCTCGAACTTTTCGATGCCAGTGAAGAGCTTGAGCCCCACCGACTCGATGGGCACCTCGGTAAAGGCGAAGAGATAGGTGAGCACCGTCAGTCCCAGGGCGATAGATACCGGCATGCCGGTAATCATCAGGGCGAGGAGGATGCCAAAAATAATCAGGCCGTTCATGGACGCTCCTCCCCCTTGTCAGACTTGTGACCCGACCTGCCTTCTTCCGGTAGGCCGCCATGGATATGCTCGCGCTCCTCGGTCAGGCTGACCGCCTCGCCGACATAGACTTTTTCTTCGCGCCCCAGGGCATGGGCCTCCTCTACCTCCTCTTCAAGGCCCTCGACGCGGGCATGGTCGTGCTGGGGCAGTTCACCGGTGCGATAGAAGGACCAGGCGACCTGCAGGAAGCGGAAGCACATGAGGTAGGAACCCAGGGGGATGGCCAGATAGACGATCCAGACCGGCATTTCCAAGTCCGGGGTGGTCTGGGCGGTATGGGACAGGTGCCAGACGAAGGTGACGCCGAAGGAGCCGACGGTACCGGTAAAGAGGGCCCCGGCAAAAAGGCCGAAAAGGACGAACTTGGACCTCACTGATTCCTTGAGGTTGTTGATGAGCACATCGACGCCCACATGGATGCCGGTGCGCACGCCATAGGCGGCACCAAACTTGGCCATCCAGACGAACATGTAAATGGTGAGTTCCTGAGCCCAACCCAGGTTGACGAGAAAGAGGGCGTCGTACAGGGCATCCCATTCCCAGGTCGCCGCCATGTCGAGGGTGTAGCGATGGACGACGGCGACGAAGATGATGAGGGTCGCGGCCCCGATGAGGACACCGATGAGCCATTCCTCCAAGCGGTCAAGAATTTTCAACATGGCGATTCTCCGGCGAACCGGGGCGTCGCCCCGACCGCCAGCGGGAAGATGGGTGGGCTCTCGGCGCGGAGGCTAGCCGCGCCACCTACTTACTGCTGCCGTAACCGGACGGGAAGATGTGGGGGTGGAGTATCTCTCCCCGCCACGGTCCCGGCGGCGGATCAGAGCTTGCCCATGTCGTTGCCGGTTGCGTCGTAAATGGATTGAATGAGGTCGGCGCCGACGCGATCAGCCATTTCCTTATGCACCTTGGCCAGGGTCTTTTTCCAACTCGCCTTCTGCTCGGGTGTGAGTTCGATGATCTCGCTCTTCCCGCTCGCGGCGACCTTGGCCAGGGAGTCATCGTTCTCCTGCTTGGCGATCTCGTCCGCGTAGGCGGTTGATTCGACCATGGCCTCTTCAAGCGCAGTGCGGATGTCAGCCGGCAGGCCTTCCCAGAAGGCCTTGTTGACGATGACGGCATAGCCCAAATAGCCGTGATCGGACTTGGTCACGTACTTCTGGACCTCGTGCATCTTCTGGGTGTAGAGGTTGGAGGGCGGGTTCTCGGTACCATCCACGACACCGGTCTGCAGGGCCTGATAGACCTCGGAGAAGGCCATGACCTGAGGGCTGGCGCCGAGGGCCCTCATCTGGGCCTCGAGGACCTTGGAGGACTGGATGCGCATCTTCTGGCCGCGGAAATCCTTGGTCTCGCGCAGAGGTTTGTTGGCGCTCATGACCTTGAAGCCATTATCCCAATAAGCCAGGCCCAGAATGCCCTTGTCGCTCAGCTTGTCCAGCAGTTGCTTGCCGACCGGACCCTCGGTGACAGCCTTGAGCTGATCATAGCCGTCAAAGATGTAGGGCAGGTCGAAGACCTCGAACTCCTTGACGCCTAGGGGACCGAACTTGGCCAGGGAGGGGGCCAGCATTTGCACGGAACCGAGCTGCAGGGCCTCGACTTCCTCCTTGTCTTTATAAAGGGTGCTGTTGGCATAGACCTCGACCTTGACCCGGCCTTGTGTCTTTTCACTGGCGACCTTGGCGAAGTGTTCCGCCGCCTTGCCCTTGGGGGTGTCCGCCGCCACGACATGGCTGAATTTGATGACGATGGGCGCATCGGCCTGGGCCACAAAGGCGAAACATAGGCACAGAAGGCCGAAAAGGAGGGACGATCTTCTCATGGTTATGGAACTCTTGATGGGTTTAGGGGAATGCCGCCTCAGCCCTGGTGCCAAGACAGCCGTGACCGCGGCGAGTTTAGCTCAGATGGAGCGAATGTTACTAGCCGGACAGGTCATTCCTTTTGTCGGGCGGATGCCGACCACGGAGACGACATTACGGGACCCTTATGGCAACCGATGGCAAGGGACTCTGGGCGGGCATGGGTAGGCTGGCTGACATCCTGGGATTGCACACTGCCATGGCTGCCGTATCCCTGGCGGAAGCTCCAAAAGGGCTTAAATGGCCGCCTCGTTCTCCTCGCCGGTGCGGATCCGCACCACCCGCTCCACGTTGCAAACGAAGATCTTGCCGTCACCGATCTTGCCAGTGCGGGCCGCGGTGGTGATGGCCTCGACGCAGGCATCGACCTGGGCGTCGCCCACGACCAGTTCGATCTTGATCTTGGGGAGGAAATCGATCACGTACTCCGCCCCCCGGTAGAGTTCGGTATGGCCCTTCTGGCGACCGAAGCCCTTGACCTCGATCGCGGTCATGCCGGTGATGCCCACCGCCGTGAGGGCCTCGCGAACGTCATCCAGCTTGAAGGGCTTAATGATGGCCTCGACTTTTTTCATGCCGGTCTCCTATGTTCCAATGGTTGAGTCGGGAAATTGCCTGAAAGTATAGAGAGGGGACAGGCTGGCAACCAGCGCCAAACGGCCCTCAGAAACCGCTGGTGATGGGATAGCGCCGGTCGCGGCCGAAGGCCCGGCGAGTAATGCGCACGCCGGGCGGGGCCTGGCGTCGCTTGTATTCGTTGCGATCCACCATGCGCGTCACGCGCCGCACCAGGTCCACCGGGAATCCCTCGGCGACGATACGGGCCACGCTCTCGTCTTCCTCGATATAGCGCTTAAGGATTGGGTCCAGGATGGCGTAATCCGGCAGGCTATCCTGGTCGGTCTGGTTGGGCCTGAGTTCCGCCGAGGGAGGGCGGTCGATCACCCGCTGGGGGATGACGGGGCCGATACCGTTACGATAGTTGGCCAGACGATAGACCAGGGTCTTGGGCACATCCTTGATGGGGGCGAATCCCCCGGCCATGTCGCCATAAAGGGTGGCGTACCCCACGGCGACCTCGCTCTTGTTGCCTGTAGTCAGCAACATCTTGCCCTTCTTGTTGCTGATGGCCATGAGGATGATGCCCCGGCAGCGGGCCTGGATGTTCTCCTCGGTCACGTCCGTGGCGCAACCGGCGAATTCCCTTTCCAGCATCGCCAGGAAGGCCTGAAAGGCGGGCTCGATGGGCACCACGCAGTGGGTCACCCCAAGGTCCCGCGCCTGGTTCAGGGCGTCATCCAAACTGATATCCGCCGTGTAGCGGGAGGGCATGAGTACCGCTTCCACCTGGTCCGCCCCCAGGGCATCCACCGCCAGGGCCAGGGTCAGGGCTGAGTCGATACCCCCAGACAGGCCCAGCACAACACCGTGGAAGCCATTCTTGCGCACATAGTCGCGTACCCCCAACACCAGGGCCCGATAGACCGCCTCCTCTTCCGCCGGGACCGGCGCGATGGCGCCGGGGCGCGGGCTGTTCCCCGCCGCCACCTCGACCAGCATCAGGGCCTCCTCGAAGAAGGGGGCGCGTTGGGTGAGTGCACCGTTCGCATCCACCACGAAGGAACCCCCATCGAAGACAAGTTCGTCCTGACCGCCCACCTGGTTGGCATAGAGGATGGGCAGGCCATGCTCCCGGGCCCGCCGGACCAGGAGTTCCTCTCGCTCTGGCGCCTTGCCGGTATGATAGGGGGAGGCGTTTAGATTGATAAGCAACCGCGCCCCCGCCTCCGCCGCCTGGCGGGTGGGTCCCTCCTCCCAGATGTCCTCGCAGATGGTAAGGCCCAGTCGCGTGCCCTTGACGTCCACCAGGCAAGGGACATGGCCGGCCTGGAAGTACCGCTTCTCGTCGAAGACGCTGTAATTTGGCAACATCTGCTTGGCGTACTCGGCCACCAGTCGGCCATCCTGAATCAGCCCGGCCACGTTGAAAAGGCTGCCCAGGTCTCGCTTGGGATAGCCCAGCACCAGCCCTATGCCCTGGCTGTTGGCAAGGATATGTTCCAGGGCCGCCTCCACGCGCTCAATGAACTCGGGGCGCAGAAGCAGGTCCTCGGGAGGATAGCCCGTCAGGGTGAGTTCGGAAAAGACCACCAGATCGACGCCTAGCCGGTCCCGGGCCTCCATGGCCACAGCGATGATCCGGTCCCGGTTAGCGGCGATATCGCCGACCAGGAGATTGAGTTGCGCGATAAGGATGCGAAGGGTCACGCCATGGACTCCGTTTGATCTACTAGGCCAACAACTGTGCCATGCGCTGGCCCATCTCAGCCGGGGAGCGGACGATAGCAACGCCCGCCCCCTCCAGGGCGGCAAACTTACCGGCGGCGGTGCCCTTGCCGCCGGTGATGATGGCGCCGGCGTGACCCATGCGCTTGCCGGAAGGGGCGGTGACGCCAGCGATGTAGGCCACCACGGGCTTGCTCATTTTGGCCTTGATGAAGTCCGCCGCCGCCTCCTCGGCGCTGCCACCGATCTCGCCGACCAGGATAACACCCTCGGTCTGGGTATCCGCCTCGAAGCGCTCCAGGCAGGCGATAAAGTCCATGCCCTGAATGGGGTCTCCACCGATTCCTATGCATGTACTCTGACCTAGCCCGGCATTGGTGGTCTGGAAGACCGCCTCGTAGGTCAGGGTGCCGGAGCGAGAGACAATGCCCACGCGGCCCGGCAGGTGAATACTGCCGGGCATGATGCCGATCTTGCAAGCGCCGGGGGTGATGATGCCGGGGCAATTGGGCCCGATGAGAACGCTGTCGCCACCGGCCAGGGCCGCCTTGACCTTGAGCATATCAAGAACGGGGATGCCTTCGGTGATGCAGACGATGACACCGATGCCCGCGTCCGCCGCCTCGAGGATGGCATCGGCGGCGAAAGCGGCCGGGACATAGATCATGGTGGCATTGGCCCCGGTCCCGCGCACGGCATCATGGACCGTATCGAAGACGGGCCGGTCGAGGTGACTGGAGCCGCCCTTGCCGGGGGTAACGCCACCCACCAGATTGGTGCCGTAGGCGATGGCCTGTTCGCTGTGGAAGGTACCCTGCTTGCCGGTAAAGCCCTGGCAGATGACGCGGGTGTTTTTATCAACCAATACGCTCATTTCCTGCTCCTCCTCAATGCTTGGCGCCAGCGGCGGCGACGACCCGGTCCGCGGCCTCGCTCAGGCTCGCGGCGGTGGTAATGGCCAGATCGCTGGCCGCCAGCATGGCCAGGCCCTGCTCGGCGTTGGTGCCCTCAAGGCGCACCACGACGGGGACATTGACCTGGACCTCCCGCACCGCCTGCATGATGCCCTCGGCGATGAGATCACAACGGACGATGCCGCCGAAGATGTTGACCAGCACGGCCTTGACCTTGTCGTCGGATAGGATCAGCTTGAAGGCCTCGGCCACTCGGGCCGCCGTGGCACCGCCACCCACGTCCAGGAAGTTGGCGGGCTCGCCGCCATGGAGCTTGACAAGGTCCATGGTGGCCATGGCCAGGCCGGCGCCATTGACCATGCAGCCGATGTTGCCGTCCAGGCTGATGTAGTTGAGGTCATGTTCCTTGGCCTGGGCCTCGCGGGCATCCTCCTGGCTGATGTCGCGCAGGGCGACCAGGTCCGGATGACGGTAGAGGGCGTTGTCGTCCAGGTTGAGCTTGGCGTCCAGGGCGATGAGTTCGCCGCCCGGGGTCACCACCAGGGGGTTGATCTCCACCAAACTGGCGTCGCAGTCGATGAAGAGGCGATAAAGGCCCTGCATCACCTTGCCCAGGGCCTTGATCTGCTCTGGTTCCAGACCCAGGCCAAAGCCGATCTTGCGGCTTTGCCAGCCCATGAGGCCGACCGCCGGATGCACATGCGTGGTCAGGATGCGCTCGGGGGTCTTCGCCGCCACCTCCTCGATGTCCATGCCGCCGTCGGCCGAGGCCATGATGACCACGCGCCTGGCCTCGCGATCCACCAAGGCGCCGAGGTAGAGTTCGCGCAGGCTGTCGGTCGGCTGCTCGATCAGGACCTGGCCAATGGGCAGGCCGTCGGGGCCTGTCTGGCGGGTGACGAGACGACCACCGACGAGGCGCTGGGTTTCAAGTTCCAACTGCTCGACGCTGTCCGCCATCACCACGCCGCCTGCCTTGCCGCGGGCCCCGGAATGGACTTGGGCCTTGACCACCCAGCGGTTACCGCCGAGCTGATCGGTCGCCGCCCGCGCCTCGCTGGCCAAGGCGACGGTCAGGCTGGGCGGCACCGGGATGCCGTGGCGCTGAAAAAGGGCCTTGGCCTGATATTCGTGTAGATTCATAAGTGAATGCCTTCTTCCTGGATTTTGGTGGTTGGATGGGGCCTGGAAGGATAGCGGCGGGCAAGCCCGCGCGTCCCCCATTCGCCCTGATTTTGAGAGGTGCCATCTTGACGTGGCACTTAGTCACGGTTCAAAAATTAACAGAACATACAAGGTCGGGTTAGCGCAGCGTAACCTGACTTCGGGCCAGCCTTGTGCCACTTGTTTCTGAACCCTTCCTTAGGGCTAGGGTAGCCACTCGTCCTAGCCCCCAAGCTATTTTCGACCAAAGCCCCGCCAATTACCAACGATCCTTGCCGCACCGCAACAATCCGACGACCCTGCGCCACCCCGCTCTGGACGGCAACGAACTGGAACATCAGGTGCCGGAAAATGGGGGGTAACGGCTT
>Ga0105098_10000802_pt1 | contig 11192 bp, 13 predicted proteins | sample PPLLak21cMay2015_FD_79137 | JGI IMG/M metagenome (GOLD analysis project Ga0105098, IMG submission 79137) | Freshwater sediment microbial communities from Prairie Pothole Lake near Jamestown, North Dakota, USA - PPLs Lake P7 Core (1) Depth... | ecosystem: Environmental > Aquatic > Freshwater >... | reverse complement strand
TTTCAGGGAGTCGGCGGAGTCATTGCGCGGGTGTTGCTCAACAAACAACGTTCTGCTTTGAATCCCCGCTTTTGCAACATGTGCGAAATCGCTGCACGTGAGTTTCCCGGAGGAGCGGAGGTACCCATGTCTATCCTTTTCGCAGACATACGTGGTTCCACCGCGCTTTCCGAGCAAATGAGTCCCACCGAATTCAGCCGGCTGATCAACCGCTTTTACACAGCGACCACCAAAGCGGTGATCGAAGAAGATGGGCTGGTGGAAAAGCTGGCCGGCGATGGACTGGCAGCGTTCTGGGGGGCCGGGTTTGCGGGTCCGGAGTACGTCAGCCGGACTCTGAAAGTTGCCCGGCGTCTGGCGACGGTCATGACGCAACTGTCGATCCCGGTGGGGATCAGCGTGCATGCAGGCATGGCTTACTTCGGCGCGATGAGCACGGCAGATGGCTTGACGAATATCTCCGCCGCGGGGGAAGAGGTGAACATGGCTGCTCGCCTGGCGTCGAAGGCCGCCGCAGGGGAGATCATTGTCAGCGAACAGGCTCTCAAAGAGGCAGGCGTGGACAGCCGCGCCCTTGAATCTCGCAGCCTGGAGCTAAAAGGGATCAGCGAACCGGTGACGGTCCGTGTGCTGCACGGCTTATAAACAATCGTAAAAGAGGTAGTGGATGAGAAAAATAATTTTGTTCATGCACTTATCGCTGGACGGCTTCACGGCCGGTCCCAAACAGGAAATGGATTGGATCACTGTGGATGACGAGATTTTTAATGATGTCCTCGATCTGCAGCATACTGCCGATACCGCACTCTTCGGAGGAGTCCTTTACCGTGAAATGGCCGGTTACTGGCCATCCGTAGCTGTCAATCCGTCCAGCTCGAAGGGCGAGCTCGAACATGCCCACTGGTTGAATCATTCCCCCAAAATCGTTTTCTCCAAAACGCTGCAGAAGGCAGATTGGAACAATTCGAAGATCGTGCGCGCGAACATTCCGGCGGAGATCCAGAAACTGAAAGCGGAGTCCGGCAGGGACATCCTGCTGTTCGGCGGCGCGGAGATCGCCCGGGCGCTGATGGGACTGGGCCTGATCGACGAATACCGGCTCAATGTCAACCCGGTCGTTTTGGGCGGCGGAAAACCGTTGTTCAAAGATGCCGGAGAGATGACTCATTTGAAACTACTGGAAGCCCGGACCTTCAATGCAGGAGTCGTTGGGCTTCGCTATCAATCAGTGATGTAGGGACCGGTAGTGGATTTATCTTTTCTGCCTGTCCTGTTTGCGCTCTCTGCGGCGGCTGCCTGGGGGGCAGGGGATTTTACCGGCGGCCTGGCTTCCCGTCGCGTGGGAGCCTTCCATACTGTGCTCATCGCCTACAGCGTGGGATTGCTTGCACTGGTGATCGTGGCGCTGGTCCGCCGCGAGTCATTTCCGCCCGCCTCCGATTTGATATGGGGAGCGCTGGCCGGGCTTTCCGGCATGGCCGGGCTGGGATTCCTTTTCCGCGGGTTTGCCACCGGGCGCATGGGCATCGTCGCACCCGTCTCTGCGGTGCTGGGGGCTGCCCTGCCTGTGCTCTTTACCGCCTTCACAGAAGGCCTGCCTCGCCAGCTTCAATTGCTGGGCTTTGGCCTGGCGATCGTCAGCATCTGGCTGCTTTCCCGTCCCGAACGGCTCGGGGTGTATCCCGCTGAAATCGGCATGGCGTTGCTGGCCGGGCTGGGCTTTGGCGGCTTTTTCATTGGCATTGGTCAGGTGAGTGAGGTGGCTGTTTTCTGGCCGCTGGTTGCCGGCCGGCTGGCTGCCTGCACGGCGATGGCTGCCTTTGCTCTTTCCACACGGCGACCCATCCTGCCTTCACCCTTCCCGGTGGGACCGCTGCTACTCGCCGGAATCCTTGACGTCACCGGCAACCTGTTCTTCCTGCTGGCTATGCAGCTTGGGCGGATGGACGTGACGGCTGTGCTGGGATCGCTTTACCCGGCGGTGACTGCCGTCCTGGCGTGGCTGGTCATCAAAGAGCATATGGCCCGCCTCCAGATGATCGGTGTGGCCGCCGCCGTCCTGGCGATCGTGATGATCACGTTATGAAGGCCTGGAAAGATAAGCAGGAAAGGAGAAGGATATGCAAGAGTCAAAACCTAAATCAACATCCGTCCGTCTCTGGTTATGGATTGGAGGCATCGTAGCCGCACTCGTGCTCGCGTTCGCGATCTTTATGGTCACCATGGGGATGCGTATGAATGCGGTCCCGTCCGATCTCGATACTTCGACCACGCAGCGTACAGAGAACGGTGTTTTCAATGTTTCATACATCGCCTCCACGGATACGGTTCCCGTCAATCAGATGCACGCATGGACGCTTCACGTCGAGACCGCCGATGGCCAACCCGTGGAAGACGCAGCCATCAGCGTAGACGGGGACATGCCGCAACATGGACATGGCCTGCCTACCCGCCCACAGGTCACGAAATACCTGGGCGACGGTGATTATCTTGTGGAAGGTATGAAGTTCCAGATGGCCGGATGGTGGGTCATGGATTTCACGATCACTGCCAACGGTCAGACCGACGCGGTGCGTTTCAACATGCGGCTGCAGTAAGAGGCGAAGATGAAGTTGAGCCGGAACATCGCCATCTTATCGATATTTCTGGGTTTGGCACTCGTCACAACCGCCTGTTCTTTGTCCGGTCGATCACGCTGGAGCGATGAAGAAGTAACCGCGCTGCGTACCTTGTGGATCGGCAATCTGTCCCCGCCTCCAGCTGATCCGTCCAACCGGTATGCGGATGACCCCCGCGCCGCGGCCCTGGGACAAAAACTTTTCTTCGATACCCGCTTTAGTTCCAATGGTCAAGTCGCCTGCGCGACCTGCCATCTTCCCGACCAGCTTTTTCAGGATGGCATCGCGCTCTCGCGTGGAGTCGGTGTGACCAGCCGCCGCGCCATGAGCGTCGTCGGCACCGCTTACAGTCCCTGGCTTTTCTGGGATGGCCGCAAGGATAGCCAATGGGCGCAGGCACTCGGTCCGATGGAAAACCCGGTCGAGCACGGCGGTAACCGCACATTGTACGCGCACCTCATTGCAGAATTCTATGCGGAGGAATACACGGCTCTTTTCGGACCGCTGCCCGATCTCTCCGGCCTGCCGCGGGACGCGGCCCCGATCGCGGATCCCGAAGCCCTTGCCGGATGGGAGGGCATGTCCGCGAAAGATCGTGAAGCCGTGACGCGCCTCTACGTCAACATGGGTAAATCCATCGCGGCGTATGAACGTCTGCTCGTCCCCGGCGAATCACGCTTCGACCAGTATGTGGAGGCGGTTCTGAACAACGACAATGAAGCGGCAGATGAGATCCTCACCCCTGATGAGATCGCGGGTCTGAGGCTCTTCATCGGTGAAGCCAACTGCACCAACTGCCATAACGGTCCGCTCTTCACCAACAACGATTTTCATAATACAGGCGTCCCGGCTGCCAAAGATCTGCCCGAAGACATTGGCCGCTCCAAAGGCGTCCAGGATGTGCTGGCAGATGAATTCAACTGCCTGAGCATTTACAGCGATGCCAAGCCAGAGCAATGCTCCGAACTGAAGTTCCTGGTTGCCGAGGGACATCAGCTGGTTCGCCAGTTCAAACCGCCCTCCCTGCGCAATGTCGCCGAGCGCGGACCCTACATGCATGCCGGTCAGTTTGCGACCCTCGAAGAAGTGCTGAACCATTACAACACGGCGCCCGAAGCGCCTGCGGGTCACAGCGAATTGGAGCCTTTGGACTTGAGCGAAAAACAGGTCGAGCAGATCATTGCGTTCCTGAAAACCCTGAGCGGGCCGCTGGACGCGGACGAAGCCTGGCTGACCAGGCCCGAATATTCAAATTAATTTTCTGACACATTGAGGTTAGAGGAGACCTGTGGCAAAGAAAACAACCAAACCGAGTCAGCCTGCGAAAGCGGATGCACCCGAACGGGATCATTTTGGCATGGAACGGCTGCTGTTCTTCAGCGACGCGGTCTTTGCCATCGCCATTACCCTGCTGGCTCTGGAAATCCGCCTGCCGGTCTCCGAAGAGCAGTTGACGAATGAGGAGCTTCTCCAAAGCCTTTTATCCATCTGGCCGAAATATCTGAGTTATATCGTGAGCTTCCTGGTGATCGGTCTATTCTGGATCGGACATCACAGGAAGTTTCGTTTTATCCAACGATATGATTCACGTCTGCTTCAACTGAACATTATTTTGCTGTTGGGGATCGCCCTTGTACCCTTCCCCACAGCGATTTTGAGCGAATATGGGAACCGGACCGCCACTATCTTTTATGCGCTCATGATGACGATCATCGGCTTGCTGCATACAGCCGTGTGGATCTATTCTGCCCGTAATCACCGATTGATCGATCCGGATTTTTCACCGCAGCAGATCCGGGATGAAACACAGCGTGCCCTGATCGTGCCGGGTGTTTTCCTGCTCTCCATCGGGCTTGCCTTTCTGGATGGCTTTGCCACCGTGGCAAAGCTTTCCTGGCTTTTGACCGCAGTGGTCTTGAGATTTGATTCATAGTGAGTTGCGTTTGGAATACGAAGCGGACAAGGAGAAGTTTGATCCATGTATAGAGTCATTCGAGCTGGTGAAATACAACCCACTCCCGGAGGCACAGTGAAATTCGAGGGCGAATCCTACGGTTCAGGCGTTTCATTCTTCCTCGTCAACAACCAGCCCGGTATGGGACCGGATCTGCATAATCACCCTTATTCTGAGACCTGGATCGTGCGCAGCGGCAAAGCACGCATCACCGCGGACGGTCAGGAGATCGAGGCGGGACCCGGGGACATTATTGTGGTGACCCCGGAAACGCCTCACAAGTTCAAGAACATCGGTACAGACCGGCTGGATATCATCTGCATCCACGCTTCGCCCAGGATGATCCAGGTGGAGCTGGAAGAATAATATCTACCAAAAATCTGCCTTGTTTAAAAAAGGAGTTTGAACATGAGAACAGTAACTTCCAAAGATGGTACCAGGATAGCGTTCGAAAAGGTCGGGTCCGGCCCGGCTGTGATTTTGGTAAACGGTGCGATGTCGTACCGCCGCGCTTTTGACACGACGCTGGAGGATTTGGCCGAACTGCTCAGTAAGGACTTCACCGTCTACGATTTCGACCGTCGCGGCCGCGGTGAGAGCGGCAATACCGAGCCGTTCACAAAAGTGCGAGAGATTGAAGACATCCAGGCGCTGGTTGCAGAGGCTGGCGGCGAGGCCATGCTGGTGGGCTTCTCATCCGGTGGGTGTGTTACGCTGGAGACCACGGCGGTCACACCCGGCGTTACGAAAGCCTTTGTATACGAGGTGCCGTTTATTGTGGACGACGCTCGCGAGCCTCTGCCCGACTACTATGGGCACACCAGCAAACTTGTTGCCGAAGGTAAGATCGACGAACTTATCGAATACTTCATAGTAGAAGTTGCCGGCATTCCGGCGGAGTTTGTGGGCGGTATCAAGCAGGATAAGGCTATGTGGGATCGTATGCGCGCCATTGCTCCTACAATTCCGCATGACGCCGCCTTCATGGGCGAGTTCATGAAGGGCAAGCCGCTTCCGGCTGGCTACTGGGATAAAGTGAAAGTGCCGGTGTTGGTTGGTGACGGTGGCGCCAGCCCAGCTTGGATGCACAATGCCGCCGAGGCACTCGGCAAGGCGTTGCTACATGCCAGCCGTGAAACCTTCGAAGGCCAGACTCACTCGTTTGACCCCAGGGTGCTGGCACCAGGCATTATTGAGTTTTTCAACGGGTCAAGCGATGTCAAACCAAAAAAAGTGTCGCGGCGCAAAGTTACTGCGAAAGCAAAATGAGCATGGGAAAAGTTGTCTTAGGCCTGACCATCTCGATGGATGGATTTATCAACGACCGCAATGGCAGCGTGGAGGCGCTGTATTCTGACCTTGATACCCTCCGGGATACTGAACCTATGAGGGAATCCATCCAGAACACGGGCGCGGTGGTTATGGGACGGAATTCATTTGACATGGCAGAAGACCCGGACTCATATGCAGATAATTATGAATTTCAAGTGCCCATCTTCGTCCTTACCCGTAAGCCTCCGAGTAAGCACCCGAAGGAAACCCGTACGTTGACCTTTACCTTCATCACTGATGGCGTTGCAAGTGCAATTGAGCAGGCAAAAGCAGCGGCAGGTGACAGAAATGTCACCATCATCGGTGGTGCAAGCGTTGCGCAACAGTGCCTGAAAGCGGGGCTCGTGGATGAGCTGGAAATCGACATCATGCCGGTGCTCCTCGGGGGCGGTCTGCGGCTATTCGAAGGCATCGGCGCTGAACCGCTTCGATTGGAAAGAGTAAAGGTGATGGGGCTTCCGGCAGGAAGGACACATCTTCGATTCCGCATCCTCAGGCAGGAAAAAGGAGATTCTGTGAAAACAACAGCTTTGAAAACCAAAGCAGCCGGTCAACAGGAAAGTGACCTTCCAAAGATCGGACAGCCCGCAGCGCGGGCCCTCGCCGGAGCTGGGGTCCGAAGATTAGAGCAGTTGACCAGCTTCAGCGAGGCCGAGCTCAAGCAGTTGCATGGCATGGGACCGAAGGCGCTGGGTATTCTGCGTGAAGCCCTGGCTGACAGGGGTCTCTCATTCGCTGGTGAAGAAAGGTAATCCATATGAAAAAAACAGATTCGAAGAACGGCTTAACCCCGTCACAACACATCGACAACCACATCAAGGAACTAGGCGATTGGCGCGGGAAAACCCTGGCCCGGCTGCGCAAGCTGGTCCTGGAGAGCGCTCCCGAACTCATGGAAGAATGGAAGTGGGATACACCCGTCTGGGCGTACAAAGGCAATGTCGTCGCAGGCGGCGTTTTCAAAGACCACGTCAAGCTCAACTTTTTCAAAGGTGCTTCCCTGGCGGATCCAAAGGGCCTCTTCAACGCCGGGCTCGACGCCAAGGCGAGCCGCGGCATTGACTTCCATGAGGAAAGCAAGATCGATGAGCCAGCCTTGAAGGACCTCATCCGTACAGCCGTAGCCTACAATGCGTCTGGCAGCAAGAAGAAGTAGCTTGCGCTCGGAAGTTTCTTGACGTTTTGCATTGTGAGATAGTCAAAGGGTAAATTGCATGAAGAAACAAGTATTGTTTTTCCAGGGTGCCGGAGAGGGCGCCTATGAGGAAGACGGATTACTGGTTGCATCTCTGCAGAACGCTCTTGGTGCTGCCTATGCTGTGCACTATCCAAAAATACATAATGATGGAGACGCAGAGTATGCGGATTGGAAAGCTCAAATCGATACAGAGTTGGCTGCCCTGGACGATAAGGTCATTCTGGTGGGACATTCTGTGGGCGCTTCAGTTCTGTTGAAGTATCTTTCGGAGGAGCGGGTCCGGAAATCGATCGCCGGACTATTTCTGATCGCCGCGCCATACTGGGGTGTAGATGAGTTCTGGAAATGGGATGAGGGGCAATTGCCGCAGAACCTTGCTGGAAAGCTCGCGAGCATCTCACGGATCTTCTTCTATCACAGCCGCGACGACGAAATCGTACCGTTTGCGCATCTCGCCCTATATGCAGAAAAGCTTCCAGGAGCGACCATCCGCAAATTCAATGGGCGCGGACACCAGTTCAACAACGATTTGTCCGAAGTCGCCGCAGATATAGCCGGCCTGTAAGCTCTGATTGGATGTGAGAACATGCTCTTTACCTCTGAAGAACGGTTGTCAGACTCGCCTTTTGTCGAGAGGCTCTGGCGTGCGCAAAGTGAGCGCACCGGCAGTTTTCTCTCCGTGGCCGCGAGCCATTGGGAGATCGTCATATCGCAATATCAAGGCCAGACGGCTGTGACCGTCCGCGGACCGGAGACCAGAGTCACGCCTCTGGATGTCACTCTGGTAGGCGCCGAATTTTTCGGCGTTATTTTCAAGCTTGGCACGCTGATGCCTTACCTGCCCGCCAGTGCTCTCGTGGATGGAGATGTGGATTTGCCTGATGCCTCCAGCCAGGCGTTCTGGTTGAATGGCTTGGCCTGGCAGATTCCCAGCTATGAAAATGCAGACACGTTTGTAGACCGGCTTGTGCGTGAAGACCTGCTGATCCATGATCCCATCGTGGGATCTGTGTTACGAGGGGAACCGCTGAAATTGTCACCGCGCTCCGTGCAGCGCCGTTTCATTCGGGCTACCGGACTGACGCAGGGAATGATCCGGCAGATCGAGCGCGCCCGCTACGCGACCATACTTCTGCAAGAGGGCGTCTCGATATCCGAGGCGGTCGACCTGGCTGGCTATACCGATCAGCCACACCTGACGAGGGCACTGAGATACTTCATCGGGAAAACACCGGCGAATATCATTCGCAAAGGTGAGCCTGAGCAGCTGTCGCTTTTGTTCAAGACAGCGCCTCCTGGTTGAGCTATCATTTATTTGTTAACCATTATCGGTAAAAGGAGAGAAAATATGAAAAAAGTATCTTCGTGGCTGTTCATATCATTAGACGGGGTTGTAGAATCGCCTGACCAATGGCAGGAGGGTCTCTTCGATGATGACATGGCGAAAGACCTTACCTCGCAGATCGACACAGAGGACGCCATCCTGATGGGGCGAGTGACCTATCAGGCTTTTGCATCCTACTGGCCCACGGCGACGGATGAACCCTTTGCAAGCCACATCAACAAGACGCCGAAGTACGTGGTCTCGACAACGCTGGACAAGGCCGAGTGGGGGCAGTGGGATCAGCCAAAACTGATCAAAGGCAACCTTGCCAAAGAAATCACCAAGCTCAAGCAGCAACCCGGGAAGAACATTGGAGTGAGCGGCAGCCCGACCCTTGTCCGGTCCCTGCTCCGGGAGAACCTGCTCGATGAGTTGAGACTCCTGGTCCATCCTGTTGTCGTGGGCAGTGGGAAGCGTCTTTTCAACGAAGATGGCGATCTGAGGAAATTGCGGCTTACCGATTCAAAAGTGACGAGTACGGGCGTCGCGATCCTCACCTACCAACCCGCCTAAAAGCCGAATCCCCAAACATGTAGATTCTCAAAGCAGATATGCCGCAGAACGCGGTGTTTTAAGCATCTCTCAAGTTGGCTGATCAATGCCTGCTTTCCTAAACTCAAGGAAGGAGATTATCAGTGAAAAATCAAAAGAACGAACTGCACAGTTTACTGGGTGCAAATCGGTTACTCCGTTTGCTGGGCTCGCAGTCGGCCTCCACCTATGCCAATCAAATTATCGCCTTCGTGATCCCGTGGCTGGTGTTGACGCGCACAGGCAGTGCAGTGAGTGCCGGGACGGTGGCGTTCGCCATGGGTGTGGCAGCCTTCGTCGGCGTGCTAAGCGGCGGTTTGATCACCGACCGGATTGGCGGCCGCAGAGTTTCCATGATCGCAGATTTGCTCAGCACGCTCACGGCGCTGCTGCTTGGCATTGCCCTGTTCTTCGACTTTTTCTCGCTCTGGCTGGTGATCGTCTCTCAGATCATCGGCGTGTTCTTTGACGGACCGGGACAGATCGCGAAAAACACCATGGTGCCGGCCGCAGCGACAGAGAATGATGTCCCCCTCGTGCGAGCCATGGGGCTCCAACAGACTCTCCAGAACGTAGCCAACTTTGTAGGACCGTTGAGCGCCGGCCTGCTGGTTGCTCTCTTAAGTGAAAGCCTGACCCTGATGTTCGCCGGCGTGCTGTTCGCGTTGTGTATCTTCCTGGTCCTGCGCCTGCCGCGTCAGACCCTGGTACATGAAAACCACATGACTGTGCGCCAGGCGTACGCGGATATGCGCGAGGCGGTGCAGTTCATCTTCAAAGATCCTCTCCTGGGACCCATGCAAATCTTTGGACCGTCCTTCGCCTTCGTGATCGGACCGGTGAGCGCGATTGTGTTCCCAGCCTGGTTTGTCTTTGCAAATCAGAGCGCGACCCAATTAGGGATTTTCCTGGGCGCGCAGGCTCTGGGCGGCATGTTCGGCGGCTTTGTCTTTGCTGCCTTTGTCCCAAAAGTATCCCAGCAAAAATGGCTCTTCGGTGCCACAGGCGCCTATGCTCTGGCTTTGTTGGGCCTCTATTTCCTGCAGCCCGGATCGGTCGTCGCAATGCTGGTCGGTTTTCTGGCAGGCATGGTCTTTACGGGCATTATGGCCATCCCCTATACCTCCTTTTACATCCGTACGCCCGAGAGGTTACTGGGCCGCGTGAACAGCCTGGGTGCCGGTGTGGGTTTCATTGTCATCGCGCTGGCTTCCTTGTTCTTTGGCTGGTTGATCAATGCCACTTCCGCCAGGATCGGTCTACTGGTCTGTGCTCTCGTGATGGGACTCATCGCGCTGGGTGTTTTACTTTTTCCCTTCATGAAGTATTTGGATGAGAAGACAACGCCTGAGGATGCTCCTGAATTCTCGCAAAAGGCGGAAAGTCAGCAGAGTCCAATTGATTGAAAAAGGAGGTCTTATGGAAAACGTTTTATCGAAGAGCAGCGTGGATGAGCTGCAGCGTTCGCTGAGCGGCAGCCTGATCCGTCCGGGCGAGGCTGAGTACGACAGGGCACGCCGCGGTTTCAATGCGCTCATCGATCGCCGTCCTGCAGTGATCGCGCGTTGCGTAAATGCGGATGATGTTGCGATCGCGCTCGGTTTCGCGCAGGCCTATGAGCTGGAGGTGGCCGTGCGCGGGGGCGGGCATAACCCTGCCGGTCACTGTGTCAGCGATGGCGGACTCGTGATCGATCTCTCGGGGATGCGCAGGGTCGAAGTGGATGCGAAGGAGCGGAGCGCGCGCGCCGATGGGGGCGCGACCTGGCTCGATTTCGACTCGGCGACTCAGGCCCGCGGACTCGTCACACCCGGGGGCGTGGTCGTCTCCACCGGCGTGGCCGGGCTGACGTTCGGCGGCGGGATCGGCCACCTGACGGCGCAGTACGGCCTGACGTGCGACCACCTCATCGGGGCAGAGCTCGTCATTCCGGATGGGACCGTGGTCCACGCCAGCGCCGGCGAGAACCCGGATCTTCTCTGGGGGCTGCGCGGTGGGGGCGGCAACTTCGGCGTCGCGACGCGGTTGGAATTCCGCCTGCATCCTCTTCAATATGTGGTGGGCGGTCACCTGGTGTATCGAGGAGTCGGCGTCCGCGAGGCGCTTCGCTGCTATCGTGAGGTGGTGACGCGTTCTCCGCGCGACCTCAGCTGCCAGGTGGCGCTCGGGGTAGAC
>Ga0105098_10000799_pt1 | contig 11213 bp, 11 predicted proteins | sample PPLLak21cMay2015_FD_79137 | JGI IMG/M metagenome (GOLD analysis project Ga0105098, IMG submission 79137) | Freshwater sediment microbial communities from Prairie Pothole Lake near Jamestown, North Dakota, USA - PPLs Lake P7 Core (1) Depth... | ecosystem: Environmental > Aquatic > Freshwater >... | reverse complement strand
CGCCTGAACGGCGAAGAGCGCGTGCTGGCGTACGTGGTGGAGGCCGAGAACTTCGAGTCCATCCACAACCACAGCGCGTATGCGCTGATCGAGAAGGATAAGGAAGGGGTTAGGGGCTAGGGGCTAGTCGGAAGACAGCGACCACCTCACCGGCAATGCCAAGCCTGCAAGGATGCGAGCCTCTGATCGTTTTGAACAAGCAACAAAAAGGGCGCCAATGGCGCCCTTTTTTATAGCTCAATATCGATACTGGACGGGCAGTGTTGCAGATGTTGGTGGGGCTGCACTTCCGACTAACCCCTATCCCCTAACCCCTAGCCCCTTCCCTACTTCTTGCCCCGCTGCAGCCGTCCGATCAGCTCGCGCAGGAACACCTTGTTGAACCGCAGCTGGCAGGAGATCGACGCCTGCTCGAGCAGCGTCGCCGTCACTTTCAGCATCGTCACCGGGCTCTCGGCTTCCACGAGGGTGTCGCGCCGCGAACCTTCCGCGTAGCCCGCCTCACCGAAGCACCCGCCGGCCGGCACGCGACCGATGATGTCGCCGCTACGGCTCAGTCGCACCGTGCCCGACACCACGATGTAAAACCGGTCGTCGATGTCGCCAGGACGCAGCACGGACTCGCCGGGCTGGCAGTCGGTCCACACGCCGGCGCGCATCACCTCGCGGATCTCGCCATGCGAAAAGTCGTGGAAGAAGCGCAATTTACGCATCACCGCGAAGCGTTCTTCGTCGTCGATCTCGGCCTGCGTCGCACGCAGCTTCTGGTGCACGCGCGTCAACTCAGCCGCGAACTCGGTGCCGGTGCGGTACCGGTTGCCAGGTTCTTTCTCGAGCGCGCGCTTGACGACTTCCTCGAGTTCCTCGGGTATCTCTGCCCGGATGCTGCGCAGCGATTCCGCCTCCGACTGCACGACCTGCCGCAGCAGTTTGCCGAGCGCACCGGCCCTGAACGGCCGCTGTCCGCACAGCATTTCGTACATCACCGCGCCCAGCGAATAAAGATCGGAGCGCGCGTCGAGCTCGAGCCCCTGCACCTGCTCCGGCGACATGTACGCCGGGCTGCCGGCCACGCCTTCGAGCCGCGAGACATCGGAGTCTGCGACCAGGGCGATGCCGAAATCGACGATGCGCACGTCGCCCTCCTGCGTCAGGAGGATGTTCGACGGCTTGATGTCGCGATGCACGACACCGCGCGAATGCGCGTAATGCAGCGCCTTCGCGCACTTGTACATGATGGCCACGACCTGGTCGATCGGCAGCAGGCTGCCCGCGCGGCAGTACGCGCTCAGCGTGCGCGCGCCGTGCACGTGCTCGGTGACGACGTAGCGGCGGCCATCCTCTTCGCCCGCGTCGAAGATCGGGACGATGTTCGGATGCTGCAGCTTGCCGACCATCTTGGCCTCGCCCATGAACATGCGGCGGGCATTGCGGCCTTCGGCGTCGTCGCCGCTGGTCGCGTGATAAAGCTTGATCGCGACGTCGCGGCCATAGAACGGATCGTGCGACAGGTACACCGTGCCGGTGCTGCCACGGCCCACTTCATGCACGACGTAATACTTGCCGATGCGCTCGGGGGCGAGCGAAGGCGGCTCCATCGTCTGTGTCTGGGCGTGCATGTCCTGGCGGGGCAGTGAACTGGCTTCTGTCACGTGTAGTTCTTGATCAGCAGTAACAGGGCGACAGCCATGAGGGCTGCCATCACGTCGTCGAGCATAATTCCGAGCCCACCCCGCATTCCGTGATCGACCTCGCGGATCGGCCAGGGCTTCCAGATGTCGAAGAGCCGGAACAGGGCGAAAGCGAGCGCGATTCCCCACCAGGTAGCCGGTGCAGCCAGGCAGACCAGCATCATCCCGGCCACCTCGTCCCACACGATGGCTGGATGGTCGTGCACACCCAGCCGTCTGGCGCTCTCGCCGCAGATCCAGATGCCCGCGATCGTCGCGAACACGGTGATGGCGGCTGCCGTCCACCACCCGAGCGGTGCAATGGCCAACCCGAACAGCAACCCGACCACCGACCCGAACGTTCCAGGCGCGACCGGCGCCAGCCCCGAGCCGAAACCCAGCGCGAGCAGGTGCACGGGATCGCGCAGCGCCGCAACGGGAACCGGAATGCGGTCGCGCTTGTGCGGCGCCCCTGCTTCAGGAGGCGAAGTGGTCATAGCCGCTCCCCGTGACATCCACCGCTGCGCCATCGCGCCTGCATTCCACACCCGCGCCCGCAACCATCGTGCCGATGCACCGCAGGCTGCAACCCGCCGCTTCCGCCAGGCGTGGGATGAGCCCGAAATGATCGGATGGCAGGGTGAACAGCAGTTCGTAATCGTCGCCGCCGTGCAGCACGAGCCGCTCCTGCTCCGCCAACGGATACCCAGCGAGTTCCGGTGCGATGGGCAGCCGCTCGAGGTCGATGCAGGCGCGCAGGCCGCTTGCCTGCGCCAATTTGCCGAGATCCCCGAGCAGGCCGTCGGAGACGTCCATCGCGGCCGTGGCGACTCCCCGCAGCGCGCGGCCCAGCGCGAGCCGCGGCTCGGCGCGCAGGAACCGGCGCACGCGGGCGTCCTTCGCATCGAACGTCAACCGTCCTGCCTGCAGTTCCTCGAGCCCGGCTGCAGCCACGCCCGGCGCGCCCGACACGATCACCAGGTCGCCCTTGCCCGCGCCAGAGCGACGCAACGCTTCGGCGGGCGGCACGAAGCCCAGGATTTCGACGGTGATGACCAGCGGCCCAGCCACGGTGTCACCGCCAACCAATGCAACGCCGTGGCGCTCAGCCAGTGCGTGCAGTCCCTCTGCGAAAGCAGACAGCCAGCGCTCGTTCGCCTGCGGCAGCGAGAGCGACAGCAATGCCCAGGCCGGCTCGGCGCCCATCGCGGCGAGGTCGCTCAGGTTGACGGCGAGCGCCTGGTGGCCAAGCGCTGCAGCCGGCGTACCTGCCAGGAAATGCCGGCCTTCGACCAGCGTGTCGGTGGCCGCTACCAGCGCTTGCCCTGCGGGCGGCAGGAGTAACGCTGCGTCGTCACCCACGCCGAGCAGCACGTCACGGCGCGCCGTGTTGCGCGCAAAGTACCGGGCAATGATGTCGAACTCACCGAGGGGCACTAGGGCTCCGGCGCTGCGATGCCGTTACTTCGCGGGCGTCCGTCGCGACGCGGCCTGCTGCTCGGCGGCGCGCAACTCGCGGGCCGCGCGGTCGAGCACGGCGTTGATGAACTTATGGCCATCGGTCGCGCCGAATTTCTTGGCGAGCTCGACGCCTTCGTTCAGCACGACGCGATACGGCACCTCGACGTGCGCGCGCAGTTCCTCGACGCCGATCAGGAGTACCGCGTGCTCGACAGGATCGAGCTGGCCCACCGGGCGATCGAGCCACTGCGCGAGCAGTGCATCGATGGCCTCTGCGCCTTCGATCGTGCCCTGCAGCAAGGCCTTGAAGTACTCGGGATCGACTTCGGGGTAGCCCTCGTCGGCCGTGTACTGATTGCGCAGTTCGGCAAACGAATGGCCCGTGAGCTGCCACTGGTACAGCGCCTGCAGCGCCAGTCGGCGGGCCAGGCTGCGCGCGCGCGCGGAGCGATCGCCGCGGGGTGCAGCCACTTCAGACGTCCAGCCGGCGCATCAGGTTGGCGAGTTCCAGCGCCACGAGCGCCGCATCCGCGCCCTTGTTGCCTGCCTTGGTGCCGGCACGCTCGACAGCCTGCTCGATCGTGTCGGTCGTGAGCACGCCGAACGCGATCGGCACGCCGGTGTCGTCCGCTGCACGCGCCAGGCCTGAGGCGCACTGGCTGCAGACGTAATCGAAGTGCGGCGTCGCGCCACGGATGACGGCGCCGAGGGCCACGATCGCGTCGCAGCGCTTCGCCGCTGCAACCCGGCGCGCGATGAACGGCAGGTCGTACGCACCAGGCACGCGGATGATCTCGATCTGCTTCTCGCTGGCGCCATGGCGCAGCAGCGCGTCTACCGCGCCGCGGATCAGGTTCTCGACGATCGCGTCGTTGAAGCGCGCCGCCAGGATCGTGACGCGCAGGTCGCGCGCGATCACGTCGCCATGCAGGGTGCGGATGTTGTCCATCAGGTTCTGCTCCTCAATCCACGTATTCGGCGACTTCGAGGCCGAACGCTGAAAGTCCGTGCATCTGCTTCGGCGCGCTCAGCACGCGCATGGTGCGCACGCCGAGGTCGCGCAGGATCTGTGCGCCGATGCCGTAGGTGCGTAATACCTGGGCTCCCCGCGCCGGACTCGCGGCCGCAGCGGAAGGATTGGCCGACCGCACGGCCTCGGCGATCTCGAGCGGGCTTTCGTGCGGACGCAGCAGCACGATGATCCCTGAGCCTTCGCGCGCGATGCGTTCGATGGCGCCCCGCAGGGACCAGCTGTGGCTTTCTTCGATCGAGCCGACGAGGTCACGCACCGTATCCTTCAGGTGCACACGCACCAGCGGCGCCTGCTCGGAAGCTGGATTGCCCCGCACCAGCGCCAGGTGGACGGTGCCGTTCACATGGTCTTCATAGCAGAACAAGCGGAACGGCCCGAAGTCCGTCTCGATCTGCCGGTCGGCGATGCGCTCGACCGAGCGCTCTTTTTCGAGCCGGTAGCGGATCAGGTCGGCAATCGTGCCGATCTTGATGTCGTGCTCGCGCGCGAACTTCTCGAGATCGGGGCGGCGCGCCATCGTGCCATCGTCGTGCAGAATCTCGACGATCACCGCTGCAGGCTCCAGGCCCGCGAGGCGAGCGAGGTCGCAGCCCGCCTCCGTGTGGCCGGCTCGCGTGAGCACGCCGCCGGGTTGGGCCATGAGCGGGAAGATGTGTCCGGGCTGGCGCAGGTCCTCGGCGCGGGCCGCCGCGCCTACGGCCGTCTGGATGGTGTGCGCACGGTCGTAGGCCGAGATGCCGGTCGTGACTCCCTCGGCGGCCTCGATCGACAACGTGAAGTTGGTGCGCTGGTCGGCGTCGGTGTCGCTGACCATCAGCGGCAGCCGCAGCTGGCGGCAGCGGTCGCGCGTGAGCGTCAGGCAGATCAGGCCGCGGCCGTAGCGCGCCATGAAGTTCACGTCCTCGGGACGGACCTTGGTGGCAGCCATGATCAGGTCGCCTTCGTTCTCGCGGTCCTCGTCGTCCATGATGACGACCATCCGCCCTTGCCGGATGTCGCCGAGGATTTCGTCGATGGAGTTCAGAGGGCTCATTACGAATCGCACCCAAGTCGTTGAATATTAGCTGTTTAGGTTAGCCATCGCGATGGCGCGACCCGCACTTGCGGCGCGCAGTTTAGCAGGGGCGCGCATGGAAGTCGGGCCAGCCGCACGGAATCACCCGACGCAACAAAGGCTTGCCGCAGGGACGGAGTCGACCCGGCCGGGCTCGCCGGTTAGAGTCGTGCCCGGCTCGCGACCCCTGCCCACGACGGGCCCACCACCTCTCCTTAGGACCCGACGGAGCCGTCATGCACCGCATTGCCGCGTTCACCCTGGCGCTCTGCGCTTCCCTGCCCGCCGCAGCCAAGCCCGATTACGCCGAGGCCATCGCGGCCGATTACCAGCGTTCGCTCGGTGCGCTCTGGGATCACTTTCACCGCAATCCGGAACTGTCGTACCGCGAGACGAAGACAGCCGCGCGGATGGCGCAGGAGTTGCGCGCAATCCCCGGCATGAAGGTCACGGAGGGCGTCGGCGGCACTGGCGTCGTCGCGGTGTTGCAGAACGGCGACGGGCCCACGGTGCTGGTGCGCGCCGACATGGACGGCCTGCCGCTCGAAGAGCGTTCGGGCGTGGCCAACCCCTCGAAGGTGCGGCAGGTCGGCATCGACGGCGTCGAAGCGCCGGTGATGCACGCCTGCGGCCACGACGTGCACATCACCTCGCAGCTGGCGACGGCGCGGCAGCTTGCGGCGCTGCGCGAGCGCTGGCGCGGCACCGTGGTGTTCGTGGTGCAGCCGGCCGAGGAGCGCTTCGGCGGCGCAGCCGCGATGCTCGCCGACGGACTCTATTCCCGCTTCCCGAAACCCGACTACGCGCTGGCCTTGCACGTGACGTCCAGCCTGCCGACGGGAACCATCTCAGCGTCGGAGTCCGTGCAGTACTCGTCCGCCGACAACATCGACATCACCGTCTTCGGCGTCGGCACGCATGGCGCCGCACCGCAAGCAGGACGCGATCCGGTCTACATCGCCTCGCAGATCGTGGTCGCGCTGCAATCGTTGATCAGCCGCGAGAAGGGCCCGCTGGAGCCTGGCGTGATCACGGTAGGCAAGTTCCACGCCGGCTCGAAGCACAACATCATCTCCGAACGCGCCGACCTGCAGCTCACTGTGCGCGCCAACAGCCGTGCAACGCGCGACGCGCTGATCGCCGGGATCGAGCGGGTAGCGCGCAACACGGCGCTCGCGCACGGCGTCGCCGAGGACCGGCTGCCGCTGGTCAAGATCGTCGAAAGCACGCCGCCGACGCTGAACGATCCGGCGCTCGCGCGCCGGCTGAACGGCGCGATCGCCGCGGCGCTGGGACCGGGGGTGGTGCAGCCGTTCGAGCAGACGTCGATGGGCGCCGAAGACTTCACTCACTTCGTGGAGCCTGCGCTCGGCGTGCCGGGGTATTACTTCGCCGTCGGCGGTACGCCGCAGGCCGTGATCGACGCCGCTGCGGCGGGCGGCCCGCCGCTACCGCCGCACCATTCACCCCTGTTCCGCATCGATCCGGAACCTGCCGTGCGCACCGGCGCCGAGGCAATGGTGACGGCGGTGCTGGAACTGCTGGCGCCACGGTGAGAGCGCACTGAAAACGCAAGCGGGCGCGCTGGTGGCGTGCTGCCAGCGCGCGTGCAGAGCTGCCTCGATCAGTGTTGTTCGGGATGCATCATGCGCTCGACATACCGCGCGATGATGTCCACTTCGAGGTTCACACGACTGCCTGGCTGCAGCCGCCCGAGCGTCGTCACGCCCAGCGTGTGGGGCACCAGGTTCACGTCGAAGCGATCCCCCTGCGCGCCGTTCACGGTCAGGCTGACGCCGTCGATGCAGATCGAGCCCTTGCGGGCCACATAGCGCGCGAGTTCAGCCGGCACCTGGAACTCCATGCGCACCGACCGCGCGTCGTCGTGACGCGCGACGAGTTGCCCCACGCCGTCGACATGACCGGTCACGTAATGGCCGCCGAGCGCCTGCCCGGCGAGCAACGCCTTCTCCACGTTGACCGGCATGCCGACGGTGCAGTCGCCCAGCGTCGTGAGGTTAAGGGTCTCCCGCGAAACGTCGGCCCGGAAGCTCGAGGCGTCGAACTGCGTCGCGGTAAGGCACACGCCATTCACGGCGATGCTGCCGCCGAGCTCGACTCCGGCGAGGGACACGTCGCCGGTATCGAACACGATCGTGGCGTCGCCCCCGCGCGGCTCTATGCCACGCACCGTTCCCATCCCCTGCACGATGCCGGTGAACATGTTCGTCATTACCCCACGGGACGCAACGTGAGCCGCAGATCGGGGCCGACCATGCGCACGTCGCGGAAGGAAAAGCGGGCCCGTTCGGCCAGCGCACGCAAAGGCTGCGGCAGCGCGAACGAGGGTTGGGCCGTCGCGCCGAGCAGCGTCGGCGCGACGTAGAGCACGATTTCATCGACGAGACCGGACGCCATGAAACTGCCGGCGAGCCGCGGTCCGGCTTCGACCAGGATTTCGTTGCAGTCGAGCTCGGCCAGTCGCTGCAATACCGTCTCGATGTCGACGCGCCCGGCTGCATCCACCGCTGCAGGCTCGACGCGCAGCGCAGGAGGCGTCGTGCCGGGCCAGGGTGAATTCGCGAAAACCAGCGTCGCCTTGCCGTCGCTCGCGAGTTTCGCTGCCGCGGGGAGCTGCCCCCTGGCGTCCAGCACGACGCGCAGCGGTTCGCGCCCATGCAATGGCAGGTTGGCGTCACGCACCGTAAGCGCAGGATCGTCGGCCAGGGCGGTGCCGATACCGGTCAGGATCGCCGACGCGCGCGCGCGCAGGCGCTGCACATCGGCACGCGCGGAGGCCGCAGTGATCCACTGGCTCGAGCCATCGGCAAGCGCCGTGCGACCGTCGACGCTTTGGCCGAGCTTCACGGTCACCCACGGACGACCGCGAGTCATGCGCGAGACGAATCCGCGATTGAGCTCGGCCGCCTCACGCGCGAGCACGTCGACGACGACCTCGATTCCGGCCTTGCGCAACTGCTCCAACCCTTGTCCTGCGACGCGCGGATTGGGGTCCTGCATGGCGGCGACCACTCGTCGCACGCCGGCAGCGATCAATGCGTCCGCGCAGGGTGGCGTGCGTCCGTGGTGCGCGCAGGGCTCGAGCGTGACGTACGCGGAGCCGCCCCGCGCGCGGCCTGCCGCCATCTCGAGCGCATGCACTTCTGCATGCGGTTCGCCCGCGCGACGATGCCAGCCCTCACCTACCGGCACCCCGCCCGCATCGAGCAGCACGCAACCGACGGCCGGATTCGGGGGCGTCGAGTACTGGCCGCGCGCCGCCAGTTGCAGCGCGTGAGCCATATGCACGTGATCTGCGGCGGTGACGACACTCATGCGATGCGCGCGCTCACTTCTTGCCGGGCGACAGCGGTGGTACGGCAGCGGGTAACGTCACTTTGCCGGAACTGGGCAGCTTCCCTTTTTCCTCGAGGCCGGTCCACAGGCCCAGCTGCAACTCCTCTGCCGAGCGGGGCCGGCGGTGCTGCAGCTTCTCGATTTCCTCGCGGAAGGCGTCGACGTCCTGGAAGCTGCGGTAGACGGAAGCGAACCGCACGTAGGCCACTTCGTCCAGCTGGTGCAACTCGTCCATCACGAGTTCGCCGATCAGCCGCGCCGGCACTTCGCGTTCGCCCAGGGTGCGCAGCTTGTGGCACACGTGATTGACGGCAGCATCGACCGCTTCGATCGCGACGGGCCGCTTCTCGAGCGCCTTGATCATGCCCGAGCGCAGCTTGGCCTCGTCGAAGGGTTCGCGCGTGGCGTCGCTCTTCACGACGCGCGGCATCACCAGCTCGGCGGATTCGAAGGTAGTGAAGCGTTCGCCGCAGCGCAGGCATTCGCGGCGACGGCGCACCTGCTGACCCTCGCCAGACAGGCGCGAGTCGATGACCTTCGTTTCCTCGAACGTGCAGAACGGACAGTACACCGGCCAGTCTCCTGCCCTGCTGTCCGGTCAGGCCCGCTCTAGCGGCCGTACACCGGGAAGCGGCGACAGATCTCCTCGACCGATGCGCGCGTCTTCGCGATCACGGCTTCGTCGTTCGGGTGCGTGAGCACGTCAGCGATCCAATGCGCGAGCTGCGCGACCTCGGCTTCCTTGAAACCACGCGTCGTGACTGCCGGCGTGCCGATGCGGATGCCGCTGGTGACCATCGGCGGACGCGGATCGTTGGGCACGGAGTTCTTGTTGACCGTGATGTGGGCGCGTGTCAGCGCAGCGTCGGCTTCCTTGCCGTTGATCTCCTTGTCGGACAAGTCGACCAGGAACAGGTGGTTGTCGGTGCCGCCGGAAACGATCCTGATGCCGCGCTGCTCGAAGACCTTGCACATCGCGCGCGCGTTGGCGACGACCTGCTTCTGGTAGTCCACGAACTCCGGCTGCATCGCCTCGAGGAACGCAACGGCCTTGCCCGCGATGACGTGCATCAGCGGGCCACCCTGCGTGCCCGGGAAGATCATCGAGTTGAGCTTCTTGGTGATCTCGTCGTTGGCGCGCGCAAGGATCAGGCCGCCGCGCGGGCCGCGCAACGTCTTGTGCGTCGTGGTGGTGACGACATCGGCGTAAGGCACCGGGTTGGGGTACACGCCCGCCGCGACGAGGCCGGCGACATGCGCCATGTCGCAGAGGAAATATGCGCCGACTGCGTCGGCGATCGCACGGAAGCGCGGGAAATCGAGGATGCGCGAATACGCGGAGAAGCCCGCGATGATCATCTTCGGCTTGTGCTCGTGGGCGAGCCGCTCGACCTGCGCGTAGTCGATCGCGCCGGTGGCCGGATCGAGCCCGTACTGCACGGCGTTGAAGATCTTGCCGGAGAAATTGACCTTCGCGCCGTGCGTGAGATGGCCGCCGTGGTCGAGGCTCATGCCGAGCAGCGTGTCGCCCGGCTTCATCAGCGCGAGGAACGCGGCGGCGTTGGCCTGCGAACCGGAGTGCGGCTGGACGTTGGCGAAGTCTGCGCCGAAGAGCTTCTTGGCGCGGTCGATCGCGAGTTGCTCGGCGACATCGACGTATTCACACCCGCCGTAATACCGCTTGCCGGGATAACCCTCGGCGTACTTGTTGGTGAGCACGGAGCCCTGGGCCTCGAGCACTCGCGGAGTTGCGTAGTTCTCGGAAGCGATCAGCTCGATGTGATCTTCCTGGCGGACGCGTTCGTGCTCGATCGAAGCCGCGAGTTCAGGATCGAACTCGGCGATGGTCATGCTGGCAGGAAACATGTGCTCTCCACGGTCGGGGACCCGTAATTGTAGCTGATCGTGGAAACTACCGAGCGCGTCGTGCCATGCGCGGGGCTAGCGTAAGCGGGTGCCCCGGCGGCGGGACGAATTCCAGGTGCCACACCCATGAAATGCCTACCCAGCCTTGCGCCTTCGCACTTACTCGCGGGCGTGCTGCCCCTGCTGACCGTACTTGCCTTGCCGGCACTGGCAGCGGCGGGTTCCGCTCCCGACCTTGAGGCTGGCCGTCGAACCTTCGAAACCGTCTGCGCGGCTTGCCACGGCCCGACCGGGCGGGCCGACCCCGAGAATCCAGTTGTCAAGGCTCTCGATGCGCTGCCCGCCGACCTGTCCGACCCACTGTTCAACAGCCGCGAGCCGGCCGAGGACTGGGACATCGTCGTCACGCATGGCGGACAGGCGCTGGGCTTGTCGGCCACCATGCCCGCGCAGGGATCCGCGCTCGACGAACAACAGATTCGCGACGTGGTGGCCTACGCCAAGACATTGGCGCCGGGGAGCGAGGCCTATCCGCCCGGTGAACTCAACTTCTTCCTGCCGATTCGCACCAAGAAAGCGTTCCCCGAGGACGAGATCGTATGGAAGTCGCGGCTGACCGAGCGCGACGGCGACAACATCTGGCGCAACGTGCTCGAGATCGAGAAACGCTTCGGCAAGCGCTCGATGGGCGTGGTCGAGGTGATCCATGAGGACGACGGCACGGACGCCGAGATCACCGAAGTCGAGGTCGGCGCCAAGACGGTGTTGCACT
>Ga0105098_10000797_pt1 | contig 11221 bp, 8 predicted proteins | sample PPLLak21cMay2015_FD_79137 | JGI IMG/M metagenome (GOLD analysis project Ga0105098, IMG submission 79137) | Freshwater sediment microbial communities from Prairie Pothole Lake near Jamestown, North Dakota, USA - PPLs Lake P7 Core (1) Depth... | ecosystem: Environmental > Aquatic > Freshwater >... | reverse complement strand
TGCGGAAGCCCATAAAAACAATGATCCCGAATTGTTGGAAACCGTGGTGGATCAGCAAAATAAACCTTTGCGGCGGGTGGTTCGCAACCGCTTCAATGATTTTCAAGCATCCTATCAGGCCGGAGATGCCGAAGTTCACTTTGAGGTGATCGAAATCATAAGACGCGAATATGGGTTTGTCCTTGCCCATTTTGCAAGAGATGATGGCTATGAAGGCGAATGGTCCTTTCGCTACGTGGATGGACGCTGGGTGATCAGTGAGCCGAGCGTCGAGCAGATCGGTAGACCCGTCTGGACCGAGACGGATCATTTTAGCTTCACGACCTATCCATGGGCAGATGATGTCAATCCTTTTATTATGGAATTGATGGATACCGCCCGAGAAAATGTGGAGGCGGTCCTGGGCAAAGTCCCCGCGCAAAAGGTGAAGGTGGTGATCATGCCAATCTATGGGCTGTATCCGTTAAACCCGACGAATTTTGCTGCCGGCTACTGGCAAGGAGTAGAACCAAGGGATGACGAGATTCAAATCTATATTCCCTATTCTTTCCCGTTCCAGTATTATGACAGCGAGTTAGGCTGGGATGGAGAATTGAGACAGACGTTGACGCACGAATATACCCATCTGACTCACACCCGTTCCTTCGATAACGCCGGCGTGTCTGCGGAGGGGTTATATGAAGGTCTGGCAGAGTATGTCGCGGGTGTACAGGAAAATTCTTTACAGGCATGTGACGCAATGGCGAACGGGACCATGATTCCAATTCTGGATGAGACCACAGACACCAACCCACAGGACCTGATGCATATGTATCAGCTCGAGGAGAATTTTGGCTTAAGTTACAGATTTGCCGCTTCGCTGGTTGAGTTCACAATAGAAAATTATGGCGGACTGGAAGGGTATTGGAAGCTGGCGAAAACCCTGGACAAAACCGGGGATTTTAAGGAAGCAGTCCAGGAGGCATTTGGCATTTCGTACGATGAATACAACCAGCAATGGCAAACCTGGCTCAAGGGAAAGTGCTAGCACAGGACCTGGCTACTCAATCTCGATATAAATTCGTTTGTTGATCGCGCCCTTGCTTTTGTAATCAGCCACGCGGATCCTGCCCACTTCGTTCGTATTGCGGACGTGTGTCCCGCCATCGGCTTGCAGGTCGAGTCCTACGATCTCGACGGTCCGCACCTGCATGATCCCTTCGGGCAGGAGGTTGATCTTAGTCCGGATCAGATCGGGGATTTGGAACGCCTCTGCGCGCGGCAAGATCCTGACCCGGATCTCGCGCCCCTCCGCCGCCTCGGCATTCACCGCGGCTTCGATCTCACGCACCAGCTCCCCGCGCATCGACTCGAACTCAAAATCCATGCGGCCCTTGAGCGGTTCCATATCCCCGCCGGTGACGAGCGCGCCGTAATCCCGGAAAACCGTCCCGCACAGCACGTGGAGCGCGGTATGGGTGCGCATCAGCTTGTAGCGCCGCGCCCAGTCCAGGGTCCCGCGCGCCGCTGACCCGCTGGACGGCAGAGGTGCGTCGCCGCCGAGAAAGTGCAGGACGTCGTCTCCCTGCTTCTTCACCTTATCCACGGGGTACGTCACGCCTGCCACGGTCAGGGTGCCAAAGTCACACGGCTGCCCTCCCCCGCCCGGATAGAAAGCCGTGCGATCCAAAACGACGCCGCGTTCTGCCGCGCGGACCGACGTCACCTCTGCGTCGAATTCCTGCAAATAACTGTCGGTTTGATATAACAATTTGGTCATGTCAACTCCATGAACAAAGTGTACTAGCATTATTTAAATCAGCCAATAGGTGTACACTTGCCGCGACCAACGGAGGCTTGCATGAATCCAAAGCTTATTGTTATTGACGGAAAGACCTACCATAGTGTTGACGAAATGCCGCCAGACATTCGCCAAACGTATGAACAGGCAATCCGTTCTCTTGGAGATGCGAACGACAATCATATCCCGGACATGCTTGAACACATGAACATGTTCGCCGATAAGAACAGGAACGGTGTCCCCGATGCCCTGGAAAATGTTGCGTCAGGCCAGGTCACTGTCAGCAGCATGAAGATCATCGTTGATGGAAAAGAGTTCAATGGCATCGAGAACCTGCCACCCGAGATTCGCGCCAGATATGATGATGTGATGCGCAGACTGGATAAAAACCAAAACGGCATTCGGGACTTTGCAGAAGGCACAACGAACATAACAAATCAGGCTGCCGATGTCTCCACCGGTTTTGGGACGGAGGCACCGCGTCACTCTGCTCCGCTGCCTGTCAACCGGACGATAGAGCCCGTTGCATCATCGAACGGCTGGGAGCTCGCGCTGACCTCGCTCTTCGTATTGCTGCTGTGTGCTGCCGGAGCAGCTGGCGTTTGGTATTTCTTCCTGCGCTGATCAGATGTCCAACGCATGGTCGCTTTCATCCGCGGCGCCGGATCGTTCGTTACATGTTGCACAATATTAGCGTTTGATTAGAAGGTCACAACCTACTTGACTTTGATTTTGAATTTCTGTATAGTAAACTCGATACGAGAGTAAATGGCACGGCTGCCCACCGGCACGCGTGCCTTTTGTTTGTCTGCACATATTCCATTTTTTTAAGGAGAAGGAGAACCAATGATCCAGGTCAATGGTCTCACCAAGGACTACGGCGCGCGCCGCGCCATTGACAACCTCACCTTCGACGCCGAACAGGGTGAAATTGTCGGCTTTCTCGGACCCAACGGCGCGGGGAAAACCACCACAATGAGAATCCTCACGGGTTACATGCCTCCTACCGATGGAGTAGCCACGGTGGCGGGCTATGATATTGTGGAGGAATCGCTTGAGGTTCGCAAGCGGGTCGGCTATCTTCCCGAAACTGTTCCTCTTTATAACGATATGACCGCGCTTGAATACCTCAAATTCATGGCGGACTTGCGGCATATTCCGGATGCGGAAGAACGCGCCTACGAGACCCTGGAGGGAGTCAATCTCAAAGACCGCGCCAACAGTTATATCGGCACTTTCTCAAAAGGCATGCGCCAGCGCATTGGCCTGGCGCAGGCATTGATCCATCGTCCGGAAGTCCTGATCCTGGACGAGCCCACCATCGGTCTCGACCCCGCCCAGGTTGTGGAGATCCGCAAGGTTATCCGCGAGATCGGCAAAGATCGGACGGTTCTGCTCTCCACACACATTCTGTCGGAGGCCCAACAGATCTGTGACCGCGTGCTGATCATCAATAAAGGCAAGATCGTGACGGAGGATACGCCCGAAAACCTGCAATCCCGTCTGGTGGGCGCACAACGCGTGGTCCTGCGCGTGCGCGGCGACTCGGATGGCTTGACCGGCAAGATCAGCAAGGTCAAGGGTGTGCGCACCGCGGAACCCAAACCAGACGGCTCTGTGGAGTTCGAATTTGGGGCGGGCGAGGATGCCCGGCCCCAGGTGGCGAAAGCTGTCATTCAGGCAGGCTATGAATTGCTTGAAATGCGACCGATCGGAATGAGCCTCGAGGAGATCTTCCTCGAACTCACCCGCGACAACGCCGCTGGCAAGAAAGCTTCGTGAGGGATCTATGAGAAACATTTGGACCATTGCAAAACGCGAATATAACCACTACTTTATCAGCCCGATTGCTTATGTGGTGGCGTTTATCATTCTAATCACGATAGGAATTTTCTTTGCTTCCCTGATCGGGATTTACCGCCAGCAGGCGCTTATGGGCGGCGCTCAGGCTCCGGATATCACGCCGATCAACTGGCTGTTTGTGTTCCTGCTGGTATTTACAACGCCGGCCATCACCATGCGCTCGCTCTCGGATGAGGCGCGCACCGGCACGCTGGAACTGCTCCTGACAGCTCCTATTCGGGATCATGAATTGGTGATCGGAAAATGGCTGGGCGCCTTCCTTTTTATCCTTAGCATCCTGGCGGTTACGCTTATTTATCCCATCATTATGAACAGCCTTGTTACTCCGGGCATCGACCAGCAGCTGATGATGTCCTCCTACCTCGGCGTCATCCTGGCGGCAGCCGCCTTCCTGGCCCTGGGTGTTGGAATCTCAGCCATCTTCACAAACCAGATTGCGGCTTTCTTCTCCATTTTCGGCCTGTTCTTTATCCTGTGGTTCATGATGGGCATCTTTGCACAATTGGTGCAAGGCAGTGGAGCAGAAGTCTTCGGGTACTTCAACATCGCCTCGCACTTTGACGCGATCAATTCCGGCAACTTCAATTTACGGGACCTGGTCTACTTCCTCAGCCTGATCGCCCTCGGTCTATTCACGGGGACAACCGCTGTTGAGGTTCGGAGGTGGCGATAATGGACAGCAACAAACGATCCTCTTCACAGAGGCGCAATTATTCCTTCATCGCGTTGATCTTTGCCGCGGTGTTTGCGGTAATCACATTCTTCCTCGGCATTGTACGTGGACTTCAATCCCTGGAGTTATTTACAGGTCTTCCGGTAGCAGATATCAATCGCTACCTGATGGTCAGCGCCGGGCTGATCGTATTGGGGCTCGCGGCGTATGCGATCATGGAGCCGGATCGAGTCCGGCGCTTCCTCACAGGTCGACAGGCCCGTTATGGAAGCAATATGCTCGTCATGTCAATTGCATTTCTGGGTATTCTGATTGTTGGAAATGTGATTGCATACCAGCTTGCCAACCAAAATCCCAGCTTTGCCTGGGACCTCACAGAAGACAAGTCAAACACACTCGCGCCCGAATTGACAGACGCGCTGGAAGCTCTCCCCGAACAAGTGACCGCCACCGCGTTTTTCTCTCAGAACAGCAATAGGGAATCTGCCGAAGAACTGTTGAGCAGGATCAAAGCCAGTAGCAATGGCAAGTTCACCTATAATTTTGTCGATCCGGACCGCGACCCCCAGGCCGCCATCGACGCCGGAATCACGGGTGATGGAAAGATCCTGCTGCGGATGGGCGAGCAGAAGGAAATCGTTGCCTTCGTCAGTGAGACGGAAATCCTCGAAGGCCTGGCACGTCTTCGCAATCCCGGCAACAACGTGGTTTACTTCCTGACCGGTCATGGTGAGCTTGACATCCAACAAGGCGGGGAAGCGTCGATGACACGCGCCAGGGAAACACTGGAAAGCAAAAACTATACAGTCAAAACCATTAACCTGCTGACTGAAAAGCAGGTCCCGGAAGATGCAAGTGTGATCGTAGTTGCCGGTCCCATCCGGCCTGTTTCTGAGGATGAGGTCGATCTGCTTAGTGCCTATCTTGCCAGTGGCGGTTCACTTGTGGTTATGGAGAACCCGGTCGCGCTGACAGAATTTGGCGATGCTGACGATCCTTTAGCCGATATGCTGGCTCAGGATTGGGGCATTACGCTCAATAACGATATCGTGATCGACCTGAATAGCCCTCAGCCTACGACAGCCGCGGCAGCCTGGTACGAGGATCATCCCATCACGGTCAGTATGAACAGGATCCCTGCCTACTTCCCGTTCACTCGCAGCGTGAGTGCGGCAGATTCGACGGCAGCAGCAACGCTCACTCCGCTGGTGCAAACGAACGAACGCTCGTGGGGCGAAACGGATTTTGAAAGGCTCCGCACGGGCGGGGAACTCGGGCTCGAGGAGGGTGAAACCCAGGGACCCCTGGCACTTGCCGTTGCAGGAATGAATTCCACTACGGATGGACGCGTGGTTGTGTTTGGCACATCCAATTTTGCTGCGGATCAGATGTTCGACACGTACGGCAACGGCGATATGTTCGTCAACTCGGTGGACTGGTCTGCGGAGCAGGAACAGGGTGTCGATATTACGCCCAGATCGACAACGCAACGCGCATTCACACCTCCCGGGCAGTTCCAGTGGCTGGCGATCCTGCTCGGTTCCGTGTTCATTATCCCCGGGCTGGTGGTCATGTCCGGTATATCCACGTGGCTGGCTCGCAGACGGCAGGGATAAGGTATGATTCGACGTTCCACCCTCGTCTATCTGGTACTCTTGCTTGTGCTGGCTGGAGCATATTACTATCTGAATAATCGCGAGCAGCCTGCGGAAACGGAAGCAACCGCTGAGCCTGCTGCAGAAGTCTCATATCTTTTCAATGCGGAAGAAGGCACGCCGACAAGCATCCGCATGGAGTCGAGATCAGGAGAAATTGTCGAAGTTGCGCGTGGCGCCGATAATGCCTGGGTGTTGCACCAGCCCGTCGAAGCCGAAGCGGATCAGGCGGCGGCTGAAGCGGCGGCAAGTCAACTCACGACAGTCCGGATTTTGGACCGTCCTCCGGATGTCGATCCCAAGATCGTAGGGTTGGAAAATCCTGAATATGTTCTGACCATAACGTTTACAGGCGGAGCGGAACGGACCGTTGATGTGGGTGCTCTCACCCCAACGCAAACCGGCTATTACATTCGTGCTGACGATGACGAGATCGTCATCGTCAGCAGAAGCGCAATCGATGCACTGCTCGGTCTCCTGGAGAACCCCCCCTATCTCGAGACTCAGACCCCCAGCCCCGTCCCTGAGACGGAAACCTCGACTCCGCTTCCCCCTACGCCTGAGGCTGGTTCACCCTCGACGGAGACGGCTGCGCCCCAGCCATAATACTTAGAAATCTGTAAAGTATGAAACAGTAATGAAATGAGTATTGAAATTCGTTCAAAAAACGTGTATTCTGATACTAAAAAGAATTGGACCTGTAACGAATGGATGTAGACAAAATTTTGATGGTTGACGAAGAAGAAGAATTCTCTGCAATTGCCCGGCTCGTAGAACTGGGACGCCAAAAAGGCTACATTACGCTCGACGATATCCTGCATTTCTTCCCTGAAGCAGAGCAGGATGTTGAGCAGTTGGAAGAGGCCTTTTCGGCTCTCTTGAGCGCGGGTATTCCTTTCATGGAAGATACCGCGACTGCAGAACCGAGTGAAGAAGAATTGGTCGCTGTGGAAGCGACGGAAGTTGAGCCGGAAATCGATCTCTCTCTCGACGATTATCTGGCAAATATTGATACAGACGATACGATCGGTCTATACCTGAAAGAAGTCAGCCGCGTTCCGCTGTTGACCGCGGAAGAGGAAGTCAAACTGGCTCAACGCATCGAGCGCGGACGAATGTCCCGTGAAGAACTCGCGAAAGGGAATGCCAGCCCGCGCCGTCGCTCGGAACTCCGTAAACTGATCGAGGATGGTTGGGCTGCCCGTGAGCACCTGATCACAGCGAACTCACGTCTGGTGATCTCCGTGGCCAAGAAGTACATGGGCCGCGGCGTCCCCTTCCTGGATTTGATCCAGGAAGGCAATATCGGCTTGATCCGCGCCACCAAGAAATTCGATTACCGCCGCGGACACAAGTTCTCCACCTATGCAACCTGGTGGATCCGCCAGGCGGTCACCCGCGCCATCGCGGACCAGGGCCGCACGATCCGTGTGCCTGTGCACATGGGCGACCAGATCAATAAACTCCTGCGCGTTCAGCACCAGCTGACGCAACGCCTCGGCCGCGAGCCCAGCGTGGAAGAACTTGCCACTGCCCTGGATGTCCCGCCCAAGAAGGTGGAGAACATGATCCAGGTGGCGCGCCGTCCGCTCTCTTTGGAAACGCCGACAGACGATGAAGAAGATTCCGTGCTGGGTGATTTCATCGAAGACGATGAGGCGCCGCCGCCCGACGATACCGCGACCTACAACCTGCTGCGCGAACATCTGGGCGAAGTATTGAATGGACTGCCTCCCCGTGAAGTCCGTATCCTGCAATTGCGCTACGGCTTGCTGGATGGACAGGCGTACACGCTCGAAGAAGTGGGCCGCAAGATGGGCGTGACGCGCGAGCGTGTCCGCCAGATCGAAGCACAGGCATTGAGCAGACTGCGTCATCCCTCCATCCGGCGGAAATTGCGCGACTACCTCGGAGAATAAATAGCTCAAATATGACTCACCCCGAAATCAGTTTTCGGGGTGAGTTTCTTTTTAGGAGGGCGGTGACGAAGCCATATGATATGAGCCGCGCTTCGACACGTGGCGCCACGCCCGATAGGGCAGAGCCACAGTCAGGACAAGTTTCACGAATTGCCGCGAACGATTCAAAAACTTCGCGCGAATTCGCGCCACTCGCGGCTAAGATTCTGGACTCTGCTCTCTTAGTGGGATTAACGCGCCTAGCGGTCTACGTCAAAAATTAAGTTTTGGGGGTTAATCATGTCTGATTCGCGGCTTATAATCCAATTGTGGATCAAAAAAAGGTACTGCCTGCCATCACCACGATTCTATGGAGTGGTTTTGTCGTAGCCGCTTATTTCGTTGTACAGAAACCATTTGCGCTGCAGGTGGCCGATCATCTGTTGAGCCTGGCCTGGACGTTCATCGTGAGCGCCGTGCTCCTGTCCAACGCTCTCGCGCTTGGCGCGATCACCATCAGACGGTTCCTGGTAGAAACGACGGAAGATCCGTCCTGGCTGGCTCTGGCCGGCGGGGTGGGCCTGGGTGAGCTGGGGCTGCTCGGATTCGTCTTGGCGGCCGCGGGGGCTTCCAACTTCTGGATCTTATTGGCCGCTCAGATCCTCCTTCTCGGCTGGTTTGCATGGAAGGGCACCCTGCAGGGTATCTTCCCTCTCATCAAGAATTCAATCGTCCAAATCAGATCGTCAGGATTGCTCATCCCTCTCTGGATGAAATGGGCCGCCATATTGGCATTGATCCTGACGTTCCTGATGACCCTGCTTCCGCCCGCGGATGCTTTTGACGCCCTGCTTTATCATTTGACCATCCCGGAACGATGGCTGCAGGACGGAGGCATAAGGGCTTATGACTTTCCACATTACTGGTTCCCGGGCCTGGTGGAAGGTGTCTACTTTTGGGGGCTGGGGCTGGGATCTGAAATTGTCACCCAGCAACTCCACTTTGCCTGGGCAGTCTTTACAGCCATCCTGATATGGTCCTGGGCGCGGCGCACATGGGGTGACTTGACCGCCTGGTGGGGACTCGTATTGATGATATCCATGCCATCCCTATTAAGAATAGCGAGCTGGGCATATACAGATATGGCGCTTGTTTTTTTTGGGGTGGCAATGTTGTATTCATTGTCATGCGGAAAAGAACAGGCGAATACCCGCTGGTGGAGCTTAAGTGCGATCAGCGCGGGGTTTGCGATGGGCGTCAAGTACACAAGCTTTGTAATGCCAGTGACAGCCGTTCTGCTCATTTCTGCCTGGACATTTCAGAAAAAAAGAGAGTGGTTTGCAGAGGTCCTGAAATTCACCCTCATTAGCACGGCCATTGCCATCATATGGTATCTGCGCAATTGGATCTGGATGGGAAACCCCTTCTATCCGTTCGTGTTCGGCGGGCGTTACTGGGACCCATTCCGCGCCGCCTGGTACTCCGGCGCAGGAAGCGGTTCCGGCTGGGACTTGGAATCACTGATTTTGTTACCCCTGACTCTCACCCTGGGCTACCAGGATGCAAACTCCATCGATTCGGACATCGGGCCCTTGTTACTCCTGGCATTCCCGTTGGCTTTGTGGGCACTGGCAAAAAGAGAACCGGGGGAAAACTCCCGCAAAATCACATTGACCACGATCGGCTTCTTTGCCTTTTTGAGCGCAGCGTTTTGGGTCTTTGGATATGTCACCACCAGCAATCTGTGGCAAACACGTTTGCTCCTTCCGGCGATCGTTCCGTTTGTGATACCGGCCGCGGTCGGGCTGACATTGCTCAGCAGATTGGACACGAAGCAGCTTCGGCTGTACTTTATTGTTTCAAGTATTGCTGCCGTGTCCATCTACGTCAACTTGCTGGATATGGGCTTAAGTGCGATTGCCCGAAATCCGCTGTCCATTGCAGCAGGCATTGTCACAAAACAAACCTATCTCGAGCGATACCAACCGGAATACGCATATGCGCTGCAGCTGGCCTCTCAGACGCCGCCCGATTCAAGAATTTATTGTTTGTTCGAACCAAGAACGTATGGCGTGCCCAGAAGAATACAACCTGATCCTCTTTTGGATAATTTTTCGCACGATGTTTATCTGAATGGAGATCCGGAAGAAATCGTCAATACCTGGCGGTTGCAGGGGTATACTCACGTGCTTCTGAATAAAAGAGGCGCCAGCTTTATTTTGAATAATACAGGCGAAAGCAGCCTCTTCGATGAAACCCTTGATTTATTAGAACCTGTCTCGGTTACCCGGGATGGCAGCTACGAATTGTTGGAAATCCCTGCCGGCGCGTCTGAATAGCGTTTTTCGATTATCACCGCCCAAACGCCCAGAGCAACGGAACCGACGACCATCCAATAAGCCCATGAAATGTTCTGTTGCCAGAAAATCACGCTGAAGACGAATGTCGCCAGCGGAAGACCGACACGCAATCCCATGGGGGAAAGCGAACAGAGCGAAAGCGCCCAAAAAACAACAATGATCAGGGCGGGGTTGTCATACTGCATGGCGTACGGGGTCAGCGCGAAGGATACCAGCAAAGAGATGGACACTACCCGCAGGAATGACCGGGAATACCAGATCGTAGCGAAAAGAACGATAACCCCGGCCGCGGCTGCCACCCCATAAATCGGCGTCCGCAATGGAGCTGGGACACCTAGAACCATCATCCAATCAGGCAGCGTAGTATTGATGCGCAGGGCAATCACCTTCCCCGGTCCGTCCAGGACCGCTGTTAGACCCTGCCCGAAGCCTTCTTCAAAGAACGGTTTATACCAGTCCGGGGTGATCCAGGTCGAAACCGCTACCAATCCGCCAAGCCACAGAACCATGATCAGGACAGGCCGCCATTGATGTCTGCGGATCAGCCACAGGCTTAGTCCGATCACGACGATTAGCGTGATGTTCGGTTTGATCAGCAGTAATGCCATCCAAAACCCTGCCAGGTTCCAGTGCTTGTTTTCGACGGCAATGATCAATACAACAAGGATGACAAAAATAAGAATTCCGGCCTGTTCGTATCGCCAGGTAATCCACGCAAACGAGAAGGTAGCCAGGGAGTAAAGAAGATAGAGTCTCCAGCCTTTCGATGGCCACTTGACGATTTTGCCCAGCTTCCAGAGTCCAAGATTCCAGATGACTACATTAAATGCCATCCAGACCGCCCGGGCAATTTGAAATGGGAGCCCGGTCAGAGGAACAAAAAGCCACGCGAACCAGGGAGGATAGTAATAGGGATTATTGCCCATCTCGCCAGTGATCCGCAGCAGCACAGGAGCGACCTGGTGATAGTCATAGGGATTGCCGCCTGACAG
>Ga0105098_10000796_pt1 | contig 11226 bp, 14 predicted proteins | sample PPLLak21cMay2015_FD_79137 | JGI IMG/M metagenome (GOLD analysis project Ga0105098, IMG submission 79137) | Freshwater sediment microbial communities from Prairie Pothole Lake near Jamestown, North Dakota, USA - PPLs Lake P7 Core (1) Depth... | ecosystem: Environmental > Aquatic > Freshwater >... | reverse complement strand
CGGCACCGGTGCCTGTTCTACCTGCGCTTTAGCCGGCTTTTTGGCCGGCTTCTTAGCCTTTTCGTCGCTCATGGATCACTCCTTAGCGCGTCTGAGCCGCGATGAGATAATCAAGCGTGGTAGCACGAGTACCAGACGCAGAGCCAGACAGGCTCATTGCAGCAACTGCCAGATTCTCGTCATCCGGAATGTTGGTGCTGTGCTGGGCAACTTGGCGACCGTTAACGTAGAACGTCACGCTGCCGGTGCCAGATACTTGGAAAGACAGAACTGCATACGTGTTGTCCGCCAAATCCACACCAGAGTCAGTTGAAGTCTCAGTGCCGTTCTTCTCAGTCTTGCACAGGATTGACGCATTGCCGTCGTCCACTTGGAACACGATGCGGTCCGCAGCGGTCAACATCGCTTCTGGGTTAGTGGCAAAGTTAACGGTTAAACCGGCGCAAATGTCAGTCTGGTCTGCGTCGTTGCACTTGACACGGGTTGAGAAGTAAATCTCTTTGTTAGCAGCAACTGCGAAGATTTCGTTGCCCTGAATCGAGGCGCCGTCGTTGTCAGTGGTTGCCTTAGATGTCAGTGCTACTTCACCACCAACCGTGTCAGCCACGATACCAACGGCAGCGTCATCGTCTTTGACCACGGTCCAGTCATTAGTGGCGTCAAACGCGATGCCAGTAAAGTCATCAACGATAGAGAAGTAAGCGGGGTTTATACCGATTGGCATTTCGCCAATACCGGCAAAGAAAGCGTTTGTGTTTGCGCCAGAATAGAGTACTGGACCGGAGAAACGAGTGTTCGCCATTTGAGAATCCTCACATGCAAGTGTTGCGCTTCAGTCTGCATGTCGTCCGCTCGGTCGGTCTGCAGCGCGTAAATTGTTCCGAGAATGTGGTCTTTTTACCAGCTAAGTTGTTGGGTGTCAAGGAACCAACAAAAAAGGCCCCGAAGGGCCTTTTGTAACAACGTAAGTTGTTGATTTTACTGCTTACGCGCCGGGTGAACCGAAGATACCCAAAGCATCAGAAACTCCGAAGCTGTATCGCTCACGCGCTTTGTAACGAGCGTTGCCCGTGTCAAAGTCGGCGTCCATTGACGTCTGCATCGGCGTACGTACGAAGTGCTTGAGGCCATTCGGTACGTCAGTCATCAGGAACCATGCGTTGGTATCAGTCAGGTAATGGTTGACTGTATAACCTTCGGGGATGGAACCGTTGCTCTTCAACGCGTTCAGGTCGTTGTCAGCAGTGCCTACACGCAGTTCAGTTTCGAGCAAACGAGTTGCAACGAACATCAGGCTTGGAGGAACAACCAACTTACGGGGCTTGGCAGCGATCAACAGACCACGTTCGTCTTCCCACGCAGCGATCTGAATTACGGCGGCTTCCAAAGAAGTCTCGTTCAGGTCTGCAGCAGTTGCCGGAGTGTTGCTGTTAGTGCCGCCGGAGACCAGCGGGTGGTCAGTAGCGCACAAGGTTTTACCGTCGCCGTAAGTTACGCCAGAACCCGCGAATGCGTTGTTCAGCACGGCAGCAGCTTTAACCTGCTTGGTGTACGCCATAGCGCGAGCCAACGCTTTGGTATAACGAGTAGACAGTGAGTCGTACAGGTTATCTTCCATGGCTTCCTCAGTAATTGAGAAACCCATTGCGATGGTTTCGTGCGTGTATCGCGCAGTGAATGCTTCTTGCGCGTTGTCGTAAGCAATAGCGGCGCCTTCGTTTTTAACCGGGGCAGCACCAAAGCCAGACAGCTTGGTTTCTTCTTCGAATGAACGATCTGAGCTTTCAGTCTCGTAAATCTCAGTGTGTTCTTCACCATACTTCGCGTACTCAAGACCAAACAGGGCGTTAAGACCCGGAAGCAGTTCTTTAAGTAACTGGGCGCGTGAAATAGCCATAGTCGCCTACTCCTTATATTCCGGTGTTCACAGTCATGCTGTGGAAGCCGAGGTTGATTTTAACCAGAACGTCCGGAAACGCGTCTGAAACTGGTGAAGCAAAACCCAAAATACGGAAAGCTGCGGGCACAGTAACAACCGTTGCATCCAGAGCGCTCGTAGAGTTACCGGTAGTTGTATTACCAGTAGAAGTACTTTGAGCAGCAGCGAAGAACGTGTTTGCACCAACAGCTGCCTGTGTGGCAGTGCCATCAAGCTGAGCTTGGAACAATACCATCGGGTCATCCACAACAAACGCTTGGACAACACCGGTAGTACCGGAAGGGTAGTACTGGCTGAAAATCAGCTGACCCTGACCGTTGATAAAGCTGCAGCCAACAAATACACCGATACCGCCAGTAACACTGGTAGAACCAGTAGGCCAGTCGTTTGTGGTTGCATCTGCACCGGTACCGGTGACGATGTTGATGTAGCCGTTAGCATTGATGTACACCACACTTCCGTAGAAGATGTTGGTGTTAACGCCAGACGGATCAATCAGGAACGTGGAGTAGGCGCCCGCGTAGGGCATCCCATCTACACGCTTAACGGGACGAAGCCCGTAAGGTGCGGCAGTTGTAGCCATAATAAACTCCTAAAATTATCCTTTACCAAAAGTAACCGTGGTTTTTCGCTCATTAAAAAGCGGCATCCGCGGATCGTTTTCACGCATTAAGCTGTTGTCCACGGCACGCATCTGAGATTGAGTCTGGTTGTTGTAGTATGCACTACGCTCAGCAATCAACTCTTCTGGTGCTTTACACAGCAAAAGACCACCAATCACGACGTTATCCTTAAAGCGCTCATTTTCGACGCCCATCAGGAAAATCTCGGGGTGATCCTTAGCCAGTACGGGTTCCCAGCCTTCACGCAACTTTGAGGAAACGTTTGTGGCATCAGCCTGACCCTGCGTGCTTACTCGCACCCAGTGAAATACGTACCCCGGTTGAGGGGTAGGTGAGGGTAGGACTTCCGGGCGTTTCCACGCTGCTTTGCGTTGAACTCGCTCACGTTTTTCCAAATCTCTATCTAGTCTGACTTCTGGCATTATGATTTCCTCTGTAAATTCGCAACCTGTTTGGCGTATTCTACTAACGGTACCCCTAATTTACGGGCTATTGCTACCTGTGATTCCGATAATGACACCTTTCTAGGTGCCGTGCTCCGCGTAGCGGGTGCAACCACATTTGTAGCCTTTCTTGGCTTAGCGTCCGGTTCGTTTTCATCGAAATTCTCCGGGAACATCTTGCGCATACGGGCGTTAACACGCTCGTAGTAGTCATCAGATCGAGGGTCAACACCCTCTTTCACTAGCTTGCTGTGGTAGCCCAGTGCGTACGCAGTCATCTCGTCGTCACTGCCAAACCACGAATTATCTTCTCTCCAAGACTCGGCTTTAACATCTCTAGCCACTGGCTGTTGATTAGCGGAGGGCGCGGATTGGGGCTGTTGTACATTATTGGCTGGTCTTTGTAAAGTAGTGTCTGCGGCCGTAGCTGCACGTGGTTTAAGGTTGTTTACCTTATCCACACGCATTTGAGCAGAGTTAAGCGCTTCTTGAGCGGTAATAATGGCGTCAGTATCCCCGGATTCGTACGCTGTTTTGTACTTTTGCCGAGCATTTGCCAGCTCGTTCTGCACCTGAACCTTGGCAGACTCGATCAGCGCATTGTGTCCTTTATCAACAGACCCTTTGAGCTGCTGGTTCTCGCTGAGCAGCGCTTTGGTGTACGTCTCGAGAGCTTCGCGCTCACGTAGCGCTTGTTCTTTAGCGCGGCGCTCGTCATGAAAGCCTTTACTAAAGTGCTGAATTCTTTTTTTAACCTTATCGGAATAGCTATCCAACTCTTCGTCGGTCACATCTTCCGGCGGAGTGGACGGCTTTTTACCGCGGTCTTTAGGCGGCGTGTCGTCAACGACTTCAATCTCAAACTCGTCGTCAGTTTTCTTTTTGCCGGGTTTTACAATGTTCTCCCGACCAACGGCGCCCTCTATCTTTAGATCAAGCTCCGATTCTTCGCCCGGTACCTCTACCTCCGCGGCGGCCTTAACCTTACTGTCCGGGTCCGGAAACTCGAACTCTACTTGTTGCATTGGCATAGCTCACTCCTTACGCACGCGAAATTGCTTTCGGGTTGGGTACAATTGCTTGAATAGAGTCGTCGTTCATTAAACGATACTCTTGGCGGCCGATCTTAAAACGTGTCCCAGTATTTGCCCTGAACATCACGTAGTCACCGGGTTTACACCATGCTCCCGTTGGGAACCGGTCTTTGTCGTTGTAGGCTTGGCCCCCTAACTCCAGCACCAAACCAATAGTAGACAAGATGTACTCATCTCTGAGTGTCTTGTCCGCCTTTACCAGCCCAGTCTCCCCGTAGGTCTCATCCACATTTGGTAGGGCGATTAGAATGTGGTATCCAGTTGGCTTAGGGATGGCTGCTTCCAGCAGCGCCTGCGCCTTTTCGTCCTGCTCTATCTTTGCTTTGCGTTGCCCTTCCAGTTCAGTCATTGCTGCTGTAGCTTTAATCATCGTCACCGTCTCTATAGTTCTTCGCAAGGTCTTGTAGTTCTCGCCGTGCCTGAGCTAGACCACGTATCACTCCGCACGCTTCTCTATACCCCTCGAAGGTTTTTGCCCCTCCGGAGACTATAAATTCTTCTTGGTTGGCGCTGAGCGCCACCAGCTTTTCATCCAGCACGTCAAAGACGGTTTTAGCCATTATACGTTTCGCTCCCTAGGTGGGGTGTTAACCATGTCCAGTATCGCTTTCGCCTCGTCCAAGTCTTGGCGGGCGTTGGCCTGATCGGTCATCGCCGCTATGCGGCTGGCCTCCAGTATTGTCGTGGAGGTGGTCTTGGTTTTATCCAGCGCCAGCCTTGCTGCAGCCAACTGCGCGTCCGTTTGGTCTTTCTTGGCTTTGCGCTGCTGTTCTTGTGCTTTAAGCTGCAGTTCTTGCATCTGCATCTGCATGATGGGGTCTTGCGCCTGCTGCTGAGCGGCTTGCTGAGCGGCTGCGGCTTGTTTCTGCTGGGTGTTCTGCTGCGCAGCCTCGGCAATCAAGCTGGCTAGCTTGACCTCAATCTCCTCTGGCAGCTCCTCGTTCGGCGCTGGCAACGGTGCCCCCATTGCGTTTTCTATCTGCTGACGGTAGCTAAACGCCACGTGCTCGCCAATGTGAGCCATAAGCGCCGCCATAATCTGCTGAGACGCCGGGTTTTGACCAATAAACGCTGCAATCTGCGGGTCCTGCATAAACGCTTGGTGGGTCGCGATGTGGGCGTCGTGATCCTGCGATATAAACGCTTTTATCGGCTTGCCTACCAGCGCGTTCATGTTCTCGCTGACGGGGTCTGTGGGCTTGATGTCGTCCTTGGTAGGCACGAGCTTGTCCGCATTCTTGATGCCCAGCACCTCGATCATCTGCCTGTGTAGCTGCGGCAGGTCGTATATCTGTGGGGCTTGCTGCGCCATCTGCAGGACTGCTTGGTACTGCACCACGCGCTGCGCCATGGTTGAGCTGTTAGGGTCACTGACCGGTATGACGTCCACCACCGCGTAGTCTGACTGCTTGGCCCTAGGGGCGCCGCGGTCCGGTATGTACGTGTAGTCCACCGGCGCATACTCAGCGATGATCGCTTTGAGGAGCTTAAACTCCTGCTTCATGGTGTAGTGGACGCGTGCCTGTACGGCCGCCATCGGTTTAAGTGTGCGCTCCAGCAGTGCGAGCGTTGTGCCCACCGGTGCGTTTGCACTCATGTCCGAGATGTTCATGTCGGAGATAGCCCCGAGGCGGCGACCCTCCTCAGTGATCTGGTTCAGCAGCGCCAGCAGCACTTGGCTCGGCTCTTTGTACGGAAGTGGCATGATGTTGTCACGTATCGCACCACTGGGGATGTCCACGTCACGGAACTCACCGGGAGATATCGGCGTGTCATCACCCTTGATTCTTAGACCACGGCTCTTCAAGCCACCGGGCAGATTTGACAGCGTGCCAGCGTCAACAAGTTGACGTATCAGTGAGGTACCAGCCTTGGCGTAGCCGCCGATGATGTGGATAAGCCCCAAGCCGTAGAACCCGAATCCCGGCACGTACACATAGTGTACAAAGTGCTGGCGCTTGAGCATCAGCGGGTCATCTGGGTTCCAATTTCGTCTAACTCCCAGTATTTTACGTGAACTTCGCTCGATAGAAACGACGTATGGCTTGGCAATCTGGTCGCTTTCTTCGCCCTCTTCGCTGTCTATGTCTTCAATAACGAGGTCTGCGTGTATCTCAAAAATGGCATAACGGTCGTCGTCAGTGAGGCTATACCCACCTTCTTCGGCTTTTTTCTCTTCAATGTCGGTGCGGTACGGCTCAGGCTCGCCTAAGTCTATGTCGCGGTAAAACCCAGCTACCTGCAGCTTCCTAAGCTCGTTCTTTGTCTTGCGCATGATGTGCGTAACACGCTCTGCGCTCTCTATTGTCGAGGCGCCGTAGGGCACAATCACATCTTCAGGCGGCAGAAACACAGCCATCTGTCTGCCAACGTTAGGGTCAAAGTACACCTTCTTGAACGCAGAGCCTGCAAGACCCAGTGTGTACAGCATCCGCTCGTGCTCCGGACGGTACTCGGTCATCACTTCAGTCAGCTCGTAGTTCATGTCCACGCTCACACGCAGCGCAGCATCTTCCTTCTCTTTAGTAACTTCCCCGATAATCTTAGTTCTTACGGGACCCGCGGCCGGGAACGTCTCACTCATGGCCTCGGCTTGGAAACGTATCGCAGCTTCCGCCAGCACGGTTGAGTACACACCACACGCGCCTTCCCACGGCTCAACGCGCTCCTCGTGCTTGAACCCAAGTACTTCCAGCCCCCGGACGAATGTATCTGCCCAGTCTCTGCGGCTGCTGACATCAGCCTCCACGTACCCAAGCAAGTCTTTAGACAGCATGTCCAGCGCACTGTCGTCCATATAGTCTGCGAGGTTGGCATCGAACGGAGCGCCCTCGGCGTCATCCATCTCAGGCATCAGCGTTATCTCAACGCTACCGTCGTCCAGCGTCACCATCTCTGGGTTAACGATCTCGATCTCCAGCTCCTGCGCGTCACCGAAGTCCAGCCCTTGCGGGGCACCGTATATACCGCGTTCAATTGCCATTTAGTGACACCTCTGTTATGTGTGCGGGCGGCTCTTTCGGACCTTTATGACAGGTTTGTAGAGTGCTTACCGGCCCAATCTTAACCCCAAAATCAACGTCCCCTTCTTCCATAAAGGCTTTAACCTGCTCCGGTGTCGGGGCGTCGTAGGGTCCGGTTTTGCGACTTTCCCATATGGCGGGCAACAACTGCCTGTACACGCGCCACACTAACTTAATGCGTTTTATAAGTCTCATTAATAGTACCCGCTGCGGCGTCTGCGTTCTTTCTGTTGTTCCGGCTCGTCCGTGGGCAGCCGTAGGAACCCACCTTGCCTGAACCGCATCAACGCCATGATTGTGGAGTCCACGTAGTCATCGTTCTCGCCGGACGGGAAGCTGGCAATCTCGTCAATAACCTCCTCCGCCCAGCGCCTTTCAGGCGCCCATACTACACCAGATGCAAATATATCGGAAATTGAGTTCAAGCGAGCCATCTTATTGTTAGGGTTGTTTGTGGTGCCCCTGACGGGGGTGTAGTCCTGCACCGGTATACCCATCGCCCGCAGCTCATATATTAGTGGTGCCCCGGAGGCTTTTTTCTCCACGATGAGGGTGTCCGGCGCGTACTCCTCGTACTGTTCAACCACAACGCGCTTAAGCGTGGGGAACTCCATACGGTCTTTGTACGCATTAAGCAGAATTATGTTGTACGCCGCAATCTCTTCGTGCCAAAACACACCCCACGTTGTCGCCGCCGAGTAGTCTGCGCGATTATTTGCCTCGAACGCCGTGTCCCAAGACTGCAGGATGTACTCGCAATCGGGCGGCTCGTCCTTCTCCCAACGCTTCCACCACTCTCTTTTTATGATTGCCGAGGCGTCTGAGGTGGGCTGCTGCTGATACTGCGCCATCCACTTCTTGTTTGGCAGTTCTTCTCTGAGCGCCGAGAGCTCTTCAAGGCTCCAAAACTCAGGCCACAGTGGGTTTCCCGAGGGCATCAACGCCGGAAACTCGATCACCTCCCAGTCATCGCCGCCGCGCTGCGCCGCTGATTTAAGCACCTGCGCTGTTAAGTCCCGTAGCCCCCACCGTGTCATCACGATAACTATTGCCCCACCGGGCTGCAGTCGCTGCCGGGGACCTGACGTGTACCACTCGTACACCTTATCGTAGATTTCTGGGCTTGTGTCGGCTATCGCAGCCTCTTGTTCCGAGTGCGGGTCGTCAATAATAAGCAGATCGGCACCTTTACCGGTAACCGCACCACCCACACCGATTGCAAAATAGTCCCCACCCTTGCTTGTATTCCACCGGCCGGCCGCTTTTGAGTCCGCAGAGAGGTGCAAATCAGGGAAAATCTCCCGATAACCCTCCATATCCACCAAGTTTCGCACCTTTCGACCGAAACCAACCGCCAACTCGGCAGTGTGGGAGGTCTGAATCACCTTTTTACCCGGAAATTTACCCAAAAACCACGCTGGCAGCAGATATGAGGCGAATTCTGACTTAGTATGCCGCGGTGGCATGTTGATTATCAGCCTTTTGCACTCCCCGCGTGCCACCCGCTCGAACGCCTCTGCCATAATCTTGTGGTGACGCCCCATAATGAACGACGGCCACATCTCAGTAACGAAATCTATGAACCGAGTCTGCGATTTCTTGCGGTTTTGTAGCTTTTCTAGGTGGGCAAGCTCAGCTAACAGCTTCTCTCGCTCCGCTTGGTTCAGCAGAGGCAGGATTGTGGGGATGTCCTTGAGGCTTATGCCACTAAATGCACTGGCTTTACTCATCTACAAGCTCCGCATCCTCTTCATCCTCGAAGCCGAGTACGGCGTCCAGTGACGGCTTGCGCTTTGCTACCCCCAACTCATCATCAAGCGCCTGACCCAACGGTATCTCATGCACAACGGTCGCATTAAGCAGTCGTTTTACTCGCTCTTTAATGGCGTTTTCTAGGTCGTCCGCGTCCTTGTAGTTGACCGTGATCTCACTGCGGTCAGTGAATATGCCTATATCGCTGTGCTTACCCAGCAGCTCAAGCGCCTTGAGCTCGTAACGTGGGTCTCCGCAGTTGGCTATCTCCATCAACTTGTTTGTTATGGCCGCCCGGGCTGTCGCCGCGTCCAAGGCAAGCTGCGCCCCGTAGGTTCGCAAAAATGCAGCAGCTGCATACGCTGTGTTGGGTTCTTTGAGGGGTCCCGGTTTGCGGGCTTCGGTGACGGCACGTAGGAGTTCTTTCTCGCGCTCCATATCCCCTTCGGATATGTCCAGCTGCGCTCCTAGCTGTAACTGTAGCTCTACGGTGTTAGCAGCAACAGCCATCTCATCAATTAGCGTCTCCGGCTTTTCTTCGGACGTGTCATACGGCACCGGGCGCTCTTTTGTAGGCTCAATCTTAATCGTGGGCATAATGTTTTCGCAGGTAGTGTATACCGAGTTAGCCCTAGCGTACGGGTTTTCAACGTGGTGCGCAACACACGCACATAAAAAACGACCCCCAGCGGATAAAGGAGTAAACCGCCGAGGGCCAAGGGGCCCATCAACCAAGGCAATTTTATAGTACCCCCGTAGCAAAAATATAGATACGTAAGCCGGGGGGTCTGCATAGTTAAGGGGGGTGGGGTGCGCAGTGGATGGCGTATAAAAATAGGGGGTGGGGTGGTGCATCGTTGCTGAGTTTGTGAAAACGTTGAAAAAACGTAATCGTTTGAGTGACATAGTATACTACATACACACCGCACACTTCGTCCAAATTCGGGGGGTGGGGGATGGGTGGGGTCACGGGGTTGGACGGTAGCGGCTTTGATAGGGGCGCGGGCTTGATTGGTCACCAGTTTATCGCGGGCACAAAAAAGCCCGCACATGGCGGGCTTGAATGTATCGGGCTGGCTTGGCTTATGGCTGGCTGGCTAGTAGCACTACCATGAAAGCGTACATGATGGGCAGTGCAATCAATGCGCCCAACAATGCTTTGAACATATCAAGTTTTGTCATGGCGCTACTACCTCAAGGTCGCGCATGGGGCAGGCGCATTCTTCGCCCATGTCGGGATCGTGAAAGAGATTGTAGAAAATGCTCCTCGCGCCTATATGACTGATGTTTTTTGTTGACCATCGTTTATCGGGGTGATTCTTGCATCGTAATGGGATATGCCCAGTATCGGGATAAAGGTCTGTCATTCTTCCATCGCTCAAAGTCATGATGTTTCTCCTAGGTTAGTGATGCGCCCCATCAGGGGCGCATCTGGTTGGATTACTTGAGTGATTCCATAAATGATTTTAAAAGCTCATCATCTGTGGGCGCGTCCAGTGCTTTGAGTGCTTCGGTCACGTGTACCAGTGCGGCTTGTATCTGCTTTGATTTTCCATGCGCTTTGATCTCTGCATCGTTATCCGCGTTGACACCCGCGCGATACACTTTGCCTATCTCAATTACCATCCTTGAATAATAGTCGCGAGCTCTGACTTGAGCTCCTTTGCTGCTAGACTCACCGGACTCACCGGACTCACCTATGTCCGCTTTAATTTTCGGATTCATCAATTCGTATGACATCGTTCTGATACGCTTGTATTTTGTCCACGGGTTACTGTGACCCATAGCCTTGTATGTATCACCGAATTCCTTTTTGATCGGTGCAAGAGCCTTGGCGATAACTCCCGTTTTCGCGCATTCTGTCCAATGCGCTCCCTCTATCTCCATTGCGTCCGCCAGTTTGACGTTGAGTAATGCCGCTAGTGCACGTTCAGCGGACTTAACTACACTTTGCCCAGCGTTGTCCACGTTGGCGATATCGCGTATAGACATACCCTTAACGACATCCGCAAGGGTTTTCTGTGTCGCGTCCGCGCCCATAGCGGCAATCTGGGTGGCAATCGTGTTTTCCGGCAATGTTACTGTATTCAGGTCTGACATGGTGTTATCTCCAGTGTGACGGGCGGCACGTAGGTTAGTTTGTGCCCGTGCTCGTATTTTAAGCGTTTTGTACCACAATGGTATATATAAACATATCTATCGTTAAACCCGCTTTAATAGGCTTAATCTATCCCCGATAACAATTGTTATCGTCTGGCGGCATCGGGCTTGCACCTATGCCCATAGCCCGTTTCTCGTTGGTCGCGTCTGGCTCGCATCCATGCCCATATCCGGCTCGCCGGTGGTCATGAT
>Ga0105098_10000794_pt1 | contig 11239 bp, 9 predicted proteins | sample PPLLak21cMay2015_FD_79137 | JGI IMG/M metagenome (GOLD analysis project Ga0105098, IMG submission 79137) | Freshwater sediment microbial communities from Prairie Pothole Lake near Jamestown, North Dakota, USA - PPLs Lake P7 Core (1) Depth... | ecosystem: Environmental > Aquatic > Freshwater >... | reverse complement strand
GGTCTCCGGTCAGACCGAAATTGTATGCCCGGTCGGTTACCCCACCGCTCCACGCTCCATTTCCATTGGCGTCAAGGTAGAAGGTATGGGTCGACGGACGGAATACTCCGATCTTACTCCCCGTCACATTTATGACAGGTGCTGCGGTCACATTGATGTAGCCAGCCTGCGTCATCGAGTTACTTCCACCGAGATTTGTCGCGACCAAGGTGACCGTGAAGATCCCACCTGCGGTATATGTATGGTTCGGGTTCTTTTGTGAGGAGAAGGTCCCGTCGCCGAACGACCATCTCCAGCTTGCCCACATTGCCGGTTCGCTCGTGGAGCCGGTCGCATCGAATGATACAATGAACGGGGCAGTGCCGTTTAACGGAGTTGCAGTGAAATTCGCAACCGGGGTTGGCGGTGGCGGAACTGCATTCACCGTGATGGTCGTTGTCTGGGTGGATGTAGTGTTTCCTGCAAGAGTCATAGCAGTCAGGGTCACCGTATAGGATCCGGGTAATTCATAGACGTGACTTGGGTTCTGCATTCCGTTATCGTCGGCGTAGTTCCCATCGCCAAAGTCCCAGCTCCACCCGGTTGCTCCGGCTGATGTGCCAGCAAACGTTACATTGAGCGGAGCGGTGCCGGTAGCTGTTAAGGGGGTGAATGATACTGCTCCTGGTAATGCAGTCGTCAGGGAAATATTTGTGTTTGATACCGTTGAATTCCGGTATGCGAGGGGGTAGCCCTGCAACTCTCCCGGATCAACCGCCTCGTTATAACCGTAGTCGTCCCCTACGACATTTGCCGCCATGACCCGGTAGGAATAATTCGGAACGGTGTCTGCCGGGATCGAGTTATCGATAGCCATTACGGATCCTCCCGTCTGTGTTTTGGTGTAAGACGGGACGGTCCTGAAGGCGGTCCAGTTGGTCTGGGTAACATTGGTCCTCTGGATAATCCAGTCTGTTTCCTGGGTCGAATGATCTACCCACCGCAGGTATACGGCAGTCGTATTGGTCGTAGCATTGTGAACCTCATTTGACCTGAGTGTATCTGGTGCAGCACCACCCGGATTGTTTACCGAAATCGCCTGCGAATGCATCATGTCCATTTCTTCATGGGCGAGGATGTGGCAGTGCCAGACATACTCCCACCCGAAGTTGACCAGATGGTTAGGTATCTGGCCGTTGATTCCTACCGGGTTCCCGCTCTGGCTGAAGAATATGTCACCCGGCGGCGGCGTGAGGAAATTCCCGAGCGGCATCGTCGGGTCTATTGCCCGGACTTTGTCAGGAACAGGGAACGGCACGGTTACTGCAACGGGTCTCAGTGCAACGATGGTATCCTCAAGCGGACTCACCCGGATGGTTTCCTTCCAGCCGAGTTCGGTGGGATCGGGACCCGCGATATTCAGGCCGTCCCAGGGTACCCGGTTGATCAGCTGTACGTTATACATGTGCCAGTGGACCGGGTGGGAGTCGACGCCATTATGGGTGATCTTCCACAACTGGGTGCCGTCGCCAAGCTGGGGTAATGAATACTCACCGAGGGACGTCATCACAACATCGGTTGGCGGGCTGCTGTAACCGAAGGGGACGAACATCCTCTGCAGTGGTCCTATGCCGGCAACCTCGAGTCCGAGTGATGCACTCATCCTCCCGTAATTATCATAGACGCCGCCCATCTCGTCATGAATGGCTTTTGGCTGTAAGGTGAGATTCAGCCAGGTACCGTTAATGGTCGTGAAGTTCTTGAATGAATCACCGATCCTGACGAAATTATCCTGCGTGAAGGTCATATTGTAGGCGCTGTTGTAATCTGCATCCGACACGATGACGGGAGGCTGGGAAGACTCAAAGACACCCCGCTTTGCGCCGGTTTTTGCAAACACTGCCTCGAGTGCCGCGAGGTTGTACGGTGCTGCAGGTGGGATATTGTTGACTTTAATCTGCATGATGGTCCGCGTGTTGGGACCGTATCCCGGTTGAATGGTGGGTGCACCACCTGTTGAGGTCAGGTCGGGTGAGCCGGTGTAATAGTCGTACTGCGGGACGCGTGCAGGGAACGCGGCCGGGGCGTCATTGTAGAGGATGAGGGTCTTTCCTGCGTAAGCAGAGAAATCAACGATGACGTCAGCCCTCTCGGCACTCATCAGGAGTATCGTGTGCTTATCGACGTTCCCGACGTTGAACAGGGTCGGATCGTCGACATACGTGACAGGCTGGTTCGGCACGACGACCGGAGCCGGCAGGAAACCGCCTTCAGTACCTATCATGATAAAATCCGGTCCGATGGTGGAGGGGTGTGGTGAGCCTACGGGCCGGTTATCGATAGGCCAGTTTGCCGGGAAGCCCGGTGTCGGAGTCCGAGGAACAAGGAGGACCTCGGTATTGTTCCTGCCATCAGCCGTAGTAACATTTGCATCGGCCACGTAGAGCTGCAGGTTCAGGGCCCGGTCATTACAGGCATTCAGGATACGGAACCGGTATGCCTTGGGGTCAACAGTAATATTGGGATACGCAACACCGTTGACGATTGGTGTATCCATGAAAGCTTCACCCGGTGTTGACGGGTGCGGAACTCCCGGTATCATAGGCGGTTCACCGGTGTAATTGATATCCCCGAAATGGGGATTGGCAACCGGCAGGTTTGGAATGATGGTTGGCGGGAAGAACCAGGGACCGTAGTGCCAGCGGCCAAATGCGTTCACACCGGTACGGTCAAACGGGTTCTGGGCCGTCATGTACACATGGGGATACCACAGGTCACCCGTTCGGGGTGCGCCGGGGTCCGTTCCCCAGTACCATGTGGGGTCCTGGGCTGCGATGGTGTTGGCGTCTACCCATGTCTTGTCCTGGATGACAAGAGGAATCCCTAAACCGGGAAGAACTATTGCCCCGGTTGGATTGACATCAGACACAATTCCATTCATCATACTCTGTTCCACCGGATCTGTCACCAGGTACCCGGCTGCTTCGCCGGCATACACATTGAGACGGGTTATGCCATGGGAATGGTCATGGTAGAACATGAGCCGGGCACTCTGCTGGTTGGTATAGTAGAATGTCTGGGATCCGTCTCGGGGACCGTCATCGGGCATACCGGGGACATTGTATACACTGACCCCCTCGGGATAAGCAGTGTATTCATCCGCCGGGGTAATCCACTGATAGGGTGTCCCATCGCTGATCCAGGGGGTAGCACCGCCGTGGAGGTGCAGTGTTGCCCGGTTTTGCGTATAATTGACAGGACTCACATTCATTGCCTGCGGTCCCATCCCTGCTCCCATAACGGTGGTGTCTACCGGGAGGAAGAGGTTGCCTTCTGCACCGATCGGGAGGTAGTTGTGGAACCTGACCCTTACCGGGGTCCCGTTGTTGGCGACGATAATCGGCCCGAGGTAGTGGGGCTTATCGACGGCGAACACAGGAAGACCCCCGATATCAGTAATATTTGTTCCATTGGGATAGTTCAGCGGGTAGCGGATACCAGGCACATTTGTAGTCGAAAGCTGGACATAGCCGCGGAGAGGGGTTTCGGGAAGGTCAGAATGCATCTTCTCGGTGAACTGCACGACCGCAATCTCGTAATAATCGCTGCCGGGATAGGAGCTGTTGTCAGACACAGCAACCGGTATATACTGGCCAAGGTTATTTACACCGGCTGCGTTCAGACCTGGGAGGGTGTCAACAAATTTCCTCATGCCGCTCTTGAAGGGGCCGCCAAGATGTGCGGTGGCAGTGGCACCCGTCCCAGTTCCCTCGATGATGACGACGGGGGCAGTGTAGTTGGAACCCGGGGTCAGGACGGTGACGTGGTTGATTATACCGCCGATTACGTGGGCTGTTGCAGTTGCCCCGGAGCCGGTAAAGTATGCATCGGTGATGGTGACGTTTGCAGATACGCCAGTGTAAAACCGTCCCGGGTTATCGACGGTGATATTTGCAATACTCCCCATCGGCATCGGGCTGTTGGCCCAGTTGGGGTACGGACCAAAGTAATGCGGGACTCCGCCGGGATCCATAACCGGTCTTGCAGTACCATTGAACGCTGCTGCAATCTGGAAATCACCCTGAAGCGAGGGAATTCCTGTCTTGAGATATGCTTCACGAATCTTTTTATAATTCTCAGCAGCGGCTTCTTTTTCTTCCTGTGTTGGCAGTTTAGCCGATGTCCTCAGGGTATACCCACCCGAGCTGATGAGCGATGCAGCCCCCGTGCCAGAGATCGACGGACTGGTGTCGACGATTTCCCCGGTAGCGGCAGCGGCTGCCATCACCTGCACCGGAGGGACGATAGTCGGCTGGGTAGTGAACGATGCAATAACTGACTGCGCCTGGGTAGCCAGAACAGTAATGATGTCCTGTGGCTGAGAATCGGCAATTACACTGTTTGATACAATCGAATCAGCGGCATTGCTCTCGCCGCCGACCCCTGTACTCAAAATAATCATTGCCATCACAATGCCGATAGCAATAATTTTCAAATCAGGACCGGATTTTTTCCTTCCTGATTCTTCATCCACCTGTCTATGTGTTGCCATAATCAATAACACCTGGGTTTCTTTCCAAATCACCGGATCTCCCTGGGTCCGGGTTCGGGACAAGATTCATGATTCAATGCAATGAATCCGAACGACCGGATTCTGCACTTTGCGTGGCAAAGATGTGTGTACACCATTTCCATTTGAAACGGTACAAAGATCCGGTGCGTTATAAATAATGGGTTTAATTTCATTTTTTGAAACGAAAATTGAGGCAAGACCAATATCTACATAAATGAATTCAACCCTTGATTTTCTCATGGAGTCTGACAATAAAATAAACGGCATTGGTGCTTTGCCTGATATTCCGGGGATTTTTATCCTGACACCCCGGGTCATATTTCCTGTCTGCGAAACGGAGGATTACAGGTGCAGGCAGCATCCGGCATGAAGTTCCCGATGGCCTGCGGGTGGACAGCCCGGGCTGAATCCGGTGTCGGTGCATTCGTTGTTCCGGGGGGGTTGCTTACCGCCCGGAGTACGGGAGAAACCCGGCAGGCGGTGGGGATATGCAGTCTGGTATTGGGCGTTCCGGTGATTCTTTTCCCGACGGTAATCACCGGTTTGAGCCTCCTGGCCGGCCACCTGTGCAGGCAATTGACGCTCCCGGCCTTCGGGATACCGGGGATTACCGTTATCCTTATAGGCGGATACCTGTTCCGGAAACACGAATGAACATGAATTCATCATCAGAGTTCGGGTTTTTCCGGCTTGTCTGGAGAAACCTCTCCAACCGGCCTTACCGGAATATCGCGACGGTGTTTGCATTTGCAATCATTGCAGCAACGCTCTTTTCTTCCCAGTATCTTGTCAACGGAGCCCGGGAAAGCCTGGACGCAGGTATGTCCCGGATGGGCGCCGATATCCTGGTCGTCCCTGAACAATATGCTGCTGCCTCGCAGTCGGTAATACTTATAGGACAGCCGAACAGTTTTTTCTTTGCGGATGAGGGTTTTGGTAAGATCTCCCGGATTCCAGGGGTTGCAAAAGCCAGTCCCCAGATCTATATTGCAACATTATTTGCCTCGTGCTGCGCTGCCCCGGTCCAGATGATCGCCATTGATCCGGAGCATGACTTCACGGTTTCCTCGTGGCTGAAACAGAACCCCGGGATAAAACTGGGAAAGGACGATATGATTATCGGCAGCTCGATTGTCCAGAATGTAGGAAATGACCTCATGTTTTACGGCCATACCTTCCACGTAGTCGGCATTTTGCAACGGACAGGCATGGGCATCGATAACTCAGTTTTCGTCCGGTTTGAGGATGCCTTCACAATGGCAGATGAATCGGAATTAAAGGCGGTGAAGAAACTGACAATTCCCCGTGAGAAGGTCTCGGCGGTACTGGTACAGGTTGAGCCGGGATATTCACCAGCAGAAGTCGCACAGGAGATCCAGGAACAGGTCCCGGGAACAAAAACCATAACCCCCAGCGGTCTCCTGAATGCCGTCAGCGGACAGCTGGGTGCCGTCACGCGTATCCTGGTTGGGTCGACACTGGCGGTGACCATTGTAGCGATTCCGCTTCTTGGTTTTATTTCAGCCATGGTGGCTCATGAGAGGATGAAAGAGATCTCAATTCTCCGTGCTCTTGGCGCAAAAAAAGCACTTGTCATGAACATTATGCTCGCAGAGTCGTTTTCTCTTGCGATTATCGGCGGGCTGATCGGGATTGGAGCGGCAATGGGAATTCTCGTATTCTTCCAGGATTTTATTGCAGTTACCCTGAAGGTCCCCTTTTCAATGCCATCGCCGCTTTCGATGATGGTTAACGGAGCGGGTGCCCTGCTCCTCTCCATTCTGGTTGCCGGGTTATCGTCGCTCTATCCTGCAGTTCTTATCAACCGGTCAGAGCCATATGCGGCTATCCGCAGGGGGGAATCATGATACAGGCCAGTGGTTTAACAAAAGCCTACCACACCAAAAATTCAGACGTCGTTGCAGTGGATGACGCCCGTATAGAAGTAAAATCCGGGGAATTTGTTCTTATTTTAGGCCGATCGGGAAGCGGGAAGTCCACCCTCCTCGGTATGCTTGCCGGTCTTATCCGTCCAAGCTCCGGAGAGATTTCGGTAGAAGGGCTGGATATCACCACCCTTCCTGAAGATAAGATTGCAGAGTTGCGGGCAAGAAAGATCGGGTTTGTCTTCCAGTTCTCCGGGCTTATTCCTACTATCACGGCCCTGGAGAACGTGATGCTGCCCATGCTTTTTTGTAGTGGTGGCCCCGGTTGCCGTACGCGGGCAGTTGATCTTTTAAAAAAGGTAGGTATGTCGGACCGGGCTGATGCATATCCCCGCACGCTTTCAAGCGGGGAAATGAAAAGAGTCGCTATCGCCCGTGCTCTCCTGAACGAACCATCCCTGCTGATCGCGGATGAGCCGACCGGCGACCTGGATGTCGACACCGAGCTGGAGATCATGGAGTTGTTCCGGCAGCTGAACCACGAAGGGACAACCATCGTCATGGTCACCCACAACCCCGAACTTGTCCCGTACGCGACACGGACATACGGGATGAACCGGGGTAAATTAGTTGAGAATACGAACTCTGCTGATATGTGCATCGGGACTTACGGATCCACACGTACCTGAACATGACGGATGAGCCATGAAACAAGATATGAGTTACCTGAAGTTTATCGTATCGAGTCTCCGGAACAAGCCCGGCCGTAATCTCGCGACTGTTTTTTGTTTCGCGTTCATTGCGCTCAATATTTTTTCCGGGCAGATACTCATGGCAGGTGCACAAGGAGGAGTCAGCAGAGGAATTTCCCGGATGGGGGCAGACCAGATCGTGGTGCCGGCACAATACCTGGTGTTCCTGCGGGGGAGTAGCCAGAATACCACCATGACGATTGTCAGGGCGGAATCTTCCACCTTTCGCATTAACTTAAGCATCATGGATACGGTCGGAAAAGTTACCGGAGTTTCGCAGATGAGCCCGCAACTCTATGTTACGACCCTGAATCAGCCCGGATTGTCACCAGCCCCGGTCGATATCTTCGGTATCGATCCCGTGACCGATTTTACCATCCAGCCCTGGCTGCGTCAGCCACTGGACGAGCCACTGGACCCGGGTGAAGTCATGGTCGGGAGTGGCATCGTGGGAGATACAGGCTCGAAGCTTTCACTTTTCGGTCATTCCTATACGGTAGCGGGAAAGCTTGATCCGACACAATCTTCGGCTGACCATACGATCTTCCTCCGACTGGATGATGCATATACCCTTGCTGCCGAAAAGGTTGTCGTCCCGCCATCTGCACCCCGCATTACACCCGGGGATGTTAATGCCCTGCTCATACGGGATGCACCCGGAGAGGATTCCGTTGCCGTGTTCAGCCGGATCAGGAGGAGTCTCTCATCTTCCTATCCACCGTCGTACGTTTCTGTGATTGGAAGAAATTTTGCCCTGGACCCGGTCTCCGAGAATATTCAGGATGTCCCGGATATACTGAATAGTATCTCGGCATTCGTCGTCATTGCATCTCTCCCGCTCATCGCACTCATTGCAGCGATGGTCACCCATGAGCGCCAGCGGGAGATCGGGCTCCTCATGTCCATGGGTGCGAAAAGAAATGTCATCTTCTTCCTTGTCATGGCAGAATCGCTTGTTCTTGCCGCAATCGGGGGAATCGCCGGAGTAGGTGCAGGATTAGGTGCCTTTTACCTGCTGAACATGCAGGGTGCACTCAGCGGCGCACTTCAGGTAACGTTCGCAATGCCCTCCGTAACCGAGATAGGCCGGATAGCAGGAATGGCATTGCTCGTCGTTATTTTCATGGGCAGTATATCTTCATTCTGGCCGGCATACCGCAGCAGTACCATGAATCCTTATGATGCCATACGGAGTGAGGCCCGGTAAGGAATTCCCTCCGCTCTCCGCAATATTCTTCTAGATAGAAACTGACCAGTGTAATTAGAGAGGTAGAGAACCGATGCACCGTTATTCGTTGTCCTGCAGCATGGAGGCAGAGGATCTTGAGCCGGTAGTCCTTGCAGTCCACGAATTAATCCACCGCCTGCCGGTGACAGCAAAATCACGGGAAAAGGATGGTATCCGGGTTGAGGACGGGCGGGTTGTCGACCGGCACTATTCCGGTCCTGTTCTCCTCGAGTCGATTGAAAAGAACATCCTTATCAAGACCACCCCGGCAAGCGGTGCCTACAAGGGAGTTCCGGTAACCGTGAGTCCGATCCGGGATAAAGACGGGAATGCTATCGGCGCAATCGGCATTGTGGACATTACCGGTATTTTTGATCTCGCCACCCTCATGGAACACCAGTCTGCCATTCTCAAGCAGGTCTGCGGCAAAGACCCCTGTCCCCTCCCTTCAGAACAGAGCGGTTCAAGGCGGTGAACTCGTTGCCGGATTCTGCATTCAAAGTACTTGAAATCCTCGAGCGGACGTCGGATCCCATCTCCGGTGAAGCGATCAGCAACGAACTGGGAATCAGCAGGTCTGCTGTCTGGAAGCATATCAAGGAGCTCCAGGGAATGGGATATGAGATCTTCTCTTCCCAGAAAGAGGGATATAAACTTACGCGGACGAGCAACAAGCTCCTGCCCTACGAAGTGCATAAAAAACTGAAAACACAGTTCATCGGAAAGAAGATGCGGTACCTCGACAGTACCCCCTCGACCATCTGGGTGGGCAAACAGATGTCTGCAGAAGGGGACGCCGGCAGGCTGCACGGCATGGTGATCATTGCCGAGGAACAGACCGGGGGGGTAGGCCGGATGGGCAGGGCATGGGTCTCCCCGGCAGGGGGGATCTGGATCACGATCGTCCTCAAACCCCGCGTGCCTGTCGATCATATCTTCATGATCACGATGGCGGGTTCCATTGCCGTTGCCCGTGCTATCAGAAAGGAATTCGATCTCGGTGCGCTGATCAAATGGCCAAACGATATCTTCATTGGTAACAAGAAGGTTGCCGGGCTCCTCCTTGAACTGGCTGCAGAGGCAGACACGGTACATTACTGCCTCCTGGGAATCGGTATCGATGTGAATGTACCGCTCACCCAGTTTACCAGTGCAATGCAAAAAGATGTCACTTCCATCTGTGCTGAAGTGGGCCATGAGGTGGACAGGGCTTCGTTCCTGGCACGCATCCTGAAAGAATTTGAGAACCATTACCTCCTGATCGAGGGCGGTGAATATGAGGCAATCATCAGGGAATGGAAAAGTCTTTCCAGTACTCTTGAAAACCGGGTGCAGATCAGGACGCTGAAAAACACCTTCGAAGGAGAGGCCATCGACATCGATGAGTTCGGGGCCCTCATCATCCGCAAGGATAATGGCAAACTGGAACGGGTCATCGCCGGCGACTGTTATCACCAGTAAATAAAGGTATATTTTTATCGTCAACCACGAAATTTTTTATGGTTGACGATGTTCGGGGACCTGCAGAAATCACGAAATATTGCCTACTCTGCTGCCTTTATCGGCCTTATCAGCCTTGGGGCCTGGGTATCGCTGCCCTTCTTCCCGGTCCCCCTGACACTCCAGACCCTGTTCGTCCTCCTTGCCGGTATGGTCCTGAAGCGGTTTGCCGTGATTCCGGTTTCCCTCTATGTCGTCCTTGGTGCCCTTGGCCTCCCGGTGTTTCATTCCGGAGTTGCCGGTTTAGGGATCCTTCTCGGTCCTACAGGAGGGTACCTGTTCGGGTTTGCAGGGGCAGCGCTTGTCGTCGGGCTTGCGTATGAATACCCGTCTCCATCCCTCCGGATCGGGGGAATTCTTGCCGGGACCGGGATCATCTACGCCTGTGGCATCGCATGGCTGATGTTCTCCGTCGGGGCAGGACTCATCCCGGCTGCGATGGCAGGACTGCTCCCGTTCATACCCGGTGAGGTGGTGAAGATGTACGCCGCGTATGCGATTGAGAAGACCCTGCCATGATCGCCATAGATGCTCTTCGCTGCCGGAACCTGGTGATTGACTCACTCGCCATCGGACCCGGCATCACTTCGGTGATCGGGCCGAACGGGAGCGGGAAAACGACATTTCTCAGGACCTGCGCCGGGATAGAACTGCCGCACCACGGCACGGTCAGCATCGATGGCGCAGCGCCCCGCGCCACCGAAACCGGGTGGGTGAACGAGTTTCCTGACCGGAATATCCTGTTTGCCCGCGTGTACGATGAGATCGCCTCCCCGCTCCGTTTCCGCCGTGACATTGCGTGCGATGCCATTGATGCCGGGGTGAAAGCCTGTGCGGAGTCCATGCACATCACTCATCTCCTCGACCGGGAGGTGCGTGAATTATCCGGCGGCGAAAAAGTACTTGTCTCTCTTGCAGCAGCCCTTGTCCACCACCCGAAAGTACTGCTCCTGGATGAATACGATTCCCATCTCGATGCACTCCTGGCAGAAAAGGTTGATCAGGTGATCAGGGCATCGGGGGCACGGTATGTTATCCGCTGCACCCAGCAGATGAATACTGCGGTAAAGAGCGATCACCTGCTCTTTTTTGATTCGGGCCGGGTGACCCATGCAGGCACCCCTCGCGACGTTTTCCCTTTTCTCAAAAATACTGCCTTTTACCCGGTTTTATGGGAGTGCGGGTTATGAAAATGAGCCTGGACCACGCCTGTGTTATTCGTGACTCCTGGTCTCTGACCGCATCCGGCACATTCGATACCGGAGTCCACCTTGTGAGTGGAGGTACCGGGAGCGGCAAGTCGACCCTTGCACTCATGATG
>Ga0105098_10000793_pt1 | contig 11254 bp, 6 predicted proteins | sample PPLLak21cMay2015_FD_79137 | JGI IMG/M metagenome (GOLD analysis project Ga0105098, IMG submission 79137) | Freshwater sediment microbial communities from Prairie Pothole Lake near Jamestown, North Dakota, USA - PPLs Lake P7 Core (1) Depth... | ecosystem: Environmental > Aquatic > Freshwater >... | reverse complement strand
GGTCTGCTTCTACATGATTCTGGAGATGAGCGACGACGTTCATGTAGCCACCGGGATTGGTCATCTTCTGATCCATCCCAATCTCGGACACGCACCATTCCTTGATCACTGCGATGTGAACTTGGTGCTGGTCAACCTCCTGCTCGACGGGAACAGTCGACTCCAAGATTGGAGTTCCGTCCATTGGGTTGATTCCAACGGGCTGTGGCTGACCCTGCAAGAGCTCGTAGATTTCGTATAGCTGTTTGCTCCTGTCTGCATCACCCGGAACTGTCAGTTCGGTAACACCAACGAGTTCTGCGACAGTGTGTCGATTCTCAGGATGGAAGAGAGCCTCGTTGAGTGCCTCGTTGTTCAGTTCCAACAAGCGCATGATGATGTCGCGCTTCTGCGCCCAGGCGAGAGGGAACTGCTCACTGAGCTCGGGCTCGACCTGTCCAACCTCACCGTTCATCTCTGCCTTACGAATCCACACGTTCACGAAAGAATTCTTACCCTGTGATTTTACAATCTTCTCGTCCGACTTCATGTTCTTGGCGTAGCACTTGACCGCCTTACTTTCCAAATCAGACCAGAAGAATGAAATCATTTTGTAGATGATTTGAAGTCTCTGTAATCCCTGAGCTCGGCTCATGCTGTATTCGGAGGCTGTATCTGAGCCTCCCTGCATTGATCCTCCATAGACGGACGGTACAGTTCCGAGTACAAACTGACCAGCAGTTTGTAGGTCGTCATGGAATTCTTTGTGCTCCCTGGAGAGAAGAGCCGCTTTATTTGTGTAGAAAGCCGCCCCAATATTCCCTCCAACGGGTGCTTTAACAGGATATAAAGACCCAGGGCTAACCTCCATTGATCGGTATTTTTGTAAATCAATGACACTAGAATCAACGAAGGTCTCAGGTATTCCGTGTCGGATTGTCTCGACAGTAAGCTGGAATACCTCATTGGTCATCTCCTGAATAGGAACGATAGGATTAGCATAAGGCTGTCCATGAACACGATCGAGTATAGGATCAATCGAGACGGTCCAATACTCATCCATGTCCTCATCATTGACCTCCGCTAGGACATCATTGATGTAGATTGCTCTCAATCCATTTGGAAACTGTTCTTTGAGTGCAAGCACTCTTTCGTCGTCCAGCTTCCCAATCTTGTTGAACATCCAGGGGCGGAGCCAGACCTGACGGCAGGTGCAAACATCTTCATCACTGTCGTTCTGAACCAAACTTGGAGCGCGCGCCCAACGATCGTATCTCTCTGAATCCGCAGTAGGCACGATCTTGTCTGCGATATGCGGAAACTTCTCCTGCATCTCAGCAACATCGTGCTCGTCGTTCAGAATCAGATAACCTGACTGCTGAAGCGTCCTCGCTCGAGGAAAGATCTGTACGTTTGTTGCACCGTACAGTTCAATGATTTGACGAGACTTTGCAACGGTCTCTTCCCAGTCAAGTTCCTGAACAGGTTCCTCAGCTGTGTCTGTAAAGGGAGAAACTTCCATCTGACAATTCGGGCACAACTGTGCGTTCGGAGCCGCAGCCTCCATCAAATTCTCTACAGGGGGCGGCGTTGGCTCCGGTTCAGCCTGAGTGTTCGCACTGTTCTCGATAGATGTTTCTGCACCCTCGGGAATAGGATAGTTTTCAATGGGCGCGCCGCCAGGACTATCCACCGGCTGCTCTGGAGGAACCGCTGATGGCAACAGCGTTGCAAGTGGAGACATCTCCGGCGGCACACCCATTCCCAAGCTGTTCATCGGCTGAACAGCTGAATCGCTCAAGGGCTCTCCGCACTCGGGGCAGTAATCCGTCTTTGTTTTGAGGACTCCCTGCCTGTAGTGTCGTACTGTTTCTGTACCGTACTTTGAGTTCTGATCGTTAAAGGTGTAGGCTGCGATGATCCCCTGATTGTACAGGAGACCAATAGCCTTCATGAAAAGAAACGGAACTTTGTTGTGCTTCCGTATCAGTTCAGCGAGGCGCGTGTAAGCCTGAGCCGTGTAAATGTCGGGAGCTTGATCGGCATCCGAGGGATAAAAACGGGTCGCTGGAATTGCTTGAGAGATTGCAGATATGATAACTTCACCGTGGGCTTTGTAGATGTTGACGATCTTGTCTTCGATGTCTGCTTCCTCGGCGTAGTCATAATCCTCGTCCGGACTATCTGAGATGAATCGCCAGTCGTGCGCCACCTCGGAGAAGTAGATGTTCTGGAGACCTTCCCAGAAATACTCATTCCTCTTGTAGATTTTCATCAGTCGATCGCGCGCGAACTGATCGCGACTGTCGATCTGCCTGATGATGTCATCGACTGCATTCCGCAAATCTGCAGCAAGAATGTCGTCTTCGGGATCGCCTGTAGTCATTTACTTCTTCCAGAACTTGTCAAGATCTTGCATTAAGGTATTAAACCGCTCGTGCGCGATAGGAATCTTATCGCTCTTATTAAATTTAGCAAGTGCTGACTCGATATTGTTCATCACTGGCTGCTTATTATCTATAAGCTTAGCAACAGATGCCCAAATAACAGAATCGATATCTCCCTCATTTAATTGAGGAAGTTTGCCTTCCTTATAGAGCTTTGCAATCTGATTGTAGATCGGAGGCTGTTCACCAAACTTCTCGTTCGGATGATAGTTGACGTCGAGTTTGTCCTCACCGAAATGCTTCCAAGCCTGACCTCTATCAATCTCGATGATTCCGTTCGGTGTCTTGAGCCACTGGCCCTTGTGCGCGTCGTGATTGGAAGTGAGCCAATCTACGGGATGATGCCGAATAATATCACGAAGGTCTGCAGAACTGAGCTTGGTCAAATCATCATGGCGTAGCGTCGGCCAATCAGACCTATTACCAATCAAAGGCTGCATCGACCCTAGCTTACCTTCCAAGGTCTGAACTGTTGTTCCAGCGTCGTATAGACCTCCCAGTGCCGCAACCTTGTTTGCTCTGGTCTCCATCTCTGGCATGTGAGCTTTGGAGGGATCTGCAACTTTGAAGATATAGTCCTTACCACCCTTGGTATAGATTTTCTTTGAGTACATCCCAGCTAAGTTAGGATTAGCGTCCTTTAGCTTGAATTCCTCAGGAGCTGCAACAGGCGCACTCTTAATGCCAGCAATCAGGTCTTCAATCGGCTTGACTTTAGGGCTGCCTGAAATCCATTGACCACTCGGCATCTGCTTCATGAATTGCGTCACGAAGGGGTATGCCGAGGCGTCTGCTTGAAAGAATGCGAGTTGTAGTTTTGCAAAGTCAGACGGATTCATTCCGATCTTATCGGCTTTCGCTGCAATCTGTTCCGCAACTTCCTGTGGTGTAAACTTGCTCGTTCCCTGAAGGAGCGAACCAATCATGTCGTGATTGAACAGTTCGCGCGCCAGATCGATGTCTTTCTTATCGAAACCTTCCTTCTGTAGAATGTCTTCTAGAATAGGAACAGTGAATGAGTGCTGTAAGGTCTTGTCTCCAGAAGCTAGAGCCTGAGGCTTACCGATGTCGTGCAAGGGCAGAACGACGTTCATCAGAGCATTTACGTCTGTCCCATACCGAGCAGAGATCTCTTCAAATTCCTCTGGAGCTAGCTGAGTCTCCCACTGCTTGAGCACATCCTTTGTATGGGACTCGATGCTACCCATCTCTGTCCCACTGGACTTACCAAAGTTCTCTGCAACGTGTGGATATGTATTCTTCAGGTAGTCCAAGCTACCATAAGTATCTAGATTCTCAAGCGTGGCCTTACCAGGGGCATCAGGCGCACTTACAGACGGTAGTGGCTCACCCAAGTAGCCTTCAAGATTGGGAGCCTTTACGATATCGTCGTCGAATCCAGGTATACCCTCAGGCAAAGCAGAAGGTAGCTCAGGAGACCAAGATGCAGGATATATAATAGGCTTGATCTGTTCAAACAACTCTGGATAGTTCTGAGAAAATTCCATCTGCTCGGCGCCAAGTAGCATCCCCCAAGCACCCTGGATGTTCTCAGGATTGTTGGGATTCTGCGAGGCGTTGACCATATCACTTACATAGTTATTCGACGGTGTTGGAACAGCAGGAACATCATTTGCAAAATTATCTAACGCAGGCGTTTCGTTTGCGATACCCTCGATCAGCTCACTGGACTTCTTCATGTCCCAGAGCTTCTGGACATCGTCAGCCGCATCATTCGCACCGATGAGAGTTAGATAGTTAATAGCATTCTCATGAACTTGAACAGCCGTCTTTGGCGTAAAGTTTTCGTAAGTAGGTGGAAAGTGTATTCCGTAATCCTGAAGGATACTTTCTACATCTTTATGATGTGAAGTCAAATCCTCCACTTGAGGTGGAGGGACAGCACCTATCGATGCAGAGTATCCCTTACCATTCTGATAATCTTCCCAAGCCATCGTATTCGTCATCCAGCTATAGTCCTCTGGATGAGACTGAGCAAACGCTGCCTGGGCATCAGGACTGAGCATGTGAAACTGCTCAATCATTTCGTCCGACATGAATGACGGATCGTCGAACAGGACCTTGAAGCTATCAGCGTGAGACTGAGCTTCTGATATAGGCTCAGCGTGCTGTGGAGTTGACGTTCCTACACTAGTCCAATCCTCAGGAGTATAATAGCCACTCTCAAACTGTTTGATGATTTCGAGCTTCTTGGTCTGATCTTTGGTCAGCGGTCGACCAGCAGCGACAAGTTCCTTGATCGTACTTTGCTCGTACGTCGGGATAGGCTGACCCTTATACATGGGTGGATTAGCCCATGACTTGGGTAGGTTCTGTGCCGCCCATGCCGTAGCATCCTGTTGCGGATTCAACGGCGTAGCTACTGGAGCTTGAACTGGAGGTAAAGGTCCTTGACCTGGAAGTGGAGAAGATATCCCACCTGGTGCGTCTGGTGGCATCGTGCCAGGGAACGTTCCACCCCAATAACCTGATGGTGTCTCTGCTGGAGCGAGCTTACCTTTCTGCCAAGGAACTTTATCTAGTGGAGCCTTTTGAGACTCAGGAGGTGCGAATAAAGTTTGTCTAGGATCAAAAGCTATAGATGGCTGGCTTGAAGCATTATAGTCACTGTAATGAATTGCACCATACTGTCCCGTCTGACTTGGCTGATTAAGTGGTGCATTACCCGTCGCATGACTACCGTGCTCACCGTAGCGCGCACCGTATGTTGTACCACTCTCATAGGCAAGTGTCTTGTTTAGCTTCCTGATCTTTGTTAGAGCCTCTGGATTTTTCTGAATCTTTTTGAGATGATCTGCATATACCTTTACAGGAATCTCACCAGACCGAATTTTAGAATGCTCTATAACGTATGGAGCTTGAGCTGCATACTGATCTTCAATCCTCTGAATTAGATCCTTATCCTTATCAGGATGTAGAGTTTTAAGAATTTCATCTATATCCTCACGTGGAACAGGTGCATTCTGTATGTCTAGAACTTTGACGCTATCTTCAAAATCTAGAGGCAAATATTCTGCATAATTACTTTGACTATAACTTCTGTTTGACGTACCTCTTGGAGCCTTACCAGCTTTGCGAGCAGCCTTGCCAGCCGCAGGAGTATAAGAGCTTGCGTGACCCCAATTCTCAAGTACGTCTGTACCACCCTTAGTTCCAAAACCTACATCGAGGATCTTTGCAGCATCACCTTGATTTCGCATTCGGCTCGTGAAACCCTCAATACCTCGTGAGGCTTTGAACAATTTTGGAGGTAGCCAGGCTGCACTGACATCTCCTGCGCCTAAGAGTGCAGCAGCACCAGTACCAAGATACTTCTCTGGAATTAGGTTGGTTGGATCGGTTACTACGTCAAGACCAAGACCCAACATCCCACGTTGTACAGGATTTGCGCCGCTCAGAGTTCCCTCCGGGGCGCGCTTCGTAAACTCCTGTGACGCAGAAGTGGCTTCTAATCCTTTCTCGTATCCTGATCTGATACCTTTCAGACCTTCCCAAACGATATCTGTCGCAGGCTTCTTTTCACTACCTGTGTTCCGAGGGTCGGCTACGTCGAGAGCCGCACCAAACGCACGACCAGAAGCCTCAGAAGTTGCACCAAGAGCACCAGCAAGTTTGCCTCCAGCAGACTTGGCCTGTGTCTTAATCGGCTCAACAGCCGCACGACCAACCTGCTCTGCAATCTCTAGAGGCGCAGGAATCTTTTTATACCAGGGTTCCTCAGGCGCGTCTACAGGGAGGTTAACATCGACAGCTTTACGCTGACGTGGCCGATTGGGATCGGTCGTATCTCTCCACCAATCGCGACCTGAACTCAGGGCACGAATGGCTCGGTCGTATAGACCGTAATCGCGCGCTCCCTCAGCCATTTACCTCGACCGTCGGTAGTTTGCCTGCGGTTTCGTACTCTTCTCTGACCTTGCTCCAGTATTCCGCCGTCGCGTTGGGATGAGACGCTCGTTCTCTTTCCTCAGCCTGACGTCTTCTCTGTGCCATGCTGAGATTTTGTCTCAAGGGCTTCATCTCAGACTCGGGAGCACTTTCCTGAACCACACTTCGGCTCGTTGGAACGACAATAGCCAACAGAGATGCGTAACCTTCACGCTCAGACTTCAAAAGAGCTTGAAGATCCTCAATATGAGCCTGCCGTGCCGCACAGCCCAAACAGGACTGAGGAAGAGTATACGAACGTACGAAAAGATCAGTAAACCAAGACAAGACTACAGTCTCCCACGTCCGAAAAGAATGTACAGAATCAGAATCAGCAGTATAAGTCCCAGTGGACTGTAGCCCCAACTGCGGCTATACGGATACCACGGACCAACGGCAATGAGCAGAATCAGAATAACGATTATGAGCAGCATTTTTGTGACCTTTCAGTGAGCCACGTAATGAGGATATCTTGATCTTCTCGGACGTTTGTGAAATAGTTTGACTGGCCTGTCGGCGTGTCGTTTGTCGCGCTCCAACTTTTCCATCTTTCGGTAGAAACCAGTCATATCCCCCGTATTTTGGAGGAATTCAAGGACAGCGTTGAGCCTTTCTCGGTCTTCGCTGACCGCTACGCTTTTCTCGACCCAACGATGTATCTCTTTAACTAGATATCTACTCCCGTCATAGGGGTCATCGCCCTCGAACTCCATGACGTCCTCAGTTTTGGTGTCGTCATAGATACAAAGTGGGATGACATCCTCGAGCGCGCCAAGGTTTTTCTCGACGTAAAGCCGTGAATCTTTGAAGATTTGGAGCTTCGGGAGATTTGTCTCAAGAACCTCCGGCTCGAACATAGAAGCATACTCGCGATACGCCTTTTCTCCGTAGATTCTGAAGATTCGCGCACCTGTTTCGACATTAAATCCCTCTTTCGGGATGATTCGAGCTGGCTTCGGCTTCCACCTTAGGTATTCGTGCATCAGCATCTTACCACTGATGCGGTCGTTATCTGCTAGAGTGATCTTGAATCTCTGTTCCAGACCAGGGGGATTAAGGACATCGCTGAATTGCTGCAATATCGACTTCAAATCCCCTTCTCGACGCTTCGCCGAGGGGTCAATCACAACAGAATCAATCACCTCATCTTGCGAGAGTCTAACAAAATCACTCGCCCACTCCACGATCTTGCGATTCTTTTGACCATACTGTCTATAAAGGAAAGCCTGTCCGTTAGGCGCAACAGCCGCCCAACCAATCCACGTCATTGCAGCATGACCCCAGTCAATTCCTACAATTCGGGGCCAGAAAGCTGGAAGTGGAAATGGATCAATCAGATGAATCGCATTCTTTGGCTCACCGGCGAAGTGCTCAAATCTGTACTCGTCAAATACCTGACCAGTGAATGTCCACCAGTCACCTTCGAGCTTGGCCTTACGTTCCGCAACAGGAAGTAGTTGTAGACGGTTTATGTAGTTCGGGTCCGCCTGCATCAAGAACTGATTGTCAGTCAGTTTGGCGGGTATGAAGATTCTGTATGATTTTGCTGCTCTGTCAAAGATCTTTGTGTATCCTGCTCTTGCAGGTTCGACAAAGCGACGACGAACCCAAGCATGGCCGACGTTACCAGGATTTGTAGCGCCGCGCACCACTGCAGGAAGAGAAGAATCTGAAGTACGACATCTACTCGTGAGGAAGACATATTGGAATTCTTCAAACGCCGTGAGTTCGTCAAATCCTATGTAGTTGTATTCGGCGGTGTCGTGGGACCTAGCATCTTCAGCGCGCAGCATATAGCTGAACTGAATCCAGGCTCCCGACGGAAATGTCCAGCGATGTTTTGTATCATTGTAGGTTGCTCCGAAAAGTGGGTAGATGTCTCTCGATCTGGGGATAAGCGACTCTTCCAGTTCTGGAAAGGTGCGCCTGAAGATGATTCCCTTGAACGTTCCATTCTGATACCACCCTCGAACGATAGGCAGCATCAGAAGAATTTCTGACTTACCGCCGCCAGCCGCACCACCGTACATCGCCTCGAAGATCGAGTCCGGTATACGGATGAAGTCTGTTTGCCTTTTATTAGGCTCCCAGACTTTATTACCATCTATCAGCTGAAACGGCATTACGCCTTAGCCGTCACCGTAGCTGCGCCTGTCGTGCAACGGATAAAAGCCGCACCTTGAAAGTTGATCGCTGGCGGTGCCGCCCAAGGACCAGTGATTGTCTGGGCTACCTCACACGCAGGTTCAGCAAGGAGAACATGTGCGCGCGCTGGTAGCGCATAGACAACGTTCTGTGCTATCTGCGTAGGGACGCCCAATGGAATACTGTATGTTGGCATTAGTCTTTACTCCACAGCCTACGTTTCTTCGGCGGAGTCTTCTTAACGAATTCCTTGGCGACAGCTTCAGGAACTTGCTGTGGACCTTTGAGTCCACCGTGCGCGGCTGCCTGCATCAGACGGTACTGCTTACCTGATACGGCAGGCATGTTATCCTCCGTAGACCGAACCGAACTGGAATCCAGGTGCCTGACGCGCAGCCTGAGCAGCCGCCATCTTTTGCTGCATTCCGACTTGATTCTTTTGCATGTAGGCCGCACGCTGGGCTGCTATGTCTGGCGCGCCCATGCCGCTCATTGGACCACCTTGAGCTCTCGCAGCATCGAGATTCTGCTGCATCTGCTCAGGAACTGCCATTGGCTGCAAGCCGAGACTTGAAGCCATCTGACCACCGGGTCCCAACTCAGGTGGCCTGTTTTGGTTGCGCATCATCTCCATGCGTGCGCGTGGGTCACCACCGAGACCACCCTGTGGCGCACCCATCCCAGGCATTCGCTGACCCATCTGGGGTCGAGGACGGGCTCCAGCCATCATTGGACGACCACCCATTGGTCCGCCCAGTGGTCCACCACCTAACTGACCACCCATCGGACGCATCGGTCTTTGGGTCCGCTGCTTCTGTAGAGCAGCAGACGGATCTCCGCCACCACCATCTGGTGGATACATGGCGCGCTCCCTTGTTATGAAAAGACCTAGAAAGAGGAAGGATTGGTGGGGATTTTGTCCCCACCAATTACATTTGATTTAACGATTGAACGTTGGATTCGGAGGAAGCTTGAAACTCGCGGCACCAGCCGCCGGCGCTGGTCCTGCGGACCAGGAAGATCCATTCCAGTGAGCTTGAGATCCGTCACCCAAGGTGACGAACTGACCTTCAGTCCACGGAGTCGTCGGATCTGCCGTACAGGCGTTGAGACCTGCGAGGTCTGCCGCTGGTGTTGCGCCGCTCGGAGTGAAAGAGCCAGGACTTCCCGCTGTCGCTCCTGTCGCGTCCACTCCTGTGGGAGGGGGCTCACCACCACCCTCTTCCTCACCTGAGTCCTCGATGACCTCGATGGGAATAGCGGTCGGAACCAGGGTCGCTGTCTCGGAAGGTGTAGCAGTAGGAGGTCCTTCTCCAGAATCGACAGGATTCCAGACCTGTGCGACTGTCACTCCACCCTCGCCTTCTCTCGCTGCCTTTGAGAAGGACTCAACGAGCTTCTTCTTGCGCGCCTTCTCTGTCTCTCGAGCTTCGCGCGCGTTCGCGACTTCTTCCTCGATGTTCTTGTCGGCTTCGGCTTCCTGCTCCGGCGTCATCGGCAGTCGGTTGCCGTCATCCAGGCGCCGCGCGACCACACCACGCTTCAGAGTCTCACGGAGGAGCGTATCGTAGTTCCCTGCACTGAAGTCGAAATCAGTGAGTTCCTCGAAAGCGTCCTGCGTGAATACGGCGTGATGACCTCCGACGCGCATCACGATATCACCAGGACCTGCCTGGACTTCACCGTGCTTCGTTTTGATGTTCAGCGGAGTCGAGATGTTGATGAAGATCTCCTGCTTCCGGAGCTTCTTCACGTCCTCCCGCTCGTTCTGTCGAGCGAGGTCGATCACCTGCTTCATCGTTCGTTGCTGTCCCGGTCCCAACGGCGTTGTTCCCCCGAATTGCGTCGCCGTATTGACCGAGATTGTTGAAGCCGGGTCCTTGATCCTGGGTTCCGGCTCGGGAGGGAGATTCTCCAGTCCCACGATCGCTCCGCCCGGATTCAGGGGAACCTTCGTCGCCGAGCCGCCCGGCCGATAGCTCTCCTCGCGACTCGAGTCGTCCCCCGGAGATCTGCTGTCCTTGTCTGAGGTCGTTGGTGTCGGATCTGCCATTTGTTTCTCCTGTCCTAACAATTAGGACGTTCATCGCTTTCGGACCTTGCTCGCCTTCCTCGAAGGTGAAAGTGACTTTGTCTCCTTCCTTCATATTACGAAAGGGAACTGAGGATCGAAGGACTTTCGACCAGTGGCAGAAGTAATCTCGCTGGTCTGAGCCTTCGATAAAAGCAAAGCCCTTCTCGAGGAAGAGCTTGCGCACGTATCCTTCCATATCTCACCCAACTTCTATAGTATCGTACGTTTGTTCTTTCTCCAACTCTGGAGCAAAGACTATCACTTGAGCATTGTTTGACGGTGGAGCTATTACGGTAGGCTTCGTCGAAGATAGAATGCCTGAAAGGTTCCGAGCTATCATAGACAGCTCTTTGGCATCCTTGTTCTCCAACTTCTCTGGAGTTATTTCTGAAACTGTTGCGGCCAGAATCTCAAGGACCTGACCTCGTACAACCAGAGTGTTCTGGTCTACGGCTTCCTGTAATCCAGGACTTTCTTTCTCCTGGCTCGTGCGCCCGTGCTTGTAGTGATGTGCCATGACGGGGTTGACACCCCAAGCATGTGCCGTCGCAGCGGCAGTGCCGAGAGCGGCAGCGGAACCAATGAGAGCACGGAAGATCGGTGGGACGTTACCCTGTTGAGGATATCTTCCGCCACGCTGGTCGGAAGTTTTGAGATGGCG
>Ga0105098_10000792_pt1 | contig 11255 bp, 4 predicted proteins | sample PPLLak21cMay2015_FD_79137 | JGI IMG/M metagenome (GOLD analysis project Ga0105098, IMG submission 79137) | Freshwater sediment microbial communities from Prairie Pothole Lake near Jamestown, North Dakota, USA - PPLs Lake P7 Core (1) Depth... | ecosystem: Environmental > Aquatic > Freshwater >... | reverse complement strand
CTAACTATTACTATAAAGTAGGAACAAAGGGACTTTTAGTAAAATTTACCGATGCTGTGTTCAGCCACTGCCCTCCTGGAACACCTGCTTGGACTGTTACTTGTAATTATCCACAATATGTTCAGGGAACTAATACTCAAGCTTCCGCAGGTACTGCAATGTATACTTGGAGTAGTACTCGTGGTGATAGGGCTGATACTGCTATAACAGCAAGCGAATCAGAATTTACTAGACTCGGTTCTAGTGGACTATATATAAAATTTACTGGTGATAATATGTTTTTGGCCGGAGACCAATTCAAAGTTATATGTACTGGTCCACAGCCAATGTCGTATGATATAACTAATCTAAATTTTGGAAACGTCACTGTATCTACAGAATCATCGGTTAAATGTGTTATGTTTGAAATAATGTCAGGCGCTGTAGAAATAGGAACTGTAAAGTTCGGTTTACAAAGTCATGGTTCATTTTCGCATCATAACGCAAATAATTCAGACACGTATTTTAGATTTGGAACTCTTGGTCCAGGAAGCCCAGCTGGAACTTCACCACTAAATAGACTGGAATGGAGAACGAGTGTAATAGCTGGTGATATAGATAATGATACCCCACCATCATATTTATATGCTACAGAAGATAATTTATCAGTGGTTTCTGATGCAGATGATAGTGAAAGTATAGGTTCTAGTGGTTTTCTTGGCATGACTTCTGATCCTATATTTTTAAATATTCGTTTGGGTGCGAGTGAGGTTGGGGCCAATTCAACTGTTAATTATCGTATCTTTTTTGATTACTCGTAATAAATCTGGACTTTTGCTAATTATTTAATTGAAGGAAAAGGAGAATAAACTATGCCTGTGTATGAATTCGCCTGTAATGAATGTGGCGAACAACTAGAAATGTTGGTTAAATTAGGAACTAAAACCGTTAAATGCCCTGTTTGTGGAAAGAACATGTTAAAACAAATGTCTATTTCTAATTTCCACCTGCCAGGGCATTTTTGGTATAAAGATGGTTATGGTCTTCGTACCAATACTAAGTCAAAAAAGGGAGATAAAAATAATGGTACGTAGAGGATTTAGGGGTTGGGAAGTAGAATACGGAGACGGTTCAACTATTAATGAAGATCAAGCTGATTGGAAAAACATATCAAAAAACAACATAGTAAGGCTTACCTTACATTTTGATGGCCGGCAGTGGGATTTGTATGGGAAACAAAATTATATTCAAAAGAAAAACGGATCTGCCATTCCTGGTGTTCGTGATAGTTTCAGAATAGAATCTAGATCAATAGGCTATTATGATACAAACACAAAAGTAATGTACACTGTTAATGAAAATACCGGTAAGATGAAAATGGAGGTAAAGAATCTTAATTAATGTCTATTCTAGATGCGTTTCAATTTGTGGTTGATTGGTTCAACCAACTTAATCCTGATGATCGTTCTAAAGCCGAAGATATAGCCTCTGGTTTAAGAGCTCCGCTTGTTGGTTCTCCAGATAAAAAATACGTAACTTCTCCATGTCAATACTGGGTTAAAGGTTTTTCAGCGGTTTGTAAAAACTGGAAACTTGTTAATGGTGTTTATAAATGCGGATTTGAGTTTGAAACACAACCAGAATTTGAAATGCAGGAAGCTCCTAGTGGTTATAGTAATGGGGCCTGTGATGGGCTTGGCAGGCATGAGTGGTGTTCTAAATACGAAGCCTCAGCTCCTGATAATTTAGAGGAATACATATGTGTATTACCATGTCTTGAAAAAAGTGGTTTTGGTAAGCAGGTTGAAGATGAGACTGATTATGTTAGTTTAAAACCATTTACTATATCAGAAATAAAAGGATACAATAACGCCACAGAAAGCAGTGTCGGTAGGTGTGATGGTAGAGGAATGGGGCGTGGTTCTGCTGGTTTTGATATATCTGATATATTAGAATTATATAAGAAACGACCCATTTGTAGACATTATAGGCCATGGTCTATGGGATTTGGTGCAGTAGTTCCGCGTCCATCTCCAGACACACTACCAACTACGTTAGATGAACTACACGATGGATCGCCTTCGGATCCGTTGGTTCCTATGGAACGAAGGCTACCATTTGCTTTTGATGTTTATAATCATAGAGCCGTATATCAGAAATGTGCTCATTGGAACTCCGACACAGGTCTGCCATTTTCTTTTGATGATGGTGGTGGTACTATAGTATTGGAAGAAGATCCTGAATCACTTTGTTCATGTACTGACGAGGCATCAACACCATATAAAACTATATCTGAAGATTGGCCAGAGAATGTTCAGTACGTATTAATGAACGTGTGGGCTGAATATGGTGGTATAGTGTGTAACGGGGCTAAGCCTGAATGCCCTTGTTATACTGGTAAATGGAAGTATTGTGTTGATGATAATATGCGTGATGGTATGCGCATTACTGCCAATCAGGTGCTTGAATTAAGGTTTTGGACATCAGACTGGGATAATCAAGAAGATTACGATGATTATTTTAAACAAAAGCCAGGCCCGACTTCTGGAAATACTGCTGATGAAACAACATCAGATATTTATACATTTACCTATTGGGAAAAGCTTGATCCAACCGACCCAAATGAAAGTGTTATGGTTGGAATGCAACAAAACATCTGTGTTCCAGCTCCTTTAAACAATAAAGTTTTTGATTCCGAAACGTATATAACAAAAAAAGAAGTAAAGTATCCAAAAATTACTGAATCTTATGGTACACATGGTCCTGGCGAGGTTTATTTCCCAACACTTGTTAGGGAATTGGAATCTCCAGAAAACGCAATTCCGCCACTAAATATTATATATCCATACAGCTCCAAAAACCCATGGGATGTGTTGCCCTGTGAATCAGTTTCTGATGATGTTTGTATACATTCTTGTAATCAAATGATTCTGCCAGGACCGACTATAGGTGTTATTGGTAGTTCCATTAGAAATAAAGATGTGTTTATAATAAATACTAACCTTGTACCATCAAACAAAACATTATTAGACATGTTATATTATAAACGCATGGATAAAGTTCCATATAACAAAAGAGATGCTTTTAATTCTGAAATAGCTGATTTACTTGATGTATTAGATATGGACATCAGTAAAAACACATCTGATGGATTTGCATACACACATACAGATAATTATGGATTTTTTGAAACAGGAAATGTAAAATTACGATACGAACAGACTAACGTTTTGGTTATAATTTGTAAGTATGATGATGTTAATAATTTATATAATTTTAGAATCAGAAAAGTATTGTCTAAATATTATGGTGGATATATAGCACAAAAAGAATTTAACTACGATATTGGGGATTCAAGTAATAGTTATTTACCTACAGGTTTTTATCCGGCTCCGACCCTTACAGCAGAGGTTGAGATTACAAATGGAAAAGTGCTTGATGTGTTTGCAGTACACTCTTTTCTGTGGAAGGGAACGTTGGACCAGTACGTAACAATGTCATATTGTATTAATGAGTATACTGAAATAGATGAAGATGTAATAAAATGGGTCCAAATAGGTAATTCTGAATATATTTTAGCTGAAATAGATAATGTAGATCTTTCTTATTTATTTGATTTTGAAGTTATTGAAGCCAAATTAACTGGTAAAAGTGAAGAAGTTAAACTATGCGGTAATTCAGTAGAGGTTTTGTTACAGCAGATCACTATAGAAAATAGTTCACTGTCTATTGGTCGTTCGTGTATCCCACCAAATGCGGTTGTTTTAAAGTTGAACACGGTTGGAGGATTTAAAAACAATGAGTGGAATTTGTCAATAGAATATAAATTTAGAAAGTTAGAAACGTTTATGGCTGATGGTGATAACGCAACAGTGTATTGGCCTGAAAATATAACTAGTTTAAACGAAGGTTATTACAGATTTATTGAACCTCCTTTTACAGTAATAATTCCAGATACTAATAATAAAAATCTTTTTACAATAAATGGAACTCATTCTGTAGCATATGCTGTTATGGCGTATATCTCTGATTCCGATAATAGAATTCAAGCGGCTGCAGCAACAAAACTTTTAACTTGTATAAACTACAGTGGTTGTAGAAACGTGGATATATTCTACAGATACTCCGCATCTGCTGTTGGTTGGGAATTACAACCAAATAGCGGTTTTCTTACATGGAGAGGTGCCGATAGAGTTCTAACAGATGGAAAAGTGCGTGTTCATAGCCATACCCCGTTGTGCGGGGATCATGAATGTAGTCCAGGTAACTGTATAGGTCCTATGTGGTTTCCTTTTAATAATTGTTCTGAGGAATCCTATAATTTTATAATACCATCTAATTTTTGTATTATGCCAATTACTGAAGGATCCGCGTATACCAACAATTTCACAGAGGCTTGGAGATACTGTCAAGTAAATGATTATGAAGCATGGGTAGGTATTGGTGGTAATTGGGCCGCTTCTTGTGGTAGTAGCTGGACATATTTTTATAGTAAAGCAGATAGTAATAGTATACGTTTTTCAGGCTATGCCAGAATTAGAGGTCCTATAGATGCAGCATATTATTCTGCCATGGGCTGGGCACTTCCTCCTTTTGGTAACGCTGGTAGAGAATATACAGAAAGATGGTTATCAAAAGACTATGAATCATACATAGATTTATCCTCAAATCCTATTCGTACTAGAGCAGAATATATGCCACATGTTATCGATGATACAGATCTGTTTGCTGATTTAAACTGCTTTTCAAGAGCAAACTGGCATGGGCCTGTAAACGAGCCATTTTTTCATCTATCTCAATTAAACATGTTTACCGCTGGATGGATTAATGAAATAGTGGGCATTGAGCGTAAGCGTTTTGAGGATGTTTTTGATATAATCGAACAAACGAAATGTTCTTATCCGCTTCCAGAATATGGAACTGCTGGATTAGTTACAAAAAGATACGGGTTTAAAAACGAAAACATGTGTTGGGCTTGGCAAGAATGGTGGGAAGACATAGATAGATATTCTGAAGATTGCTTATTATTTTTGAAATTGGAGTATCCTGAATATGTTTACGATTACGATAAAAGAGAGCACAGACTTGTAACATACGAAGGTACACATTCAATAACATTTATTCCACCATTTAAATACGAATATGATCAGGAAAGTACCGGTGTAGAGTACCCATCTATATTTTTGAATGTAGAAGATAATCAAAGATTTTTTAAAATACTTTATGATGACGCAGATTATTTGTTGTCAGATAATGTAGAGTGGATGGATGAAAATACACCATATGAGCATGGTAGTAATCCCGTAGATGGTGAAGGCGGTGTGTGGGGATTCATAGGCGATCTGTGGTCTTGGATCAGTAATATAGGAGATTCAAACGAAACAATAGTGTGGGCACACGATACAAATACTTTATTTGATGAGGATGCCTCAACAAGCAAAGATGAAAACAGAAAAATAGTTATTGGAGAAGATTCTGATCAGGTTAAATATTTTAACAGGGGAATTATTTCTACCATACCAAAAAATCGTCTTAAATATTTACCACTTAAGGAATTAAATTTTTCTTCGGCCTTTGATGAGGCTTATGTTTGTACAGTCGGTGAAGAAACGTTACAGTATAATGTACCAATAAAAATAGTTATAAAGGGAAAATGGGGAAGAATTTTAGACGAAGTTTTAGGTGAGGAGATTGGATATTGTTTACCATCAGTAGTAGTTTCAGAACATTATAGAAACGAGCCCAGTGAGACCGCGGATCATGTAGTTGGGACAGCGAGTGGAAAAGATTCCAGAAGGTCTTATACAGAGGGTGAGTTTGGTAAGTTATATGATTATGAAATAATAATAGAATTATCAAAACTTCCAACACACATAATGAAAGAGGTAGATTTTTTTACAATAACCCTTGGAATAACACCTGATGAGAATGTTCAAATAGATTCTGTTTCTGGTGTTATGGCTTATTATACTAAGTTAGTTGAAGCTATTAAAACATATGAGAGAAAATATTTGGTTTCTACACTTTCTACAGAAGGAACTGTGAATCCAGATGGACCAAATACTGAAGCTTATAGGGCCCCATCTCCAAACAGTAAGAGCAATGGTCAGTATTTTCCATTAACCCAATCAAACTATGTTTCTCAAAATGAAACTAAAGCCGTAGATAAAATGACCATGATTGGTGCAAGTAAATTTTATATTGATAATGCTACAACATCTGTTGGATCAGAGTTTGCTGGTGGTGGAGGAGTAGATGCGGCTTCCTTGGAAGATCAAGATTCAATAAAGGAAAGTGGTCCATTGTCGGTCACTGTAGGTAACTTAAAAACAATTGAAAAGGAAGAACAAAAAAAGCTTTATGAAGACGCAACGGGTAGAGATACATATGACACATTAGTTTTGGCTCCATACACTCATCCCAAATTTGATGTGTTTGTTGGAAAAATAGGACTTTATGGTAAATTAAAACATAGCAATTTAATCATAGAATCAAATAAACTGCTTTGGGATAAACATTGGTTAGTTACCAGTTTTATACAAGACGGTTTAGAATTTTTTACGTTGGGCGGCCATTATTTTACATGGGCCGATTACGTGTATAAAACAAGATGTACTATATTTGGTCCTGTTGAAACAGTATATTCTGTTGTTTTTGTACACCACCGTCATGGTAAATCGGTTCCTACTGCCTCAGCTTATGAAGCATATGCTGGATGGGTTAAATTTAGATATATAGAAGGTAGAGTACAACAAATAGAGGGAGTGGCTACACCTAAAGTAGACTTGGTTTCTCAGGCTATTACTGGAGTAAGAGGATAATGTTGGATACAATAATAAAAGATGTTACGTGTGAAGCGTGTAATAATAAATTAATTTTTAATTATTATGAAACAATAGACGCTTTTAAAGACAGCGCTGATCTAACAACCACTAACATAATCGATGGTGTTGATTCAATTGTTGATAAGTATCTTGTATTTACATGTAATGGTTGTGATGCTAAATACAGATATACCTATAAAGATATAGACAAAGTTGTGCGCTATAATATATTTAAAAGTTTATTGTTGTTGTTAACACAGGAACAAATAAAAAAAAATAATAAATCAAGTGATTGTGTTATGATTTATTGTGGTAAATGTACTGGATATGATGGACAAGGAAGTTGTTTAAGCAATATATTTAACAAGTGTGATATTAAGAAATTTCCCAAGAGGTAACAATGTCGTTTAATATTACAAATTTTGATGGTAAAATAACACGTCAACACACATGTATACATGATTCCAACCTTGGCTATTTTACAGATTTTTCTGTTGATGGTGATGTAAATGGTTGGACTTATTATGATGGTATTCATACATATGGTTGTTGGAATGGATTTATATTTGGTACTTTATATGGATCTTATGGGGTAGTTGGAAGAAATGATGTATTTAGAGCAATTCCTGCTGAAACGTTTTTTACTATAAAGATTGTAATGAAAATGACAATTAAAGAAAGAGCAGAAGGTCAGACAATTCCAACAACAGGTAAAGTTATGTGGGTAACACTTAGTGATCCTATATGGGGAACTGACAAACAACTTGATTTTTCTATTTCGTGTGATGATAAATGGCATACTTATGTGTTAAATATGGGCGAAGCTCAGTGGTGGCAAGGTGATATAAATAATTTAAGAATTTATCCAATACTTAATAATGGTAAAGATGGTGATGAGTTTTTAATAAAATCAATAGAAATAGTTTCAACCAACGACTATTTATGTAATAACGCATCATGTAGTTATTATTCTAATTATCAGCATCCGTGCCAGGGTGTTGGTTTGAGAGCTTCTTGTACGTCTGTATTAGAGGACGTATTAGTTCAAGGCGGAACTCAATTTGAATTTTCTCAAGATAAGTTTTATACAATAGAAGAAGGAATTAATGACGAATTATTAGTAAATATAAACGAATATGGTTTTGAAGTAGTAAAGCTCCCTGTTACATCAAATGTGACTGGTGAACGTATGGCTACTATAATGGCTAACGAAATATCCAAAACTGCTATTGGCGGATATGCTGAAGTTTATGTAGAATTTACCGATAGAAATCAATTCATAATATATTCAGGAACATATACAGACGATAGCTCTGTTGAAATAGGATTTAATAATACCTCTGTTTATTTTGGTTTTTTTGATTCTGATGGTGCAGATATATCAACAAAAACAACTGGTCAAACTCCAGTAAATGGGTTTTTACCACTATCATCATTTAATGTTTCATCATACCAATTAAACGAATTAATAGGATCTAACGGTGATACTTCAATATACTTTAATCCTGATTGCTATAGTGTAGAGGGAGGTAGGACAGATTGGTTGTCTGTTGGTATAGGAGATCCTTCTCAAGATGTTAGAGGATCTGCTGAAGACTTATCATATCTACTTAATCGAACTTATAGATCACTTGATAACGCTGGAAAAACAATTATAGATTTCAGTCATCCATTCAATGCTAGTGGTAGAATAACTAAAATTTATGCAGCAATAACGTTGGATGGAATGGAATCTTTATCAAATTATGACAGAGCTAGAGGAGTTTCAGGTGTTTTTGGTAGAGATCTTTATCGTCAGACTTTGCAGCGTTCTGGCGCCAAAATAATGTTTTTTAGACCTACTCGTGATGGCAATTTTAGAGTATTACCAACAGAGATAGATGTTCAGAATAGAGATTACGCATCTGGTAAAATTTATTCACAATGCCAAGAATACGTTGAACTAGATTGTGATTTATTTGTAAATAAAGGAGATTTTATTGGAGTTTATAATGCTAATGTTTATGTTGGAAAAACAATAACTGGTAAAGAAATAGATGCTTTATATTATCAAATAAATGGTAAGGCGTCTGGAACAGTGTCAGTAGCACAACCGAGTGGATATGGTCAAGCCGGTTTGTTATTTTATGCTAGGGGACAACAAAGACAAAATAGACTCTTCTTTACTTTGGATTTGGGAAAGAGAACAAATGTAAAAAATTTACATATTATTGGTGATGTTGAATCTGAAAATTTAGAATACAACGTTGCTAGATGTTTAGATGTGGATTGGGAAGTTGACATGTTTGGTGGAGACTTTACTACATCACACGTGGTTCACTACACTCCTGCACGTTTGGATATATTTTATAATCATCCAAGTGTTTATTATGGTAAAGATTGTTTGAATGATGGTATTAAAGTAGTTACGGACGGAGTTGCTGGTGATAGTTTTAGTGTTGAAATGGGGGCAGGTTATTACTCGTTTGATGGTGCCAATCATAAAAAAGATGGTGGTAGAACAGTTATAGTAAATAATCCTAAATATTTTCAGACTAACGGTGATTGTGAATGGCTTGCTGTATATTACCAGATACCTTCACCATCTTGTCCGTGTGAACCCAAATCTATGTGTGATTTTTCTACAGATCCGATTGCGTTCACGTTAAGGTTTCCTTATGAAAAAGAGAAACTTGTTTATAAATCAAAAATATTTTTTAAAGAGAAGTACAATTTTAGAAGTTTCGCTATTTCATTGTATAAAGGTGATTTTTATAATATAGGCAACGCCGATGATTGTAAATTTGACTTAATACCAAATAGAACAGATGGTACTAATACACCATGGACAGAACTTGAAATAGATGGACGTTCATATGTACCAGAGGATACCGAAGCGTGGAGTATAATGAGTTTATATTTAGCTAATAATCCATGTGTTGGTGGTATAATATATGAATCTTCTGGTGTAAAGGAATTTTCTATAGGAAATAGAGAAGATTTTGGAAATGTTGTTGAATATGATCCGTTGGGCGGCATGGTATATTACGAAACAGGCTCTGTTGCTAATAATGAGCAGTACATTCAAGCTGTAAATGTAGATTGGACTAATATAGTACATAAATGGGAACCAACAAGAGCTAAGGGTTATAGGCTGTATTGTGATTATCATGAATCTACCAAGATATGTGAATTTGAAGTTTATTGTGTTGTTGAAAATTATAAACCAAGCCTTGCTGGGATGGTCGGAGTTTCTTATTCGAGTTATGGTGATACGTTGTGGTTAAGTGATGTGAGCGAAAATCCAGATGGTGGTGTGTCGGCATTTATAGGTGATACGCCCAGATATATAAATGTTGAGATAACACCTATAGTAGCAACAAAATTAAGATCGTTGAGTATTGATGTATCTTCAGAAGATGTTTATATGGGTGAAAAAGGTTGTGATTATTTGGTTTTGCCGGGGAATTCAAAAATAGAAACCATTAATGAATCAAGTATTATTAATTTCAAAAATGTATACGGTCGTCCATATGATTTATATGTAAATATAGATGGTGGTTCAGATTCCAATAAAGGTTTAATTTTTTATAGCAAGCTTAATAATTCAGATTCTATTACTAACCCCATTGTTGGTTCTGACGCCTATTATAAAAAACAAAATGATTATAAATTGTTAAATTATCAAAGCAATGTTGCTATAAATTGTCCGGTGTACGCTCTTAAAAACTTAGCTGACGGTGCTAAAGCGTGGTATTCGTATGATAATGAAGAATCCTGGACTTATCTTGGAGAACTTGGCGGAGAAACCTCTGTAAATTTTAGTAACGCAAGTTCATTATCGATTACTACTATTATTATTCCACAAATAATCAGAAGTAAATGGTGGAAGATTGGATTTTATGACACCAGAATCTCAATGAATGTTAGAGAAATAAAGATATACAACAATGATCAAGAGATTACTGGTGCTACATTCTATCATCATAAAGGTGAAACAGACATAAATACAAGCAGCACCGATGTTGCGGTTCACTTGAATAACAGCAATGTAATAGGTAGTTATTATGTATTAAATGGAAATACGGCAGGTGGTTATATAGGCATAGAATTACCTGGAACCGGTATAATAACTAAAATAGTTCTATTCAACGATAATAAATATGATTATGAAAGAAGTAATGAAGTGGCTGGTATAGATGATTGTACCGGTCTGTATTTTTATGGAAATGGTGATCCTTACACAATAACTTCACTTACAGATTATAGTTATTATGGTCACGAAATGCAGGTTGTAGGTAGTGGTATTTATCATGATGTTTGGAGTTCCGAAATAGAAATTTCTTTTCCTCTTTACTCTAGTCTTTATGAATCTATTTCAGCAGACGCTTACCAATATTTTAATGGTCCATTTCCTGCTACCTATGCCATAGATAACAGTCTTACTACTTTTTGGAGAACAGGAGATGGCGG
>Ga0105098_10000790_pt1 | contig 11285 bp, 7 predicted proteins | sample PPLLak21cMay2015_FD_79137 | JGI IMG/M metagenome (GOLD analysis project Ga0105098, IMG submission 79137) | Freshwater sediment microbial communities from Prairie Pothole Lake near Jamestown, North Dakota, USA - PPLs Lake P7 Core (1) Depth... | ecosystem: Environmental > Aquatic > Freshwater >... | reverse complement strand
GGCCACCTCATTGATGACACGGGCCGCATGCAACAAGGCCTTGGAGGGGATGCAGCCCACGTTGAGGCAGACGCCGCCCAGGCTCGGGTAGCGTTCGACGAGGACCACCTTCTTGCCCAAGTCGGCGGCGCGAAAGGCCGCCGTGTAGCCACCGGGTCCGGCGCCGAGCACGACCACCTCGGTCGAGATCTCGGCGACCGGGGGGGCGATAGGGGCCGCCACCGGGGCAGTGTCCGGGTCTGGGTTAGGCGGGACGGCATCCTCTTCTCCAGCCGCCGCGACCAGGATCAGGATGGGGTCGCCCACCGCCACCCGATCGCCTACCTTGACCTGGAGTTGGGCCACGGTCCCCGCCAGGGGCGCCGGCACCTCCAGGGTCGCCTTGTCGCTTTCGAGGGTGATAAGGGACTGTTCCCGATCGACCTGATCGCCAGGGGCGACCAGCACCTCGATGACCGCGACCTCCTTGATATCTCCGCTGGCGGGGACCCGCACCTGGATACCGTTATTCATTATGAATTCCTCATCCTCTAGATCGTTGGTGATGGGCGAACAGGGCACTGCGCGCCTTCCGCCATGATACAGGGCGGACATGGCCAGCGGGCAGGGTGCCAGATCTCGGTTGGAGCGCGAAAAGAGGTATCCTGGGTGACATCCCCGGCGCGAGCAGCCAGGTCCGCCGGTCCTGGGAGGGTACGCTTCATCAAGCACTCGCAACAAAGCTAGGGAATGTGCTATAACAAGATCAGCCTTCGGGCGAAAAACCAATCCCAAACCAAACACGGAGACTGTCAAATGACCAAGACCCTCAAGCTCGCTTCCCTGTCCGCCGCTGCCCTCTTCGGCCTCGGCCTCCTGTCCGGCTGCACCGATCAGCAGGCCCGTGACATGGCCCAGGACGCCCTGAACAAGGCCGAGGCGGCCCAAGCCTGCTGCGATCGCAACGCCGAGCGCGTTGACCGCATGTATCAGAAGATCATGTCCAAGTAAAGCCGGTTCGCCGTGCTGTGCCGGTCTCCCACGAGCCGTGGGAGGCCGGTGTTCTCCTCCACCGCCCGCTTCACCGCCTCCCAGTCCAGATTCACATCCGCCGCTTGCGCCAGCCGCGCCGGCACCACCTCATGCAGCGGTTTCGCCTCCCCGTCGGGGTTGCGATGGACCTCCAGATAGAGTTCGTCGCCGCGCCAGCCGAGCTTGTAGGGCTGATCGACGATGGTAATGGGCGCGTTCACGTCCACTAGTGGGAAAAGCTGTTCGACCCCCTCCGGATACATGCGGATACAGCCGCGGCTGACCTCCATGCCCAGGCCCCAGGGCTTGTTTGTGCCATGGATGAGGATGCTCGGGGCGCTGGTGCGCAGGGCATAGGACCCCAGGGGATTGTCGGGGCCAGCCGGCACCACCGCCGGCAGGGGTTCCCGCCCTTCCTTGGCGCGATCGGCGTGATGGGCCGCCGTGGGCGTCCAGGTCGGATCCTTGACCTTGGCCGTGATCTTGAATCGACCCACCGGGGTGTCGAGCCCATCACGGCCAATGCTGATGGCGTGGGTCACCACCTCGCCGCTGGCGGGGAAGAAATAGAGGCGTTTTTCCGCCAGATTGAGCACAATCCCCTGGCGTGGCGCATCCGGCAGGATGAAGGTGTCCGGGACCAGGACATCGGCTCCCGACCCAGGGACCCAGACATCCACCTTCTGGTTGGCCAGGCGCATGTCGTCATAGCCCATGTTGTTCTGGCGACCGATATCGAGCAGGGTATCCGCCTTGCGGGTCTTTACATAAAATGCCCGGCCAACGACGTCGTCGTTGGGGTTCGCCAACTTGAAGGTGACGGCGGCGGCGGGCGGGGACCAGCCGGTGGCGGACAGGACCAGGCTCAATCCGAGCAGGCCCGCGCCGATGGGGGGCCGCCACCCCTGATTCAACTTCAATGTCTGTCTTTTCATCTGATTTCATACCTCATTCGCATCGATGACCAAGCCTTCGCCGCTCTCGCATGTTCGTAACATAGGCATCGCCGCCCACGTGGATGCCGGCAAGACGACCTTGACCGAAAGGATACTGTTTTATACCGGCGCTTCCCACAAGATTGGCGAGGTCCACGACGGCGCCGCCCACATGGACTACATGGCCGAGGAGCAGAGGCATGGCATTACCATCACCTCCGCCGTCACCAAGGCCCCCTGGCGCGGCCATCTCTTGCAGATTGTCGATACCCCCGGCCATGTGGATTTCACCGTCGAGGTAGAGCGATCCATGCGTGTCCTCGACGGCGCCATCCTGGTGCTCGACGGCGTGCGCGGCGTTGAGCCCCAGACCGAGACGGTCTGGCGCCAACGGTGCCGTTTCAATCTGCCCGTCCTCATCTTCGTCAACAAGATGGATCGGCCAGGGGCGGACTTTGGCCAGGCCCTGGCCAGTGTGCGCCAGCGCCTGGGGGCCGAACCCGTGCCAGTGACCCTGCCCTTGGCGGAGGGCCCCGGCGGACGGCCGTCCGTGGTGCATTTGATCGAACGCCGCCTGCTTGGTTTCACGGGAGATCAGGGTAGCGACCTCATCGATGAACCCTGTCCGGATGTCATCTGGGACCAGTTCGCCTCCCAACGCGAGGCCCTGCTGTTGGCCTGCGCCGAACAGGACGATGACCTGGCCGACCGGGTTCTTTCTGGCGAGGAGCCGGAACCGGCGGAACTCTGGGCCGCCCTGCGCCGAGGCACCCTGGCCGGGACCCACTTCCCCTGCTTTGGCGGCAGCGCCCTGCGCAATCTGGGCGTCCAGCCGCTGCTGGACGGCGTGGTCAAGTTGCTGCCGGCCCCCCTCGACCGACCCCCGTCCCAAGCCCTGCGGCCGGACGGTGGCACGGAAGAGGTGGCCATGGACGCCAAGGGTACCCTGGTCGCCCTGGCCTTCAAGGTACAGATGTGGGAGGGCCGCCGCCACGTTTTCGCCCGTCTCTACCGAAACCACCTCAAGCCCGGCGACAAGGTCCAGTTCCTCACCGCCGACGGGCGCATCCTCACCGAGCAGGTGGCGCGAATCTTCGAGGTGGACGCCGGCCGTAAGACCAAACTCGACCAGGCCCAGGCGGGGGAGATCGTCCTCCTTGCCGGCCTGCGCCATGCCACCACCGGCGATACCCTCTGCGCCCCCGGCCATCTGCTGCGCCTGGAGCGCATCGAGGCCCGGGAGCCGGTCCTGGGTCTGGCGGTGGAGCCCGCCGCCGGCACGGACGAGGGCAAGCTTCTCGAGGCCCTCGACAAGGTTCTGGAGGAGGATCCGACCCTGCGCCTGGAGGAGGATCCGGAGACGGGCCAGCGTCTGTTGCGCGGCATGGGCGAACTGCACCTGGCTATCGTCATCGAGCGCCTGGAGCGCGAGTTTCGTGTCGGCGTGCGGAGCGGCCGGCCGGCGGTGGCGGTACGCGAGACCATCCTCGGCGCCGGCGTCGGGGACCAGATCCATGCCACGCCCCCCATCATCGAGCAGAAAATCCCGGAGCGGCGGGCGCGGGTGGTGGTGGCGGTCGAGGCCAGGGTGCGAGGGGCCGGCGTTCAGATCCTGGATGAGATCCCCGAAGTGCTGCCCGCCGGGGCGAGCCTGAACGCGGAACAGGCGGTGGCTGTGCGCGCCGGCCTGTGCGCCGCCCTGGAGGCCGGTCCCCTGCTGGGGACGCCGGTGGAGGACGTGGCGGCGAGGATTCTGCGCGTGGAGGTCTTTGGCGCCGCATCCACCCCAGAGGCGCTACGGGCGGCGGCCGTGCGGGCCGTCCACAAGGCCCTGGAGGCGGCCAGCCCAGCACCCCTCAAGCCTCTCATGGCCATGGAGGTGGTGGTGCCGGAGGAAAATCTTGGGGCCGTGCTGGGGGATCTCCAGTCTCGCCACGCCCTGATCCGCGCCACCCGGAGCGAGGGCGACCGGGTCACCATCGACTGCGAGGTGGCCCTGGAGCAGGTGCTCGGCTATACCACGGACCTGCGCGGCCAGACCCAGGGGCGGGGCCAGTTCAGCCTGGATTTCGAGCGCTTCGATCTGGTCTAGTCCCGGAGGCCCTGGCATGGACCGCCAGATCCCCGGACCTGGCCGCGTCCGAACGGGCGGAGGTGCCGCCGGGTTCGTTCCCAGGCGGCGCGTTTTCGCTATACTGGCGTCTCTGAACCAGATGTTGCCGAGAAACATTATCGTTTCGTGCCCGCCGCCCCTGGGAGTCAAGGCCTGACCTCCTCGGTGGTCGGGGATGCGCCGTATTTTCCCCATGTCCATCACAGCCACTGCCTCCATTCCCCTCCTGGACCTGCCCGCCGGGCAGCCGGCGCGTTTGGCCGAGATACGCGGTGGCCGTGGCCTGGAGCGCCGGCTTCTCGGCCTGGGCCTGCGCATTGGCAGCCCGGTGATCGTGCTCCACCGCCGCGGCCGTGGCCTGGTCCTGGCCAGTGGCGACACCCGCATCGCTCTCGGCGGTGGCGTGGTGGAAAAGCTGTGGGCGCAGCCCTCGGACGGGGGTCCCGAGGCGGAATGAGCTGCCATGACCTTGCCTCCGCCCGGGGCTCCCGCGCCAAGAGGGGCGCCGAGAGCGGTGCTGGGAAAGGTGGCGCTCGCCCCCTGACCCTGGCCCTCGCCGGCAACCCCAATTGCGGTAAATCCGCCCTCTTCAACGCCCTGACGGGCATCCGCCAGAAGACCGGCAACTGGCCCGGCGTCACGGTGGAGCGTAAGGAGGGCCGGCTGGAACTCGACGGCCGCGAGATCCGGGTCATCGACCTGCCCGGCATCTACTCCCTCGATGCCGGCTCCCTCGACGAACGGGTGACCCGTGATTACCTCCTGTCCCGGGAGGCCGACCTCATCGTCAACGTCGTGGATGCCTCCAACCTGGAGCGCAACCTCTATTTCACCGTCCAGTTGCTGGAGATGGGCGTGCCCTTGGTGCTGGCCCTCAATATGATGGACGTGGCCCGCAAGCGCGGCGTGCGGCTGAACCCGGAGCAGTTGAGCCAGGAGATCGGCTGCCCCGTGGTGCCCGTGGTCGCCGTGACCCGCGAGGGCATTACCGAACTCCAGGCACGTATGCTGGCGGTGGCCGAGGGGCGGGAGCGCGGCGGATTCGGTCTGGCCCATGACGAGTGCGTGGAACAGGCCCTGACCGACCTGGCGCCCCGCTTTTCCCGCCTGGAACCCCGCGAAAACGGGCGCTGGCTGGCGCTGAAACTGCTGGAAGGCGATGCCGCCGCCGAGGTGGTGGCGGACGAACCGACTTGCGAGCGCGCCGCCCACTGGCGAGGTGAGATTCGGGACCGCTCGGGGGAGGATCCGGACATACTGATCGCCGATACGCGCTTCGGCCATGCCCACGGCCTGGCCAATCGGGTGACCCGGGACCGGGGCCGCGCCGGCAAGACCCTGTCCGACCGCATCGATAGGGTGGTGTTGAGCCGCATCCTGGGCATCCCCCTTTTCCTGGCGATCATGTACCTCATGTTCGTCTTCACCATCAACATCGGCGGGGCCTTCATCGACCTCTTCGATGGCGTCGCCGCCGCCTTCTTCGTCGATGGCCTTGGCGCCCTGCTGAAGGTCCTGGGGGCGCCAGCCTGGCTGGCCCTGGTGGTGGCCGACGGCATCGGCGGCGGCCTCCAGGTGGTGGCCACCTTCATCCCCGTCATCGCCAGCCTCTATCTTTTTTTGTCGGTGGTGGAGGACACGGGCTACATGGCACGGGCAGCCTTCGTCATGGACCGATTCATGCGATCCATTGGCCTGCCAGGCAAGGCCTTCGTGCCCCTGATCGTGGGCTTCGGCTGCAATGTCCCGGCGGTGATGGCGACCCGCACCCTGGAGAACGAGCGCGAGCGCCGCCTCACCATTCTCATGAATCCCTTTATGTCCTGCGGCGCCCGCCTGCCGGTCTATGTCCTTTTTGCCACGGCCTTTTTTCCCCAGTCCGGGCAGAATGTGGTCTTCGCCCTCTATGTCACCGGCATCCTGGTGGCCCTGCTCACTGGCCTGGTGATGAAGCGGACCCTGCTCCAGGGGGAGAGCACCGGTTTCATGATGGAGTTGCCGCCCTATCATCTGCCGACCCTGAAAGGCATCCTGCTCCGGACCTGGGACCGGGTGCGCCTTTTCCTGCGGGAGGCGGGTCGGGTCATCGTCGCCATGGTGCTGGCGCTGAACCTCCTCGGCGCCATTGGCACCGACGGTGGCCTGGGACGAGGCGACACCGAGAATTCCATCCTCGGCGCCGCCAGCCGCGCCGCCACGCCCCTCTTCGCCCCCCTGGGGATTCGCGAGTACAACTGGCCGGCGGTGCTGGGTATCTTCTCCGGCATCCTGGCCAAGGAGGTCATCGTCGGTACCCTGGACGCCCTCTATGGCCGCCTGGCGGAGGAGGCTCGCCCGCAGCAGGAAGAGGAGTCACCCTTCCAGCTCGGCGCGGCCCTGGGGGCGGCCTTGGCGACCGTGCCCGCCAACCTGTCGCATCTTGGCGAGGCCCTCCTCGACCCCCTGGGCCTCGATGTGGGGGACCTGTCGGACCGGGAGGCGGTGACCGCCGGGCAAGGCCTGAACGCCGGTACCTTTAGCGCCATGGAGGCCCGTTTCGATGGCCGCGCCGGGGCCTTCGCTTACCTGCTGTTCGTACTGCTCTATTTCCCCTGCGTCGCGACCATTGGCGCCATCATCCGCGAGGCCGGGCGGGCCTGGGCCGCCTTCGTCGCCGCCTGGAGCACCGGCATTGCCTTCTGCGTCGCCACCCTTTTCTATCAGGCCGCCACCTTCGATACCCACCCGGTCTCTTCCAGCGCCTGGATCGCCGGTATCTCCATGGTCCTTGCCGCCGTCATGCTTGGCCTGCGCGCCTGGGGTCGCCATGGCCATCCCCGCCCCCTCGGCGCCCAGGTCTGATCACGGCCATGATGTTTGCACCGAAGGATTAAGGCGATGCTTGGACGCGGGGTTCTCATCCCCGTCATCCTTGACCCCCCGCCGCGCCTACTTGAGCTTGATGGTCATGGCCTCGTGTCCCTTGCCGGCGAGCTGGGACTTAGCCTTGTTGACGGCTTCCTTGCCCTTGTAGGGGCCGGTGCGGACCCGGTAGTAGGTGTCCTTGCCGTTGATGGTGACCTGCTGGACGCTGGAGGAGAGGCCGAGCAGGGCGAGCTTGGCCTTGAGGCGCTCGGCGTCCGCCGGGGTCTTGAAGGAGGCAACCTGGAGTATGTAGGACCCCCCATCGCCGCCCGAGGCCGTCTGTTCCGCGGGCTTCGGGGGTTGGGCGGTCTTCCCCGGGGGGGGCTTGGCCGCCGCGGCGGTCTTGGCATCCGGCGTGGCCGGTTCCTTGACGACCTCTGGTGGTGGTGGCAGGGCCGGTGGCCGATCCGACAGATCATCGTCGGGCACCAGCACCTCCAGCTCCGGCAGGATGGTGGCATAGTCGAAGCGGGGCTTGGGCTGTTCCTGGGCGGCGGGCGCAACACCATTGCCAGCCGCTGCGGCGGCATCCCCGCGCTCGTCCATCATCCAGGCAAAGGCAATGCCCAGGGCGCCGCTGAGGCCGCCGGCGAGGAACCAGAAAAAGCAGGAGCCGCCGTGGCGATGGCGGGGTCTGGTGCTGGCCTTCAAGCTAGGATTGGGCCGGGTTTCGCTCACCATCTCACATGCTCTCCGGCGCCGAGACGCCAATCAGATTCAGGCCATTGCGGAGCACCTGCCGCGCCGCCAGGATGAGTTTGAGACGGGCGTCGCGCAGGGTGGCGTCCTCCACCAGGAAGGGATGGGCGTTGTAATAGGTGTGAAAGTCGTTGGCCAACTCGCGCAGATAGTGGGTGACTTGGTGGGGCTCCTCGTTGAGGGCCGCCTCCTCCACCACCTCCGGGTAGCGGGCCAGGGTCTTGAGCATGTCTTGCTCGTGGGCCTCCGTCAGGCGCTCCAGATTCGTCGCGCCGGGGCTGGGCTCCGCCGCCAGGCCCTTTTCCGCCGCCTGGCGCAGGACGCTGCAGACGCGGGCATGGGCGTACTGGACGTAATAGACCGGATTGTCGCTGGATTGGGACTTGGCCAGGTCGAGGTCGAAATCCAGGTGCTGCTCGCAGCGGCGCATGACGTAGAAGAAGCGGGCGGCGTCACGCCCGACCTCCTTGCGCAACTGGCGTAGGGTCACGAACTCGCCGGAGCGGGTGGACATCTGCGCCTTTTCGCCGCCGCGATAGAGAATGGCGAATTGGACCAGGAGGACGTCAAGCTTTTCCGGGTCGTCGCCCAAGGCCTGGAGGGCCGCCTTGATGCGCGGCACATAGCCGTGATGATCGGCGCCCCAGATGTCGATGACGCGGTCGAAGCCGCGCTCCATCTTGTCCATGTGGTAGGCGATGTCGGAGGCGAAATAGGTAATCTGACCGTTGTCGCGGACTACCACGCGATCCTTGTCATCGCCGAATCCCGTGGCGCGGAACCAGAGGGCCCCGTTCTTCTCGTAAAGGTGACCGGCCTCCCGCAGCCGCTCGAGGGCGCGGTTTACGGCCCCCTTCTCGGTCAGGGAGCGCTCCGAGAACCACTCATCGTATTCCACCCCGAAGAGGGTCAGGTCGTCGCGGATGTCGTCAAGGATGGTGTTGAGCCCCAGCTCGAAGACATAGCGGTAGCGGTTGTCCCCCAGGAGTTGCTTGGCCCGGGCGATGAGGGCGTCGATATGGGCCTCCTTGTCGCCCCCCGCCGGCTCGTCCGCCGGCAGATTGGCGAAGATCTCGCTGGCGTCGTGGCGATAGGCATCGCCATGTTCCCGGTGCAGGGTGGCGGCGATGTCCCAGACATAGTCACCCTTGTAGCCGTTGCTGGGAAAGGGCAGGTCCTCGCCGGCCAGCTCCAGGTAGCGCAGCCAGAGTGAGGTGCCCAGGATGTCCATCTGGCGGCCGGCGTCGTTGACATAGTATTCGCGATGGACGTCGAAGCCGACGGCCGCCAGCAGGTCCGCCACCACGGCGCCATAGGCTGCGCCCCGGCCGTGACCGACATGCAGGGGACCAGTGGGGTTGGCGGAGACGAACTCGACCTGGACCCGCCTGCCCGCGCCCAGGTGGCTGCGGCCATAGGCGGGTCCGGCGGCGAGGATCGCCGGGATCAGGTCCCGGTGGGCATGGGGCGCCAGGAAGAAGTTGATGAAACCCGGACCCGCGATCTCCGTGCGCGCCACCAGAGCGGAGGCCGGCAGGGCCGCCACCAGGCGCGCCGCCAGGTCACGTGGCTTGCCACCGATGGCCTTGGCCATGACCAGGGCCAGGTTGGTGGAGAAATCGCCATGGGCGGGGTCGCGGGCGCGGTCTATCTGGGGATCGGGAAGATCCGCGCCGGGGATCTGGCCGGTCTCGGCCAGACGACGCCATGCGGTTACGAGGAGATCCTTGACCTGTTGCTTCATTGGGTTGGCTGTGGTGTCCAGGGGCCGGTCCGGGGAGGGGCCGGCAAAAAAGCGGGGCGCCAAGGATAACAGGAATCCCGGCCTTTTGACTTCAGAACATCTCGCGGGGGTCCACGTCGATCGACCAGCGCAGGCCACCCTGACCCTTGAGTTTGTGCAGCCGAGGCACCCAGGCGGCGAGGAAGGTCTGCAACCCGGCGCGTTCCCCCCCCTGGGCCAGGAGTTGGGCGCGATAACGCCCGGCCCGCCGCTCCATGGGCGCGGGCACGGGTCCGAAGAGGCCCGTGCCTGGTCCGGCGAGTGGGCGGGCCACATCCAGGGCCTGGCGCAGCCAGCCCAGGGAGGATTCGCGGGTGGACGACTCGGCCCGCAGCAGGGCCTGATGGGCAAAGGGGGGGAGGCCAGCCTCCCGGCGTTCTCGCAGGGCGGCGGCGGCGAAGGCGGGATAACCCTGGCGACGCAGTGTCTGGAGGAGGGGGTGATGCGGGTGGTGGGTCTGGAGTACCACCCGGCCGGGCCACTCGGCTCGCCCGGCGCGGCCGGCCACCTGGATCACGAGCTGAGCCATGTACTCGGTGGCGCGAAAGTCAGAGCCAAAGAGGCCATTGTCCGCATCCAGGATACCGACCAGGGTGACACGGGGAAAATGGTGGCCCTTGGCCAGCATCTGGGTGCCTACCAGCAGGGGGTAGTCGCCGGCCCGGACCGCCGCCAGCAGCCGGTCAAGATCCCCCTTGCGGCGTGTACTGTCGCGATCCACCCGCGCTACCCGGATGTCGGGAAAGAGGGCCTGGAGTTCCCCTTCAAGGCGCTCTGTGCCCTGGCCCAGGGGCCGGATGTCGAGCCCGCCGCACTGGGGACAGGTGGCGGGGATGGGTCTGGCCAAACCGCAGTGGTGACACCAGAGCCGCTGGTCCGCCAGGTGGAGGGTGAGGCGGGCGTCGCAGTGGGGGCAGTCGCCGACCCAGCCGCAGTCATGGCAGGTCAGCACGGGCGAGAAACCCCGCCGGTTTAGAAAGAGAATGACCTGATTGCCCGAGTCGAACTGCTCGCGCATGAGCCGGATCAGCACCTCAGAGAGACCGCCGCGCAAGGGTTGAGCGCGGATATCGAGGAGGCCGATGGCCGGCGGCTTGGCAGCGCCGGCCCGCTCAGGCAGCTCCAGCCGCGCATAGCGGCCGGATGCCGCATTGTGCAGGCTCTCCAGGGAGGGGGTCGCCGAGCCGAGAACCACGGGGCAGCCGGCGCGCTGGGCGCGGCGTATCGCCAGGTCCCGGGCCGAATAGCGAAAACCGTCCTGTTGCTTGAAGGAGATGTCGTGCTCCTCGTCCACCAGGATCAGTCGCAGGCGCGGCAGGGGCGTAAAGACCGCCGAGCGGGTGCCCAGCACCAGGTCCGCCGCCCCACTGGCCGCCGCTTGCCAGACCAGTTCCCGCTCAGTGGCGTTGAGGGCCGAGTGCAGGGTCACCAGGCGGCCTGGAATGCGCCGTTCCAGGCGGCGCCGGAGCTGGGGCGTAAGCCCGATCTCGGGCACCAGAAGCAGGGCCTGGCCCCCCGCATTCAGGACGGTGATCAGAAGCCGGATATAGACCTCGGTCTTGCCGCTGCCGGTCACGCCCTCCAGCAGGAAGGGCTGAAACCGGCCAAGGGCGGCGCGCACCGCCGCGACCGCCTCGGCCTGGCGCGGATTGAGGGCCGGGCCTGCCTCCAGCTCCTGGGTCGGTTCATCGCGGACCAGATGGCAAGGCTCGATCCAGCCGCGCTCGGCCAGGGCGCGCAGGGGGGTCTTGATCTCTCCCAGCCGTGACCGGATCGCGGCCGCGCCGAGGCCGTCCGGGTGTTCGCCCAGCAGGCGATGGAGTTCGGCCTGACGCCGGGC
>Ga0105098_10000789_pt1 | contig 11293 bp, 12 predicted proteins | sample PPLLak21cMay2015_FD_79137 | JGI IMG/M metagenome (GOLD analysis project Ga0105098, IMG submission 79137) | Freshwater sediment microbial communities from Prairie Pothole Lake near Jamestown, North Dakota, USA - PPLs Lake P7 Core (1) Depth... | ecosystem: Environmental > Aquatic > Freshwater >... | reverse complement strand
TACTCCAATCGTAAATAAGTTGTCTGTTAAAGTAATTTGAAGGTCTCAATGAATAGGATTTATCGGTTTCAATGATGTTTCTATAATATTGACTATTAACATTGTCTACAGAGGTTTCGTTGAAATCATATCCAACACCTTCATCCCAACTCTGTGTTGTTCCTGTTGCTCCACCCGATTTTGGTATTCTAAAAAGAATCAAATCAAATGAAGTTGATCTTCTTCTACCGTCACTATTCGTTTCGTTCAATAGATCCTCAAAGGCCGAGGAATTGGTCATTCTTAATTCGTGAGTGATGTTTGTATTACAGGATAAATTAAGATATCCTTCAGTAATTTTCTGCTGGAGCGGTTCTAAATCAAGATCAAAAATAAATCTTGAAAAAGATTTTGTTCCGATGGCGGGGAAGTTTGATCCGAAAAATAATTCTGTAACGGGGTTTCTCCCCGTGTTTACCTCAGAATTAAAAACTATGGTATTGTTTCTACTAAAATACGAACGATGATCAGACATATTGATATTTTATAATAAATATCAATTCAACTTAAAGTTTTGACTTAAAACTTTTTGGTAAGCGTCCATCATCTTTTTCATCAATTCAGTTGTTGTTGATCCGTTTGTTGTAGTTGGCACTGGTGGTAACCCGTAAAAAGAGTGAACGTGAGTTATTAGATACTGAATGATATAATTTAATAGTTCTAACAATTCTTCACCTCTAACCATAGATGAAACGTTGTCAACCACATTTTCATTTATAAAATCACCCGAAACTCCATAATTGGTTCCTTCTAAATTGATCTTCTTTTTCCCCGGTATTGTAGATTGATGTGATATAAAGTAGAATTTATCAGCTCCGAATATTTGAACTGTAGAATTATCTGATGAGGTTTTACTATCCTCCAAATTAATTTGTTTAATTTGAATTGGATTACCTTTTTTTTCTTTTGAGAAGATTAAACCAAATCCCCCAAAACCCGATGATTCAGTTGAACTCAAAGATACACCTATCTGACTTTGAAAAGACAATGCATTAACCAAAGAAAGGGGATCTGAGGTTTGAGTCGTTGTATTTAAAACATTTTGGCTTGGTCTGTAATAGAATGGGAATACATTTCCCAAAGAAGGGGAAATTGTGAGAGTGGAATTTTTGAAGTTATTTAGTAGAGTGTTGATGAACGCAACTGCCTCATCCATTGGTTTTCCAATAAAATCTTCTTTATATGCTAAAATTTTTCCATCAATAATTGTATCAGGTAAAACATCTTTGGTTTTTGTATTTTGTCCTGCATCTAATCTATAAAAATAAATTGAACCAGTAAAATTGGCACTACTATTTAAATTGATTATGTCCCATTCAATCAAATAAGTTAAATTAGCTTCGGTTTGTTCGGCTTTGAAAACTTTTTTTATAGTTTTTTCCGATGTCGTAGTTTCTAAATTACTTAACTGAATAAAAGATCTTCTTGGGTTCTCATAAGGGAATGTTGATCCGTTGGCGTTCTTTAGACCAATAGATTTTGCCTTTCCTGCCCTTAATATAACATCTTCATCCTTTAATATTATGTCCGTGTTGTATCTTCCCAAAATCGCTACGTCATTAGGATCGGGGAAAATAGATTGAGTCTTAGGATTTTTATATGAACCATCAGAATTTTTGAGGTTGGGCATAGATTTTACCCTGTCACCTAATGTTAATAATTGCTCAGCATTTGCAGCAACATCTTTGTATTGAAGAGTGGGTGATGAAATAGGCCCTTGAACATAAAATTTGTTCTTATCATCCTGAAAACCCGGATTTGAATAAACAATGTGAACATACTCTCCAACTCGTGGAACCTGTCTAAAGAAATAAGGAATTAACGAGTTATAAACAAATGGGTCTCTTTTTGTCCAAAAATATTTAGATGGGATATCACCGGGAATATCAAACACCTCGTTTGGAAAACTGGCTTTTACGATATCATTGATATATCGTGTTGCCGGATGAGCACGAATTCTACCAATTACCAAAGGATCATCAACTGATATACATACACCAGGATGAATTATCTTTGTATTTGAACTACTAGCGTCAATCATTCGTTATGAATTTGTTCTATTTTTATATTTCACCAAAAGTTCATTGTATACGGTTTCAGTTATTTTCATATGTTCTGAAACTCTTTCAATGATTTTTTTTGAGTCGTCAAAATCTCTACGGAGGATATCCAAAACCTCTGTAATTTTTTTGTTTGGTGTATTATCAAAATCAGAAATTACCTGTTTGATAAATTTTTGTTCATTTTCTGTAATCATGTTAATTTACCGTACATTATACCGGGTGATAAAAATGGCCCTGCAATAGGAATAAGTGGTTGTTGACTTCCAAGATCAACTGTTGATATCTGAACTTTTGAATTTTCATCCATTTCCTTTTTATATGCGGAAATCAATGAAAAATTGGAAATCAAACCTAAGTTAGGTGATCCATCCGGTAAATCACCTGTTGGAAATCCGAGTTTATCTAAAGTTTCAACGTGATTATTAAAAGCTCTTACCTCAGAAAAACCCTCCAACAAAGATGAAAACGCCAATGCAGGAAGTGGTATTTTCAACTTTGGACCTAATAATCTCAATAACGTTAATAGTTCGTCTACTATACTTCGGCATCTTTTATAATCACGAATCAGGTTTACCAAAACAAAAGCAATGGAAAGTAATTTAGTTATGATTATAACATAGGTATTTTTACTTTTTTCGGTAATTTCCTTATTCAATGCAACAATTATGTTGTAAATTTGTTTTTTTATGATTACTACCAAAACTTCCTTGAACTTGGCTTGAATTTCAGCAATAAGAGTAACCATAATATTTCTCATATGTTTTAAGAAACTCTTAAAGTCTTCCACCAAATCAACAAAATTTTGTTTAAGGGCTTTGAACATTATAAAGATAGGTAACAACACTTTTGGACTTATCAAAGACATTACTATCGTTTTTGGGAGTTGTTTCAAAACCTCCAAGTTAAGTACGACATTGAAATCAATCGTTGGAAGTGTCGGTGACCATTCAGGGTTTTGTGCCGTTTCTTTGATATATTCAAGAAGTTCTTCTTGAAGTTGGTCATCAGTTTTATTTGATGGATTTTCCCAAATCTTAGATACATTATTTATTACTTGATTGTAGTCAACGGGTAATTTTATACTTTCACAACCCTCAAATTCTGAAACCCTGTTAATTACATTATTCACCTCGTTTTCAACATCCCTCAGTTCAAATTCAGATAATTCAAAAAAAGAATCGTCAATTTCTTCCAAGACAGAAATTTTTGATGTTCCACCCACCTCAATTTCTTGAGTGTTATCAAAACAAAGTCCAAGAATTCTCTGTATTATTTTTAATGAAACCGATACATCCTCCAACTTCTTTTGACCAACATCCAATGACATATCAAGAGAACCTGTAAGTAGGTTCATAATATTTTTTGCAATATCTGAAAATTCAAATATTGTCACACTCTGATAATAATCCACTAAAAAGTCAGAAACCGTTGTAGGTGAATTAAGTTTTGGTTGAAGTGTTATCTCGTAAAAATCACCAAAGTTACCTGTGTTTAGATCCTGAGTAACATACTTTATATCAAATAAATCTTGTCCCGAATTACCTCTATAAAATTGACCATATTGTTCAGAATAACTCTGACTACTCAAAGTTCTATTGTATAATTCTCTGTTCATAGAGAATGGATTATTTTGAACTGAAAGTGGATCTTTTTCGTATAATATTTTGGTTTTATTATCGTCGGGGGAATACTTTAAATAATCTAAAAGGTCAATTGAATCAAGTTTGATATATATTTTTTCGTTGGCGACATACTGTTGTTCTTGATCACACCCTAAGGCTTTGATTGTTGAATCTGTGAGAAGGGTTGGTAGTTGATTTTTAACTTCCCTCGCAGCATCTAACATTGATTTCAGTAGAATATCTATCGTTTCACTACCTGTTTCAGGATTTCTGACCAAATCTAATAACTGATCATATTGGTTTTTTACCTGAGACGAATTAAACTTTTGTGTGGTTTTATCTTTTGCTGAATTTAATGTTTCTGAGAAGAATTTATTACTTGCAGTCTCAGCATCGCCAGCCTTTTTTTCAATATCCTTTATCTGTTTGGATATCTTTTTGTAGGTCTGACCACTCTTGATCTTTTGTTGGATCTCACTAAATTCACTATTTAAATCAAGAGCCATTACTTAAGATGATATTTACCATCATCAAGCTTGTCAATGTCTTTTCCGATCAAATTTTGAAGAACATCATCATCAATTTCACTTAAACTGAAATTTTCTTCACTTTGGTTATTAGATTTTTCCCAAATCTGAGATTGAAGTTTTGACAAACTTAATTTTTTCTCAATGGTATCATTTATTATTTTTTGTTGTTCTTTAATGATAGGACCTAATACCGTCAAATCTTCAGGATCTTTCATCATAGAAGCCATCTTGTTCTGAAGTCTTACTGCGGTATTTCTTTGTTCAACCAACTCGTTGTAAATTTCTTGCATCAATCCCAAGATTGAATCTTTGGTTAATTTGATTTCTTTTCTGCGTGGTTTTGTCATATCTATAATTATTCGGAACTTAATTTATTTATAAAATCATAATATAGATGACGGTATTTTTTAATTGAACTTCTAACTTCTTTGGTTGACATATTTGTCATTTCTCTAATTGAAAGTAAAATAACATTTTTGTTAAATTTGTTGTTGTCATTTCCCAAGAAAACTCTCTCATAGTTTTTCAATAATTCAACAAGAGCATATCCCAACTTTATCTCATTTGTGTTTAAGTCTGACTTTTCAATAAAATCCTCAAGTTTTTCAACATACATATCAATAACCTCGGTTGTTTCCACATTCTCATATTCCAAATAATAAATCAGATCAGGTCTATTCTCTAAATTACTTGAAATATCCTCATATGAAATTCTTCTATTTTGATCTTTTTGATCTTTTATGATCTGACCCATCAAGTAGTTTTTACATATAGTTCCGAAATAAGAATATGCTTTTTTGTTTTTTTCAGGTTTAAATTTATCAACTTTGGTTAATAAAAAAGAATGTGTATCACTATGGATATCATTAAAATCCATATCTTTTCTATATAACTTGTATCTTCTTATGATTGATGAAATCATCTTATCCAATGGTGCGTGGAGAAACTCATCATAGATTTTGTTTTTTTCACCCCACGTTTCGGCCTGAAGGAACATACGAACCGCATGTTCCTCCCTCTCGGCGAAATAATTTTTTTCTTTGGGTTTACGTCCCTTCTTAACTTTTTCAGTTTCCGTTACTGCTGACGATGGATTCATCCACTAATTCAGGTTCGTATTTTATTTCCCTATCCTGAATAAAGAAGTATTCTTTTTTGGCCACTTCTAACCAAAACTTAGCTTCATCAGGACTCAAAGGACTTTCACCGAACTTATAATTCCAAAAAATGGATCCTAACCTCATATTCGTATGTTTGTAACCAATCTTAGGGATGGTTCTTATAATTGCGGAATTATATGTCATTCTCATTAAGAATTCATACACAAATGTTAACTTCATTGAATCTTTAAAACCTCCATAGTCCAAGAATGTTTCTTTCTTGATAACCATTCCACTACTTTGGAAGTTTTGAAAACGAGCAAGTAACTCATTAGTTACAATACCATAGTCTAAGTTGAAGTTCGCTGCGAAGGTTGCTTCGTTGGTAAAACCAGCAAATTGGTTTTTATCGTCAACATCAACAACCACAGGTAAAAATGCCTGAGAGTCGGGATATGCTTGTTTGTGGATCTCCACATTCTTGAACCAAATTGCGGAATACTCATCATCAAACTCACAAAAGGAAACCCACTCATTGGTCGCTTTTGACACACCATAGTTTACTTGTGCTTGAAACGAAGGTTCACCCTCATAGGTCTCAATTTTAACTATATTTTGTAAATCCCCAAAATCATAATCAGTCAAAAATATCTGAAGTGATTCTTCTGCGGTTGGTACGATAATAAATTCTGTTGGTAATACCTTTTGTTTTTGTATTGATTCAACAAGTTTGGAAAAAAAATCCGAGAAATCTTTAGATTTTGATGATTTAATCGGTAATATTACTGTTGTATTTGATGTACTCATAGTTCTGCTTCTACTGGTTTAAGTTTATCTAATTGTTGTTCTAATGATTGAACTCGGTTAGAAACATATTCTTCAAACAATTGATTTGAAAGACTAACAAAATCGTCTTGGTTTTGATATTTCTTAGCGGTATCCAAGCCTTCTTGAATTAAAGTTTCGGCAACATTATCCTCTAACCAATTTTTGATATATTCTGCCAAGATATCAACCAAGTCAAAATTGTTTGTTGTCCAAATCCCATTTTTTTCATTGATCCACTCTGGTTCAATATATGGAATTCTTCCAATTACAGGTGTTCCTGAGGCCATAGATTCCAAAGGATATGTACCAAAAGATGATTTTTCATCTATCCAAACGGAAACACAAGCGTCTTTTAATGGTTCATAAAATTGATCTTGATTCATAGATCTCATATCACGGAATGTGAACCAACGATATTGAGGGTATTTCTGATAGAAAGTTTTGATCAAATTCAATGAATCTCTTTGTTCTCTTGAATGAATTGCAATGATAGGTTTTGCGGGTTTGTCTTTTTCAGTTGCGTATTTTGAAAGAGGTACAGGAAGTACATCAACAGAAACACTTCTGAAGATATCTCTAACTTTTTCAGCCAAAACTTCAGAGGTCGTCAAACACTTGTAGACACCAAATCCATTCCAACTTTGACCTGGTTTCAAAGTTTCAAAGATATGATCATACGCCTGAGTTATGATGATTTTACCACAAGGTAGGTTTTGAACCTGTTCAATGATATATCCGAGTAGTTCAGGGATGATCAAAAAATCTTCAACACCAACCTGTAAATTTTGACCGTTTACGTAATTTTCTTCAAGGTCTTCATATCCTTCACCCAACCAAGTTTTGTGAGATGTATACCCTTTTTCTTCAAACAAAATGATTGAGTTTTTACCATTTTGTTTCAAGGCATTTGCCAAATCATAAATGTATTTTATTGATGCTTTGGGGTTTCCTTTTGTGTCTTGCACAAAAAAATAAAACTTATTGGTTCCATTTTTAAGGGTTGAAATAGTTTTTTCTATTTTTACTATATTATCTGTCATCGTCTTCTGTTTTTTTCAATATATTATCTTTAACTAAGGTATTAAATGCTAATTTAAAAGCTATAGGAACATCACTTCCTCTCATTCCCATATTTTCATCAATATCTTCTTTTTCTGTTAATAAAACTTCAATCAAAAATTTGTAAACTTCATAACTTACTACATTTATTGAAATTTTTTCATCAACATCAATTCCGTCTTCTTCTGTAATGACTTGTGTTGGTTTTGCGTCAATACGAAGTTTAGCATCCAGATGATTTAAATCTAAATACCATTCATCTCCAAAAATTTTAAACATTAACTATATTATTTTTATAAAAATTTATAAATTCCTCTAAAGAGTAAATCCTTTTATCGTATTCGTAAGACGAGTTTTGTTCGTTATTGAATAAAACAATGTGAGGAAGCCAGTTTTTATACTCTTTTAAAAGAGCTGTATTACAAGTTACCAACACATCAACATCCTTAAAAATACGATCAATTGTTTTATCATTATAAAATAAAATTTCTTCTATTTCACATCCAAATTTGGAAAGGAAGAATAAAGTGGAGGGTTTGGATCTACCGATTTCATCTGAAACTATGATTATTTGATTATCATCTCTAAGTTCTTTATAGATTTGATTAAGAACTTGAAAAGTATTCATCTCAGTTGAAGGTGCATGACCGAAGATTGTCATCGGGTTTTCAATATAGATAAATTCATAGAGTTCATCGTCAGATTGAAACTTAAAATGATCTTTAATAACTTCAGTATCAATAGGTCTTACTATTTCATATTGAAAGTGTTCTTCTTCCTCACCAACTTCCAATTCATCTATCAAATACTTCTCATAGGTAGACTCCAATTTTTTAATGGTGTCCCGAAGAACACCATTTACCTCAAAAGCAATTCTCATTGTTCGTACTTATCTAAGATTTTATTAATAAGTGGATTACGAATAATATCTTTGTTATCAAAACTAAACACCCCAATATCTTCTACATCTTTAAACTTAACCAAAGCGTCGTACAGACCTGAATGGGTTTTGTCTTTGTACCTATCTGTTTGTTCCAAATCACCTGAAATAAAGAACTTACTGTTAAATCCAATACGAGTAAGAAGAAGTTTCATTTGTTTTGGTGTTGCGTTTTGACCTTCTTCAAATATTAAAATTGAGTTATCAATGTTCATTCCTCTCATATAGGCCAAAGCGAATACCTCAATCACCTCTACTTCCTTCAATTTTTCTCTCGCTTCTTTACCAATAATTTTATTCATCAGATAGTAACTCGGAAAAATGTAGGGATCAAGTTTTTCTTCTACATTACCCGGTAAAGATCCTAACTTCTCTTCCGCTTCAACGGCTGGTCTTACAATTATAATTTTTTCATAACCATTATCAGGATCACAAAGTAAATCAATTGCCGCTCTCATAGCAACAAATGACTTCCCAACACCTGCTGGACCTGAACAAATCGTGATCTGATTGTTACAAAGAATATCGTAATAATCTTTTTGTGAATCAGTCAAAAACTTTTTCCTCGGTCTTTTAGTGACGATAGAATTTATTAATTCTTTCTTATTTACATAAACCTCTCTTGGTTTAGTATCTTCCTTTTTTCTTTGTGTTCTTGTTTTTTTATACTCCTGTTGACCCGAATCCATTAGCATTTCTATCTTTTTCGTTTATTTCGTTAACTTTATTAAGGTTAACTGAATCACCATTAAGTACAGGTGCCAATACCGCTTGAGCAACTTTCATTCCTTTGTGTATTGTAATATCCATAGTACTATTATTCATTAATATAACTCTTATTTCTCCATTGTAACCAGAATCGACAGTTCCAGGAGAATTTAAGACGGAAATACCTTTATTTAAGGCGAGTCCACTTTTGGATCTTACTTGAATTTCATATCCATATGGAATATCAAAATACAATCCTGTTGGAACTACAGTCCGCGATTTTGATGGTATTGTTACTTCACTATTTGAAAGAAGATCAAATCCTGAATCACTTCCATAGTTGTAAAAAGGGTCAGGATTATCTGATTTGTTAACAAATGAAATACCAACTTTTGGTTTATAGTCTTTAATTTGTTGTTCCAACATAGACATAGTCTCTTGCATCTTTTCCTGATTTGACGACATCTCCATCAAATCCTTAAGTACAGCCATTGTACTTGTAAAATTTTTAATATCTTTAATCATTTTAAATCAAATATCTTTTTAATTATGTGAGCAAGTGCCACGGTATCTTTTTCACAATATTCTCCAATTGTTTCAAGATTTTTGGTTGTATAATAATACTCATTTAGATTTTTTCCTGTAACCTCACTCTCCTTAGGTGATTCAATATCCATACTCACACAAAGAAGATCCAAAGATCCGATTGAATATGGGTTATTATAGTTCCACAAATCTTTAGTGTCTATCGCTTTTACCTCCCAAGGTTTGGTATTGTAAATTGGGAAAATCTTTGGTGGTTTCATATCATTGATAACAAATCTTTTACCAAGAGTTGGGATATCAAACAACTTTATATTGTGTCCACACATATAAAAATCCAACCTTTCAATACGATCAAATAGTTTTCTGATCTCAGTCAACAACTCAACCTCATTATGGTTAGTAAAAGTTGTTCTATGTAGTTCTTTTTTGGTATCATAGAAACAAAAAGACGCAGCAATAACTCTTGAAAATTCAGGAACAAGTGCTGCACGTTTGAAATAGGTTTCTTCGGGTGAAATATCACCATCTTCAGGGTACCTTCGTTTGAAGAAATCTATGTAGTCCAAAAAAACCTTGTATAACTTTGGTTTTTCTTTTTTTAGTTCATCCAAACTTTCAAATTCAGATACTGTTTCAATATCAAAAAACAGGATCTTGTCAAGTGGTTTATCTAGTGTCATATTGAGTTATAAAAATTTCTTCTGTTTTCGGAAAGAACACGCAAATGATATCTTGAATTTACGGTCTCATAAAGTTGCTCACCCATATCTTCAACCCAACTCGGATTTTCAATGAGTTTTTTCATATACTTACTCCAATCCTTGTGGTTTTTGTATTCATCAACCAAGAGTCCATTGGCACCTTTAACAAATTCACCGTTATTCAATCCGTGTTTGATATCAATGGTGTATGGGCCGATATTGGACGCAATAATTGCTTTCTTGTAGAATCCCGATTCAATAACTTTGAGTTGTGATTTCATCCGATTGAAGATTGTATTCTTAATCGGGGCTAGGGATACATCAAATCTACTGTAATTTTTAGCATATGATGTTACAGGTGCCGTCCATATCCTTGTATAGAAAGGATCGGGTTCATCCAAGTACTCTTCTTGTTTCCACTTCATTAAAAACTCTTTTTGTTTTTCAGTTACATACTTGTAGTTTGATGTAAAAATCTTTTCATACTTAGCCCAAACAGTTTCTTCAGGAAGGATTGGTCGTTGTTTTTGTGTCCCCGTTGATTTATCAATCTCAGTTACGGTTCCACGAGTATCAAAACCACAGATATATAGACGATACTTGTCTTTTAGATCTGAAATTTTGTCAAAAGCACCCTCCAACAACATAAGATCGTGCAAGTGAGATGATCCACCCAACCATCCGAATCTCAATTTATCTGATGGAATTGTTTTCTCTTTAAATTGTGGTTCTTCAGGGTCAATTCCATTCGGAATAACGTGAACATTTTTGTTAACACTCTTTCTAATTTCGTTGGCAAAAATATCTGTAGTTGTGGTTACCCACTCAGCTTCACGTAAATTGTTAATAATAATCTTATCAAACTTTCTTTCCACAACCATCGCATGGGCAGGATGTTCCATACCGGGCATCCAATAGTCATCAATATCACAGACAGTTTTAATACCCATCTGTTTGAGTTTTCCGATTACTTCCCTTGATTTTTCATAGTTTGTGTTAAGTGATCTATGAAATGATACAATATCATAATTCTTGAAGAAATTCAGATCATCAATATTGATATCATACATAATATCAATATGAAATTCGTCGGGATATTGTTGTTGCAAATAAGTGTGGGGTTGAACAGAACGAAACTTACCAACACCTGTTCTGTC
>Ga0105098_10000785_pt1 | contig 11300 bp, 6 predicted proteins | sample PPLLak21cMay2015_FD_79137 | JGI IMG/M metagenome (GOLD analysis project Ga0105098, IMG submission 79137) | Freshwater sediment microbial communities from Prairie Pothole Lake near Jamestown, North Dakota, USA - PPLs Lake P7 Core (1) Depth... | ecosystem: Environmental > Aquatic > Freshwater >... | reverse complement strand
CCTTCGACAAGCTCGTGGCTATTTTTGCAAAGCAAGAATTAGTGAGGCATAAGCGCCAGAGGCATTCCTCATTCAAGTTTAAATAACAAAGGAAGGTCAAAGGTTTAAGGCGTAATTTTAAGATTTCCTACCTGCCGGCAGGCAGGAATCTTTAGTCTTTGAGCTTCCTTTGTTATTTAGTCTTTAAACTTTAGACTTTATATAATAACCCTTGACAAAAAACACATTAGTGGTATACTTAAAAACAGTAAAAGATTAGAAGTCTTAGCCGTAAGGAAAGGATAACTGACCTTACGGTTTTTTGTTGCAGAAAGCAACACACCGGCGCAATTCCGCCGCAGCAAGCGGCGTACCCAGCCACACCAATTAGGCTGGGTGCAATTAGCGCCGGGTGTACAGCAGAAAGCAACATGGTGTTTGTCATTGTTTGTCCCGTTAGAAGTCTAAAGTCTAGCAGGTAAAGATGATAACGATTTCTAACAAGTTACTAAATATAGAGAAAAGGAGGTACAAGCAATGGCAAAAGGAATAGTAAAGTGGTTCAATGATCAAAAAGGTTATGGATTTGTCACACCTGAAAACGGCAAAGATGTATTCGTACATCATTCCGCTATCAAGGGCGATGGCTATAAATCTTTAGCTGAAGGCGCTCAGGTTGAGTTCGATATCGAACAAGGCCCTAAAGGCGAGCAGGCTACTAATGTAGTCAAGTTATAATCTTGAGTTTCAAACAGGGCCCGGTATCTTTCGAGATCCCGGGCCTTGCTATTTTACGCGGGAATCCGTGTTAGATCAGTTTTTAGGTTAAGGTAAAGGTTAAGCTGTTAGTTTGGTTGTTAGGTAAAGTAGTTAGGTTATATAGCGTTAATGATAAAGTCTAAAGTATAAATAACAAAGGAAGGTTAAAGGTTTAAGGTTAAATTTTAAATTGAACCTTTATCCTTTGAATTTCTTTTGTTATTTAACCTTTAAACTTTAAAATTTTTATAGTCATGTCCGTAATCTTTTAAATACAATATTATAGAAAACCATGGCCTTAATCAGTTTACAGGGAATTACCTTGAAATTCAGCGGCCCGCTTATCTTTGACGCTCTAAGCTTTCAGCTTGAACCGGGTGAGCGCGTTGCTTTACTCGGCAGGAACGGCGCGGGCAAAACTACCCTGATGAAGGTGATGGCCGGACAGTTAGCGGTTGATGACGGTGAAGTCATCTTCCAAAAAGGGATACAAGTCACGCATCTGCCGCAGGAAGTCCCTGTCGATATGAAAGGCAGCGTCTATGATATCGTCCTTTCCGGTTTAGGGGAACGCGCCGCGCTTTTAAGCAAGTATCATGCGCTCACACACCGTCTTCATACAGAACACACACCCGAATTATTAAAACAACTGGATGCCCTGCAAGCCGAGTTAGATCATACCAACTCCTGGGATGTGAATAACCATGTTGAGAATGTGATCACCCGTATGAAGCTCGACGGGGAGAGTGATTTCGCCAGCCTTTCCGGCGGCCAGAAGCGCCGCGTGCTGTTAGCAAGGGCACTGGTGATAAAACCTGAAGTATTGCTTTTGGATGAACCGACCAACCATTTGGATATTGATTCCATCAATTGGCTGGAAGAATTCCTTTCAAATTATCCGGGCACGGTCTTCTTTGTCACCCATGACCGCATGTTCATGACGCATTTAGCTACCAGGATCATCGAACTTGACCGGGGCAGGATCTACAGCTGGGCATGCGATTACAAGACTTTTTTAGAGCGTAAACAAGCCGCGTTAGATATTGACGAATCATCGTGGAACCATTTCGATAAAAAATTAGCCGAAGAAGAGATTTGGATCCGCCGGGGCGTTAAAGCCAGGCGCTGCCGTAATGAGGGCCGTGTCAAGGCGCTGGAGCGCTTGCGGGAAGAGAAGAAGACCCAGCGTAAGCAGGAGGGGCAAGTCCGTATGCGCGCTCAAAACTCTGTTCTTTCCGGCCACCGGGTGATTAAGGCGTTCCAGTTGGGTTTTGGCTATGACGAGAAATGTTTGATCAAAGATTTCTCGACCCAGATCACGCGCGGGGATAAGATCGGTTTGATCGGGCCTAACGGCAGTGGAAAGACTACCTTATTGCGTATTCTCATGGGTAAGCTGGCGCCTCAACGGGGGACAGTTACCCTCGGGACTAACCTTGAGGTTGCCTATTATGACCAGCTGCGCGAGCAGTTGGATGAAGAAAAGACTGTAGCCGAAAATGTAAATAACGCAGGCGACACCGTTATCATTAACGGTAAGCCTAAACACGTTCTGGGATATTTGCAGGAATTTCTTTTTGCCCCTGAACGAAGCCTCACACAGGTTAAAGTCCTTTCCGGCGGAGAACGTAACCGTTTATTTCTGGCTCGGCTGTTTTCTAAACCTTCAAATGTTTTGGTGATGGATGAGCCGACCAATGACCTGGATATTGAGACGCTGGAACTCTTGGAAGAGTTACTCCTTGACTATCCGGGAACAATTATTTTAGTCAGTCATGACCGGGCATTTCTGAATAATGTGGTTACCTCGACCATCGTGATGGAAGGAGAGGGGGAGATCAACGAATATCCCGGCGGATATGACGACTGGTTAAGCCAGCGTAAGGCGGCAGCGCGCGTTGAACCGCCAAAAACAAAGGAAAAAATCGAGCCGGTAAAAAAGAAGAAACCTGTTGTACCGCGTAAGCTTACCTTCAAGGAGCAGAAAGAATTAGATAGCTTGCCGTTAAAGATCGAGAAATTAGAAAATGAGCAGGAAGAGCTCTATAAATTGTTAGCGGATTTTAACTTTTACCAGGGCGATTCCGCGGAAGTCGAACGTGTCAAAGCCCGCTCCGCAACCCTCTCTGAAGAACTCCTCAAGGCTTATCAGCGCTGGGAACACCTCGAAGAACTCGCCGAATAAAACTCCCTTATGTCATTCCCGCCTGCCTGCCTGACGGCAGTCAGGCTTTAAGCGGGCATCCGCGGCAGAAAGCCTACCTGCCGGTAGGCAGGCCGCGCACCGGCGCAATTCCGCCGCAGAAAGCGGCGTACCCAGCCACACCAATTAGGCTGGGGGCAATCAGCGCCGGGTGCAGCCGCAAGCGGCACATCCGGTAACCTGGTGATCAGGGACTAGGAAATCTGTAGCCCGTATATCCGGGACACAATCTTTTAGATATCCAGATGCCCTGATTTCCCTTTCCGGATGCCCGGATATTCTGATCTTCGTTATCCGGTTTCCCGAATAACCGGATTCCCTAACCCTAAATCTCCCTTGTCATCCAGGCCCAAAAGTTGTATACTTATATATAATTACGACGAAAGCATAAGAGGCGTTATGAACACGATTTTACGCAATTATAAGCACTAAACAGACCGGGTCAGGGGAGAGATCCGGTTTTTTAATTTGGGCCATTCTATTATGTAATCCTAAATATATCTTGCGAAAGTGTTAGGAATATGAATTCAGCAAAACATGAAAAACAGGTTGTTTCAAAGAGAAGAGTAACCGATCATGGTGAAGTTTATACTGCCAAACGGGAAGTTAATGCTATGCTTGATTTAGTGAAGCAGGAAACTGAAAGAATAGAGTCACGCTTCTTAGAACCCGCTTGCGGCACAGGTAATTTCTTGACAGAAATCTTAGAACGTAAATTGCACATCGTTCAATCTCGTTACAGTAAAAGTCAGTTAGAATACGAGAGAAATGCTGTGTTGGCTGTATCCAGCATTTATGGTATAGACCTTTTAAAAGATAACATTTTTGAGTGTCGAAAACGTCTTTTTGACATCTTTGATCAACAATACATAAATATTTTCAAAGATAAAGTAAAAGAAGAGTGTCGGGATGCGGTTAAATTCATCCTTTGTAAAAATATTATCTGGGGTGATGCACTCGATTTAAAAACGGTGGATGAGAATCCGCAACCAATCGTTTTCTCCGAATGGTCTCCCGTTAAGGGAAGTATGTTTAAACGCCGTGATTTTACCTTCCATGGCTTGCTCGATCATGCAGCGATAAAAGAGCTGCCTCTGTTTTCAGATCTCGGAGACGATGTTTTTATCCCTAAACCTTTGAGAGAATATCCGCCAATTACCTTTTTGAGGGTTTCTCATGTTGAGAGCTAATAATTATAATCCTGATGTTTTAACCTGTTTGGCTAATCTGAGCAGCGATGAGGTCTTTACTCCGCCACAATTGGCTAACCAGATATTGGATTTATTGCCAAAAGAAATTTGGATTGATAAAAACGTGCGATTTCTTGATCCTGTTTCTAAGTCAGGAGTGTTTCTTAGGGAAATTGCTAAACGGTTGGATCGTGGTTTGGAAAAAATAATACCTAGCAAGCAGAAAAGGATTAACCATATTTTCGGAAATCAGCTTTACGGGCTTGCTATATCGGAGTTAACGGCGATGCTTTCCCGTAGATCTGTTTACTGTTCAAAGAAAGCTAATGGGAAATATTCTGTTTGTGAGTCTTTTAATGATCTGTGGGGTAATATTCTTTTTAATCGCATTGAACATGTCTGGGAAGACGGACGATGCGTTTTTTGTGGCGCTAATCGAGAAGAGTATGACCGTGGTGTTGAATTGGAGACTCATGCATATCAATTTATTCACACAAATAAAACAGAGGAGATATTTAAAATGAGATTTGATGTGATTGTGGGAAATCCACCTTATCAGTTGAATGATAAAGGTGGGATGGGGACGAGTGCAATACCGCTGTACCAGCTTTTCGTTGAGCAAGCAAAGAAAATGAGACCTAGATTTTTGAGCATGATTATTCCGTCTCGTTGGTTTGCTGGAGGTAAAGGGTTAGATGATTTTCGTAATAATATGCTGAAGGATAATAGAATAAGCACAATAGTTGATTATTTTGATTCAACCGAGTGTTTTCCTGGTGTAGATATATCAGGAGGGATATGTTATTTCTTATGGGAAAGAAACAAAGCTTCTAATAATTGTAAAGTCGTGTCAGTTAGAAATGGTCAAATTTCGGCTATGAATCGACCTCTTTTGGAAAAAAACAATGATTCTTTTATTAGATTTAATGAAGCGATAAGCATTATAAGAAAAATAAGAGTAAAGAAAGAGCTATGTATTGATCAAATAATAAGCCCAAGAAGGCCGTTTGGTTTCGATTCGTTAGTTAAAATAAAAGTGAAGCCATTTATAGATTCAGTTAAGATATACTCATATCCATCTAATGGCTATATAGCGAAAAACGAAATAGCAAGAAATGTGGAATGGATCTCTAAACATAAGGTTTACATTGCAAAAGCATATGGAGAAAGAGGAAGTTTTCCATACTTAGTTTTAGCGAAGCCCTTTTTGGATGAGGGCAGAAGTTGTTGTTCAGAGACATATTTAGTTGTTGGGCCATTTGAGTCAGGAATTCAAGCAAAAAATGCTATGGTATATATTAAGAGCAGATTTTTTCGGTTTCTGGTGTTACTCAAGAAGAATACTCAGAATGCTCCGCGAGGTGTTTATGCATTCGTTCCTGTCCAAGATTTTACTGAACCATGGACTGACGAAAAACTGTTTAAAAAATATAGATTAACCAAGAAAGAAATCGCTTTTATAGAAGCAATGGTTCGTCCAATGGAGTTAAGCAATGAGTAAGAATTTCTTTCCTCAGCGGCCTGATTCTAAGCCAACTATTTACGCATATGAAGATACGAACTCCCAATATCGAGGTTTACTAAAAATTGGCTATACAACTGTAGATGTTCAGAAACGGGTGGCGCAACAATATCCTACACTTCGTCCTGGAAAACTTCCTTATAAGATAGTTTTTGAAGAATCCGCTATGCGAAGTGATGGTACAGTTTTTACCGATTATGAGGTTCATTATTTTTTGAGAAGCAGAGGGATAAAGAATCCTGATGGCGAATGGTTTAAATGTTCGGTTAAAGAGGCTAAGATGGCGGTGATAGCTGTTCGTTATGGACAGATGAATGAGGAAAATCGTTCTCTTGATTTTAAGATGCGGCCTGAGCAGGCGGCGGCAGTGGAAAAAACTGCAACCTACTTTGAGAGCTTCCGGAAAGAAAGCCCGAAGAAGCCGCCTCACTTTTTATGGAACGCGAAAATGCGATTCGGTAAGACCTTTGCCGCCTACCAGCTTGCGAAAAAGATGGGTTGGAGAAAGGTATTGGTAATGACCTTTAAACCAGCAGTGCAGACTGCATGGGAAGAGGATTTGAGAGGGCATATTGATTTTAAGGGGTGGCAGTTTGTTTCACCCGTCGGGTTGTCCTATAATAAATTGAATAAGAAGAAACCATTCGTTTGCTTCGGTTCTTTTCAGGATTATCTTGGGAAAAACAAAAGTACTGGTGGGATTAAGACAAAAAACGAGTGGGTGCATAGAATTAATTGGGATTGTGTCATTCTTGATGAGTATCATTATGGAGCCTGGCGTGAAAGTGCCAAGGAGCTTTTTGAAGCTGAAGATAAAAAAGAAATTGAGTTCGGAGAAGGGATAGGTATTGAAGATTTTGATGAAGAGATCATGCCAATTACAACAAACGCATATCTTTATCTTTCAGGTACTCCTTTTCGGGCTATAGCATCGGGAGAGTTTATTGAGGAGCAGATTTTTAACTGGACATATTCCGATGAACAGCGATCTAAGCAGGAATGGAAAGGCAAAGGTAATCCATACGCATCGCTGCCTCGTATGGTTCTTTTAACATATCAATTGCCGGATTCAATTCGAGAAATTGCTATGCAAGGTGAGTTTAATGAGTTCGATTTGAATGTTTTTTTTGCGGCTGATGGGATAGATGAAAAGGCTAAATTTACCTATCCGGATGAAGTGCAGAAGTGGTTAGACTTGATCCGAGGTTCATTTCTGGAAACCACCATTGATAATCTCAAGTTAGGTGCGAAGAAACCACCTATGCCGTTTTCGGATACACGTTTGTTAAATGTTTTATCTCATACTTTCTGGTTTCTTCCTAATGTGTCATCCTGCTATGCTATGCGTAACCTCCTTTCTCAGAAACAGAATAAGTTTTACCATGATTATCGTGTTATCGTAGCTGCTGGTTGTAGCGCGGGAATCGGTGTTAAGGCTTTACCACCGGTACATGAGGCAATAGATGATCCACTTAAAACAAAAACAATTACTCTTTCCTGTGGTAAACTTACAACGGGGGTAACAGTTAAGCCATGGACTGGTATTCTCATGCTTCGTAATTCCTCTAGTCCGGAAACTTATTTTCAAGCTGCGTTTCGTGTTCAATCACCTTGGACTATCAGAAATCCTGATAGCTTGACTCCTAAATACGAACAAGTTATTAAAGAAGAATGTTATGTTTTTGATTTTGCTCCTGACAGGGCTTTGCGTCAGATAGCTGATTATAGTTGTCGTTTAAATGTTAATGAGTCAAATCCCGAGAGAAAAATTGCAGAGTTTATTAGATTTCTACCCGTATTAGCTTATGATGGTAGTTCTATGAAGCAAATTGATGCTGCAGGAGTTTTGGATATGGCTATGAGTGGGACTACTGCAACTTTACTTGCACGACGTTGGGAAAGTGCCTTGCTGGTGAATGTGGATAATAATACTTTGCAGCGTTTGATGAGTAATAAAGCCGCAATGGATGCACTTATGAGTATCGAAGGATTCCGCAATCTAAATCAAGATATCGAAACCATTATCAACAAGTCGGAGGCCGTAAAAAAAGTAAAGAAAGAAGCCAATGATAGAGAGTTGTCTTCGAAAAAAAAGAAGGAGCTTTCTGAGGAGGAGAAGGAATATAAGAGTCTGCGGAAACAGATTCAGGAAAAACTCATTAAATTCGCCACCCGTGTGCCGGTTTTTATGTATTTGACTGATTACCGGGAGAGGTGTCTTAAGGATGTGATCACGCAGCTTGAACCAGGGCTGGTTAAGAAAGTTACTGGTTTGACTGTAAAAGATTTTGAATTGCTCGTTAGTCTTGGGGTTTTTAATAGTGCTTTGATGAATGACGCAGTGTATAAATTCAAACGGTATGAGGATTCTAGCTTGGTTTATATTGGTATCAATAAACATGAAGGTGAAGATGTTGGCCTTTACGATACTGTTTTAAAGTCGGATGAGTATCATTCAACTTTTGAGAATGTGTCAAGAAAACAAGCGTTTTTAAAATAATAATTACGTTTTGTATAATTGGCTTTGAACTGTTAAATTACAAAATAAATGTTTAAGCGTAGGAGCTAAGTTTGTTAAACAATGTTTTAGCAGTTATAAGATTACATAAAGTGTCTTAGTAGTAGCTTGGCGATTGCTGAAATAAAGAAGCTAAAAAGAATATTCGATGAAAATATTGCTTTCGGGATTATTAGGAGCTTTAATTGCTTCAGTTCTTTCGGTTTTGTATCAATATTTCGCTGAACAAAAACGAATAAGAAAAGAACTAATGTTGGATGTCGTTGGATGGGTTGATGATGTATATGATTTGCTTCAAGCAATTCATGTGCAGAAGCAGGCTGCCTACTCAGGTGGGAAGTTATATTTAACAGAAGAAGAGTACAGGGGTGTAAGTAGAAATTTAAAGTTTAGCTTAATTTCTACAAAGCTTGAAGCAAAAGTGGCAATAATATATGGAGAAGGAGAAGAGTTGAGACTAACAAAAGCGCTTAAGGGCGAAATTCTTAAGACAGTGCAGGTTCTGTGGGCTGCAACTAAGGATACATGGGTTGAGGACAATAAGTTAGTCTTTGAATCATTTTCTAAGAGAATTGATCCCTTGAGAGGGAAGGTCGAAAAAACGTTTCTTATTAAGGGAAAGTTTAAAACAATTGCAGGAGAAGCGTTCAAAATAAATCAAGGAGGCCTTATGTCTGACGAACAGGTTTTCCCGCAATCAGAAAGTGGAAACATGGCAAATGATATTGAAATTTGGAAACAAGCTATTGAGACCCAAATTCATTTTAACGAGTTAATTATTAAAATGAGAATGACAGTAATTTCAATAATTATTACTGTTTTTGGCGCAGCAGGTATAGCTCTTAAGGATCTGAATATTTATGCGCAGATATTTCAGCATAAAATTCATATTTCCATAGTCATTATAACTATTGGTTTAATTTTTCTTATTGTTCAGTTTATTATTGATCGATTTTATTATTTTAAGTTATTGTTGGGGGCTGTGAAGTTTACAGAGGCGCTTGACAAGAAATACGCAAGTAGAAGTATCTTTGGGTTAACGACTGAGATAAATAAAACTATTTCCCATACTATGTCAGGATTCATAGTTATTGTGTATTATTTTATCCCATTTATCATGGGAATTGTAGCTATTTATCTGATTCAATATAAATTAATAATAGAAAAGGTAGTTAAATAGCGAATATTACTAGGTCCCCTAGATGTTATGTCCAATCTCCATAAGTTAAATAAGTTACAAGAAGTAAGGGATCCACGAAATTTCTTAATATTTTCTTGATGGAGGAAATAATCCTATGGAAAATACCCAAATAGTAAAGGCCACAGACCTAGAAAAACATGCCGACGCAAGAGAGAGCCAAGCTGTTATACCCGAATTAGTCTATAAATTAGTCGATTTATCCTGTCTTGATCTTACTACTTGCCGCATACCTTATGGTGATAACGTCAATCAGCCAGGATTAGATGGATTAGTAGAAACTGAGAATGGCTTCCGCCATTTTGTCCCTAAGGGGAAAAGTTTTTGGGAGATAGGGACTGGTAACGATCCTCAGGGTAAAGCAACCGAGGACTTTAAGAAACGAACCGGACAAATTTCTGAGCAGGAACGGCAAGCGGTTTCGTACGTTTTTGTGACTCCTCATTCTGCAGGTTCTGGTGGCTGGAACGAGACTGCACAACGTAAGTGGCTTAAGCGTCGCGAAAAAGATGGTTGGCGTGATATCAAGATTATTGACGGTATTAAACTAGCCGATTGGCTGCAAGAGTTTCCAGCTATTGGCAAGTGGTTGCTAAAAAAGATGGGGTTAGTGAAGACTAGGGTTGGCTTCGCTACTCCTGCTGAGCATTGGGAAAATATCCTACAACTTACGCGCACGGGCGATCCGCCCTTACCACCTAAAATCTTCCTTGTTGGTAGAGACCAAGCTTGCGCAGAGATACATCGACTCTTCCGCGGTGATATAGAACAAGTTATATTTGCATCGCAAAGCGAAATGGATACAGAGGATTTTGTAGCTGCTTTTCTGCAGTCTTTGGGTGCTGAGACTAGAAAGAATTTTTGTAATAAGTGTCTTTTTATAACAGATCCTGAGGTATGGAGTGATATGGCTGGTTTAAGAATCGCCCATGTTCTCGTGGCACATCCAAAACTCGACTTGGAATACTTTGGTGAACAATTACATATGGCGGCGAAGAAGAATAGACATGCCGTAGTCATAACGATATCGGGGGCTTTGATGGGAGGAAGTGAGAAAATTATTCCTTTGCGTAGCCCTCCGGCATCAATGATTGAAACTACGCTAAGAGAAGCTGGTTTTAAGGTCGATAGGGCACGCAAATTAGCAGCCGCAGGCGCCTTATCTCTTTCTTCTTTGAAGCGCTACCTGCGAGGTCTTGGCGAGTTGCCACCCTACGCAACATGGGAAAGTGCTCGGGCACTATCTCAAGCTGGACTTTTAGGGAGATGGCATGGTGATAATCCATCCGATAGGGCTATTGTGGAGAAAATAATAAAAAACTCCTACGGGGAGTGGATCGAGATAGTGCGCCCTGAGACACTACGCTCGGACACTCCCCTGATTCAGCAGAATGAGTATTGGAAAATGATATCGCGTGGTGAAGCCTGGTTAGCTTTGGGGCCAAGGCTTTGTAACGCTGATTTAGATCATTTCCAAAACGCCGTGCTTACAGTGCTTGGTGAGCGCGATACAATATTTGAACTACCAAAAGAGGAGCGTTTCGCAGCGAGTATACATGGGAAAGTTTTGCGACATTCTGAATCTCTCCGTAAAGGCATGTCTGAGACGCTAGCCTTATTAGGGAGCAGGCCCAGTGCTTTATCATCCTGTTCACAAGGTAAGTCGGAGCTTGTCGCCACATTGACAGTACGTGCATTGTTGAAGGATGCGGATTGGGTAACGTGGGCTAGTCTGGGTAACCATTTAGCCATGCTGGCAGAGGCGGCGCCTGATGAGTTCTTGGATACCGTCGAAAATGCTCTATTAAACCCTGCAGAAAGTCCCTTTAATGGTCTCTTTGCTCAAGAAGGTTCTGGTGTATCGGGTTGGAACTACACCAGTGGTCTTCTCTGGGCGTTAGAAACGTTGGCGTGGCATCCTGATTACTTGG
>Ga0105098_10000784_pt1 | contig 11303 bp, 13 predicted proteins | sample PPLLak21cMay2015_FD_79137 | JGI IMG/M metagenome (GOLD analysis project Ga0105098, IMG submission 79137) | Freshwater sediment microbial communities from Prairie Pothole Lake near Jamestown, North Dakota, USA - PPLs Lake P7 Core (1) Depth... | ecosystem: Environmental > Aquatic > Freshwater >... | reverse complement strand
CACTTCTGGCTGATCCAATAGATTGGATGCCATGAGCAAATTGTTCTTGCTTCAACTTGAACTGAGAGGCTTTTGTTTCTGCTTTTGTCTTTTCTAGACCGGCTTGCTCTTTGGCTCTTTTGGCCATTGACTCTGCAACGCCGGCTCCTGCTTGTCCAAACCGAAGCAATTCATTAGGGACTTGTGGCGCATTGATGTCAGAAACTCCGGCAAGATAGTTGCGCAAGCCCTCCTGCTCCTGCAAGCCGCGCTGATACTCCTGCATTTGCATCCGAGCAAGTTCATTCGCTTGTTGGCCACTCTGAATCTGCTGGAACTTAGCGTACCGATTCAAAGGAGATTCAAGCTGGACGGTGGGCTGGAAGCCCATTGCGATTCTTGGGTCGATTGGCATGATTAGAGGTCGTATAGGTAATCAGAATTGCCTTGGACGGAACCTCCGCCAAAACCCATAGAGCCTGCGCCACTGCTGAAGGCTCCCCCAAATGGATTGCCGCCACCGCCGCGCCTCAAAAACTGCTGATCTCCATACATGTTCATGCCTTGATTGATGGCGCCGGCCAATGCATTAGCACCACCCATGTACCCAGAGGCACGTGCCGCACCAGCACCCATGTAAGCCTCACCAGCGCCTTGTGCATATCCCCGAGCTGCTTGCCCAAGCGTATTAGCCGCCGTCTGACTTGTGCCCATCAGTGACTGCAACGGCTGCAACTGATTAGCGCGATTGGTCTGGTAACGATTGAATGCGTTGGTGTACTCTTCGCTGGCAGCCTCTTGGCCAAATCGCTGCGCACCCTTCAGAGCCGCTCCAGAGATAAGACCACCTCGCGCTGCTGCCTGACGATCAAGAGCCTTCAGGCCTTCGCTCATGCGGAACGCATAGCCAGGATCTTGCTGGAAGTCCTGCATACCAAAGTCACGGGCATACTTGCCAAAGTCAGGCGATTGTTGCTGTGCTTGGTAAGCTTCTTGAGCGGCCTTATCCTGCGCCATTGCTGCCTGAATCGCGGCATTTAGGCCAGCTTCGTCAGCAACTCCAGGCGTTCCAGGAATGAAGACTTGTTGGCCTCCAGCATCTCCGCCATAACCGCCGCCATACTGGGTTTCATACCGGCCTTCGGTACCTGGGCGCATGTATTGAGCGGCCAGAGCATTACGCAACTCGCCTTCAGAACGCATGGTTGGGGCTGCACCACTTGGCAAGCCCATCAACTGCAAATACCGCTGTTGAGCAGTCAGCCCCGCTTGGCGAAACGGCTCCTGAAGCTGAATCTGACGCTCAAACATCTCCTTTTGGAGCTGTGCGGCACGATCTGCTGATGCGGCTTGAGTTTTGGCTGCCTTGCTAGATGCGCTTGAGCCAATCAAACCACTTACGATTCCACCACCAATTATTCCCCACGGCATATCAGTCTCCTTGGCTCAGTTTTTGAGCGATATCTTGCATCGTATCGACATCAGGAGATGCGATAAGAACATCATCAACTTCATCAGCATCAGTGCAGTTGGTCGCATGAACGCAGTACCAAACAACATCTGTAATTGACCTTACGCCGTGATGTTTACCTGCCTCAATTGTCAGGCAGGCAGGCGCATGAAGTACAGAAGTTTTTCCATCTACCATCAGTTCCACAGAACCACTCGCCAAGATAGACATGTGATCGTGCAGGTGAGCATGTTGAACCAACCAACTACCCGCAGGAATGCGAGTCTCTTTGGCGTACACGCCAGAACTGAAGTAGTGCTCAATCATGTAACCTCACGCCCGCTTACGCGGATGTTGATGGCCGTTGCTGTGCCTGCGATTGTTGAAATGAAGTCTCCAACATTCAGCACTTGTCCCACGATCTCAGGGAAAGTATAAGTTTCGGCAGGTTGAAGAGTTTTAGTCTTCGTAATCAGATTGTTGTTGCCCGCGGAGCCGGAGGACGTAACCAAGTTAACACTGATCGTCGCTGCCGTCGCACTGTAGTTGGTCGCGGTGAACTTATCGATAATGGTCGTTACGCCAGTTGCGGTGTACTGTGTAGTCTGGGTGTTCTCGGCCGTCTTGGCAGGAACAATGTTTCTGACGGTAACTGTCATTCTAAATTCTCCTTATTCCAATTCCAACGAGTTGTTGGAATCGTATTTCGTCATTATCCAACTTGTACCGTCAGATACCAAAGTCGCGTTGGAGCCGGCAACGGCTTCCAAAATCGCAGTGCCCGCAGACCCACCGGCCAGTGGCACCACATTGCCCGAAGCTGACACAAGGGTCTGGGCTTGGTAGTTCTGAAAATTCAGAACTCGCCCCGTGTTGGAGCTGGCTGTCGGCAAGGTCACAGTACAGGACGAGCCCGACTTGTTGTTGATGAGCCATGTCTCACCAGCGGCAACGCTAAAGTCCGCTGTCTTGGTCGCAGGGGCCGTGGTCGTGCCAGCAATAACGGATGAAGCGGGCACGTTCTCCCAGCGGGCCTGCACCGAGTCGTACTGAAGAAGATCACCATTTGCAAGTCCGGTGATCTCGACGTTGGAGTCGGTTGCGCCCAAAGCCGAGCCGAATGTGGGTCGGACAAACAAGATACCGTTGCTGGCCGCATGAACCACCGATGCCACAATAACTTTGGGGTTGGGGGCCGTGGGGACGTTTTTGGTCAAACCACCTGCAACAGCAGGGTTGTAGTAAAGGATTTGCCCGTCAACCCAAACCTCTGCGCCGCCCGTGGTATTGACTTTATTAACCTCACCAAACCACGTAATGTAACCCCAAGCATTTAACGCAATGTTTTGGGTAGCAATACCCATGATGTATTCGTTTTGGGCGGCGGTCAGTCCTGTGGCGGGAGCAGCAAGCAAGCCACCAGAAGCACCCACAGTGCCCGTAAACATGACAACCTGACCTTTGGTAATGGCACTAGTTGCCTTGACCCGGTAATAGGTTTCCTCGCCAATGTCTTGAATGATGTTGCCGGTATCCTCCATGACCAAGGCCAAGGTTTTGGATCGGTCATCGTCATCCCAGTACACGGTACCGTGGGCAAGCGGGCCAGTAGGAAACCCAGACGGTGTGGTGTCAAATTGCAACCACGGCACGTTGTCTTGTTGAAGCTGACTCAGTGTGCCCAACTCGGGCTTTACTTGAACCGCCAACGCCTCAATCTGCTTCTGCAACTCGGCAATCTGTTCAAGCGCGCTTTCTTGACTTGGCCGCTTCTCAAGCGAGTCAATGTCAATGATGATTTCGCCAATGTCCTCTTGAGCCGGAATCGGTGGGCCGAGCTGCACATCTTTCAACGAAGTCGTGTTTTGCCCGCCGCCTGTCAACTCAAACAGGTTGAGGAAGAACCGATACCATTCACGCGAAATCATCCCAGACCTTGGATCCAACAAAGGCACCCGAGGTGGCGTGATGTTTGTAAGGTTGACGTTTGCCATTACGCGCCCGTCGGGCTAAGGATTAGTTCAGCGCCAGTGATGGCAATCTTCACAGGGTCAGTGCCAGACACCTCATACACCCGATCCCGCAACTTTTGGGTCATGCCCAAACGACGCCAAAACACTCGGCGATAGTACTCGCCAATCTTGCCCATCTTTGACCAATGTTCGTTGGACCACGTATGCCCGCCGTCGTCAGACCAGCGCATCATAATCTCAGGGTCACTGCCTTGGCCAAGATTCAACCCAACCCCTGACTCGCAATCCAACTGAAGGCTGTGCTGCGCAGTACGCTTCAGATTATTCTGACCCGTCGGCAGTGCTCGCCATGAGCGAAGCCACTTTTGGATGGCTCCGTCGTCCGAATACACATCAAGATCAAAAGCGTAAATCCGACCGTCCTCGAAGTCGCCAACAATGACTTCGCTATTGAAGTTCATCTGGCAGTTGCTTCGATGACGAATAAACGAACCATTAACGAACGCCGCCCTCTCATGCCATGCCTGGGTCGCAACGTCATAAACCCAAGTTGCATTCGCCGATGGAAAGGTCAGGACATAGAAAGGATGGCCGTCTTGCTGATACGTGTAAGCAACTGCATCAGAAATGTCGCCATAGCTCTGGATGGCAAATTCAATGGCATGGGTTGAGACACGTTGACCTGTGTAACCATTTGCCCGATAGACAATGCCATTACCGCGAGCATCTGAACCAAGCCAAAAGATGGCATTGTCCAACTTGGCAACAGAGTAGATTGCCGCACAGCCTATCTCGTTGAACGCACCTTGCACACGTTGTAGAGGGAAGTCAGCCAAACCGGCGTCGTACCAGACTTCAACAGAGTTGGTTCCAAACAGCCAGACCTCTCGATGGTCAACAATCATTGACACCAAGCCGTCAGGAGAGCCTTCAGCACTGGCAAAGTCCAACGGATCCACTGCCGTACCGTCAAGCAGGCTCGTCACCCACACGCGCTGGCTGTTGGGCTCGATGAATACAAAGTACCCATCCAGATAGCCAACGACAGAGGCTCCTGGGAAGTCTCCGTCCGTGATCTGCTGAAACGCGCTTGTAGAAGCGTTATAAATGTAGCTGGGACCGTTGCAGGCAATGAACAGCTGTGTGCCGTTGTCCGACATGCTGACAGGCCCGGTTCCAGTCACCGTGCCAATAACCGTGTAGGTCCAGTTTGTGGACAACTTATACACAGTTTGTCCACTGACAACGTAACCATAACCGCCATATGCCCACAGTCCACGGATTGGGCCATTGCCAATCGTCGCCAGCCTGCGCAGTCCGGGGGCTCGCATGAAGAACGCAGGTTCCTTGCCACCGTCAGGCACGATCTCAGGGAACATGTTGACAAGCCGATTGGCCGCCTCGTTCAGAGACCTGACAACGTATGACTGGCCGAGGATGGGCGTTTTCATTGCTTAGTAATTGCCAGCGTAGACGTTGAACCTCTGTCTGGTTGCAACCAGCGAATAAGGCATACTCATAACGTCATCAGGATTGTTGATGCGCTTCAGATTGCGCTTAGAAGTCATCGCAATACGGCTAACCGTTGGCGGAGGCTCAACACCAAATTCAGGAGCAATCTCACAGGCCAAGTTGTACTTGAACGCGCGCAAGTATCCAGGTGGCAAATACAGATTTGTCGCCAACGTTGCCGGCTGAGTCAGTTCGCTCACAGAGACAAAGTGCCACTCCAAGTCCCGCGTAGGCCTTGGATAGATGCTCATCTGGATGTTGGGGAACTCCATGTTTACCCACATAACCTGTGGATAAGTAGAAGTCACCGTTTTGACAGCAATACCGTTGTACTGCTGTTGGTTGATCAGCTTGATGCCAAACGACACATTGGTTGAAGGATCTCGGAAGTAAGTTGAATCATCCAGCAGAACAGGACGATTGCCGGCAAAGTCACCAGTGGGGCCAAGGGTTCGTTGCAACACACTCGCAGGCCAAGTGAAAACTTGATCTTGAGTGCTATAAATCATCAGCCGCTCGGTGTTCCACGAATCAATCATTTGATTCATGGCCGAAAGTGCATCCTGAGATGTCTCGGCCGAGGGTGTCTCGCCTTCAGCGAGTAGACCAATCAGCCGGAGTGCCGAATTGATAGTGTCACCGGCTGTCGCCATTGCTTACGCTCCTTGCGTTTGTGTCTTGGGTGGTCGTCCCCGACGCTTAACTTCCAGTTCGTTCACGGGAGCCGCATCTTCAGACAAAGAAGGCGTGTCGTGAGTATAGCGCACCCATCCATTTGATTCATCAAGTTGGGCTTCAAGTTCCATCGTGGCGATCTTGGTGCCGTGCTGATGATGCTTTAGATAGATGATCATTTCATTCCTACTAAGTGCAAACAGGAGACCATTCTAGGAATGGCCCCTGATTGCGTTCTGCATACAGACTCGGATTAAGCCGAGCCCTTCCACAGTCCAAGTGCAGACAGCGTGTTCATGATCTCTTGAACAGCCGCCAGTTGAGTCGCGCCAAACGATGCAGAAGTTGCAAGGTTAGACGTGGCTTGCACAGAAGAAGCACGTTGGGAAGAAGGCGTCGTGCCGTAAAAGCCCACAGTACCGCCAGACTTGCTAAGAATAGCAGCGTCCAGTTGTGGGTCTTCGTAAGCAACGCCAACAGCTTTGGTATTAGGCATTTCTTAGTCCTTACATAGGTCACCGCCGGGCTGTCTACGTAGGAAATTGTGAAAGTTTCCTTTGTATTCTTGCTCGGTGGTGTGGTGTGAAATATCCAGGTCTGGAACAAGCACGATCTCTCCTCCGCATTCACGCCAGTTACGGCAAAAAGCGTAGTCCTCACCGTACCACGTTCCTTTATGGGCGCCATGATTGAACAGGTCTACATAAGGGGAATACTTCTCCCCATAGACCAAATCAGGGTAAGCGGTCATGAACCTATGAACCGCTTCCTTAGTGATCTTCAGAAATCCAGCGGGTGCTGAATGCGCAAACAGGTTGCCATCCTCCCTGACCATCGGTGTGCCATCTGGATTCGATAGCACAGCCCCCATGTATTCCTCATCATCCTTCTTGAACCGATAGGTTCCGCAGACAACATCGCCTTTGGTCTCAATCAATGTCAAAAGATCTTGAGGCTTCCATGACACATCATGGTCAATGAAAACAATGACATCTGCCTTGGCATCCAAAGCCTTACGCAGCATGGTTGCTCGTGCATGTGAAATGTACGGACAACCAATCTCCGACACCATGCCCTCATCCCATCCCGCCTCTTTGATAAGAGGAATGGAAGCAGCAAGGCTATCAAGCGTGACTTGATAGGGCTTCTTTAGCGTTGGAATGCAGAAGATAACTTTCATGTGCCCTTAAAAGGGGCCGAAGCCCCTTAGGTTATTAGGCGGTAGCCCAAACACCCAGACCGATCAGCGTGTTCTGAATTTCTTGCAGAGCAGCCAGTTGGGTTGCGCCGAAAGAAGAAGAAGTTGCGACAGCCGAAGTAGCGTGAACAGCAGAGCTGTAGGCACGTTGCACAACGGGGGTCTTGCCGTAAACGCCAACCTTGGAGGCAGCAGCGCTACCAATGGTAACGCCACCAGTGCCAGAACCCAGAGCAACTGCCTGGTTTGCTGCACCAACATTCAGAACTTCATTGACGTTACCGTCACCGGCTTGGTAGCCATCACCAACTTTTGGGAGTGCCATGATAATTTCCTTAAAAAGTTACAGAAAGGGGCCGAAGCCCCTTAATCAATTTAACCCCAGATACGAGCAGCCATTTGGGGGCGGATCGTGCTGTAGCCATACAAAACGTCAATACGGCAAGGCATACGGTCATTGTTGATATCGTACTGACGAACGATACGCAGCGAAATACCGTTGTGAACAGCGCGGGAAGCCATGTCCACACCTTGGGGCAGCAACAGGTCAGCGGTTGCAAAGGTGATTGCATCCTTGTGGTACACCAAGTTCTGAGCGTACTGGCTAGAAGCAGCACCCAAGAACGTAACAGCCTTGCCGGTAACTGGCAGAGCGGTCATGGTGGCCAGAGCGTGACCCGAAGAATACATCGGAGCAACGGTCACAGTCCAAGTGCCAGAAACAGCGGTTGCATCAGCCAGAGCAACAAACTGGAACAGCGAGCCAGTCGTCTCACGGGTCTGAGGATTCACCGCAAAGCTATCAGCAATGGTGAACACATCGCCAGCCTTAATGGTCGTGGTGACAGAACCTTGCTCCAGCAGAATGGTGCTAGCGCCTTCAGTCGTCACGCCAGGGGTCTTCACCAAGGTGGAGGCAGAAGCGTCACGCGAGCCGGTGGTGTGAACCTTGATTGATTGAGACATGTTGATCTCATCAAAGCCCAGAACGCCAGTGCCCATCATGCCATTCTTGAACTGCTTGCTGATGGTGTCGGTGGGGTTGAACAAACCCTTCATGCCTTCAACCAGACCGGCATTAGCGGCAGGGTTGACGGTGGCATAACGGGAGCCCATCACGGCAGCGTTTTCGTTCAGCTTTTGCTGGGCTTGCAGCAGAACCAACGAGGTGCCAGGGGTCGTGCCAGGAGTGCCGACAGAGTTACCAATGGTCTTGTAAGCATTGGCAACGTCAGCATCAATCGAAGAAGCCAGTTGGCTAATACGAGGCTTCAGAACACGTTCTGCGAAATCGTCCAACTGCATGGTCAGTTCAGCAGAGGTGAAGTTCACGCCAATGTGCTTTTGCGAAGCAACAGACAGAGTGGTGTGTTGCTCGTTGTCGTCCTGAACTTGCAGGGCGGCACCGTCCGTCACCAGAGCGCGGTCAGGCAGGCGGATACGCAGGGTGGAACCGATCTTGGCACCTTCAACAGCAAAGCTGTCGTCGTACTGACGGTTGACGTTACGGGTCAGAACCAGATTATTCTCAAGGATCTCAAGAGCCTTGCGAGTAATCATATCAATGGTAAGAATACTATTCGCCATGACGAATTTTCCTTTAAGAAGTGATTAGCGGTTTTTCTGTGCTTCCAACTTGCGCAATTGCCTCTGTCTATCTGCCTCAATCCACTGGCTCGTCGTCATAGTTTTAGTAGAACGCGGGTCAGTTGTATCGTAAGCAGGACTGCCGGTTGTCCGAGCAGTCACAGGAGTAATTGGCGTTGGCGCGCTTGAAGTTTTCTTTACAGGTGGACTATCAGCCAATTTGGCCTCAAGCCTACCAATTTCTTTTGCCTGCGCGTAAGGCGACAAACGGGAGATACGTTCAGCTTCCTTGGGGTTAGATCCCAAGAAGTAAGCTACATCAGGGCCAATGTCTGAAGACTGAATCGCTTCAGCCATCACGTTGGTGATTGGCAGCTTTGGGTTGTATGCGACTTGTTCAAAGTCCTCATATTTCCCGCGAGCATCTTCCTCACGATCATGATAGGCACTGAGCACCTCTTGTTGTTGCCGCTGGCTTTCACGGCTACGAAGCAGCTCCTCGGCTTTGCGCGTTGCCAATGCATCAGCATACGCTTCAACCGACTCGAACTGATCCGCAGGCGGAATCTCCACCGGCATACGCGGAGCCTGGGCCTGAGCCACACGCTGCGCTTGTTCACGTTCCCACTTGCGTTGCTCACGAGCAAGGCGTTTACCAATGGCTGCGTCAAGTTCTTCTTGTGTGAAGGTCTTGCTAGCTTCCGATGGCTTTTCTTCCGGCTGAATAACTTCAGTTTCTGGGGCTGCCGTAGCTTCCAGTTCTGGCGCGGGCACTTCCGCTGAGATTTGCACTTCTTCTGTCATTTGTGAATCCTAAGATTCCCCGGTCAACTGGGCCGGTACAGTGTGTATATTACAACCATTTTATTTGACATACAAAGCAACGCCAACAACAACGCTAGGCAGCGCGGTTGCTATTGCATTGCAAAGATCAAATTGGCACAAGTTTTCCGTTTGCAGGGAACCCAAGCACCATAAATTGTTTGCCTGTATCAGCATTGATGTCGTAAGCCACACCGCTCGCCATCAAGCCGGATGCCAATGTGATCTTGTTTGTACCGGTGTTTGCAAAGTTAAACAAAAAGACAACATCTCCACTGACAAGTCCGGTAATCGTTGCGATATTTGATGTTGAGGCAGTGGTGTTAATTGTGACGTTCTTGCGATTTTTTAACGACAGCGTCGTCTGTGCACTGCCGTAATAGTCAACACCAGTTACAGTTGGAAAATTAGCATTTGCATCATAAGAGATAGAAATTGTGCCATTAATAACCGGGCCAACTTCAATTTTTGGTTCATCGTTCAACCAATCCGCGGTGATTTCAATCCCTGTTCCGCCATAGAGTGGTGCCAAAGAATATACGTTGTTAATGCTCCCTGACTTCTTTTGACCGTCAAATTTAATTGGATGTTTTGAATTGACTGCCCAACAACCATCAACAATAACGCTCCGGCCAAGGGAGCCAGTTACATACAAACCATAACCTTCTTCGCTTGTCAAAGTGTCGCCATTGTTTTCAAGAGTAAGATTTGAAAACAACCAACCCGTAGCCCCATTGACGTAAACGCCATAAGAGACTGGTTGAGAGACATCCCTTCCGTTGTATTCACTATTGAAATTAACAAAGGTAAATCCGATCATTCCTGAAACGGAAATGTCTGTTTTGTAGGCGTAAAATCCATGACGGTTATTCCGTCTTGTAAAGCACTCATTAAACAACCAGCTGTTTATTGCCTGATCTGTTTCAATGTGAACGCCGTCGGTATTGACATCCCAAGCGCAATTTTCAAAGTAATTCCAGATGCTGCGGCCGGCGCAATTAAATCCGTAGGCGCAGGATAATGTGTCAACATTTGACATTGAAATGCGATCACAGCCATGCGTATCGGCCGTGTTTATGATCTTGATGCCATCGCCAGCTCTTGCATTACCAACTATTGAAAAATTGGAAAAATCAAAATATTGAATGACTGTTCCGGCAATGTCACCGTTAATGGTAATTACTGGATTTGAAGCGGTGTACGGAGACAAAATAGTCACCCCAGTACCTTCACCAAATATCCTTACTCCGGTCGTTGAAAGAACAAGATTGATTTTGTACGTGCCTTTTGGCACATACACAGACTTCCCAGTTGCTATCGCTGCATCAAACGCAGAAGTGGAATTCGTTGTTCCTGTTGAATCAGCGCCGTAATCCAATACATTAACTGTTGCGCCGTTGATCATTGAATATGAAACTTTTGTGATCGACATTTTTTAACCAGTAATGTAGGTGTAGTTTATTGAAATGTTTGCTGATGCAGGAATGGCGTAAGATGTAGATCCGCCAGTGGTATCTGTACAATCAAGAAATGTGATTGTTGATGTTGATGGAATTATGTATGTCTGAATTGAATGGTCAGTGGCGATTATTAAGTTGCCGCTAATTGTTCCAGAAGGATAAGTTGCAGAACTACTTGAGGCATAAGGCAGACCCGATATTTGCAAATTTGCTCCCGCGTTTGTATGGGCGCTCCATTGAATGTTTGCGGTACAGGTGATGACCTTCCCTACTTTTACGTATTGGCCCGTTTGTACGACATAAGTTGCACCAGCGGCAGTAGTCGCAGGCGTCCAAGTCCCCTCCTCATACCAATTCAACAACTGGCTCGTCATGCCCGCTGCGGGGGTGTTGGCGGAAAAGTCGATGCCTTTGCCGGCGGTGACTGGGACAAGATTGCCAGCGGTACTAATTTGGAAAGCCGTAGCTCCAGAAGCACCTAACGAAAGTGGTCGAGCACCAATGCTGCTGACCACCATTTCTGAGGCATTTGCATTGATGTATCCATATTGAGCGCTATCTGCGGCGTTAACAAAGAAAATATTACTTTGGTTGTCAGAAGATCTACCTTTAATGTAAATTGATAAAGCGTCTGAGCCAGTAGCAAT
>Ga0105098_10000783_pt1 | contig 11303 bp, 10 predicted proteins | sample PPLLak21cMay2015_FD_79137 | JGI IMG/M metagenome (GOLD analysis project Ga0105098, IMG submission 79137) | Freshwater sediment microbial communities from Prairie Pothole Lake near Jamestown, North Dakota, USA - PPLs Lake P7 Core (1) Depth... | ecosystem: Environmental > Aquatic > Freshwater >... | reverse complement strand
GTCAGAAAGGAGGAACCAGATGGAACCCGATGTGGTTAAATGGCTGGCCACGGCGGTCATAGGAGGCCTTGGCTTCCTGGGTGCAACACTCTCTCTGGGTCTCATCGGCTATGCCGCGATGCAGAGCTTGGGACGCAACCCGGAAGCCAGAAACGCAATCATGACCAACATGATACTGGTGGCCGCCCTCACCGAAGCTGTTGGCATCTATGCTCTCGTGTCAGTGATCCTGATCGTTCTGGTGGCCAAGTAGCAGAGGCGGTTTGTTTCGCGAGGAGGAACCATGAATGACTCATCTTTTCCGACTCCGCTTTTTGCGATCGGAATAGCACTCGTGTTGTCGGTGCTATTTTTGCTGGGGTCTATGGTCCTAGCAATTATCGTCCTAGGTTTGCTCTATCCCGCCACGCCCGCTGCGTGAGCCGGCCCACTTGAGAGCGCTGTCGAGCATCTATCTGGCTGTGAAGTAGTTCAAGACCAGTCAGCGTTTTTGTATTAAGAGCCTGTCGTATGGCTGTTGTGGTTGATGCAAGTGTGCTCCACGATATCGTATAGACGCAACGGAACTGCTTCCGGGCTAATCGGTGCCATGTTCAGCATCGATTACGGTGACACGGTGCCGCGGGCCTTGCTGTGCCATTTGACTCGGAAAGACTACTCCAGTACCCTGAAGCTCGATGAGGCTCTAACCAACACAAGAAGGTGTCTACATCCCTCGGAAAGCAGGCCCAATAGTAGCACCAAGGGGGATTCATGACGCAGTGGCCTGCTTTCGTGGCAATTGTCACCGCAGTGGTTGGCTCGTATTTCACCGTCGGCCTCATCGTTATCGCATGGCAGGTGCATCAGTTTGAACAGCGGTTGAAGAAGCTCGATTCCTATCCCCAGCAGATTCGCGCCAACATGGGACCGAAGTCCGACCACATCGTCCATGACGTCCAGGACTGCATCCGTATTCAGGGCTGGGTGCGCAAGCGTGATATCAGAGCCCTAAGAGCCAGCATCAAGGACATCAGGCATGCCATGGTACAATACAGAGACACCGAGAGCTGGCACGAAAAGGGATACGACAAGCTGTATCCCAGTCTCGAACTCCTTGAACTAGAGATTCGCGGCAAGGCCAAGGACCGCGAGCCTGGCTACGACGGATAGAAGCCCACACCGCTCTTGTATCTATTCCTGCATTCTCTCCTCTCTGATGCTTCGTGGGTTGTTCCCTAGCACGTCGCCTACGATGCGGCGGCACCACGCCTCATGATTAGCGTCCGCATCGAGAAGCCCGCGCCGCAATGTACCCTCCGAAGTCCACACACCACAGCCGCAAAAGCCGGGGGTCTCCGTGCTCGGCCTTTGCAGACCCCGCTCCGGTCGCCTATAATAACGATCGCTACTTTTCAGAGAGAAGGCCGAATGGGGAAGAGACTCGATATAATTACACAGCAGCGCCTGGACAAGGCGCAAAAGCTACGCGAGCGAGGCATCAATCCATATCCCAATACCTATCACCGAAGCCATGCCGCTCAAGAAGCCAGGTCACTTTTCGAAGGTGGCGGCATTGACCCCGCTTCGCCGGTCAGCGTGGCCGGCCGCATAACCGCCCTCCGACAAATGGGCAAAGCCACTTTCCTCGACCTTCGCGATGGGTCAGGCAAGATACAGGCCTACTTCAACAAGAACCAGCTCAGCCCTGAGAGATACGAACTGGTGAAGGATTTCGACCTTGGCGATTTCGTGGGGGTAGAAGGGGTTCTCTTCAAGACTCACACGGGCGAGATAACGGTAAATGTGTCCGGTTTCACCATGCTGGCGAAGTCCCTCGAGCCACTTCCAGAGAAATGGCACGGACTGGTAGATGTGGAGAAGCGGTATCGCCAGCGCTACCTGGACCTCATTTCCAACCAGATGGCCAGAGAAACCTTCCAGGCACGCAGCCGCATCGTATCGGCCATACGCCGCTTCCTCGACGGGCGCGGGTTCATCGAGGTAGAAACGCCGGTACTACAGCAGATGGCCGGGGGAGCCAGAGCCAGGCCATTCACTACTCATCATAAGGCGTTGGACGAAGACTTCTATCTGCGCATAGCCACGGAGCTGTATCTGAAACGGCTCATAGTGGGCGGCTTTGACAAGGTATACGAGATCGGCCGCATCTTCCGCAACGAGGGCATATCCACCAAACACAACCCTGAGTTCACCACGCTGGAGTCTTACGAGGCGTACGCCGACTACAACGACGTGATGAAGATGCTGGAGGAGATGGTGTCCCAGACAGCCCAGTTGGTGCTGGGAACAACGAAGATTCCCTACGGCGAACTGACTCTCGATTTCACGCCACCGTGGAAGCGCATCACACTCCGCGACGCCGTTCTGCAGACATGCGGCATCGACTTCGACGCCTCTCTGAAGGCTGGCCCCGAGAACCTCCGCAGCGCCATGCAAGATAAAGGCATGCAGCTCGACCAGACCATGAGCCCGGCGTATCTCATCGACAAGCTGGTGTCGACATACGTTGAACCGACGCTGATTCAACCTACGTTCTTAATCGACTACCCTGTGGAGACCACGCCGCTGGCCAAGACCAAGAGCGACAACAAGGCCATCGTGGAGCGGTTCGAGGCCTTCGCCGTGGGCATGGAGTTCGCCAACGCCTTCACCGAGCTCAACGACCCCGAGGAGCAAGCTGCCCGCTTCACCATCCAAGAGGAGTGGCGGAAGCAATTCGGCGACGAAGAGGCCGAGCAGTACCAAGAGGACTTCATCCAGGCGATGGAATATGGCATGCCTCCCACGGGCGGACTCGGTGTTGGCATCGACCGCCTGGTGATGCTCCTAACCAACCAGCAATCGATACGCGAGGTGATCCTGTTCCCGCAGCTCAAGAAAGCCTGATACAGTAGACGGCAGGAGAGAGATATGCTCAGCATCCAATTCATTAGGCAGAACCAGACACTCATCAGGGAAGCGCTGGCAAAGCGCCAGGATACTACCGCACTGGATGATGTCCTGGCACTGGACGAGCAGCGCCGCAAGCTCATCGCCGAATCAGAGTCACTGCGAGCGCATCACAAGAAGGAAAGCAAGAAATTCGGGGCCAGGAAGGCTGAAGGTGCTGAAGAGGCAGGTGCGGCAGCGGATGAAACGGCCCTGGAGCTGGGCAAGATTCGCGACCGCGTGAAAGCTATCGAGACGGAATCCGCGGCCATCGAGGAGAAGCTCAATGACAGACTCCTCAGGATTCCCAATATCCCTGATGCCAGCGTTCCTGTCGGCCAGCCCCCGGAAGACAACGTCGTGGCGCGGACTTGGGGAGATCCCCGCCACTTCGACTTCCAGCCCAAAGCCCACTGGGACCTAGGCGAAGCGCTGGACATCATCGATTTCGCCAGGGGAACCAAGCTGAGCGGCACGAGGTTCTACGTGCTCAAAGGCCCTGGGGCCCAGTTGCAGCGGGCCTTGATTGCCTTCATGCTCCACTGCCATATCAAAGATCACGGCTACACCGAGATGTATCTTCCGTACATGGTGAAACAGGAGTGCCTGATCGGCTCATCCAATCTGCCCAAGTTCGCCGACAACCTGTATCACGACGCCGAAGAGGACTTCTGGTTCGTTCCTACTGCCGAAGTGCCCCTGACCAATATCCACCGGGATGAGATACTCGAGGTCAGCGCCCTCCCGCGGAACTATGTGGCCTATACGGCTTGTTTCCGCCGCGAGAAGATGGCCGCCGGGAAGGACACCCGGGGCATCAAGCGAGGCCATCAGTTCGACAAAGTCGAGATGTACAAATACACCACTCCGGAGACTTCTTTCGATGAACTGGAGAATCTGGTAGGAGACGCGGAAGACATCCTGCGGAGGCTGGGCTTTGCCTATCGCGTGCTGAAACTGTGCACGGGCGATCTCGGATTCGCTTCCGCCAAGACCTACGATCTCGAGGTGTGGGCTTCCGGATGCCAGGAATGGCTGGAGGTCAGCAGTTGCAGCAACTGCACCGATTTCCAGGCGCGACGCGCCAACCTGAAGTACAGGCCAGAGCCGGGCGCCAAGCCTCAGTTCGTACACACGCTCAACGGTTCCGGGCTGGCATTGCCCAGGGTGCTCATCGCGGTCCTGGAGAACTGCCAGCAGGCAGACGGCAGCGTGGTGATACCGGACGCTCTTCTGCCGTTCACAGACGGGCTGCGGGTCATAGAGAACCCGAGGTAGCCCTTGCCGCTACCGCTCAACCTTCTTCTGGGCTTCCTGGCCTGACTTCATGATCCGGGCCAATTCCACGGTTCGCTTCGCCAGCGCCCGTGCTGAAGCCATGCCCAGCTTGTCCTTCAGGACTCCCAGCTTCTCTTCCGCCGCAAACCGGCCGCTTCCGCCATCGCTGGAGATGCCAACAGCGCCGAACTCGCTTCCGCCCTCTCCTGGGCTGGCCAGCACCATGCCCCACATGAGATAGGCCGTGGCCACACTGAGAAGAGCGGTCTCAGGGCCAGCGTTGCGCATCCAGGCCACCGTCATGGCTGCCCCCACCTTGTTGCGGAGCACCCCCCGATAGCGCCTGCCCAGGACCAACGCCCGGAACCTGTCCATGAAGACAGCGGAGTACCCCGAGAGTCGCCCTGCATACGTTGGAGTGGCTATGAGCAGCGCGTCGGTCTCGATGATCTTGGGGTAGATATCCAGCATGTCGTCCTTGATGCAGCAGAAGGAACCCTCAACCTGTTTGGACGTGCACCAGTTGCAGTGGCGGCAATCGCCAATCCGTTTCTCTATGAGACCAACAGATTCAGTGGTGACGTCGCCCGAACCTTCGGCGGCCTTCAAGGCTTCGTCGAGGAATACCTCCGTGTTGCCCCCCTTCACCGGGCTGCCGCAGATGCCAAGTATCTTAACGGGCATTCATCCTCCTCAATTCGCCAGTGTGAGAGATTGTCTAGCGGTGTCTCTCTCAACCCCCCAGCCCCACTCTTCGGGGCAGAACGGGGAATTGGGGGACACCCCCAAGACCCCGCAGCACTCAAGCGGGCTCCAGCCGCAAGCCAGACCAGCGCATGAGAATCACTTTCAACCCGTCTGGGCTTTGCATGCCGGAGCCAGGCTGCATTCGATGTACTCCTTCATCATGCGGCGGGTGCTGAATCGAGGTGACAGGGTCCTGATGGACTCCTTGACCATGCGCATCCAGCCATGAGGGACGCCCTGTTTGTCTCGCATGTAGAACAGAGGCACGATGTCCCTCTCCAGAATGCGGTAGATCGATTCCGCATCCGCTCCATCCTCTTCTTCATTCGTCGCCGGTTTGACCATGTCCCCGATCGCCCAGCCATTGGCGCCGTTGTAGCCCTCCTCCCACCAGCCATCCCGGACACTGAGGTGAAGCACACCGTTGAGCACCGCCTTCATGCCACTCGTCCCGCACGCCTCATTCAGCCTTCGCGGCGCGTTCAACCACACGTCGACGCCCTGAGCCAGGTAGTGAGCCATGTGCATGTCGTAGTCCTCCAGGAAGGCTATCCGGCCCATGAAGTCGCGATCCAGCGACAGATTGAACACCCTGCTCACCAACTCCTTGGAAGCGAAATCGGCCGGGTGCGACTTTCCGGCGAAGACAAACTGAACGGGCCGGAAGGGGTCTCTGACAAGCGGTTTCAGGCGCTCCAGATCCCGGAATATCAGCGTCGGCCGCTTGTACTCAGCAAACCGCCGCACGAACCCAATTGTCAGCACCTCCGGATGCAGCAAGGCGCCAATGCCCACCAAATGGTGTGGTTCAACATCGTTGGTGGCCCAGGCCTTCTGGGCCAACTCATCCACCCCGTTGATCAGTTCATGCTTCAGGATACGTCGAACGTTCCACAACTCGCCGTCAGGAATGTCCAGCACCTTGTTCCACGTGGAGGGATCATCATGCCGTTCCAGCCAGTCCGCTCCCAGGTACTTCTCGTACAACTCACGCATCTCCGACGCCACCCAAGTGGGCATGTGGACACCATTAGTAACGTGCGTTATGGGAACGCTGTCCTCATCCACCTCGGGCCACAGGACATGCCACATCTTTCGAGCCACGGCGCCGTGAATCCGGCTGACTCCATACCGCTGATCGGCCATCCTCAAACCCAGCGCCCCCATGCTGAAAAGACGTCCATCTGAACCCTCCACCCCACCCAGGCGGAGGCATTCCTTCCGGCTGATATCCAGTGAACTGCAGTACTCACTAAGGTGCTTCTCCACCAGTTCGGCTGGAAACACGTCCTGGCCAGCCGGTACCGGCGTGTGAGTGGTGAATATGGTGACCGATCTCACCTTCCGGACAGCTTCCTGAAAGGACAAGCCGGCTTCCATTTCCTCCCTGACCCTTTCGAGGGGCATGAAGGCGGTGTGACCCTCGTTCGCATGCCATATCGCGGGCTGGATGCCCAATGCCCGCAACACGCGCACACCCCCCATGCCCAGGACAAGCTCCTGCTGCAGACGGGTCTCCGGGTCGGCTACATAGAGACGCGCCGACAACTGGCGCTGCAGTGGCGTGTTCTCAGATACGTTGGTGTCGAGCAAGTAGACATCTACCCGGCCCACCTTGACTCTCCACACACCGACAGAGACAGCCCCTATGCCAAGAGGCACACTTACCAGGATTCTCCTGCCATCAGCGGACAAGACCGGTCGGATCGGTGCCTCATCAAAGTCCAGTTGATGGTAACGCTCTTCCTGGGTTCCGGCTCCCGTTATGTGCTGATGGAAGTATCCTTGTGGATACATGAAACCCACCGCCACAAGCGGCATGCCGAGGTCACTCGCCTCCTTGCACATATCGCCGGCGAGGATTCCCAGACCGCCTGCATAGATAGGCAACGATGTGTGAATGGCAAACTCCATGGAGAAGTAGGCCAACGGGCCTCTCAGCATGCCAGGGTACTTCGTCTCGAACCAGGTCTTCTCGGCCGATACTTCGGTGTCGAAACTGGCCATCACCGCGTCGTAGAGAGCCAGGAACTGCGAATCCGAAGCAAGTTGCTGTAGCCGTTCAGGGCTCGTCTCCCGGAGTTGCTTGACCGGATTGTGGCCGGCGATCCGCCAGAGCACGTAGTTAAGATCGCGGAAGAGTTCGCGGGCCTCCGGATGCCAACTCCACCAAAGGTTGTAGGCCAGTTCCTCAGCCCTGCCTATCCTTTCCGGTATCTTCCAGCCGAGCCTGTCGTCGGTCATGTCCGCTGTTTCCTCGTATCTACCTCTGAGCTTGTGTTTGGACCGTGGGAAGCCTGGTCACAGCCGAGTTGATCCGCAGTGCGGGACGCCAGAGCCGGTGACTCTCTCCCACCGCATCGGGTATCTTGATTGTCCGATGCTTGGTATCCAGTTCTTGCTCCATGAGCGCAGGCCGAGACAGATCCTCCAGGCCATGGGATCCAATCGGGTATCCGGTGCGGGAACTGATGGCGGGGGGCAAATCGAATGGCAGGTCCGGGATTATGTTGTACCACTCGCCGGGTATGGACCTCTCGTCAAGGGTGATCTTGACATCCATCGTGCCTCCTGACTGACCGGGTCCTGGATTACGACCATAGACGGCTTGGCCGCATTCAGCCAGAGCGATACTTGAGAGGCCGGATTCCCCTAGAGATAGGGACCCAGAGCCCGGATGAAGTTCTTGTACACTTGCTGCATTTCCCAGATGATGCCCGAAGGTCCCAGATTCCACCACTCCCTAGGCGTGAAATAGGCGGAGACCTCAGCCTCTGAGCCGGTACGCCCAAACCACTGGATGAGGTGCAGATTGTCCGACTGAAGCAGCCAAAGCGCCAAATCAATCAGCTTGCGGTCTTTCGTGAGCTGAGCCTTGTTGTAGGCTTGCAGCATCAACTGAAACACTGCCTGCTGAGCAGGGTTCCCCAGGAAGAACTCCATTCCCCCCTCGCCAGCCCAGGTGCTGGGAAAGACCGCCAGCGGCAGGTCATGGCTGGTTCCCCGGAACTTGTCGACGGCGTCACCAGGCTTCAGTGTCTTCACTCCCCGCCGTGCGAACTCATCCGGCAGCCTCTTCATGAAGTCGAAGATGCCGGTGTCCTTCGAGTGGTGCTCGCCAAAGGTCTCGTAGTCCCAGGCCAACAGCACGAAGTCGCCCCACGCCTCTCTCACCCAGTGAGAATAAGCATCGGCCATCAACGGATAGCCCCACCACCCCTTGTTCGAGAAGCGGTACCCCACATCATCACTCAGCTCGAAGTGGCGCGGCAGCAGCATAAGGTCCTTGCCTTCATGATGATACAAGTGCGTCGGCTCACGCCACTCCATAACCCACGGCCGTCCGTCCATCACAGCGCCCTTGAAGCCGGCGCCGTTCAGCGCATGGTAGATGGGATCGGACATCAGCATCTCCGTGGTATCCGTCACGTCGGGCCTCTTGCCCATCAGTTTCTGGAGGTTTTCGCGAGACCAGGCCATCCGCTTGGCAAAAGCCGGCAAATCGATGAGTGGCAAGAAGCTATGATAGGGTTCCACGTTGACCAGTTCCACATTGGGATGGGCCGCGAGCTTCCGGAAGAGTGAGAACAGCCTGGCGTCCCACATCTCCGCTTGCCGCAATGCGGAGAGAGAGAAACCTATGGAGAACATCAACCCCTGATTGGCCAACTCAAGGAACATCTCCGTCGCGGGATAGTAGCACCATGTGGCGACCTTGTGGAAGTAGTACTCGTTCATGGACTCGTCGAAGAGGCACCGCTCTATCTCTGCCGCGTCAGCACCGGGACGTATGGGCTCAGCCGGTAGTTTCAGTCGCCGGGGCTGGTGCAGGACGGTGTAGATGACCAGGTGCTCGGCCATCTAGCGGCCCCTGGGACCTTTCACTGCGGCAGGAAGGAGCTCTGGAGGCAGCTTGGACGGCTCGAAATGCTCCTCCGGCGGCTCCGGCTCTCCATACAGTGTGCCTTGAATCCTGGCCTGGTTCTCCAGCTTGGCAATGAGATTCAAAATTGCCGACTCCCAGGTGTAGTAGCGCGCAGTGGCTCTGGCGGCTCGGCGCATGCGGACCCCCTCTTCAGGGTAGTCCTCAATGTACATCAAGTGCCCCACGATCTCCGTGGGGTCAGCGGTCTCCAGCACAAAAGCATTGACAAACGGGATGGCGTAGTCTTCGCCCGTAGATCCGGTAAAGACGATCCCTCCCGCCGCCATGGCCTCCAGGCCCACCAGCCCAAACGGCTCACGGCCGCTGTTGGCCAGCACGCCGTCCACTGCGTTGTAAACCACCTGCAGAAAAGGCGTGGGCAACTGGAACTTGACCTCGATGATGTCAGCGGGAGCAGCCTCGCGGATGGCTCTCAAATAGGACTCAAAGGAGTTGTCCCTGGCCCAGGCTTCTCTGATCGTAAGGCCCATCTGACGCGCACTGTTCATTACCTCACCGCGATGCGGCTCCAAGCCGCCTCGCGCCAGCAGCGTCGTCCGGCATCCTCTCTCCTTGAGTTTCGCCACGGCCTGCACCGCCTGGTGCCAGCGCTTGTCAGGATCCCAGCGGGCGACCTTGCAGACAATGATGTCAGCGCCCACTGCCTTTCTGACTTCTTGCACCATGGTGGCGTCTGTGTCTCCAAGCAGTGTCTTGGGGATCCCGTTGGGGATGACCAGCGGATTCACGCCGTACTCCCACAAGATATGCTTCATGTACCGGCTGACGGTGGTGATCGTGGTGGTGTAAGTCAACCTGCCCCAATTGATGCGGTGGAACGAGAAGGTGTTGTTGGCGTTCCAGAACAGCACGGCGTTGTTCCTGAGGCCATGCTGGTAGAGGGCATCGCTGACGCGGCACATGACTTCGGTGGTATGCCACTCCTCTCCCAGAACAACAACCAGCTTGTCCTGAGCGACGGCGGGCCTCACGATGTTGTCTCTCACGAACGGCGGGATGGAGTCGTTGTAGTCGCGGAGCTTGTGCTCTTCACCATCATAAACGCCGTTGGGATGGTATTTGCTGACCCATTGGCACCAACGGTGCAGAATGAGCTTGCCGTGCTCTCTCTCTTCTTCGCCAGGGCTATCGGGGTCCCCAATGAAGAACATGTGGGTGGTGAAGCCCTTGCGCGCCAGTGTCGCGGCCAGATTGTCCACGCGCACTCCCAGACCGCCAGCCGTGGAATAGCCGTCCGGGCCCTCGAAGCAGAGGACGACGAACACAGTGTTTCTGGGCGTAATGCTCTTTTGTCTCATTGTCTGCGGCTGGCCCTTCAGGCTAAAAGCATTCTAACATGCGACACTTCGGCACACAATAGGGGCGTCGACCTTCAGCGAAGCGATGATTCCAGTTGACCGGCGCCGGTTGGCCATGGGTGAGACGGGCACTGCCGGGCGGGTGGTCAGAAGCCCTTGTTTCGGCTACACTTACTGTCAGTCTGATTCTCCGGAGAGCGTTGATCCGGCGCCTGAAGGGAAGGGCTATAGGATTCTGTGGGGCGCCATGACCAATGGTCTTCCCGGAGACAAGTCACGCATGCAATCGCTGTGCAGGCAGTGATCTGGACTGAGCTGTAGGAGACAGAGATGCTTCGTCGCGCCAGGCACAGGCGTATTGGCAGTCGCCAACAGAGACTCGAATCCGTACTCCGCCTGAGAAAAGCTACACTCAGTTGTGCGGCCGTCGGGTGTGGCGCGTTCCTCCTGGGGATACTGGGAAGCCTGTCGGGGGCTATGTGGAGCCTGGCACTGCAGGAAGGTCCCTTTCGAGGAGCCCTCTATGGCGGGCTGGCGGCCTTCGGCCTGGGCATGATAATGATCCCTCTGAACAACCGGATAGGCACGACGCTTCCTCTGGGTTGCATCTCCATCGCGCTCCTCCTGTTCCTGGCGTTCCTCGGATTCCTCTTCTGGATGGTGGGGGCAGCAGTCCGCTGAAGCGGCTCAAGGAGGCAAACCATGGACTACGTTCAGGTCTTGAAAGACCTCATATCGATAGATACCTCTGTCTCTCCCGAGTTGGACCCGAGCGCCAACTACGCCAAGACCATCGATTACCTCGAGCCGATCCTCAAGGAGCTGGGATTCCAGACGCAGAGAGTCCTGATACCTCCGGTGCATGCCGAGGGCAAGGGCGGCAGATTGAACCTCCTGGCCCATCGCCGGAACCAGGGCCAACCCCGCTTGATTCTGTACACCCACATCGACGTCGTTCCGGCCCAGGGATGGGATGCCTTCACGCCGCGAGTGAACGATGGGAAGAGCTACGGCCGGCGCGCAGCCGACATGAAGGGAGGGATCGCGGCGCTACTTCCGGGGCTGGAAATGGCCAGGGAGAAGCCCTGGCGATTCGACACGTC
>Ga0105098_10000781_pt1 | contig 11304 bp, 12 predicted proteins | sample PPLLak21cMay2015_FD_79137 | JGI IMG/M metagenome (GOLD analysis project Ga0105098, IMG submission 79137) | Freshwater sediment microbial communities from Prairie Pothole Lake near Jamestown, North Dakota, USA - PPLs Lake P7 Core (1) Depth... | ecosystem: Environmental > Aquatic > Freshwater >... | reverse complement strand
CGGCCCTGACCATCGTGGCACAGACTCAGGCTGCCATCCCAACGCAAACACCGCTGCCCCCTACCGAAACAGCTACACAAGTTATCCCGCCAACAATTACACAGTTGGTGCCGACGCAGGGTATCGCTCTCGCGTCGCCCACAACAGCAGCCCCTACTTCAAGCGGTGATCCATGCGGGCTCACCAAAGTACTTGCTCCCAAATATGGCAAGGAAACCATTATCAGGATTTGGAATAACACAAAGACACCTGTTACGGTATCCATGTTTCTCAATCCGACGGAAGGCCATCAGGAGTGCGGATATCGACAGTACAATCTTGCCAAAAATGCGGATGTTGTGATCACAGATTTGGTCTACGGCTGCTACAACCTGTGGGCATGGAACTCTTCAGGCAAGCCCAATTTCAATTCCAGCGGTTATGGCTGCGTTAACAATCCCGATAAGTGGACTTTTGAAGTAAATACAGCCGTCGTCAAATTCACAGGTCCATAGACTGGACGATCCGTCAGACAGGAAGAGGTGAGCATGATGTTGCTCATCTCTTTTTCTTTTAATGGGAACAATCGAGAGAAACGCAGCGTCACTTCATAAAGTCCCTGGAGGCAAAATGAGATTTCGCTTATTGGCGTTGTTGATATTTGTCCTGGCCGCCTGTGCTCCTCTGCCGGGTGACAGCGCCGGACCCGACATGCCGGTGACCAGCCAGCCTGACAATGGCATGTCCACGAACGAACCATTCGTAAACCCGTTTTCACCAAAGCCGGGAGATGAGAAGCTTACCCGCGGCAATGTCTTTATCAACGCCACCAGTCTGGTGATCCGGGAAAGCTATCCGCCGCAGATTTCCCTGTCCATCGGCGGAGATCTGCCCACACCCTGTCATGAACTGAGGGCAGAAATTGCCTCGCCCGATCCGGAGAACCAAATCAGGGTGGACGTCTATTCCGTTTCCGATCCAAATGTGGCGTGCGTGGCGGTGATCAAACCGTTCCAGGAGCATATTGACCTGGGAACGTTTCCAGGCGGACACTATTCCGTCCGGGTAAACGGTGAACTGGCCGGTGAATTTGACGCATAGTTTTTCACCACAAAGGACACAAAGTCGCACTAAGGGAGAGGCAAGTTCACCGGAGTCAAATCCTCAGTGGTTCAGTCGTCTTTGTCCCCCCTGCTAATCGGAGCGAGTCGCGCGTTTGTCAATTTGATCAAAGCCGCGACGGGCAATCGAATATTGAGTCCTCTCTGCCCTCCCGAAACATGGATCTCAGGGTACCCCTGAGCGGCAGAGTCAATCACCACCTGGAATCCCTTATTGATCAGCGCCAGAGGAGAAATTCCACCTGCCTGGAGACCGGTCAGCTGTTCGGCTTCCCGCTCCGTCGGCAAATGGACCTTTTTCTCTCCCAGGAATGCAGCCAGTAGTTTCAAGTCAACGATATTCGGCCCCGGAATGAGCGCCAGAATCGGTTTCCTGGGTTTATCACGGGTAATGACAATCGTTTTAAATACCGCTTCAGGCAGCACATTCAGAAATTCAGCGGTTTCCAGGGCGCCCAATTTTTCAGTGGGCGTTTCAAAAGCAACGTAAGAAATCTTATGGGAGTCTAAAAAGCGGGTGACATTGTTTACGGTGGGCATTTGAATATCCGTATCAAGTAAGTGGGTTTCGAGAGTGGTGAAAAGGGGGCTAAATACCCTTCTGCTACAGAGATCACGCAGCTCTTTGAGAAAAATCTCTGAGTTCTCTGTGGCGAAAGCCGGCCACATAAGCCACTCTCTGCTTTCCCGCATTGTACCGCTTATCTCTGCACGTAGTAAAATAGCTGCCTATGAGAGCCTCCAGAACTGCCGTTCCGCTTGAAAGACTATTGGAACAATTACCCGATACGTACACCCTCGCTGAGAAGGAGTTGATCCAGCGCGCCTATCGCGTGGCCGAGGAGGCGCATCGGTCCCAGAAACGGCTCTCAGGCGAGCCGTACATCAACCATTGCCTTTCTGTCGCAAGCATTTTGGCTGACATGCGCGTCCCGCCCGAAGTGATCGCAGCGGGACTGCTCCATGATACTGTCGAAGATACAAGTATTACCCTCAATCAGCTGAAAAGAGACTTTGGGGAAACGATTGCTGCCCTGGTGGATGGCGTTACCAAACTGACAAATCTTCCGCGCGTCTCACGCGATGACCAGCATGCAGAGAACCTCAACGGCAACAATGGAACTGAACCACTGGATACTTCAGCGAACGAGGCCACTCTCGGGCGCAAACAAGATCTCGTCTCAGAAACCCTACGCAAGACTTTCCTTGCCATGGGAGATGACGTCCGCGTGGTGCTGATCAAACTGGCTGACCGCTTGCACAACATGCGCACCCTGGGCTATATGCCGGAGCCCAAACGCAGGCGGATTGCAAAAGAGACGCTCGATATTTTTGCCCCCCTTGCAAACCGCCTGGGGATCTGGCAAATCAAGTGGGAGCTCGAAGACCTGGGGTTTCGCCATGTAAACCCGGAAAAATATAAGGAAATTGCGGAACAAATCCAGGAACGTCGCCCGGACCGTGAAGTCCAGATAGATGCGATCAAGACCAAACTCTCCGAGTTACTGGAGAGCCACCATATTAAGGCGGAGATCACCGGCAGGCCCAAGCATATTTACTCGATCTACAAAAAGATGACTCAAAAGGGGAAACCGTTTGATCTGGTACGCGATGTGAGAGCCGTCCGCCTCATCGTTCCGGATGTTCCATCCTGTTACGCGGCCCTGGGCGTGATCCATACGCACTGGCGTCCCATCCCAGGTGAGTTTGACGATTATATTGCCGCTCCGAAGGATAATTTTTATCAGTCGCTCCATACGGCTGTCATCTATGATGACAAGCGCCCGCTTGAAGTGCAGATCCGTACGACGGAGATGCACGAGAACGCCGAATACGGTATCGCCGCGCACTGGCGCTACAAGGAAGGTACTCATCGCGATAAGTCGTATGAACGGCGCATCAACTGGCTGCGCAATATGATGGAGTGGCGGACCGACGTGAATGACGCGCAGGAATTCGTGGAGGGCATGAAATCCGATGTCTTCCAGGACCGCGTCTACGTCTTCACCCCGCGCGGCGACATCATTGACCTCTCCGCGGGTTCCACACCCATCGACTTTGCCTATCACGTCCATACGGATATTGGGCATCGCTGCCGGGGCGCGCGGGTCAACGGGAAACTTGTCCCGCTGTATCAGGAGTTGAAAACAGGCGACCAGGTCGAAATCCTGACCGCGAAGCGAGGCGGTCCCAGCCGCGATTGGTTGAATCCAAACCTGGGATTGGTCAAAACACAGCGCGCCCGCTCCAAGATCAAAGCCTGGTTCAAGAAACAGGAGGATGAGCAGAATCTCGCCCAGGGACGCGCTGCCCTCGAACGTGAATTACAAAGACTCGGCATCGCAAATACCAATTTCGAAAAGATGGCACGTGAACTTGGCTTCAAACTCCCTGAAGAGATGTTCATCGCACTGGGGAATGGCGATCTATCCGTAAACAGAGTTGTCAAGCACCTCTCCGAAGCCGAAGAGACAGCCGACATTCTCGAAGCGACTGTCCCTGCCCAGGAGACAAAAACCGCGACAGACGCGGTTGAGGTGGTTGGCTTGAAAGGCCTGCTTTCCACCATAGCGCGTTGCTGCAATCCCATGCCCGGCGACCAGATCGTTGGGTACATTACGCGCGGGCGCGGCGCGACGATCCATCGTCAGGATTGCCCGAATATTTTGCGCCGCAAAGATACTGAGCGCCTGCTCCAGGTGGATTGGGGCAAGGTCGAGCGAACCTTCCCGGTGCACATCACCGTCAAAGCTTATGATCGCCAGGGCCTGATGGGCGATATCTCCACGCTGCTGCAGGCCGAAAATGTGAACATTGCGGATGTTTCCATAAACTTTAACCGCACAGTCGCCGATATAAAACTGGTTGTTGAGATCCGTGATCTCGCCCAATTGAGCCGCGTGCTCACACGCATCGAAAGCCTGCCAAACGTGTTGGAGGCACAGCGGACAAGACCGGGATAATTGCGATTGACGATTTGCGATTAACGATTTCGATAGCCAAACCCCAAATTGGCCATATCACAGTATAATCTCGCCGCTTTTACACTATGACTTTGTTGAGCGTGGACCAGGCGCGCGAGCGCATCCTTTCCAACTTTCATCCCGTCACAACCGAAACATTGCCGCTCACGGGCTGTTTGAGCCGCGTACTTGCACAGGATATCGTCGCGGCAAACGATTTCCCTCCTTTTGACAATTCTTCCATGGATGGATTTGCTGTCCGCGCCGGCGATATAGGCGACGCAACGGCCGCTTCGCCGCGCCGCCTGCGCGTGGTCGCCGACATCCCCGCGGGTTCCCAGCCGACGATTTCCCTCGCGCCCGGGGAAGCCGCGCGCATCATGACCGGCGCACCAACCCCAGGCGGAGCAGATGCCGTCATCCCGGTGGAGGACACGGACTTCAACAACCGTGATGCCGGGACACCTGCACCCAGTGAAGTGCAAATATTCAAATCAGCAAAACAAGGCGCCAACATCCGCCCGCGCGGCATGGATATTCGCGCCGGCCTCGTCGCTCTCCATAAAGGCCGCCTCCTCAAACCGCAGGACCTCGGCCTGCTGGCGATGCTCGGATTTGCCGAGGTGCTCGTGTATCGAAAACCGCGCCTCGCACTGTTTTCGTCCGGCGACGAATTGCTCGACGTGGGTGCCGCGCTCGAGCAGGGCAAGATCCGTGATTCGAACTCGTACACCCTGGCGGCGTTGGTCGAAGAGGCAGGCTCAGAAGTGGTCCGGCTGGGCGTGGCAAAAGACGACCGCGCATCTGTCGAAGCGCTGCTCGAGCAATCCGTTGGGCTCCAGGTGGATCTGATCCTGTCCTCGGCAGGTGTGAGCGTTGGGGCGTTCGACTACGTCAAACAAGTAATCGAAGCAAACGGCAAATTGGACTTCTGGCGCGTCAACATGCGCCCCGGAAAACCAGTGGCGTTCGGCGAATATAAAAGTATTCCATTCATTGGATTGCCGGGGAATCCTGTCTCAGCCTTTGTGGGGTTCGAGGTATTTGTCCGCGGCGCGCTGCAGCGGCTGGGCGGCCGATTAAACGGAGGCCGGCAAACGGTCCGCGTGCGCTGCGAAGAGCAGATCGATTCAGATGGGCGTGAAAGCTATCTGCGTGCCCGGGTCCGTGAGGACGCGGAGCGTGGCAGCTTCGTCGCCCGCCTGACCGGGCATCAGGGCTCGGGAAACCTGCATTCACTTGTCGAAGCAAATGCTTTACTAATTATCCCCGCTGGTGTAAAATGCGTGCCTGCTGGTCAGGAAATAAACGCCTGGTTGATCTGAGGAACATGGAAAAACGCCTATCACAGCTCACAATTGCACTGACAGTCATCGGTCTGTTGATCGCCATTTACATGACCATCTACGCTTTTACATCGAACGACGTGATGTGTCTCGGCTCAGGCGATTGCAGTGCGGTAAACGCCAGCCGCTACTCTAAAATAGAATTAGCCGGGGTCAAGATCCCGGTAGCCGTGTTGGGCATCACAGGGTACGCGGCGATCCTGGCAGTCCTGCTGCTTGAGGGAAAGATCGGCTTTTTGCAGCAGAATGGATCCCTGGTTTTTTTTGGGCTATCACTGCTCGGTTTCCTGTTCACATTGTATTTGATCTATGTGGAAGTCGCCCTGATCAGGGCGTACTGTCCATTTTGTATTGCGTCACAGAGCGCGATGACCCTTATTTTTATCCTCTCGGTTATACGCGTGGTACGACAACCCTAATTTCAGGAGGAAAGCATGCCCCGTATCAAGTGTCATTACGCAGATTGTGTTTTTTTGGATGAAGGCTATTGTAGTGCCGCGGCAGTAGAGATTGATCCGGATACAGGTTGTGCAACGTATTCGCCGAGCGATGAGGCCGCCGCCGCAGATGAGTGGGAGGAAGAGGACCTGGAGGAGTGGGAGGACGATGATACGGAAGATGAAGACGATGAGCTTTGGGATGAGGAGGAAGACGAATTCTAGCGCATCCCTGCGAGTGTGATCCCTCTACGAGGCATATTCAGATCCCGATCACGTAGGGGCGCACAGTTTGCCAGGCAAACTGTGCGCCCCTACGTTTTATCACAATACTGATACAACAACACCCCTGCCGCAACCGCCAGATTCAAGGAACTGACTCTGCCTTTCATCGGCAGGGAGACTCCCACGTCGCAAACACTTGTCTGTGCATCGGCAAGCCCTTTTTGCTCATTGCCCAGCACCAAAATCCAGGGGGGCCTGGGGACGAGTGTTTGATAATCCACATCGCCATGTGCAGATGTGCCGATCAATTGATAATTCCCTTTGCGAGACCACACCACAAATTCGTCAAAAGAAGCTTGAACGACAGGCTTCCAGAAAATCGTTCCCATGCTCGAACGGACAACGGTTGGATGATACAACTCCACACCCCCGTCGAGCAGGAAGAGCGCATCCGCCCCCACCGCGTCCAGGGTGCGCAGGATCGTCCCGACATTGCCCGGGTCCTGCGGGGAAACCAGCGCTGCCGCAGTCCTGAGGGACTCAAGCGCATCGATCTCCATCCGTCTCTGACGGACAATGGCAAGGATGCCCTGCGGGTTGTCCTTATCGGCCAGGGATTCCATCACTTGCGCGGAAACAGGTTGAGGCTTCATACGGAGGCGCGCGATCAGGTCATGTGCGAATTTGCTGGTCAGCAAGTCCGGCGCGTAAAGAACCGCATCCACCTCCCAGCCCGCCTCCACTGCTTCACCGACATGATGGATCCCCTCTACCAGGAAGGAATCGCTCTCGCGCCGCGCTTTTTTCTGACGCAATGCCCGCCCCTGCTTGACAAGCGGATGACCTAAACTGGTGATCAATGGCTTCTCCATATCCTGAGTTTTGGACCAAACATAAGGGACACTAAGCGCACAAAGGATGATCCCATTTTCTTTGGTCCAATTTGCCAGCTACTCCGCCGGGACGACCGTCAACCTGGCAGTCATGCCTGAGACGATGTGGCCTTCCGTCCGGCAAATGACCTCGTACTCGCCGGGTTCTGTCGGCGCGGTAAATGTCGTTGTGGTGGAACCACCCGGCTGTAACTCCGTTTCCCAGTATACGTTGGGGATATCCTCCTCATCGAAGAAATCGCCGGCGTTTGTGCCGAGCTTCATAATGACAAAATTGTGTACAACTGCTCCATTGTTCGAAGAAGTAAACGTGATTTCCTGCCCGGCCGGGACGGTAAATTGGCTGGGCTGGAATTGGAAATCCGTCATCGTTACATCGATTGTAGTGCTTGGACCTCCCCCGCCACACGAGACAAGAGTCAGGCTGAGAAGTACAGCCATCATTATAAACATTCTTTGCATTAGATACTCCTAAAAAGATTTTTAGCCTGTCTATTGTAATCCAACCTTGCAAAGATTTCGGCTTCCTGCATGCAACATTCTGATGTAAACTACTCCAAAGCCTTCGCAAGGCCAGTCTAGTTTGTTTTCAAAAGAGACCTACATGACCATCCATCCAAAATTCGATCCTTCCGCCCGCGTCCTGCTTGGGCCCGGTCCCAGCATGACCCACCCGCGCGTGATGCGCGCCCTGAGCGCGCCTACGGTCGGGCACCTCGACCCTGAACTCCTGGCGCTTTACGTCGAGGAACAGGATTTACTCCGCACCCTTTTTCAGACCCAAAACGAGTGGACGTTTGCCCTCTCCGGCACGGGTACCTCCGGCATGGAAGCAGCGCTGGTCAACCTGGTCGAGCCCGGCGACGAGGTGCTGGTCGCCATCCACGGATACTTCGGTGAGCGGCTGGCGGACATCGCCGCGCGCGTCGGCGGGCAGGTGGACCGCATCACGCGTCCGCTGGGCGAGATCTTCACGGTGGAGGAAATCGAGTCTGCACTCAAGCAGAAGAAGTATAAGCTGTTCACCATTGTCCATGCGGAAACATCCACCGGCGCGGAGCAGCTGCATATCAAAGAGATCGCGGACCTTGCTCATCACTATGGCGCGTTGTTCCTGCTCGATACAGTGACTTCACTGGGAAACATCCCGCTGAAAGTCGACGAATGGAATGTCGATGCAGCTTACTCCGCCAGCCAAAAGGGACTCGGCGCGCCGTCGGGGCTTGCTCCCATCACGATCGGTCCCCTTGCGCAATCGAAAATCGTAAATCGCAAATCGCCGGTTGCCTCCTTTTATCTCGACCTGAAGGCTTACGCAAATTACTGGATGGGCGCGCACGCCTATCATCACACTGCCTCTGCCAACCTGCACTACGCCTTGACAGAAGGCCTGCGCGTGATCGTCGAGGAAGGGTTAGACAATACCTTCGCGCGTCTGCGCAGCAATTCCGAAACCCTCTGGCGCGGCCTGGAGGAAATGGACATGCCTCCGTTCATTCCGCTCGAGTACCGGCTCCCGCCCTTGACCACCGCGCAGGTTCCGGCCGGGGTTGACCCGCACCAGATCCGCACGAGATTGTTGAACGAGTACAACATCGAGATCGCAGCCGGCTTCGGCGCGCTCAAGGATAAAGTCTGGCGCATCGGCTTGATGGGCTATTCCAGCCGCAGAGAGAATGTCACTTTGTTACTGGGGGCGTTGAGGGAGCTGTTGAAATAATGGAAAATCCGCTGGTCGAGACGCAGCGTCGAGACCAGTAAGTAACCTGAAAACAGAAATTTGAATCCAACCTGTTGGTCTCGATATGGCGGCGGTAGCGGGGCAGGATCAATTTCGTTTCAAGACCCGCCGCCTACTCGACCAACGTACCACTTTAGGAGTTGTATGGCAACTTTAACTCAATCAACCATGAACAAATACTGGTCCTATGCTTTGTGGCTGGCGTTGTTCACCATCTTTTACAACCTGGCTGAAGGATTGATCTCCATCTTCTTTGGCATCAGCGATGAGACGCTCACGCTCTTCGGCTTCGGCGTGGACTCATTCATCGAGGTCATGTCCGGGATCGGCATCCTTGCCATGGTGCTGCGCATCCGGCAGCATCCCGATACGCCGCGCTCGCAGTTCGAAAGGACCGCCTTGCGAGTCACCGGCACGTCGTTTTATCTGCTTGTCGGAGGGCTTGCGATCTCTGCTATTTACAACCTCTTCACGGCACACAAGCCTGAAACGACATTGCCCGGGCTGATCATTTCTGTGATCTCCATCGCGATCATGTGGGCGCTGGTCATGGGCAAACGCAAGGTGGGGCGCACGCTCGACTCCTCGTCCATCCTTGCCGATGCAAATTGCACGATGGTCTGCATTTACATGTCACTGGTCCTGCTGGCTTCCAGCCTGATCTATGAATTGACAGGTTTTGGATTCGTCGATTCTATCGGCGCGCTGGGGTTGATCTATTTCTCCTACAACGAAGGCCGGGAATCCTTTGAAAAAGCCGCGGGAATGGAAGCTTGCTGTGACGATGAGATGGGTGAAAAATCGAAATAAACACCAAAAACGCACGATTTTGCTGCAATTTAGGGGTTAAACTGTAATTTTCCATTTGCCTTTTCGCATGCGCATAATGTATACTGCATTGCAGACCGTTCAGATAACTCATTTTCGAAATGGAAAGTATCCCTAAAGGAGGACTACATGGCAACACAACATATGAGCAAGACCGAGCTTGTCGACGCGATCGCGGGTCAGAGCGGAGTAGATAAGAAAGAGGTCAAAGCCGTTCTGGAGACACTGACCGATGTCGTCTACAAAGAACTCAAGGCACAGCACGAAGTTGTGCTCCCGGGTCTCGTAAAACTGGCATTGGTCACGAAGCCCGCCCAGCCCGAACGCGAAGGCATCAACCCCTTCACGAAAGAAAAGACCACATTCAAAGCCAAGCCCGAGCGCAAGGTGATCAAACCCCGCCCGGTCAAAGCACTCAAAGACGCCGTCTAATTCTACATGCTAACGCACAACGAAGGCCCCGCATTGCGGGGTCTTTGTGCATATAGAGTCTGGGCATACTTCCTGCCACGGATTTCTTCTTTTGCCGTTCGGTGAAAATCCGTGCAATCCGTGGCAAAAAAATGACCGGATACATTCACGCAACACAACGTCCGGTGGCAAGGGAAAGCCCACGTTCAACACGTCCTACGTTTACACGACTCGAAGTCAGTCGTTGCACTTCCATTTCCATAAAGAACTCTCCCGAAGTTTATTCCTGATCTTCAGCGATCAGTTTTCTCGTCATTTCACCCAGTGTCACACCCCAGACGAGATGGGCAAGGATCATCAGCAGGTTCCTGCGCCAGGGATGCCGGGTGGCAGGTGACAAAATCCCCACCGCGGGCAGCCAGCCCAGATAACTTCCCACCCAGACCGCCAATCCCGCAAACCCGCCCTTGAGACTGGAATGCATTGGCAGCCTCTCGCTGAGGGGCGCATAGATCGAACCAAATAACGCTCCGTAACCAAAATGGGAAAAAATAGTTAACCCGACTAACTGAGCTTCAGTCATGTCGTCCTCGATTCCCACGCGTTCCGTAATTTCCTCTGTGATCAGGCGCGGCGGCAATGGATACTTTTCACGTTTCGGCAAAAGCGTCCAGCCGATCAACATGGTGAGTGACATGGGAGCCGTCGCGGCAAATCCTGCCGCTGCACCCTTGAACAGCTTACGAAATGAGAAATCTGAGCCGGAAATAATCCTGATTCCACGCATATACGATGGAATATACAGGCTTCCTGCCTGCCTCTCAATGCGGGAAGCGCCTATGCCGTCTCAGGGAATCACCTATAAACTGGTGATATAATCTGCCCGTCCCTGATTACGAAGTGCCGCCAAACGGCGGCAGGAGCATGGAAATGACAGATAGCCTGTAGTCAACCAATTTTTTAGGGCACCACCCGCTGTAATGACAGTAGGGGCGACGCGCTTTGCGTGTCGCCCATCTAACAGCCGAGGGCAAGCCCTCGGTTTTGGTTTTTAATTGAAAGACCTAACAGATCTCAGAGACCTGTTAGGTCGGCACTACAGGACAACTATGCTTAGCGTTCACCATCTTTATAAAACCTACGGCATCCAGCCAATCCTGGAAGACATTTCATTCAGCGTCAACAACAACGAGCGCGTTGGGCTCATCGGCCCCAACGGCTGCGGCAAGACGACGCTGATGCGCATCCTGGCAGGCTTCGAGCCGCCCGATTCGGGTGCTGTCGTTTCGACGCGGCCCAATCTGAGAATCGGGTATCTCGCCCAGGGGATGGAATTCGATGACGAGCAGACGCTCCAGAT
>Ga0105098_10000778_pt1 | contig 11331 bp, 9 predicted proteins | sample PPLLak21cMay2015_FD_79137 | JGI IMG/M metagenome (GOLD analysis project Ga0105098, IMG submission 79137) | Freshwater sediment microbial communities from Prairie Pothole Lake near Jamestown, North Dakota, USA - PPLs Lake P7 Core (1) Depth... | ecosystem: Environmental > Aquatic > Freshwater >... | reverse complement strand
GCCGGGGGAGGTCATGATGGGCGTCACCATGGACTATGACGCCATCGCCAAGGCCGGCTCCATGCTGGGCTCGGGGGCGGTCATCGTCCTCGCCGAGGGTACGGACATGGTCAAGGTACTGGCCAACCTGGCCCATTTCTACGCCGCCGAGTCCTGCGGCCAGTGCACCCCCTGCCGCGAGGGCACCGGCTGGCTGTCGCGGGTCCTGCACCGCCTCCTGCACGGGCAGGGTCGGACCGAGGACCTGGAACTCCTCGATAGCGTGGCGGGCCATATCGGCGGGCGCACCATCTGCGCCCTGGGGGACGCGGCGGCCATGCCGGTACAGAGCTTCCTCAAGCACTACCGCCATGAGTTTCAGCATTACATCGAGCACGGCCGTAGCCTGGTCGAGGCCGCCTGAATGGGCCGGTCTCCCACTGAGATAGCGCAATGACGGACAAGGTCACAATCGAGATCGATGGTCGCGCCTGCGAGGCGACCCCGGGGGAGATGGTCATCGAGGTCACCGACCGCGAAGGCATCGCCATCCCGCGCTTCTGCTATCACAAGAAGCTGTCCATCGCCGCCAACTGCCGCATGTGCCTGGTGGAGGTGGAACAGAACGGGCGGCCCTTCCCCAAGCCGGTCCCCGCCTGCTCCACCCCCGTGTGCGCCGGTCTCAGGGTTATGACCCGCTCCCCTCTGGCCTTGGAGGCTCAGAAGGGGACCATGGAGTTCCTGCTCATCAATCACCCCCTGGATTGTCCCATCTGCGACCAAGGCGGGGAGTGCGAGTTGCAGGACATGGCCATGGGCTATGGCCAGGACCTGTCCCGTTACACCGAGGGCAAGCGGGTGGTGCGGGACGAGGATCTGGGTGCTCTCATCGCCACCGACATGACCCGCTGTATCCATTGCACCCGCTGTGTCCGCTTCGGCGCCGAGATAGCCGGCCTGCGGGAACTGGGAGCCACGGGGCGGGGCGAGCATGTGCGCATCGGCACCTACGTCGAGCACACCATGGCCCACGAGTTGTCGGGCAACGTCATTGATCTCTGCCCGGTGGGGGCCCTCACCTCAAAGCCCTTCCGTTTCAAGGCCCGTGCCTGGGAGTTGACCGAGGCCGACGGCCTGGCCCCCCACGATGGTCTGGGCACCAATATTCATCTGCACCTGCGCCGCAATCAGGTGTTGCGGGTGCATCCCCGCGAGAACGAGGCCATCAACGAGACCTGGATCGCCGACCGCGACCGCTTCAGCTACGAGGGCCTCTACACCGAGGACCGTCTCCTGTCGCCCCTCGTCAAGAAGGACGGCGCCTGGCAGGCCATCGGCTGGTCCGAGGCCCTGCAACTGGCCGCCACCCAGCTCAAGGCCGCTGGCCCCAGTCTCGGCGCCCTGATCTCGCCCGCGGCGACCCTGGAAGAGATGTATCTGGCCCAGAAGCTGACGCGCGGTCTGGGTTCACCTGACATCGACTCCCGCCTCCGCCAGCAGGACTTTCGTGGCGATGCCACGGACCCCCTGCTGCCCTGGCTCGGCGCTACCATCGCCGAGGTCGAAAGGCAGGGCGCCATCCTCTTGGTGGGCTCGGACATCCGTGCCGAGGTGCCCCTGCTGGCCCATCGCATCCGCAAGGCAGCAATTGATGGCGAGGCCCGGGTCTTTACCATCAACCCCTACGAGTTGACCCTGACCTTCCCGGTGGACCAGTTCACCGGCACCCCCACGGCCAATCTTCAGGACCTGGCGGCTATCGCCAAGGCATTGGGCGCCACGGGCGCCGGAGGCATCCAGGATCTTATTGCTGGCGCCCGCCCGGACGACCGGCACGCGGCCAGCGCCATGGCGCTGCGGCAGGCTGATCGAGGACTGATCCTGCTCGGTGCCCTGGCGGCGGCCCATCCCGATTACGCCCTGCTCAAGGCCCTGGCGAACGCCATTGCCCAGGCGGCCAGGGTCGAGGTAGGTTTCCTGCCATCGGCGGCCAACGCGGTCGGCGCCCATTTGGCGGGGGCCTTGCCCCAGGTCGAGCCAGGCGCCAAGGCGGTGGTCTCGCCGGGCGCCGATGCCGCTGCCTTCCTGGCCCAGCCCCGCAAGGCTTATCTGCTCTGGAATGTCGAGCCTGGCCATGATCTGGGCGATCCAGCCCTGGCGGCCAGGGGCCTTGGCAAGGCGGATTTTGTCCTGGCCTGTGTTACCCATCGTGGGGCCTCCATCGAGGCGGTGGCGGACTTGATGCTGCCCATCGCCGCCTTCGCCGAGACCTCCGGCACCCTGGTCAATGCCGAGGGGACCTGGCAGGAATTTCGCGGCGTCGTGACCCCCTCCGGTGAGGCAAGGCCTGGCTGGAAGGTGCTGAGGGTGCTGGGCAATCTTCTGAATCTCGCTGGCTTCGATCAGGACAGCTCGGCCCAGGTGGCGGGCGAGGTACGCGACGCCAGCGCGGGGGTCACCCCAAGCAACACCCCCCGTGGGGATGTCACGGCCATGCCAGCGGCCACCGCGAGCCTCTGGCGCGTCGGCAATGTTCCCCTTTACCGGCTGGATGCCCTGGTGCGCCGGGCAGCCGCTCTGCAACGGGCCCCGGGGGCTGGTTGCTTCTCGGTCCATCTCCACCCCGATCAGGCCACCGCCCTGGGTCTGGCGGCGGGCGATGCCGTAACCATCAGCCAGGGAGAGGCGGTCGCCAGGAGCAAGGTCTCCCTGGACACGGCCGTCCCCCTGGGCTGCGCGCGCATCCCGGCCGCCGTTGCCGGCAGCGAGACCCTGGGCGTTCAGATCGGCCCCGTCGCGGTCGCCAAGGCATGAGCGAATTTAACCATGATTGAGCTCTGGAATTCCCTGCCGGAAGTCATCCGGATTCTGCTAAAGATCGTGGTGATCCTCGGGCCCCTGATGGGCTTGGTGGCTTATTACACCTTGGCGGAACGCAAGATCATTGGATACATGCAGATCCGCATCGGCCCCAACCGTGTCGGGCCGCGCGGCCTGCTTCAGCCCATTGCCGACGCCCTCAAGCTGATGATGAAGGAGATCGTCCTGCCGACCCGGGCGGACAAGGTCCTCTTCATCATCGCGCCCATGCTGACCCTGGGTCCGGCCCTGGCGGCATGGGCGGTCTTCCCCTTCGACGAGGGCTTGGTGCTGGCGGATATCGACGCCGGCCTGCTCTACATCCTGGCCCTGACCTCCCTGGGCGTCTATGGGGTCATCATCGCCGGCTGGGCCTCCAACTCCAAGTACGCCATGCTGGGCGCCATGCGCTCCGCGGCCCAGATCGTCGCCTATGAGATCGCCATGGGCTTTGCCCTGGTGGGGGTGCTGATCGCCGCCGGCAGCCTCAATCTCGGCGATATCGTCCGCGCCCAGGAAGGGAGTTTTCTGACCTGGTTCTGGCTGCCGCTCCTGCCCCTCTTTGGCATCTATTTTATCTCCGGCCTCGCCGAGACCAACCGGGCCCCCTTCGATGTGGCGGAAGGAGAGTCTGAGATCGTCGCCGGCTTCCATGTGGAATACTCGGGCATGACCTTCGCGGTCTTCTTTCTCGGCGAATATGCCAACATGATCCTCATCTCGGCCCTCTCCGCCCTCATGTTCCTGGGCGGCTGGCTGTCGCCCCTGCCGGCGTCCTGGGTGGATGGGGTCTTTCTCCTTGACGATGGCTTCCACTGGCTACTGCTGAAGACCTTCTTCTTTATGTTCCTGTTCCTCTGGTTCCGCGCCACCTTCCCGAGGTATCGCTACGACCAGATCATGCGCCTGGGCTGGAAGGTCTTCATCCCGATCACCATCGTCTGGATCCTGGTCGTCGGGCTGGCGGTCGTGTTTAAGCTGCCCCCCTGGTGGTCGGCCTGACGGAGGGCATCGAGAAATGCTGCAAAGAATGCGCGATTACCTGCGGAGCCTGCTGCTCATCGAACTGTTCCAGGGGCTTGGCGTCACCGGGCGCTACCTCTTCAAGACCAAGTTCACGGTCCAGTACCCCGAGGAAAGGGCACCGATGTCGCCCCGTTTTCGTGGCCTGCACGCCTTGCGCCGCTACGAGAACGGCGAGGAGCGCTGCATCGCCTGCAAGTTGTGCGAGGCAACCTGCCCGGCCCTGGCCATTACCATAGAGGCTGAGCCGCGCGCGGATGGCACCCGCCGTACCACGCTCTACGAGATCGATCTCTTCAAGTGCATCTATTGCGGCTTTTGCGAGGAGTCCTGCCCGGTGGATTCCATCGTCGAGACCTCTGTGTATGAATACTGCTTTGAGCAGCGCGGCGAGCACATCATGACCAAGGAGCGGTTGCTGGCCATCGGCGACCAGTACGAGGCGGAGATCGCGGCGGCGCGGGCGGCGGATGCCCGCTACCGTTAGGCTCCTGACGACTAGAGAATGGGCGAACAGGCTTACTAAACCGGATTGGACCACGACATGGGCTTTGAAAAGATTCTCTTCTATGTCCTGGCGGCGACCCTGATCGCTGCGGCCGGCATGGTAGTCACGCGCCGTAATCCAGTGCATGCGGTGCTGTTTCTCGTGGTCGCCTTCGTTGCCAGTGCCATGCTCTGGATATTGATGGACGCGGAATTCCTTGCCCTGAGCTTGGTATTGGTCTATGTCGGCGCCGTCCTGGTGCTCTTTCTCTTCGTCATCATGATGCTGGACGTGGATGTCGCTACCCTCAAGGCCCAGTTCATCCGCCAGTTGCCCCTCGGCCTGGCCATCGCGGCAGTGATGCTGATCGAGATTTTCCTGGTGGTGGGCGCCGGTAACTTCGGCGGCGAGGCCTTCCCGGCGCCGGGGCACCATGCCGCCGACTATAGCAATACCCGCGAGCTGGGCCTGCTGCTCTATACCGCTTATATCTATCCCTTCGAGATCGCTTCGGTGATCCTCCTGGTGGCCATCGTCGCCGCCATCCGGCTGACCCTACGCCGCCGTCCGGATACCAAGTACCTGGATCCCTCGCGACAGGTCAATGTGCGCAAGGGGCCGGACCGGGTGCAATTGGTTCATGTCACCCCCGAGCCCCGGCGGGTGCCGCCCACGGCCACCCCCTCTACCCAGGCCGCCCCCGTCAAGGGCGAGGATGACGAGGAATGATCGAACTCTCCGATTTCCTGATGCTGGGTGGAATCCTCTTTTCCATCAGCGTCGCCGGCATCTTCATCAACCGGAAGAATCTCATCGTACTCTTGATGTGCATCGAGTTGATGCTGCTGGCGGTGAACATGAACTTTGTAGCCTTCTCCCATTTCCTGGGGGACATGACGGGCCAGGTCTTCGTTTTCTTCATCCTTACCGTCGCCGCCGCCGAAGCGGCCATAGGTCTCGCCATCCTGGTGGTCCTCTTCCGCAACCGGCGCACCATTGATGTCGAGGACCTGGATGCACTCAAGGGCTGATTGCTGGAGAAACGAGACGGCCGTCTGGAATCACCCTGGCGAGCGGAACTGAGCAAAAGAGCAGACAAGCAGATGGAAAACATCTACCTGACCATAGTCCTCGCCCCCCTGCTGGGGGCCATCATCGCCGGCTTCCTCGGGGGGCGGATCGGGCGGGCGGGGGCCCACTGGGTGGCCATCCTCGGCGTTGGGCTCTCTTGCCTCCTGTCCCTGTATGTACTCAAGGGCTTCCTCCTCGATGGCCTGCCGACCTTTGACGGCGCCGTCTATACCTGGATGGTCAGCGACGGCATCCGCTTTGAGATCGGCTTCCTGGTGGATAAACTCACGGCCCTCATGATGGGCGTGGTGACCTTCGTCTCCCTCATGGTGCACATCTACACCATCGGCTACATGGCGGACGACGAGCACAACTGGCCCAAGGAGTCCCTGGCTGGACGCAACGGCTATCAGCGGTTCTTCAGCTATATCTCCCTCTTCACCTTCGCCATGCTGATGCTGGTGATGTCGAACAATTTCCTCCAGTTGTTCTTCGGCTGGGAGGCAGTGGGCCTGGTGTCCTACCTGCTGATCGGCTTCTGGTCCGTGCGCGAGTCGGCCATCTTTGCCAACCTGAAGGCCTTCCTGGTCAACCGGGTGGGTGATTTTGCCTTCATACTTGGCATTGCCGCGGTCGCCATGTACTTCAAGTCCATGGATTATCAGACCGTCTTCGCCCTGGCCCCGTCCCTGGCGGACACTCAGATCCCGATCTGGGGCGATACCTCCTGGTCCCTGATGACGGTCATCTGCGTCCTGCTTTTCATCGGCGCCATGGGCAAGTCGGCCCAGGTGCCCCTCCATGTCTGGCTGCCGGACTCCATGGAGGGCCCCACCCCCATTTCGGCCCTGATCCACGCCGCCACCATGGTCACCGCCGGCATCTTCATGGTCACGCGCATGTCGCCCCTCTTCGAACTCTCGGAGACGGCCCTGAGCTTTGTCATGGTCATTGGCGCCACGACCGCCTTCTTCATGGGCCTTATTGGCCTGGTGCAGAACGACATCAAGCGGGTGGTGGCCTATTCCACCCTGTCACAGCTCGGCTATATGGTCACGGCCCTGGGGGCCTCGGCCTATGCGGCAGGCATCTTCCATCTGATGACCCATGCCTTTTTCAAGGCCCTGCTCTTTCTGGCGGCGGGATCGGTCATCATCGCCATGCATCACGACCAGGACATCCGCAACATGGGCGGGTTGCGCAAATACATGCCCATCACCTGGATCACCTTCCTTATCGGCTCCCTGGCGCTCATCGGTTTTCCTGGCTTTTCGGGCTTTTTCTCCAAGGACGCCATCATCGAGGCCGTGCATCTGTCCCAGGTCGCAGGCTCCGGGTACGCCAGCATCCTGCTGACCCTGGGCGTCTTCGTTACCGCCCTCTATAGCTTCCGGCTCTATTTCATCGTCTTCCACGGTAAGGAGCGGATGGACGAGCATACCCGGCATCACCTCCACGAGACTCCGGCGGTGGTTTGGGTACCCCTGGTGTTGCTGGCGATCCCGTCCATCTTCATCGGCTGGATGACGGTGGAAGCAGTGCTCTTCGGCGATTGGTTCAAGGACGTCATCCATGTCGCCCCCCAGCATGATGTGTTGGCTCAGATGGGCGCCAATTTCCACGGTCAGGCCGGCTTTGTGCTGCACGGTATCATGATGCCCCCCTTCTGGTTGGCGATGGCTGGTCTGGTCCTGGCTTGGTTCATCTACACGATGAAGCCGGTCATCGCGGATATAGCCATGGTGCGCTTCAGCCTTATCCATCGCATCCTGGATGGTAAATACGGTTTCGATCAGCTCAACATGGCGGTCTTTGCCGGTGGCAGCCGGGGCCTGGGCAAGCTGTTCTGGGTCGCCGGCGATCGGCGGCTGATCGATGGCCTGATTATCAATGGTACCGCCAAGGGGGTGGGCCAGATCGCGGAGCGCCTTCGCGGCATACAGACCGGCTATCTCTACCATTACGCCATCGCCATGATCCTGGGTCTGGTGGGCCTGATGACCATCTTCGTGACCTTCTGATTCCCGAGGGAGACGGACCAGCATGCAATTCGCGATTCCGGTTCTGTCGCTGACCATCTGGTTGCCCATCCTGGGCGGCCTGGCGGTGCTGGCCAGCGGCGACAAGGCGCCCAACGTCTCGCGCTGGACGGCCCTGGGCTTTTCCGTACTCACCTTCCTGGTCAGCCTGCTACTCTGGAGCGGCTTCGATCTAACCACGGCCGGGATGCAGTTCGTCGAGCGCGTCCCCTGGATCCCGGCCTTTAATGCCTGGTACCACCTGGGGGTGGACGGCATCGCCATGCCGCTCATAGTCCTGACTACCTTCATCACCATCCTGGTCGTCATCGCCGGCTGGGAGGTCATCAGCTACAAGCCCTCTCAGTACATGGCGGCCTTCCTCATCATGGAAGGGGTCATGGTGGGGGTCTTCTCCGCCCTGGATGCCGTCCTCTTCTACGTCTTCTGGGAGGCCATGTTGATCCCGATGTTCATCATCATCGGGGTCTGGGGTGGACCCAATCGGGTCTATGCCACCATCAAGTTCTTTCTCTACACCTTCTTCGGCTCTGTCTTCATGTTGGTCGCCCTGATCTACATGTACTTCAAGTCGGGCTCCCTCAGCATCCTGGACTTCCAGGCGATGCCTTTGGGGATGACCGAGCAGATCCTCATCTTCCTCGCCTTCCTGGCTGCCTTCGCCGTCAAGGTGCCCATGTGGCCAGTGCATACCTGGTTGCCGGACGCCCATGTGGAGGCGCCCACAGGCGGCTCCGTGATCCTGGCGGCCATCATGCTCAAGATCGGCGGCTATGGCTTTCTGCGCTTCAGCCTGCCCATCACCCCGGACGCCAGCGCCAGCCTGGACTGGCTGGTGATCGCCATGTCGCTCATCGCTGTGGTATATATCGGCTTCGTTGCCTTGGTGCAGCAGGACATGAAGAAGCTGATCGCCTATTCATCCATTGCCCATATGGGCTTCGTCACCCTAGGCTTCTTTATTGCCTTCACCATCTTCCATCGCCCCGGCGACGATGCGGGTGTCGTCATGGGCATTCAGGGCGGCATGGTGCAAATGGTGTCCCATGGCTTTATCTCCGCCGCCATGTTTCTCTGTGTCGGTGTCCTCTATGACCGTCTGCATTCCCGCGAGATCAACTCCTACGGCGGCGTGATCCACACCATGCCCGTCTTTGGCGCCTTAATGGTGTTTTTCGCCATGGCCAATGCCGGTCTGCCCGGTACCTCGGGCTTCGTCGGCGAATTCATGGTCATCCTGGCCAGCTTCCAGGCCGATTTCTGGTACGCCTTCCTGGCGGCGACCACGCTCATCCTGGGCGCGGCCTACACCCTCTGGATGGTCAAGCGCGTTGTCTATGGCCCCGTGGCCAACGACAAGGTGGCCGGCCTGAAGGATGCCAACGGGCGAGAACTGTTCGTACTGGGCACCTTGGCCATCGCCGTCCTGGCCCTGGGACTCTGGCCGGCGCCTTTGGTAGAGGTGATGGACGCCAGCGTCCAGAACCTGGTACAACACATAGCGGTTTCCAAGCTCGGCGTGGCTCCGACGGCCGTGGCCGCGCTGCCATAACCCATGATTAGCCCGGCGGTCCTCCTCAACCCCGGGCCCCTTGATTTTGGAAGATCAGCATGACCTTCGATTACGCCCACTTGCTCCCCCTCGTCCCGGAGATCGCGGTTCTGGTTCTGGCCAGTGGCATCCTGCTGGTGGATCTCTGGCTCAAGGACCAGGACAAGGGGGTCAATCATGTCCTGGCGGTGGCGGGATTGCTGGTAGCCATCGGCCTCACCGGCCTGGTTGGCGGCGGGGCGCGGGAGATCGTCCTTAGCGGAAATTATGTCCGTGATCCCATGAGCGACCTGCTCAAGATCGCCATCCTCGTCGTCAGCCTGCTGGCCTTCGTCTATTCCAGGGAGTATCTCCGCGACCGCCAAATGCTGGTGGGTGAGTTTTATGTCCTCACCTTGACCGCGGTCCTGGGCATGATGGTCATGATCTCCGCCAACAGCCTTCTGACCCTCTATCTCGGGCTTGAACTCCTAGCCTTGTCGCTCTATGCCCTGGTGGCCTTCGATCGCGATAGCCCCAACGGGGCCGAGGCGGCCATGAAATTTTTCGTGCTGGGCGCCCTGGGATCAGGCCTGCTGCTCTATGGCATGTCCATGCTTTATGGCGCCACCGGCAGCATCGAGCTGGGCGCCATCGCCCAGGCGGTGGCGGGGCAGGGGACTGCGAATGAGGTCCTGGTCTTCGGCCTGGTCTTCCTGGTCATTGGCATTGGCTTCAAGTTTGGCGCCGTGCCCTTCCACATGTGGGTGCCGGACACCTATCAGGGCGCCCCCAACCCGGTTGTCCTTTTCCTCGGCAGCGCCCCCAAGATCGCCGCCTTCGCCCTGGCCTTCCGCTTGCTGGTGGATGGCGTGCCCGGTCTCCACGCCGATTGGCAGGGGATGCTGATCATCCTGGCTATTCTCTCCATGGCCGTGGGCAACATCGTCGCCATCGCCCAGACCAACATCAAGCGCATGCTGGCCTATTCCACCATCTCTCATGTAGGCTTCATCTTCCTGGGCCTCATCGCCGGCAACGCCGATGCCTATGCTGCGTCCATGTTCTACGCCATCGTCTATGCCCTGATGGCGGCAGGCGGCTTCGGCCTCCTGGTCATGATGAGCCGCCGGGGCTTCGAGGCGGAACTCCTTGATGACCTCAAGGGCCTGAACGAGCGCGACTCCTGGCAGGCGGCCATGATGGCGTTGGTCATGTTCTCGATGGCGGGGGTCCCCCCGACCGTGGGCTTCATGGCCAAACTGCTGGTCCTGGAGGCCGTGGTCAGCGTAGGCCTCTGGTGGCTCGCCGTGGTCGCCGTCTTCTTCTCCGTCATCGGCGCTTACTACTATCTGCGCGTCATTAAGATCATCTACTTCGACAAGCCCGATACCACCGAGCCTCTGCTGGCTAGCACCGGTGCCCGCGTCGCCTTCTCCATCAACGGCTTGGCTATCCTCGTGCTTGGCCTCTTCCCGGCGGTCCTGCTGACATTCTGCCAGGCGGCCTTTACTTTGTAGTCCCTGATCCCACCCACCTGGCCTTGCCCTGGCGGGAGCCGGGTGGGCCTGAAAGAGTCATAGTCCGTGGCGATCGGGGTTATCAGAACTATCCATTTCAAGAAGCATCCAGCCAGGTATATGGTTTACCTCCATGGCGGGGGCGGATATCGCTCCTCGCCGGCCCTATCTTCGGCCAATTTCGTGGAGGCGAGCCCATGCATACCCCGTCCAACATGCCCCAGCATCCCCGGAGCCAGGATCGTAACCCATTCTGGATTCGTGTCCTCGATTTCGGGATTATCGAACCTTTCAAGCATCCAGCAGGTGTGGACAGCAGCAAAGGTGTGAAGGCATTACCCCTCTTCGAGACCCTGCCCTAAGTCACGGTTCAAAAATAGCCGGTACATCCACTTGTCGGCCGTAAGTCGGGTTAGCGCAGCGTAACCCGACTTCGGGCCAGCCTTGTGCCACTTGTTTCTGAACCCTTCCTAAGGCGGGTCTGGTGAACATAGGTTTATGGCCTTGCCACTTCCTGTGACTGGCAAGGACTCGATCACACCCGGCCAGCACCGCGAAGGCAAAAGGAAGATCGATAGGCTAAACCAATGACTGGGATCAGACCTGCCCATTGGTTTTTCAATGCCGAAGCGTCTAAGCTTGGAACGGTGCCAGGTCACTGGACCCTGGCGACTAGAAAACAACACCCAACCTAATTCGGAGTTAATCCTATGGAACTTAAGGGCAGCAAGACCGAAGATTGCCTGAAGGAGGCCTTCGCCGGCGAATCCCAGGCCAACCGCCGTTACCTCTACTTCGCCGCCAAGGCGGATGTGGAAGGCT
>Ga0105098_10000777_pt1 | contig 11341 bp, 14 predicted proteins | sample PPLLak21cMay2015_FD_79137 | JGI IMG/M metagenome (GOLD analysis project Ga0105098, IMG submission 79137) | Freshwater sediment microbial communities from Prairie Pothole Lake near Jamestown, North Dakota, USA - PPLs Lake P7 Core (1) Depth... | ecosystem: Environmental > Aquatic > Freshwater >... | reverse complement strand
GCCGTGTATTTCCCACGCGTGGGTGACTTTCAGGATATTCTGCGCGCGTTCAATGCCGTCGGTGAAGAGGCGGGCAAATACGACATCTCCGTCAAGGTGAATGGCGGCGGCGTCACGGGTCAGACCGAAGCCGTGCGTTTGGGGCTTGCCCGGGCACTCGTCCTGCTGAATGCAGAGTGGACGTCTGCCTTGCGCAAGAACGGTTTGCTCACCCGAAACCCGCGTGTCAAGGAACGCAAGAAACCGGGTCTCAAGAAAGCCCGCAAGGCTCCTACTTACACCAAGCGTTAATTTCAAATAAGTATCTGAAGTGAGATACGCAATTCGTAAGATACAATTTACGAGTTGCGTATTTTGCTTAACCGGAGATTTCCATGGACTTACCCCTGGCTGCTCAAGTTTTTGATGTGCTGCGCATCGCTCCGCCCTCGAAGCTGATGCTGCTCGAAGCGCGGGCTCTCGCCTCCGCGCATGTCCCGCCTTATCCACCCGATGTGCCGGCTCTGTTGACCAACGTCGATTCGCGTGAACTGGCTTTGCATCTGAAGGATGTCTTGCTGACTACATATCCGAAAGAACATGTAGTTTTTGTGGTGGAAGGGGAAAAGAAGAAAGAGGAAAAAGTTGAAACGATCAGCGGCGATGATTTCTCTGAAAACACTTGTTTGTATGTTCCAGCGCTGGGGGAGGGGACCTCGTTTGAAGCCTTTGCCGAGATCGTTGCTCACCTGCGCGCCCCAAACGGCTGTCCCTGGGACCGCGAGCAAACACATGAGACATTGCGAAAGCACCTGCTGGAAGAGTCCTACGAAGCCATTTCTGCGATCGATTCCGGAGATTTCCTGGATATGTGCGAGGAGTTCGGCGACTTGTTGTTGCAGGTTGTTTTGCAGTCTCAAATCGCGAATGAGGAAGGCCAGTTCAACATCAATCAGGTTGTGCAGGGAATATATTCAAAGATCGTACGGCGTCACCCGCATGTCTTTGGCGACCTGGAGTTAGAAGATGTGGACGGTGTTCTGGCAAACTGGGAGAAGCTAAAAGAAAAGGAAAGAGGCAGGAAGAAAGACGGAAAGGGATTGCTGGATGGTGTTCCATTGGCTTTGCCCGCTTTGAGCCAGGCGCAGGAATATCAGGACCGCGCCGCCCGCGTCGGCTTCGATTGGCCCGAGATCGAAGGCGTGCTGGAGAAAATCGCCGAGGAAATCGAGGAGGTCAAGCGCGCCACCGATGAAAAGGAACTGGCTGACGAGATCGGGGATTTACTGTTTGCCCTTGTCAACCTGGCGCGTTGGAAAAAAGTGGATGCCGAGTCCGCGTTACGCGGGACAAACATGAAATTCAAGAAGCGCTTTGGCTATGTGGAGCAGGGCGCAAGGAAACAGGGACGCGAGCTATCCGCTTTGCCGCTGGACGAAATGGAGTCCTTTTGGCAGGAAGCGAAGAAGAAGGAGAGCTAACGACCTGCATCAGCCCGGATAAACCCCAGGCGTCAATTTATGCAAAGAAGCCGCTTGCTTTCGAGAGCGGCTTCTTTTTGGACATCGGCTAAATAAAGTCGGAGGCATGATCAGTTGCCCATTGTGCCAGGGGCCGCGCCGGTTTGCCTGTGATTTCCTCTACCGTCGGGCGTACCACGTCCGGCTGCTCAACGGTGTCGGACCAGTAATCGAGCATTGTATTGAAAGCTTTTGCGCATTTTAGGGAGGAGAATGCCGCGATCGAGCATCGTCACAGGTGGAATGGAGGCGAGGAAAGCGCTCGCTTTGAAGGAAACGGTCATGATCTCGTCGCCTGGGGCGAAGGGCAGAGAAACCGCTTGCGGGGTCTGCCCGGTAAGCAGGATGTTGGTCTGACCATTTTGTTTTAGCACAACGATGTCCCAGTGTCCATCGGGTGCTGCTATGCTCGTTTTCTCATTACCGATCACCCAGTTCGTGACCGCATGAACAAAAGGGGAATCAGCCGGCCTGACCGTACGTCGAGATTCCATATCGAAACCTTCAATGCCCTGTCGAGGGAGTCCTCCCACCTGCCGCCTGGATCCGCTTTCGCGCAATGCCGAGCAACAGGAGTGCTCCGACAACAAAAAATGCATTGCCGATGGCGTCGATCGATGGGCTTGTATCGCCGACGGATGGGATCTGTACGAACCCGTACCAGGCGTATACCAGCAAAAGACCCGCAGCTACAGCGAAGCGATGACCTTCAGACCAGTCCGCTCGTCTGGACCCGTTCCAGAGCAGCAGACCTCCTGTGAGGAGCACCGCGATCTTCCCGGCTACATTCAGGCTTGCCGGAATTGCGTCATGTACGAGCGCCAAAGACATGAAGACTGAGCCAAGCAGAAAGGCTGTCCCAGCGACCAGGAGTGGATTCAATGGCTCGGACACAGCCCGCTGATCTTCCCGCTTGGCGCGCCCGAGGATTGCCGCGATCACGATCAAGACGACCACGATCACGCCACTGACTGTAAATTGTGCAGGTGAAGCCATAAAGGGTTCCTGCTGAAACATAAACGTTAGAGCGCAGCCGATCAAAAAAACCACCGCAGTTACGATGAAGCCCAGTGGACCCAGCCAGGGAGTCTGACGAGCCTGGGGTGTCAGACTCTCCATCAAAGCGATCGGTACAGCCATACTCCAGATGATATGGATCCCTAACACGAAAGTGGTCCACCAGGCGCTGATCCCCAGGCTGGGGATGTAGCCGTAATCAAGTAAGCGCAATCCAACATAGTTGGGGTTGAACAGAGACTGGGTTACAAAGGCTTCTTCGATGAGGGCGTAGGCAAGAGCTAAAACGATCATGCTTGGCCAACCCCACTTTAGGCGGCGTGCCGTTTCGCGGATCAACAGCGCACCTCCACCGTAAAGGGGTGCCAGTGTGAGCAACGTCCACAGCCATGTGATGGGAAGGTTACCTAATAAGAATTCTCCGACCAGGGGAGCTAAAAAGAACAGCCCCAATGCCGGTAAGAGGTGCCTCTCGGTAGATTTTGAACTCATATAATTCTGCTCCTTAATCGCAATCTGTGTGCGTGCCATAAGAGCCGCAATGTATTGGCTCAATGGCGATACGTATTTGTATGTGGCATATCGATAATGCACGTAAATACAAATTCACAGTAACTGCTTTATAGGGTGTCTTCCTGGTGTTGTATTTGGACTTGTAATCCCCATAATGTGATCATTGTACTATTAAATAGTGTGCTCCATGCAAACGATTTGAATTAAACGCTGTTCGCCTGCAACAGCCCTTCCTCGATCAGCCGCGCTCGTACGCCCTTCACACCCTCGACCTGAAAAGCGTGGATACCCAGTGCTTTCGCCGCCTCGACGTTCGTGGGTGTGTCGTCGAAGAACATGACAGCCTGCGGTGGAACACCCAGACGCTCAAGAGCAATCAGATAGGCAGCAGTATCAGGTTTATGTATGCCGATCTGATGTGATGAGATCGCGAATTCGAAATATCCGATTATCCCCAGATCGTGGGTATTGCGCTCCCAGTGCAGTTCGTTTGAATTGCTCAAAGCAGCAAGACGAAACCTGGATTGCAGCGCGGCAAGCAGCTCTGCAGCCCCGGGCAAGAGGCGCTTTGACCAGGTGCGAAATTCCCGCAGAAAGACCTGCGGGGATACGTTGAGATCCCAGTCGCGGACGAAGCGCTCGCCAAACTCCTGGCGGCTGAGCTTGCCGTTGCCATACTGCCAGGTATGGGGACAGTGGCGCCAGTGCTCCAGGATCTCGGCTTCGGAGAGCTTTTCCCGCAGGAGCGGTGCAACGTCCTGAACGCCGGAAAATTCCACAAGTACCCCGCCCAGGTCAAAAAGAAGGACATCTATGGTGGTCATTGCTCTGCATCTCGTCAACCCACTGATCCATATTTGCGTAGCATCCCTGTGGGTAGGCAAAAAAGAAAAGGTGGATTAGTGCCCCAATCTGACTTCAATTTCATCCACGGCCCGCTTTGCTTCAGCGAGCCCTACGCCGGTTGATTCACGGTAGATCTTGATAGCTTCAATTTTGTTGCCGCGTCTCAATGCATCCTGGAATTGAGATGAAAGTGCCGGGTCGGACCCGGGGTCTGCATAGTCAATGCCCAGCCTGCGATAAAGGAATTGCAATCTGTCTTCCAACTCGCTCACGCGGGATTGGAGCGCGAGAAACTCAGCTTCCGTTGGCATTTGCCTCCTCCAGGGAATAGTACATCAAAAGTTCGTCGTAATACGTGCCTTCATAAAAAACTGCACGCGGTTCCGTGCCATAGGCTTTGAATCCGCAGCGCTCATAACAGCGGATCGCCGGACGGTTGATGACCACAACTCCCAACTTTGCAAGGACGATTTTTCTGGTCCTGGACCACGCAAAACAACAGGTGATCATCTCTTCTGCGATATGCAAGCCTCTCCATTCGGGCTTCACGTAGACTCCCCAGATCCAGGCGCCATGTCGCGTTTTCGGCGAATTGCTACGCGCGATGCCGGTCATGCCAATTAAGCCATTTTCACGCTCAGCCAGAAAGATCGTGGATTCATCCGCCTGCGTGGTAAGCGTATCCTCCCAATATTTAAGCGGCTGGTTCAAATTCTTCTGGTAATCTGACGTGAAGGCAATAGGGCTATCCTGCAAAGCGCTCAAGCGCAGCTCGCGGAATTGAATGGCATCTGCAGGATTTGCTTCACGGATATGAATCTCCCCGCGCGCGGTAGCGAAAGATCGGATCATTGGTTGCAGGTAAAACGGGCCAGTGCATTTTCGAATAAGCCTGGAGCAGAGGCATCGTCGGGTGCGTAGATCTTCCAGGCGAAGACGCGGTCGCCGCAGGTCCAGGCCCCGGCTCCGCCAAAGGGCAGTAGGGCGGTGGCGCTGGTAGTGATCGGAGTGTAGATCACGTTCATATCGCGGACCAGCTTTACTTCCGGGGCGCCGACCGGTGTATCGATCCCGTCATCCAGAATGAGATCGAGCAGAAATTGTGGGTCTGCTGTGCCGGGCGCTGTCTGCCAGAGCATGTGAATAAAAAGATTGGCATTGTAGGAGGCAAGCATTCCCTGGGTATAGGTGCTCGGCGAGGCCGAATTCTGCTGGGCGCTCACATCAAAGAACGCCATATCGACCGGATGCCCAACGCAAAACTGATATTCGCAAAACAGGCCCTTCAAATCGAAGGCGGTAGGGGTGGGATAGAGTGTGGGGATGGGCCTGGAGGTGGGCGCCGGGATGGCGGCCAGGGTCGCCGCAACCGCCTGATCGATCTGCAGGTTTGGATCGGGTGTTCTGCGACCGCAGGCTGTTACAATGAACAAAAAAACAAGGAGTAAGGAACGGTAACGCATGCCCTCGATTATACTTTTATTCGGAACATTATCCACGGGGGATGCGTCTAGCAAACGACTATAGTCCAGCGTGTTCGCGGCTGGAAAAGGAGTAAAAATGCGAAGAGTTTTACTTGTAACTACTCTGCTCGCTTTGATGATTACAGCTTGTGCCCCGGTCGCACTGACGGAGGTGCCTTCGTTTATTGTCATACGAACAACTCCTACGCCAACCCCGGAGCCCCAACCGACGCCCGGACCGGCGGAACACGCGGTGATCGACCAACTGTCTGCAAATCTCCGCTTGCCGGAAAGCGATATCTCTGTCGTCAAGAGTGAGGAAGTCGAATTTTCAGATGCGTGCCTGGATGTCGCACTGGAAGGAGTTATGTGCCTGCAGGTGGTTACGCCAGGCCGCGTTATTGTGCTGAAAGCAAAAGGTGTTCAATACAGTTACCATACGAGCGAAGATGGAAGCCGCGTGCAGCCTGTGACCCTCGCCCTGATCTGGAAACGCGAAGGCGGGATCGCCGGCTTCTGTGACACCCTGACCGTTTTTCGCTCAGGTGAAGTGTATACCAGCTCGTGCAAGCAGTCGGGCAGGATGGGCACGTTCGCAGATTTACTGTCTGCCCAGGAGCAGGCGCAATTCAGTGCCTGGATTGCCAAACTTGCCCAGACGGATTTGGATGCTTCCGACCCGAAAGGTGTCGCAGACCGCATGATGGTCGCTCTGAGGCTTTTTGGGACTGGCAGGAAACCTCCAACAAAATCGGAACAGCAGGAATTATTCAAATTTGCCCAAAGCCTGTATCATGAATTGGCGCAGTAAACGAGACAGCCCCGCATTTGCGGGGCTGTTTTGAATTTGGTTGTTGCTAATTAGTGTCCACTGCCGTCGGTCGGGGTGCCATTGTAAATCTCGGGATTTTCGGCGCCCTCTGCGACCAGAAATCCGGCGAGTCCGCGTTGCAGGCGTGCGAGCGCATGGTCAACCAGGATGTAGTTTCCAGGTACTTCGAGCGCGAACTCGACCATCGTCGCTCCACCCGGGGGTACCAGCGTTGTCTGGACGTTCGTCAGGGCCGGGGAGGTCAGGGAGGCCTGGTCGTAGACCCGGTCGAAGATCTCGCCGATGACATGGAAGGAGGATGTGAAGTTGGGTCCACCGACGCCGAAGAAGATGCGTACGGTTTCACCGACATTTGCCTTGAGGGGTTTCTGTTCGGTCAAGGCTCCCACAGCGCCGTTGAATACCAGGTACTCAGGATCTTCGTTCAGCAGGGCTTGCAGGTTCTCTGTCAGCTGGCCGGTTGAGCCAAAGGCTTCGTTGGTATAGACTTCGCCCTGCATGACATAAAATTCACGATCCACCGGGGGCAAGCCCTCCTCAGGTTCCACCAGGATCAGACCATACATGCCGTTAGCGATGTGCTGGGCGACCATCGGGGTGGCGCAGTGATAGACGAACAAGCCGGGGTTGAGCGCCTTGGCTGTGAACATGGTCTCTTCACCGGGAGCGGTCTGGGTCATCGTTGCTCCGCCGCCGGGTCCGGTCACAGCGTGGAAGTCCACGGAATGTGCCATCGTGCTGTTCGTCAAATTCTTGAGGTGGACTTCGATGGTGTCGCCCACGCGCACACGGAAGAAGGGACCCGGCACCTTGCCGTTGAATGTCCAATACTTGAAGGTCGTGCCATCAGCGAGCTGGCCCTCGATCTCGACGGTTTCCAGATCGATGCGGACGGTCTGGGGTTCGCGCGGCCCGATCGGGGCGGGAATTTCAGTAGGATCGCGAACGATATCGGCGCCGGTGGTTGGGGGATTATCCACGACGACCGGTCCGCTGGGAGCAGCATTGTTGTTCGCAGGTGCAGCGGCAACAGCATCGCTGGCTGTGTCGCCGGCCACCTCGAACTTGCCTTCCATACCGGCTTGCCTGTGACCCGGGACCTGGCAGTAGTACACGAAAGAGCCGCCTTTGTCGACTGCGAACTCGAGCGTAGTGCTCGATCCCTTGCCAACTACGTGCTCAGACATGGCGTTGAAATCCGGGAAAGCAATATCGTGCTCCACACCTTCACCGCTTGTTAGGGTGATCTTAAGCGTATCGCCCGCCATTGCACTCAACGTCGGGTTGACGACCCCGTCGATGCCTCCACCGATGCCAATGAATGCCATTTTGCCGTCCACCATGCCGGTTGAAAGCGCATACTCGACGACTTTGCCGATACTGGCACTTGCGCTTCCATTTTCCGCCGCACTTGCGTTTGCACTTGCACAAGCCGAGAGTAGAACTGAGACTGCCATAAGCAGGCTCAAGAGCTTAAAAGTGTTTTTCATAGGATTTCCTTTGTCCTTTGGTTATGATCTTCGTCAGACACATTCTCGATTTCCTCGACCAGTTTTTCGAGGGGGATCTGATACGTTTCTGCCACATCCTTGAGCGTGCAGAATGGCTGCATGAAACAGCCAACGCACTTGGTCTTATTCTTCAAAAAGACGGTAAAGGCGCGTGGTGACTGCTGCAAAACCTGTTGAACAGTCAATTGAGTGGGGAGAGTATTTGTGTCCATCTTCACAAATAATATCCGATTTGTGAAGTTTCGTCTTTGCGCTGGCGCAAATAACAAAAGGAGTACGCGCTACGCGTACTCCTGGACGTTCAGTTCTTTGCCGAAGCCGGTTACGGGTCCTGTCCCTCGGAGATTTGCACCAGCCCGTGCGGATTCCGGATCACGACCCGCTCGCGGCCGGCTTCCACCAGGCCGCGCCGCTCCCAGTCTGCCATCACCCGGCTGACGGTGAAAATCGTCGTCCCGGAGGCCTCCGCCAGGTCCTGCCGGGAGAGCGGCAATTCAACGGTCATACCCGTGCCCTCTGTCCGTTTGCCGATCTGCCCGGCCAGCCGTAAGACCGTGAGGGCAATCCTGCGCTCCACACGTTCGGTTGCCAGTTCGCGGTAGCGTTCCTGCATTTCCATGATGTACCCAGTCATCAATTGCATCAGATTGATGTTGAGGTTGGGGCGGGTCTCCAGCATCTTTTTGAGAAAACTGCTTTCGATGGCAAGCGCGGTGCTTGGCTCCAGCGCCTGGGCTGTGGCGGGGTAGGTGGCATCTTCGCGGACCGCGCCCAGGGCGCCGAACATCTGCCATTCGTTGATCGTGCGCAAATTGACCTGCTGACCGGCCTGGCTGGTTTGCAGGAGTTTAGCCCTCCCTGTAACCAAAACATAAAAGTAAGTGGCTGGGTCGCCCTGGAAGAAGAAAAACTCACCTTCTTCGATCGAACGCAGGATGCCTTTCTCTACGAATAATTTGAGATCTTCGTCTGTCGCGTCCCTGAATACATTGACGCGGCGCAAATCAGCCGGATTTATCTTCATGTGACAATTCTACTCCATAGACAATTTGCACGTACAAAGTATGACATTTTTCATCCAAAAACTCTTGACTTCAGGTAAGGCCATATGTTATTATAGCGCGACCCCACCCCCCTGGGGGGGGGTAAGAAAAATTAGCCTGAGCCGCTCTCTACATAAGAGGTAACTATGGAAAACGACAACACGATTCGAAGACTCAAGACTGTTGAAGGGCACCTGCGCGGCGTCATCCGCATGGTGGAGGAAGATGCCTACTGCATCGACGTGATCCGCCAGATCCAGGCCGTCGAAGCCGCCTTGAACAAGGTCAGCTCGAGGATCCTGGAAGACCACTTAAATTCATGTGTCATCACCGCCATTCAGGGCAACGACAAAAAGGAACGCGAACGCGTCCTGAAGGAAATCACCGAAGTGTTTGAGATGTCCACCAAAGTTTAATGGAGTTTAATTATGTTGAAGAAAATCTTATTGGTTGCAGCTTCTTTGATCCTGCTGTCTGCGTGTTCTTCAGGGCCGTCAAAACCGGCAACGGAAGTCACGGTGGAAATGACAGATTTTGCATATAGCCCCTCAGCGGTGACCGTTCCAGCCGGCCAGCCTGTTACATTGACAGTCGAAAATATCGGCAATATCGAGCATGATTTTGTGGTGGATAAGATCGATGCCACCACAAAAGCCGTCCAGGATAGTGGTTCCGATACACACCACGCACATGGCGAGGAGCAGAACTATGATTTGCATATTTCTGCCGGGGCTGGAGAAACGAGCGTTTTTCAATTGACCGTCTCCGAACCAGGAACGTATCAAATTTTCTGTTCGGTCGAGGGTCATAAGGAAGCCGGGATGGTTGGCGAACTGATTGTCCTCGCTCAGGAATAAAAATTCAAATTTCTACAAGGAGAAAACAACATGACCACAGTAACGTATTCCGTCCCCGCCATTCATTGCGGGCATTGCACCCACACGATCGAAATGGAAGTAGGCGAGCTGCAGGGCGTCCAATCTGTGAAAGCCGATGAGGCGACCAGGAAAGTCCAGATCACGTTTGACATACCTGCGAGCGAAGAGAAGATCAAGGCTTTACTGGCTGAGATTGACTATCCCGTCGAGGGATTGATTTCGTTGTGATTTCGGGCATGTTCAGGAGGCTTGAATGCCAAGCTCACAGAAAGACCAGCATAATCACGATCACGAAGCGATGAAACATGATCAACATACGAGCGAAGCGAGTGCAACAGGCACAGCGCATGCAGACGCAAGCGAACGCTCCGCTCACATGGGTCATCAGGGATCTGGCGCGCATGAGAGCCATATGGATCGTGCAGCGCATGGCGTCCATCAAAACGATGAACACGCGGGGCATGTTGACCACAGCGGTCACGAAGACATGTTCCGCAGGCGCTTCTGGGTGTCCCTGCTGTTGAGCATCCCTGTGCTGCTCTACACACCCATGCTGCAAATGTGGTTTGGGTTCGAGATGCCTGAGTTCCCCGGCAGCCTGTGGATCGCGCCGCTGTTTTCTGTGATCGTGTTTTTGTACGGTGGCGTGCCATTCATCCAAATGGCCCTTCCTGAAATTCGTAATCGCCAGCCCGGGATGATGTTGTTGATCTCGCTGGCGATCTCGGTCTCGTTTATCTACAGCCTGGCAGCGATCTTTGCCGATCTCGGTGAGAGTTTTTTCTGGGAGCTCGTCACGCTGATCGACGTGATGCTGCTGGGACACTGGATCGAGATGCGCAGTGTGCGCCAGGCGTCGGGTGCGTTAAATGCGCTTGCTAAACTGATGCCGGACACTGCCGAGCATATCATGCCGGATGGAAGCACGCATACGATGCCTGTTTCGAGCCTCAAATCCGGTGACCTAGTGCTTGTGCGCCCCGGGGCGAGCGTCCCGGCGGATGGCATGGTGGAAGATGGGGCGTCAGATGTGAACGAATCGATGATCACCGGCGAGTCGAAGCCGGTGAAAAAGACCGCGGGAGCAAAGGTCATCGCTGGAGCTCTCAACGGCGAGGGCAGCCTGCGCGTGCGCGTCTCCGCCACAGGTGAGCAGACGGCGCTTGCCGGCATCATGCGCCTCGTGCGCGATGCACAACAGAGCAAATCGAAGACCCAGATCCTGGCGGACAAAGCCGCGGGCTGGTTGTTCTACCTGGCAATTGGCGTCGCCGCGCTGACCGCCATCCTCTGGACTTTTGCGATTGGCTTCGATCTGTTCACGTTGCAGCGCGTGGTGGCAGTGTTGGTCATCGCCTGTCCGCATGCGCTGGGATTGGCGATCCCGCTGGTCGTGGCGATCAGCACTACGTCTGCGGCGCAGAACGGGATTTTGGTCCGGGACCGCCTGGCGCTCGAAGCGGCGCGTGAAATCGACGTGATCATCTTCGATAAAACTGGCACCCTGACGAAAGGCGAGCAGGGCGTGGTTGCCATCCAATCCGTGAATGGGACCGATCAAAACAAAGCTCTGGCGCAAGCCGCGGCGCTCGAAGGCGACTCTGAACACATCATTGCACGCGCCATCCACAAAGCTGCCAGGGACAAAAATTTGCAGCTGCCCAAAGTATCGGGCTTCGAAGCGCTTAAGGGACGCGGGGTCCATGCCCGGGTCGATGGAACGGAGGCGTGGGTTGGCG